>Ga0180434_10003084_pt1 | contig 21471 bp, 10 predicted proteins | sample SS_ome_7_FD_132453 | JGI IMG/M metagenome (GOLD analysis project Ga0180434, IMG submission 132453) | Hypersaline lake sediment archaeal communities from the Salton Sea, California, USA - SS_1_D_2 metaG | ecosystem: Environmental > Aquatic > Non-marine Saline and Alkaline > Hypersaline >...
ACTCCCCGAAACCAGCGAAGCCATGATCTACGCTGCGATGGTACGGATTATGCTGAAGCGTTTGGCTACAAACCCTGCTGTGTTTGTGTAAATGTGCAGTTTTACTTTTGAAACACGCTCTTAGCCTCAAACCTGGGGCGCGCCTTTCAAATTAGAGTTTATACCGTACTTTTCTATCCTTGCCAACCGATATATAATAATTTCTTCTCGCTCTTGAGCAGCTTTGAAGGTCTCTGAGGAAACCTATGGAGAGAATCTCACAACGAGCTTCTGTTGCCCTTCTCATAGCTTATCTGACGCTGGCCGTGGGCTACAGCTTCGCTAACCCGCTATATGAGTCCACAGACGAACTGCGTCACTTCCGCTATGTGCGGCACCTTATCGTCTATCGTGAGCTGCCCGTACAGCAGCGCGGCGCTCCACGCGCTCAGAGTCACCATCCCCCATTCTACTATGCCTTGGGCGCTCTGAGTAGTTGGTGGGCGCCCGTTTCGCAAGACGTTTACTACGCCCCGCCTATCAACCCGCACTGGGATGACCGCTACTGGGAAGCAAGCAACGACAACAAGAACCTGTATCTTCACGGCGACGACGAGCGGTTTCCCTTCCACGGCGTCACCCTGGCGGTCTATGTGGTACGGTGGATAACGGTGCTTATCGGGGCGATCGCCGTTTGGCTGACTTACCGCGTCGGGTGCGAGGTCTTTCCAGGCTACCCTGCATTAGCCATAGGTGGAACCGCATTGCTCGCGTTCAACCCGCAATTCCTTTACCTGAGCGGATCGGTAAACAACGATGTCCCGGCCGCCCTGTGTGGCGCGGCGGTGCTTTGGGCATGCATCCGGCTGGCGCGGAATGGCCCCAGCACGCGCACCGACATGACCCTGGGCGTCATCTTCGGCGCAAGTCTCCTCACTAAGTTCAATCTTTTAGCTCTTCTGGCGCCGATTGCCCTGGCTTATCTGATCGCCGTATGGCCTACCCGTGACTGGCGCGCTCTTATGCGGGGCGCTCTGGTCATACTGGTTTTAACGACCCTCATCTCTGGCTGGTGGTTCTGGCGTAACTATGTGCTCTACGGCGACCTCACCGGGATGAACAAAGTCAATGAACTCTGGTCAGGTCAGCCAGCGTTCGAGAACTGGTGGGTCCTTCGACAAAGCCTGCCCTATCTCTGGAGCAGTCTGTGGGGACGCTTCGGTTACGGCCAGCTTCCCTTGGCCCCGCTTATCTACCAGGGATTGTTCATGGTTTGCGCGTTGGCTCTGGCTGGATACTTGATTCCCCGCAGGGGCAGAGGCCCCTCCGGGACTGTGCCCCTGCGCGATCCACTTCCTGCCGCTGCCCTGGCGCTCATGGGGATCACTGTCATGGCCTTTACGGGTGTAGTTTTTTATTACATCTTGATTCAACCGGCTGGGGCGATGGGACGTTTCTTGTTTCCTTGCTTGCCTGCCTTCGCCTTTCTGATCCTCATGGGATTGAGTCGCTTCTTTCCTCTCCGCCTGAAATGGGTGGCGGGCTTGGTCGCGACGGTTGGCATGGCAATTCTGGCTATCTATGCTCTGGTCGGTGTACTTGCCCCGGCCTTTGCCCGTCCCCATCCCCTGGATGAATCCGAAATTGCGGCCATACCCAATCCCGCGAGTATCGAGTTCGGCGGCGTGGCCCGATTGCGAGGCTATCGGATCGCGCCTCACGCTGTCGAGCCGGGCGACACAGTGGAAGTCACGCTGTACTGGGAGACGCTGGCACGGACCAACCAGAACTATATGATCTTTGTCCATTTACTAAGCGACGTGGGCACGATGGTGAGTCAATGCGACACTCATCCGGGCCTGGGGCGCTATCCCACGACCGCTTGGGAGCCTGGTATTGTCTTTGCCGATACGTATCGTGTGCACGTCCCAGAGACGGCCTACGCGCCAGACACAGCCTACATACAAGTCGGCATCTACCTGCCCGACGGCCCGCGTCTCATCACGCCCGATGGACGCGATACCCTGCGTCTGGAAATGGTCGAGATTCACCCCCTGCCTGGCAAATACCCCAATCCAATGAACGTCAACTTTGACGACAAAATCGCCCTGATCGGCTACGAACTTGACCGACGGATAGCGCGGCCCGGCGACAAGATCCACCTGACGCTCTATTGGCAACCACTGGCTCCAATGGAGCACAATTACAACGTCTTTGCCCAGGTCCTCGGCATCCAAGATCAGGTCTGGGCCCGTAGCGACGGTTGGCCTGTCGGCGGGCAGTCTCCGACCAGCCATTGGGAGCTGGACGACATCGTCAAAGATGTCCGCGATTTGACGATAGGGCTGACGACTCCGCCGAACTTTTACGACATTGAGGTTGGCCTGTACGCGCGAGAGCCAGGCCGTCTGCCGATCCTGGCGGAGGATGGTCACAGGCTGGGCAGTCGCGTGCTGTTGAGCAAAATCCGGGTGATACGTGATGAGTAGAAAGAGAGAGTGGGTCGCAGTCACCCTGATTTTGCTGCTGGCCGCCGCGCTTCGCTTCTGGGAGTTGGGCGAGGTACCGCCAGGACTGCACCACGACGAGGTCGCCAATTGGCTCATCGCTCGCGACATTCTGAGCGGAAACCACGCCATCTACTTTACCGCGGCTTACGGCCACGAACCACTCTACCAATACGTTCAGGCCGCTTGCGTGATCCTGTTCGGCGACCATTGGCTGGGAGTGCGCTGGTCCTCGGCGGCCTTGGGCTTGCTGGGCATCGCCGCAACCTACATCCTTACCCGGCGTCTCTTTGGCGTTCCGGTCGCGCTGCTGACCATCGCCTGGCTGGCCGTGAGTTTCTGGCCTCTATTCTACGCTCGCGTCGGGCTGCGTGCCATCACGCTGCCATTTACCGCCGCCCTTGCTGCCTATTTTCTCTTCCGCGCCACAGAACGCAGATTTCAGGACAGTAAAGGATTGAACTGGTTTCTTACCGGACTCTTCCTCGGGCTGAGCCTTTACACGTACATGGCTGCTCGCATCCTTCCCTTCATCCTCGCCGCTTTCCTCATCTATTCATTCCTCATCTCCTCATCCACTCGTATCCCATGGTCTCGTCTCCTCGTATTCCTCCTCGTCGCCGCTCTCGTATCCACACCGCTCTTGATCTGGCTGGCGATCCACCCTGAGGCCGAGTACCGCGTCCAGGAGATCCGGGAACCATTGGATCGGTTGCTATCTGGAGATCCGTCGCTCGTGTGGCGGAATTTGATCGCCAATCTCAAATCCTTCACCTTTGCTGGCGATCCCTGGCCCCACCAGAATCTTCCAGGTCGTCCTATCTTTGCCGATCCTGTCGGCGCGGTGCTCTTTTACGTCGGCGCACTGATCGCGCTTCGGCGCTGGCGCGACCCTCGCTACGGATTCCTGCTTATATGGTTAGCCGGTGCGCTCGCACCTAGCGTCATCACGTCCATCGCCCCCAGTTCCATCCGCGACATCCTGGGATTAGTAGTCGCTTTTGTCTTCCCATCGCTTGCCCTCGTCGAAGCGAGCCGCTGGATCCGCTCTCGCCTCCCTGACCTTCGCATTCGTCACGTTTCGCGGTCCTTTGTCATTCTGGCCCTCGCCCCTTGCCTATTCCTCACGGCGCGCGATTATTTTGTTCTCTGGCCTCAGAATGACGTCGTCCGCTTTGCCTACCAGGCAGATCTGACAGCAGTCGCTCGCCATCTGGATGATCTGCCGCCGGAAACACCCGTCACCGTCGCCGGCCTGTCGGTGCATACGATGGACAGCCCTAGCCTGGAACTGACCTCCCGGCAGGGCGTGCAAGATGTTCGCCTGTGCGATCCCCGCGAAACCCTCGTCATCCCGGCGGGGGAGGATGGCCAGTTTCTTGTCCCCAAAATCATCCCTTTTGACGACGACCTTCGGCAGCGGCTATTGAAATGGGGGGCGGAAGCCGATCCGCGAGCGTCGTTCACCAGCTACCATCTGCCCGACGACGCAACCCTGCGCCGCGCGCTAAAGCATCTGGAAACCACAGCCACCCTGCCAGACAGCGCGCCTGTTCCATTACCTGTCTCTTTCGATGGGCGATTGGCTTTTCTGGGCTATGAGTGGCTGCAGCGAGAGTTCACTCCCGGTGGAACACTCACCCTGCTGACGTACTGGCGAGTCGAGGAGCCCTCCTCATCTACGCTCAAAATCTTTACCCACTTGCTGGGAGCATCCGGCGCGCCTGTCACTCAGCACGATAGCCTGGGCAGCCCTCCTCACGGATGGGCAACCGGCGATTGGATCGTCCAAAAACACGTGCTTCCCCTCCCATCCAGCCTTCCCCCCGGCTCGTACCGCATCGAGATAGGACTCTACACGCCGGACGACGACCGGCTGCCTGTCTTGACAGCAGACCGCTTACTGCTATACTCGCTCATGGTGACAGAATGAAGAAACGGTGGCTGAATATCCTGCGCCTGCTGATCAGTATCGGCGCGCTGGGATTTCTATTCTGGCAAATTGGCCTGGGAGAAACACTGGCTGTGTTGCGCGAGGCCGATCTGCGTCCTCTCTTGATCGCCTTTATCCTTTTTCTTCTCAGCCTGATCATCCGCGCCGGACGATGGGCCGTCCTTCTTTGGGCGTTAGATTTTCGCGTCTCTCTCTGGCGTCTGGTCTATCTCTACTTTGTGGGCGCTTTTTTCAACAGCTTCTTACCCAGCGGCTTTGGCGGCGACGTGGTACGGGCGCTGGAACTGACGGGCGACGCGCCAACTCCTGCCTCTGTGGGAACCGTGCTCGTGGATCGGATGACGGGCCTGCTCGTGCTGCTGGCGATGGGGCTGGGCGCACTCCCTTTCAGCGCGTCCTATCTGCCTCCCTGGCTGGTCTGGCTGCTGATCGTGGCTGCCGGCGGAGGTTTGTTAGCAGGGGCGTTGCTCCTGGAAGGGCGATTGTTGCGCCGAGCTACTGCCTGGCTGCCGGACAGCTTGTCCCTAGATGGCTCCGGTCTCCTGGGCCGCATCTACGCCGCCGTCAGCGGCTGTGGATGGCGGGCGGTGGGGCAAGCTCTGGCGATCTCTCTTCTGTTCAATCTGATCAACGTGTCCGTCAACTTTCTCTGTGGGCGAGCGGTGGGCATTGACCTCAGCTTTGGCTATTTCCTCATCACCGCGCCACTCATCTCGATCAGCCTGATGATCCCTATCTCTGTCGGCGGCGTGGGAGTGCGGGACTGGGTGACGGTGGCCTTGTTCAGCCCGGCTGGAGTGAGCGACAACGCTGCCGTCGCGATGTCGTTGAGCCTGTACGCGGTCACAGCGGCGACGGGACTGGTGGGTGGCCTGCTGTATGGAATCAAAGGATTACAAGGGATGGGAGACAGAGGGAGATGAACCGCTGGCGAAAACCAGCCCTCGTAGCCCTGACGCTTCTGGCCGATCTGGCCCTGGCGGTGCCCGCGATAAGATACGGAGCGGCATTCACGCTCCTGTGGCTCCTTCCCGGCCTGGCGTGGACCGGCTTGCTGGCCGATCATCGCCGCCGCCCCGCCGCCGAGCAACTGGCAATCGGCCTCGGTCTGGGATTCGGTTCCACCGTCCTGCTGACCCTCCTGCTCCATTACATCCCTGGCCCTTTATCCTTCCCCTTATTACTCGCTACCGTCAACATCTTTATGTTCGCTCTTATTTTATTGACCTCTCGCCCGCATCCCGACGGTCCCATCCTCGTTCGTTGGTCATCCGTCCTTCGTCCTTTATCCTTCGTCATTCTCATCGCCGCGCTGTTCCGTCTGGTCAACTTGAACTACAGCGAGTTCCAGGGCGACGAGGGGATCGTGATGCAGCGAGCCGCCCGCGCCATCCTGGGAGACGATGCGCAACTGTTCTACCACCAGAAAGGCCCTATTGAGATTCTCCTGCCCACAGCCACCTGGACGCTGTCCGGCGCGATCAACGAGTGGCAGGCCCGGCTGCCCTTCGCGTTCGCCGGTATCTTGGGCATCGCGGCCCTTTATCTATTGGGGAAAAATTGGTTCAACGAGCGAAGTGGATGGATCGCCGCGTTGCTCCTGGCGATCAACGGCTATTTCGTCGGCTTTGGCCGTATCGTGCAGTATCAAAGCATCGTGCTGGCGATGACGGCCCTGGCGCTGCTTGCTCTCTGGCGCTGGTCGCAAGCGGAAGGAGATCGGTGGCTCATCGCAGGCGCGGCGTTGCTGGCCTGCGGCATCCTGGCCCACTACGACGCGGCGTTGGCGCTGCCAGCCGCTGCGTATATCGTTGGTCGGCGGCTGTGGTCTACCCGATCAGGGTGGCGAGCGCTCGCTATGGCGGGGATGCTGGCTGCTGGCATCCTGGCGCTGTTTTACGTGCCCTTCATCCTGCATCCCAACTTTGCCAAGACAATAGCGTATCTTGGCAAGGCTCGCATCGGCACCGGAGGCCCTCTCTACAACAACCTGCTCTCCTCGCTGCCTCTGGCGACGTTCTACAACTCTGCCTACTACCTCATCGGCCTGGCCTGCCTGCTCGTCGTGGCCTCCTTTCTCTCTTTCCGCCGCTGGGGCTTGCTCATCCCTGCCTCTTGCCTGCTTTGCTCCTTCGCCCCTCTGCTCACCGGCCCTGCTCTTGCTCTCTTACTTTCCTTTATTATTCTCTCTCGCCGTTCCTCGACTCCATCCCGCGCTGCCTGGCTGTGGTTTGGCGCGCCGTTTCTTTTCTACTACTTTCTGGTCTGGGACCCCCGCACCCACGTCCTGAACGCCTTCCCTGGCGCTGTCCTCCTGGCCGCCTACGCATTGGACTATTTCATAAATCGTGTCTCCCCATCTCCGTGTCTCCGTGTCTCCGTGTCTCCCCGTCACTTTTCATTGTTCATTGTTTGTTCCTCATTGTTCATCCTCCTCGCTTATTATCCCTACTCGATGTTTGTACAGCACACTCCCGAGATCAAGCGCACCTGGCCTGCCCACCAACCGGCGCTCTACTGGAAGCCCGGCGACAAGACGCCTCTCTTTGGCTACTTCGGTTTCCCTTACCGGGCTGGCTGGAAAGTCGTCAGCGTCCTGATCGAAGAGGGAATCCTGGACGGCGTCTATGCCAGCAACGAAGAGCAAGAGGTCACGGGCTGGTACACCCGAGGGGCCGAGCGCACCTATTGCCCCGGCCCCGAATGGTACTTTATCGCCAAAAATGTGCAGGACGAGGTGGCGATCCAGCAAACGGACGTTGAAGAAAATTATCACCTGTGGGGAGAGATTCAGGTCGCCGGGGAGCCTAAACTGTGGATCTATCATCAAGGCCAGTCAGCGACGCCGCCCCAACTCTTTCACGTCGAGGATTACTCCTCCCGCTTCGACGCCCGGACGATTCCAGCGAGTGCGATGCCGCCGCCTCTCACCGATTACACCCCGGCGGGCCATACGCTTGGGGAAGCGATACGACTCCTGGGATACCGCCTGGACGCCACAGACGCTTGCCCTGGCGGATCCATAGACCTGGTGCTCTACTGGGAAGCACTCCACCCAATAGAGACCAACTATCAGGTTTTCAACCACTTGTACGATGGGACGATGTGGGGACAGCAGGACGGCACGCCAGGGTGCGCGCTGCAACCAACCGTCCTCTGGAACCCCGGCCAGATCGTGCGGGACGAGTACACCATTCCGATTGACCCTGCCACGCCAGCGGGCGACATTCCGCTGCTGGTGGGGATGTACAGCCTGGAGACCGAGAAACGTCTGCCGGTCCGCGCCCCAGACGGCCCGTCCATCGGTGATGCGATCCCCTTGGCGGTGGTGACCGTTCGATGAGCGCAGCGATACGATCTCGATTCCTCCTAGTTGGCCTGCTGATACTTGCGTTCGCGCTGGCGCTGACCAGCGCGGTGCAAAAGTCACCGACGATGGACGAGCAGAATCACGTCGCCCGGGGCGCGGCCTACCTGGGCACAGGCGATCCCCGCCTCAGCATCGAGCACCCACCCTTGATCAACGTACTCAGCGCCCTGCCCGCCCATCTACTGCTCGACCTCCAGTTGCCGCTGGACGGATGGTGGGAAGCCAGCGAGTGGTACCACTTTGCCGACAATTTCCTCTGGCGAGCGAACACGCACCCCGACCGCATCATCTTCCTGGCCCGCCTGCCGATCATCGGGCTGACGCTGATGCTGATCGCGCTGGTATTCCGTTGGGCCGACGCTCGCTTCGGCCCGTGGGGCGGACTGCTGGCCGCCGCCTTTTGCGCGCTGGATCCCAACATCCTGGCCCACGCCCGGCTGTCCACGACCGACCTGGGAGGGGTCTTTTTTGCTTTCCTGGCTACTTATCTCCTCTGGAGAGCGCTTCGACAGCCCTCCGCCTCCCGGCAAGGCCGCCGTGTCCTGTGGGCTGGATTGGCGTTGGGCCTGGCTTTCGCGGCCAAGCTATCGGCGCTGCTGTTCGGGCCTATCCTGGTGCTTCTGGCGCTGCTGGACGGAATCCCTGGCGGCCCCGGCCAGGCTCGCCGCCTGCTGAACCGCGCAGGAATGATACTGGCGGCGATCCTGCTGGCGCTGCTGGTGATATGGGCCGCCTACAGTTTTCAGATCAACCCCCTGGAGGAAGGCAGCCTCCCTGTGCCGGCTCCACCCTACATACGGGGCGTGCGGGCGATACTGGACTTTGCCAGCGGAGGACGGCGAGGCTACCTGTTGGGGCAGATCAGCACCGAGGGCTGGTGGTATTATTTCCCGGTTGCCTTTGTCGTCAAGACGCCTCTTGCGACCCTGGTAGGGCTGCTGATAGCGACGGGCATGGCGCTGCGCCGTCACGCGGAGCGTCGCGACGATCTGTTCATCTTGATCCCACCGCTACTCTTTCTTCTGATCTCTACCACAGCCCGACTCAATCTGGGCTACCGTCATCTCTTGCCTGTGCTCCCGTTCCTCGCCGTTCACCTGGGCCGCCTGGTCAATCTACCGTCCCGTTTCCGCCGTTTTCCTCCCCTTGTTCTTGCCACGTGGCTGGCGATCAGCACAGTCACCATCTATCCTCACTTTCTGGCCTATTTTAATCCCATTGGCGGCGGGCCGGAGAACGGCTGGCTCATCCTGGCTGATTCCAACATGGATTGGGGACAGGATTTGAAGGGATTGCGAGCCTGGATGGAGCGTGAGGGGATGGAGCGAGTGCGACTGAGTTGGTTTGGCAGCGCCCATCCCGAGGCATATGGCATTGCTTACGATCCGCTGCCGGGCGTCGGTCTCTGGCAGCCTCCTGAGGTATGGAGCGCCTCTCCCTTTGCCCCAGGAGATCGTCCCCCGCCCGGTATCTATGTCGTCAGCGCGAGCAACCTGGCGGGCGTTTCTCTCTACAACCCCGACCTGTACACCTGGTTCCGCGCCCGTCCTCCCGACGCGAAAATCGGCTACTCGCTATTCATCTACAAGGTGACGGACGATGAATGAGCGCAAACCGGCAAAATGGCTTCTGATCGCCAGCATCCTGTTACTGGTCGCTTTCTTTCGACTCCACCGCCTGCGCACAATACCCTGGGGATTGTCTCAGGACGAAACCGTCAACGCCGACACCTCGCTTGACCTTCTCGATGGCCCGCACGTTCCTTTCCTCGCCGGGGGGTTCGGCCACGAGCCGCTCTTCCACTACCTCCAGGCCGCTACCCTCATCCTGTTCGGCGACAATGTGATCGGCATCCGCATGCCCGCAGTGGCGGCCGGGATGCTGTTGGTCGCCGCCAGTTACGCGATGATGCGACGGCTCTTTGGGCCGATGGCGGCGATGACGACGGCCGGCGGGCTGGCGATCTCCTGGTGGCCCATCGTCTTTAGCCGCATCGGGATTCGCGCCATCACCTTTCCGCTGCTCCTCACGCTGGCCGTGCTCTCGCTCTGGCGAGGACTGGCTTCTCGCCGTCGCATCCCCGTGATGCTTTCAGGCTTATTTGGGGGACTGGCTTTCTATACCTACACATCTGCCCGCGTCCTGCCCGCGCTGGCGCTGGCCTGGCTGGCCTACGCGGCGCTCTTCCAGCGAGCAAAGCTGAGGCGACATTGGAGAGCCTTGCTCGGCGCGGCGCTGATAGCAACTGTCGTCGTGGCTCCTCTCGCCCTCTATCTCCAGGCCCACCCCGAGTTTCAGGAACGCATCCAGCAGTTACAAGGCCCGCTGACGGCGCTGCGCCAGGGCGACCCCCTGCCCGTGGGACGCGCAGCCCTGGCTACGCTGGCCATGTTCAGCTACAATGGCGAGGCCCGCTGGACGTATGGCATTCCCGGTCGCCCGATCCTGGATCCACTGAGCGGGCTGTTGTTCTACCTGGGACTGGTCCGGTGCGCAGTACAGGTGCGGCGACCCGCCTGTGGCCTCGTGGGGCTGTGGCTCCTCGTCACCCTGACGCCGAGCATGATCACACCCGACGCCCCCAGCAGCATCCGCGCCATCGGCGCGCTCCCGGTGGTCTATGGAATGATCGGCATCGGAGCGGCGTGGTTGTGGACGCAGGCGACGCGCCGGGGCCGCCTGATGCGGGCGTGCTTTCTCGCCGCCTTGAGCCTGGTGGGCGCGATCCACCTGGGCTGGACGTACAGAGACGGTTTTGGCGCGTGGGCCTCTCACCACGAGGTTTACTGGCGCTACAAGGCCCATTTCGCCGACATCGCCTCCTTCCTCGATGGTCAGCCCACCGCAATGCCCATGGTGGTGATCGAGTTGTGGATCGAGCCGGTGGACATAGACGGTTTGCGCCGCAACCTGATCCACGACGAACGCCAACCTCGTTGGGTGCAGGGCGGGCGATCCTTTATCTGGCCCACTGGCGCAGAAGGCTCTGCGAGCGCAGAGGGCTTCACGTTGGCCATGCCCATTTTTTCCACGGCCGACGACGAACTCTGGCGGCTCTTTGCTGGCGACCCACCGGTCGTCTCCACGAGCGCCTACCGCATGCCCGATGGTCGTCCTGGCGTCACCTTTTACACCATTGAGACCGAGCCGATCCTTTCTGATTTTCAGGCGCGAGCCTCTCGCGCGCCGGTCACGCTGCCCGAAAGCGCGCAAACCGTTCCATTGCCGGCCAACTTTGATGCTCAGATCGCCTTTCTGGGCTACCAGGCGCCCGAAACAACCAGGCCAGGCGACGAGTTGCGTCTCATCACCCTATGGCGCGTGCTCCGCGACAGTCCAGAACCGCTCAATATTTTTGTCCATCTGCTGGATGCCAGCGGTGGCCTCGTCGCTCAGCACGACGGCTTTGATGTCTGGGCCGCGTCGCTGCGCCGTGGCGACGTGATCGCCCAACTGCACATCATTCCATTGGAATCTCAGATCCCCCCTGGCCGCTATCGCTTGCAGATGGGCGTCTACACTCGCGCCGATCAGGCCCGACTACCAGTGCCGATCAAAGAAAGCGCCATCGCCGATAGGTTATGGTTGGACACGGTGGAGGTAAAACCACGTCAATGAAGACGCCTCTCCGCTGGCACACGTTGGCCATGATGCTTCTGCTGCTGTTGGCTTTCGGCATGCGTCTCTACCGCCTGGACGATCTGCCGCCGGGCCTCTTTCACGACGAAGCGTACAACACGCTCGATGCGCAGGCACTGGCTGAGGGATTGCCCCATCCGCGCTTCTACGATAGCTGGGAGGTCTATGCTCGCACCATCCACACCGACTGGCCGCCCGTTGCGACTCGCTTCCCCGTGTTTCTGGAGGGCAACTATGGACGGGAGGCGCTCTTCCACTACCTCGGCGCTTTCGTCGTCGCCCTGGTCGGCCCCACGGTATGGGCGCTGCGCCTTTTAGCCGCGTGGATGGGCGTCCTCGCCGTGCTGGCCACTTACCTGGTCGCTCGCGAGCTTTTCGGTGACGAACCGGAGAGGGCTGGGCGTCTGGCGATCCTGGCGGCTGCCGTGACCGTGGGAATCTACAGCTTGCTTGGCTTCAGTCGGTTGGGTCTGCGCATCATCACGCTGGTCGCGCTGGCGGGGTTGACCGTCGCGCTCTGGTGGCGTGCCGGTCGCACTGGACGATGGCGTTGGTGGGCGCTGGCAGGGCTGATGCTTGGGCTGACGCAGTACACCTACATCCCGTCGCGCCTGCTGCCATTGATCGTCGCTTTCCCTACGCTGGCCTGGATCGTGCGCCGACCGCGAAAACGGACGGCAAAGCCCCCTCGCCTGGTGCGGGGCGCGCTGCTGGCGCTGCTGGTCGCGTCCGTCGTGGCGGCGCCGCTCGTCGCTTTTTTCATCCGCTACCCTGCCTATCTCACCTTGCGCGCCAAAGTGATCGCCGCCGACGCTCCCGAACACGGTCTGGCCATGATGATCGCCAACGTGGGGCGAGTGTTGTTGGGCCTGGTGTGGCGCGGCGATCCCAACCCGATTCTCAACCTGCCGGGACGCCCGTCTCTTGACGTCGTGCAATCTATATTTTTCGTCGTCGGCGTGATCGTCTGCCTGCGCCGAGCGCGGCGGTTTGTTTACCCGTTTCTCCTCTTCTGGGCGGCTGTGATGCACGTGCCCTCTATCCTCTCTGGCGTCGCTCCCACTTTTGGGCGCTCCATCGGCGGCGCGTTGCCCGTGGCGATCATCGTCGCCATAGGGATGGAAGCAGCCTGGACGAGTAGCGTCGCCCGCTGGCCGCGTCGTCGTTCGTGGGCCACGGTTGCTGTTCTGATTGCCCTCGTCTTTAGTATCGGGCTGACGGCGCGCGATTACTTTATCGTCTGGGCCGAGTGGCCCGGGTTGCCCCAGATTTTCCACGAGGAGATGGCGACCGTCGGTCGGTACATCGGCCAGTTGCCGGACGAGGCCGTCGTCTACATGACGCCGACGCAGAAATATTACGCCACCCTCCTGATCGCCATGGGTCCTGGGGAACGCGACCGCCCCCGCGATTTCTACGGCCCTGCCGGGTTGCTGCCGGCCGGTGAGCCGGGACGCGAAGCCGTGTATCTTATCCTCGAAGGCGATGAGACGACCGCCGATCTGCTGGAGGAGACCTTTCCTGACGGACAGTGGGATGTGCGTAACGCGGTGTTTTCTGCCTGGCGCGTTCCACCTACTGCCAACCGCGTGCGCCCTCGACACACCACGCACGCCGACTTTGCTGACCGAATTCGATTGATTGGCTTCGACCTTCCATCCACTCAAGTATGTCCGGGCGATGTCCTGTCGGTGCGACTGGTCTGGCAAGCGTTGGCCGCTATGGATAAACGTTACACGGCCTTTGTTCACCTGCTTGGCCCTGAAAACCCAACATCTGGAACGCCTCTGTGGGCGCAGGACGATCACGAGCCAGGCCACGCTACGTACAGCACCGATCGCTGGTTCGCTGGCGAGGTTCTGATGGACACCTTTCATCTCCAGATCCCCGCCGATGCCCCGCCTGGAGAGTATACCTTGTCCACCGGCTTTTACGATCGGGAGACCTTTGCGCGACTGCCCCGTAGTGACGAGGGTCACTACGGGACTACGCCCCGCAGCGACGCCGCAGGCGACACGGCGACGATGATTACGATCACCCTGGAGGCGCCGTAGATGGGACGAAATGGCATCAAGACGCGGCGCAACCTTGAGATCGGAATTACTCTGCTATTCTTCCTCGCGTGGGTTTTTCTGACCCACACCCACGTCGGGTCGTTCAACGACCGCTCTCGCATGGCGGCCATCGAGTCGCTCGTTCACCGGGACACCTGGAGCATCGACGACTCACCTTTCAGCCGCACAGTGGATCGTATCCTCGTAAAAGACCACTTTTATTCCGACAAACCCCCCGTCCTCACGTTCATCGCGTCCGGCGTGTACACCGTTTTGCACCGGGGATTCCAGCTCACGCTCGATGCCAGTTGGCGCGATCTCGACCGAGCGCCGTGCCACTGCCGCGCCTTTTGCGACGACGATCCGGATTGGGCCTACTATTGGCTCACCTTGACGCTGGTGGGGCTTCCCTCGGCGCTGATGTTAGGCCTCTTTTACCACACGACCAGCCGCTTTGGGATCAACAATCCCAGTGCGCTTCTGTTGACCGTCTCACTGGGCCTGGCCACGCAGGTCTTGCCCTACAGCACCGTTTTCAACAGCCACGTTCCTTCCGCCGCCTGTTTGTTCGCCGGGTTCTATGCCCTGCTCAAAGCGGGCGACGCTCGCGATGCCGCTTGCCGCTGGCTCTTTGTCGCCGGGCTGCTGGTCGCGTTGGCCGCCACGTTTGATCTGGGAGTGGGTCTCTTCCTGGTCGCCTGTTTTGGTTACGCAGCCTGGATCCATCGCCGTCGCGCCTGGCCTTATCTCCTGGGTGCAATGCTCCCCCTGCTCCTGATGGCTGTCCTGGACTATCAGATCGTTGGCAACCTTTTGCCTCCGTATATGTACACCCAGGGCTACGATTATCCCGGCTCCCGCTTCCCCCAGACCGTGGCGGGCAATCGCGGCCCGGATAATGTAATGATCTATGGCCTGCGCCTGCTCTTGGGCGACCACGGCCTGTTCGCTTTCAGCCCGGTGTTGCTGTGGGCCGTCATCGCTCTGGTGTGGACCTGGCGCAGGCGCACCGATCCACTGCGAGGGGGCGCCGCACTCGTTGGATTGACCAGTGGCACGTTTGCTCTCTATTTTATCCTGTTCACCGACAATTTTGGTGGAGATGCCTACGGTCCGCGCTGGTACACGGTATTCATCCCATTGCTCTTTATCTTTGTCGCCGCTACGTGGGACAGGCTGCGCGCGCGGGTCTCCTGGCTCTTGTTCCTGGCGTTGACTGTTCTCTCGTTCATCAACAGTTTCCAGGGTGCTCTCAACCCCTGGCGCAAGAGCGCCCCGCTCCTGTGGCTGGAATACGCCCGACCAGGGTGGCGGGAGCCGGTGAACGCGGCCCTCTCAGGGATCGCCTTCGAGGAGCTGGAGCCACACTTTCTGGATACCTTCGCCACCCGCCGCGTGGACAAGCGCTGGTTCGACGCCCGTTCCTGCCTGGTCATTCCTCCCGGCTCGACGTGGCTTTTTGTCGGCCCGGATACTCCGCTCGACCCGGCGCTGGCCGAGCGAAGCGGGCTGGCCACCGGCGGCGGGCTGGCCACCGGCGGCAGTCTGGCCGGCCACTTTGATCTGCGGCCGGCCTGGGACGCCTACGCCTACGGGGAGCGATTGGAGACGCTGGCGTGGGCCAGCCCCGCGCTCGTCCCATCGAACTCGGACCCGCTGGAACCCGTCACACTCCCGACCAGCTTTGGCGGTCAGCTCGCTTTTGTCGGATACGAGCTATTGAGCGATGAGGCGAGCGCCGGGGCAGAGATCGCGCTCATCACTGCCTGGCAGGTCGAGAGAAAGCCAGAGCCGCCGCTGGCCCTTTTCGTCCACCTGCTGGATTCCCAGGGTCACATTGCCGGTCAGTACGACGGCCTGGGAGCGAACCCGGATGGCCTGTATGAGGGCGACATATTGTTACACATCCATCGTTTCAGAGTGACTCCCGACGCAGCGCCGGGCGCTTATTGGTTGCAGGTGGGCCTCTACGATCCAGAAACAAGGACGCGGCTATCGCTGACAGACCAGGATGGTGACCGGCTATTGTTGACGACGGTCGAGGTGACCGGCCAATGAGCGCGCAGGATCGCAAAACTCACCTCTGGCCCAATCTACTGGCCGTGTTGCTGCTGTGGGCTTTTTTCGCCCAGACCACCACCAGCATGGTCGTCAAGTCGCCGACCGTGGACGAACAGGCCCATCTCATGCGCGGCTACGTCTACCTGGAATTGGGCGATCTGCGTTTCAAGATCGGCCACCCCATCCTGGCAAACGGGATGAATGCTTTTCCGCTGTCGGCCCTGACCGACCTGAGTATCCCCACCGATGACCCTGCGTGGAAGGAAAACCGCTGGGGTGCTTTTTCTGACCTTTTGATCTGGCGACCGGGCAACAACGTGGATCTGTTGTTCTTTCTCGGCCGACTGGTCACCGTCACTCTGGGGATGCTCTTTGCGGCGACGGTGTTCCGCTGGGCGCGCCAGCTCTGGGACGGATGGGGCGGGGTGATCGCCCTGGCCCTCTTTGTGTTCGATCCGACCATCGTGGCCCACAGCCGGTTGACCACCGACGACGTCGCGGTCAGCTTTTTCTACTTCGCCGCCACCTACGGCCTGTGGCGTTACCTGGAGACGGATCGAGCGCGAGACCTGGTGATGGCAGGCGTCGCCTTCGGCCTGGCCCAGGGTTGTAAATTCTCGGCCTTGCTGCTGATTCCTGTCTTTGTCGTCGTCGTTGGCCTGTGGTCTCTCTGGAGCGAATCCGGCGCCGATTTCTCGGATCGGCGCCGTCGGCTGCTGAATCGCGCCACTGGCTTGCTGGCCATCTTTGCCATCGGCGGGCTGACGCTGTGGGCGGGCTACCGTTTCGACGTTCGCTCGCTCCCCGGCTGGACGCTACCGGTCCCCGCGCCCGGCTATTTCGAGGATCTCTTGTGGGAGATCAAATATTTTGGCCGCGAAGGGTACGCCTTTTTGTGCGGCGATTACTCGGCCTCTGGCTGGTGGTATTATTTTCTCGTCGCCTTTGCCCTAAAATCCCCGCTGCCCGCGCTGTTGTTGATCGGCGCGACGGTGATCAGTCTGCGAAACCTGACGGGTTTCCGGCGTCTGGCGGCGCTCTTGCTGCCAGGATTCGTCTACTTTCTCTCGACGCTGGTCAGCCCGCTCAACATCGGCTACCGCTTTTTCATCCCTGTGCTTCCCTACCTCTACGTGTTGACCGGGCGCCTGGCGACGCTGGCTAAGAGTCATGGACGTTTTTGGCTGGCCGGAGTGTTGGCCTGGAGCGCCGTCGTCGCCGCGCGTATCCATCCCCATTACCTGGCTTACTTTAACGAACTGGCCGGCGGCCCCGACAACGGCTGGCGCTACCTGGTGGATTCCAACCTGGACTGGGGCCAGGACTTGCCCACGTTGCGCGACGTCGTCGAGCAGCATCGTCTGGGCCGGATCAAATTGAGTTACTTTGGCACCGCCCATCCAAGTTACTATGTCCCCGACTTTGAGCCGCTTCCGGCCTGGAATCCGACCCCGGAGCAGGGCAATCCCCTCACCCGTGCCTATTACCCCCACGCCCCGGCCCCCGGCGTCTATGCCATCAGCGCCACTCACTTGCAGGGCGTGGTTCTGGGGCCTGAAAAATGGGACACCTTTGCCTGGTTCCGTGATAAACTTCCCTTTGCCAAGGCCGGCTACTCGATCTTTCTCTACCGGGTGGAACCGACCGGGCCTCCGGTGGACGTCGCCCTCTCCGGCCTTCAGATGGATGAGCTTACTCCCGAAACCTTTGCCGCCTTTGAGACCAACGACGTACGCCTGCGCTGGTTCGATGCTCGCACCAGTCTCGTTATTCCCGCTCAACCAGGCTGGTACGCCGTTTCTGACGCAAACGATCTGGCGGCGTGGGATTTCTTGACGGTGGCCCTCCAGACCGATGCACCCCCCTGCGCCACTGTCTCCGGGTCGGCCTGCCGCCTCTACGCGCTCGATTCAGATGCTCACGCCGCCGCCACGACTCGCATCGAACGTCTGAGCGCCGCCTCGCAAGCCTGGCATAGCCCTGCCCTCGCGCCCTCGCCCGGCGATCCGCTCTCTCCCCTCGCCTTTCCCATCAACCTGGGCGCTCAGCTTCAATTCCTGGGCTACGATCTCCAAACTCCCAGACTCCTCACCGCCTGGCGCGTGACTGCTCCCCCCGGTGGCCCTCGCGCCATTTTTGTCCACCTGCTCACGCCCGATGGTCAAATCGCGGCGCAGTGGGATGGGTTGGATGTACCGGTAGAGGGCTGGCGGGAGGGGGACACTATGCTCCAGATGGCATCCTTCGAGCTTCCTGACAACCTGCCGCCGGGCCAATACTGGCTCCAGACCGGCGTCTACAACCCGGCAACCCTGGAACGGCTGCCCGTGTTGGTCGATGGGAATCCTGTCGGTGACCGCGTGCTGCTCGAAACGATCGAGCTGGGAGGAGGACCGTGAGGCGTCGTCGGCCTGACATCCGCCATCTCCTGCTGGTGGTCCTGCTTCTCCTGGCACTGTACGCCCAGATGATGGGCAGCGTGCGTTTCAAATCGGCCACGTACGACGAGCAGGAGTACGTCGCCCGGGGCTATGCCGTCCTCCGAACCGGCGACATGCGGCTGCGGCTCCGCCATCCGTTGTTGACCAATCTCATCAGCGCCGCGTCCCTGTTACTCTTGCCCGATCTCGAGTTGCCTACTGACCACCGCTCCTGGACCGAGGCAGCGTTCCACGAGTTCTCCGCCGAATTCCTCTGGAACTATAATCGCGGGCGAGCTGACCAGATCGTCTACCTCTCGCGCTGGCCGATGATGCTCTTGACCGTCGCGCTGGCCGCCTTTGTCTACCGCTGGGCACAAGCCCTGTATGGGCCTGGGGGAGCGTTGCTGGCGCTGGCGCTGGTCGCTTTCGATCCCAATCTCATCGCTCACGGGCGACTGGCCAACACGGATATTGGCGCAACTGCTTTCATCTTTATCGCTGCGTACGCTTTTTGGAAATATCAGCGCCAGCCTTCCGGACGCCGCCTGCTGCTGGCAGGAATCGCCTGTGGGCTGGCGCAGACCACCCGCTTCACTGCCTTGTTGCTCTTCCCTGTCTTTGGCCTGGAGGCTCTGGCGGCGGCCTGGCAGGATGGAAATAGCCTCCAGTGGCGCAAGCTTGTTCAGACAGTCCTGGTTTTCCTGCTCCTCGCCGGTATCAGCCTGGGGACCATCTGGGCCATTTATGGCTTTACCTGGGGGCCAATAGATGGGATCGGCCTCTCCCTGCCATCTCCCGATCATTGGGGCGAGTTTCTTTCTCTGATCCACCGGCTGAACCGCGCCGACCGGGCTTTCCTCCTGGGACGCGTCTACGAAGGGGGGTGGTGGCCTTACTTCCTCGTCGCCTTCGCCGTCAAGACCCCGCTGCCCACGCTCATCTTGATCGGCTGGGCCATCGTTCGGGTTATCCGGCGTCGCCGCCTGCTGCGCGACGCGCCGATCCTCCTCCCCGCCGCGGCCTACTTTGCCATCGCCGTGGCTGGTAACCTGAACACCGGCTACCGGCTCATCCTGCCCATCCTCCCATTCCTCGCCCTCCACGCCGCCCGCCTCGCTCCTGCTCCCACTTTTCCCTTTTCCTTGTCTCTCCCTCTTTCTGTCCGGCGTCTCCTCCCTCTCATCCTCGCCATCTGGTTGGCGCTCAGTGCGTTCCTCGTCTATCCCCACTACCTGGCTTACTTCAACGAGAGCGTCGGCCCACGCAACGGCTACAAGGTGCTGGTGGATTCCAACCTGGATTGGGGTCAGGACTTGCCCGGGCTGCGAAACTGGATGGACGAGCAGAACGTAAAACAGGTCTACCTGAGCTGGTTTGGCACGGCTCCGCCCGAGCACTATGGAGTGCGCTACCGTCCCCTGCCGGGCTGGCCTCCTTTCGAGAATCCGGTGCTCCGCGTTTATCACCCTCGACGTCCCTTGCCGGGTATGTATGCCATCAGCGCCACCAACCTGCAGGGCGTGTTGCTGGATAGGCCAGACACCTTCGCTTTCTTCTGGACAGAGCATCCCATCGCCCAGATCGGCCACTCGATTCTGGTCTACGAGGTACCAGCGACCACTCCTTCGGCCAATCTAGCCCTGGGGAGCGTCCGACTAGATCAGATCTCGGCGGGCTTGCTCGACGCCCACCTGGTCACCAACGATCTGCGCCTCCGCTGGTTCGATCCCACCGCCAGCCTCGTTCTGATGCCTCAGCAACAGCAGGCGTGCTATGCCCTCGCCGGGGATCCACCTCTGGCTAAACCGCTGGCAACGCGCTTTCTGGATAACCTGGAGCCGTTGGCCCAGGGGGCGGGGTTTCGCTTATACCCGTGCCCTGATGAGGCTGATGTAGATGCTCGCCTCGACATTGCGGCGGCAGCCCCAGTTCTTCAGAGCACCGAGAAAGAGTTCGCTCCGGGCGACGACCCGGACGCGCGCTTACCTGTGCCGCTCCCCGCCTCGTTCGACGGCCAGATCGCATTTCTGGGTTACGAAACGCTCGCTTCGCCTGCACCTGGCGAGGAGATGGCTTTGTTAACTTACTGGCGCGTCCTAGAACGCCCCGAACACTCGCTCAAGATATTCGTTCACCTGCTGGACGATCACAGCAACATCTGGGGGCAGCAGGATAGTCTGGGCGCGCCGGTGGAAGGCTGGCATGCAGAGGACGTCATCGTGCACCTCCATGCCTTTGCAATCGCCGCGGATGCCCCTCCTGGTCGCTATTGGATCGAAGTAGGTCTGTACGATCCACAGACGATGAAGAGATTGCCCGTCGTTGGCGGCGACCGGCTGTTGCTGCAACAAGTAGAGATGGAATGAACAGGGCGCCGAGAGAAATGCGTAGCGTTGACAAAAGCGGCGTCCCGTAGTAGAATCGTCCTGCTTTGGCCGCACCCGTGTAGCTGGAGTATACCTCATAGATGTAAGGTCACGGCTCATTTTCGATGAGCCGTGATTTACCGAAAGGGAGTGTGGATGTGATGACTGATAGAGTTTCGACAAGACAGTTGGTATGGACATTGCCGGTAACCATATTCGCCTTTATGCTCGTGGTGGGGCTGTCGCTGTTGCTTTCCCACCTTCAGGTTCAGGCTCAGCCGACAGCAGGGACTGTGCAAACGCTGTTGGTGGAGAAAACGGTGAACACGGTAGAGGCGATATCGGGTGAGACGTTGATTTACACCATCACGGTCAAGAATGAAGGCGCTGGGATGACTGCTTGGCTCACTGACGAACTGCCTTCCGAGCTGGTTTATGTCCCTGGTAGCCTGGATACTGACTTTCTCACTCCAGATCCGGTACTGGCGGGCGGGGTGATCACGTGGAATGGGACGATCCATGGCGGCCAGACAGCAAATGTATGGTTCAGCGCCCAAATTCCTTTCACAACCACCGCCGCCGAGATCGAAAACACGGTCCAGGTCACCGGCACCGGCGAATTGATCACGCATTCCGTGCAAACGGCGGTGAGCAGTGCCCTGGATAGCGACGGTACGTACAAAGCTGTCAGCCAGGCACAAGTCGGGCGGGGTCAAACGTTTACCTACACGCTTGTCCTGAAAAATAACAGCGCAACCGGCGACGTGACCGCCTTGCTCACCGATCCATTGAACCCCTTGTTGGACTATGTATCTGACAGCGCCCGCACCATTCCCGATGGCAGCGGTGTACTGTCTGACACGGATGGCATCACCTGGACGGTGACTGTCAGCAAGTCCACGTCTGTTACGTTGACCTTCCAGGCTCAGGTGAGTGCGGAGGCTGAGGATGGTGCGCTGATCACCAATACAGCCACGATCCACGATGGCGGCAGATCTCTGGAGCGGAGTGCGGTGGTCATAGTGGATCCTCCTCCCTCCACACAGATACGTTCACCGGAAAAACGAACCGTCATTACCGAGAAAGACACGTTGACCATAGAAGGTGTGGCCTGGGAC
>Ga0180434_10003085_pt1 | contig 21466 bp, 17 predicted proteins | sample SS_ome_7_FD_132453 | JGI IMG/M metagenome (GOLD analysis project Ga0180434, IMG submission 132453) | Hypersaline lake sediment archaeal communities from the Salton Sea, California, USA - SS_1_D_2 metaG | ecosystem: Environmental > Aquatic > Non-marine Saline and Alkaline > Hypersaline >...
AGCCAGGGAGCGGGCCCGCGCCCTCGGAAGCGATGCGAAGACGAACATGCCAGGCATCAGGGAACAGCTAACGCCAACTCAGCGCGCCGCACACCTTGCTCACACGATAGACCCCGGATTCGTCAACCACCGAAGGATACAGACTATCCTCGGCCCTTCGGCAATGCAGTACGTGGACGATGCCATTGGTCGCCTGCCTCCAATGGCCGAGTGGGAGAGGGAAGTCCGCATCGACCATGTGTACACGGAGGCGATGCTCAAGTTCTGTGCAGCTCTGGGCATCCCCCCGCTCGGCGAACTGCTTTCGTCGGAAAGCGGTCGCATCTTCTGCTCCACCGAAAGCCTTGCACCCTCCCACGATCTCCCGCAGGAAGGCCGAGCCATCAGCGTATGGGTGCGTAACGTCAATCTCGAGCACCAAGTTGAGTTTCACTACTCCACACGCCACGTTAGGTCGGACACCCTGCGCAGCGATCTGCGCGAAGGCGCCGTTGTCTCGATAGTCGCGGAACTCCACGCCCAGACGCCCGAAGCCCTCGTCTTTCGTCCCCTTGTGATGGGTGCACCGTGGCTGGATGCGGGGCAAGGACAGCCCGACTTCGAGGTCACGTGGTGGGCCCACGATTTCTTCGAGAACTTCGTCGAAGACATAGATGAGTTCAGCAGGGTGCGGGACGTTCCGACCCCGCCAAGCCCGGATGCGATGCGTCAGGTCACCGAAGCCGCATTCAAGACGTGCTTAGCCAGGATCCTGGGGGACGCTGTGCCGCACGACTGGGGAGGCGAGCAATCAGACTACTACTGCGCCCATCTTCACTTGAATGGCCGTCCCGCAACTGCAGCGTTTCTCCTGAAAGGACCGGCGCACTTCGCCCCAATGGGTCTGAACCATCTCGGGAAGAACAACGATCAGATTGTGCGGTTGGCACGTGAGCCGGCCGACATGCTCGTCGTCCAGCACTGCCACGATATACTGCCGCCGGTGCGGGACACGCTGCGGGCGTTCGCGGTGCAGCCGTCGCGTCCACGGCGCTACTGCCTCATTGACGGCAGGGACTCTCTCCGGCTGCTACAAGCCTATGATCTTTACGACTGCGCCGTTGCCATGGGAGGGACATCGTAGGGTCTTCACGACTCCACTCGCCTAACGCAGGGCCTCCCGCTCTGCGCCAGTCGCGGGATGTGACCGCACATGGGCGGAACACCAAGTCCTGCCCCGCGCACGACCGCCCTGCGAAAGGAGTAGGTCACTGTCCCCCGCCTCCAGAATGAGGATCTGCGCCTGGCTCTTCGCAGCGGCGTGCCTCTGCCTGGCGGGCCTTATCATGCCATCATGCCGGCTTCGGCCACGACCAGCGATCCGCAGTTCGAGATCCGCCCGGGAGAGCGACAACTCTTCCTGGACGACCTCGGCATCGCGCGCCTCGACAACCTGGCCCGGACGATGCACCAGCCGGCCAAGCGGGGCGCCGTCATCAAGCCCGACCGGCCCTGGGAGTTCGCGCTCCAGACGCGCTGCGCGCCGGCCTGGGACCCGCAGCAGAAGGTCTTCAAGATCTGGATGATCACCTCGACCACCCTCCCCGGCGTCGGGGGAACCACCTACGCGGAGAGCGAGGACGGCCTGCACTGGACCAAGCCGGCGCTCGGCCAGTGCGAGATCAACGGCTCGAAGCAGAACAACTTCGTCGCCGTCGAGCCCGACCTCACGTGGCCGGCCAACGCCATCGAGAACGTCGTCTACGACGCCCGCGACCCCGACCCGTCCCGCCGCTACAAGGGCCTGGGCCACTGCTACGGCCGCGAGCCGCTCGTCAGCCCCGACGGCATTCACTGGCGGCGGCTGCAGGTGCCGCCCATCCCCTCCTCCGACGAGTCGAACCTCAACATAGACCCCCGCACCGGCGCCTTCATCGCCACTCTGAAGACCACACCCGGCGGGCGCCGCATGGTCACGCTCTCCACCAGCAAGGACTTCGAGCACTGGCCCGCGCCGGTCCTGGTCTTCAGCGCCGACGCCGACGACCAGGCGCTCGCCCGCGAGGTGATCGCCGCGCGGCTTGCGGACCCCACGCTGTCCCAACCCACCCACGTGAAGCCCGCCGACTTCGCCGCGGATGTCTACAACATGCCCATCTTCCGCTACGAGGGCCTCTACGTCGGCCTGCCCGCCATCTTCTACCATACCGCGGACGAGGAGAACGACGGCTTCCACCACGTCCAGTTGATCTGCAGCCGCGACCTGCGCGACTGGCGGCGCCTGGGCGAGCGCAAGCCCTTCATCGGCCCCTCGCCCGTGGGCTCGGGCGCCTACGACCTGACGCAGATCCTGCCGCCCAGCCGCCCCATCGCGCGCGGCGACGAGTTGTGGTTCTACTACACGGGCATCAGGTACCGCTGCCCCCCCGAGGACGCCCGCGACGCCGGCGCGGTCTGCCTGGCCGTGCTGCGGCGCGACGGCTTCATCTCGCTCGACGCCGGCGAGCAGGAGGGGTCCGTGCTCACCCGGCCCTGCGCGCTGCCGCGCGGCGAACTGCACCTCAACGTGGACGCCGCCGACGGTCGGGCCGTGGTGCAGGTATGTGACGAGAGCGGAGCCGCCATCCCCGGCTTCGAGGCATCGGCGCCGATCACCGGCGACCGTCTCGACGCCGTGGTCGCCTGGCCGGCGGCGAAGACGGAGGCGCTTGCCGGGCGCCGCGTGTCCTTCCGCATCGCGCTGCGCCGCGCGGCACTCTACTCCTACTGGATCGAGTAGGGGCGGAGCGCCGCTCCCCTACATCCCCCTCATCCCCCCACGCGGCAACGCACCAGCGTCACGACGGCCTGCAAGCCGTCGCGCCAGTTGATCTTCTTGCCTTCGGCCTTCGTGCGCGCCCGGTAGGCCACGGGCGCCTCCGCGATCGCCAGCCCCCGCCGCAACACCTGGGCCGTGATCTCCGGCTCCAACTCGAACCGCTCCGCCCTCAGCGGCAGCCCCTTGGCCAGGTCCGCCCGCAGCACCTTGTAGCACGTCTCCATGTCGGAGATCGCCGACCCGTACAGCAGGTTCGTCAGCCACGTCAGGAACCGGTTCGCCAGGTAACTCATCCCCAGGAACCGCGACTCCTCGCTCCGGAACCGGCTCCCGTACACCACCGCCTGCTCGCCCCGCTTCACCGGCTCCAGCAGCCGCGAGAAGTCCGCCGGCTCGTACTCCAGGTCCGCGTCCTGGATCACGATGACCTCCCCCGTCGCCGCGGCGATCCCCGTCCGCACCGCCGCCCCCTTGCCGCGGTTCGCCGGGTGCTGCACCAGCCGCGCGTTCTCGCCGAAGAGCCGCGGCGCCTCCGCCTGCATCACCGCCCAACTGCCGTCGTGCGAGCCGTCGTCCACCAGCACCACCTCGTCGGCGATCCCCGCCTCCGCCACCTTCTGCAGCACCGCGGCCAGCGTCCGCTCCTCGTTGTACACGGGCATGATCGCCGACACCCGCTCCGCCCGCGCCCACGGGCCCGCCGCCGGCGGATCGGCGAAGGTCAGCCGGTTGAACGCGCGCCACGTCCGCAGCCCCAGCCACGCCGCGACCAGCCCGACCGCGATCCCCGCTGCGACGCCGACCCCGCCCATCCACGGGTGCGTCCCGCCCAGCCACCAGAAATCGAACGACGGGTTGAAGTCCAGCCCCGGATGCGGCCCCTCTCCCAGCGGCGATCCCGCGATCACGCGGCCCAGACTCTCCCACTGGCGCACCACCAGCGCGTAGCGCGGATCGGTATTGATGCGCCACTCCAGCCCCTGCAGCGTGGCCATCCACGACCGGTAGAACCAGATCTGGATGCTCACCAGCACCGACGACACCTGCAGCAGCAGGCTCACCGGCGCCAGCACCCGCCACACCCAGCGCCCCGGCGACGCCGCCGGCCTCTCCAGGAACTCGGCCAGCGCCAGCGCGCCCAGCGGAACCAGCGGCAGCAGGAAGCGCGGCCCCCACGAGATGCCGCCATCCCAGCACACGTACCGCGCGTAGAAGCCGAGGTAGGCCAGCGCCGTCACCACCACAGCCCCCGCCAGCGCAGGCTGGCGCCGGCAGAAGCCCCGCAGCCCGAAGAAAGCCGCGATCAGCGCCGGGCTGTACACCAGCAGCCCGCGCCCCGGGCTGATGAGCAGCCCGGCCAGCCCCCGGTACCACGGCACCACGAAGTTGCCCCCCACCCCGGTCGCCATGTAGCCGGTCACCAGCGGCGACCCCGTGCGCAGCCAGTTGTACCACCCCGCCGGCGAGAAGAGCGCCGCGAACCCGACGGCGAACACCGCCAGCCCGCCGGCGATCCCTCCCAGCCTCCGCCCCGCCGACGCGCTGCGCCACACGATCAGCAGCGCCAGTCCCGGCAGGAAGAGAACGGTCGTCTCCCGCATCACCACCGCGGCGCCCGCCGCCGCGCCCGCCGCCAGCAGCCACCCCCAACGCCCCCGCCCCGGCCCGCTCCCGAGATACGCCGCCGCCAGCGCCGTCAGCCCCAGCAGCGCTTCAAGCGGCTGCTCGTAGCAGTCCTTGCTGTGCTGCCACGCCATCGTGAGCAGCCCGTAACACAGCGCCGTCAGCACGGCCGTCCGCCGCGAGTAGCCCAGCCCCGCCGCGAAGAGCACGATCACGACCCCCGTCGCCGCCGTGACCGGCGCGTTGAGCAGGCTCACAGCGAAGCGCTCCGCCGCTCCCGCCGGCGCCGAGGGTGCCGCCGCGTGGAGCGCCTGCCCCGCCAGATACCCCGGCAGCGAGAGCGCCGCCAGCCCGATCGCGTAGGCCGAGTACCGCTTGCCCCCTCGCGCGATGCCCTTCTCCTCCGCGAAGCCCTCCGAGAGCACGGGCCCGCGCCCCGCCGCCATGTTGCGCGTGAGTTCGAACCGCACGCGCCCGTCCACCACCGTCAGGTCGCCGCGCGCCGTGAAGAGGTAGAGGGCGAGCAGAAAGCAGCCGGTCAGCAGCGCAGCCCGCGCCGTGCCTGCGGTGGGGCGCGGCCGCCCGGAGTCGGCGCTCACGACGCAGCGTCCTCGCGCCGCGGGGCTGCGAGGCGTCGCGTGAAGAGCGCGGCGGCCGCGGCTGTCGCCGCAGCGACGGCGAAGAGCGCCTCGAAGCCTGCGTAATCCGTGATGATTCCGCCCACGATGGGAAAGAGAGCCACCACCCCGCCGAAGGTGTTGAGGACGCCCAGGTAGAGGGGCCGGTCCAGTTCGGGCGAGGCTTCCATGAGGTAGTTCGTCGCCCCGATGAAGCCCCCTGCCGTGGCCGCGCCCATGAAGAAGAACACCGCGGCGAACCACCACATCTCGGCGCTCGGCGGCAGCGGCGACAGCCCCAGGGCCAGCGCCAGCGAGGGCGCCAGCAGGTTGAGCGCCGTCGCCAGTCGCAGCAGCGCCAGGCTGCCGCTCCGGTCGTTGAGCGGCCCCCACACCAGGTTCGAGGCCACCCGCCCCAGCACGGTGGCCGACACGTAGGTCCCGATCATCGTCTCGGGGATGGCGAGCCCCCTGCGGCAGTAGAGCGTGTAGAAGGGCACCGCGATGGCCGAGGCGCCGACCAGAATCTGCACCCAGAAGAAGCGCCGGAAGTTGGCGTCCCGCTTCAGGAGCCCCGGCGCCCGCAGCAGGAAGGTCGCCAGCGGCGTGCGCACCTCGTGGGCCTCGCCCTCGCGCTCCGGCATGAGCGAGAACGCCAGCAGCGCCAGCGCAATCGGCACCGACCCCCACGCGAACACCTGCGCGTAGTCCCGCACCGAGGCCGCCTGGCCGCCGTCGCGCAGCAGCCCGCTCACGGCGAACCCCGCCAGAAACGCCAGGACCCCTCCCACGATCTGCCGCAGCGCGAAGAACCGCCCCAGCCGGTTCGCCGGGAGCGTGCGGCTGATCACGTCCAGGAACGTGATGGACGACACCCCGCTGGCCACCGTGAACACCCCGTAGAAGACGAAGAACCCCGCCAGCGCCAGCCCCGGGCTTTGCGCCGCGTAGAGATAGGTGATCGCCGCGATGGCCGGCCAGCAGACGACCCGCACCACGCTGGCGGCCCGGTAGAAGTGCAGTTTGCGCCGGTGGGTCTGCATCAGGTTGGCGACGACGAGTTGCGGCAGGCGGTTCAGGCCGCCCGCAATGACCATCACCGCGCCCACCGCCACCCCCGAGGCCGTGAGCCGCGACACGAAGGCGGGCAGGATGGTCGCCGGGTCCGTGAACGCCGCCCCGAAGTTGAAGAGGATGCCGTTCGCCACCCCGAACCCGAACGCGCGCCTCCACTGCGCGGGGGCTCCGGCTGCGGTCGTGGTCCTGGGCTTCATGTCCGGGCCGCGTCCGCCCGGGCCGAGGCGATGGCGGCGCGCGTCGATTGCGGCGGGGTCATCGTCCCTTGAGATTCGGCGCGGCCGCACGGCCTCCCTCCCGGACAAGCGAGCCCAAGGCCCCTGGGAGGGGCCTCTGAGCCCCTCTCAGGGCCGTCTGCCGCGAAGGGAGCCCCCTTGCGCCGGCCGGCGCTAAAGTCGCGGGCGGCCGATGCCGATAACCGGAGTAGATGGCCCCGGCGTGACCGGGTGCCGGACGTATTCTACTTCGGTGTCGAGAGGAGGTGGTGAATCTGAGGTTCGGGTTGGGCCAGGCGCCACGCGGCCTGTCCCGACGGCATTGCTGACCGACACACCTGCGTTTCGCTCCCTGCCTTCTCCGACGCCGTCGGGGCTCCGCAGGGCAGAGCAGCCCGAACCTGCACCGTAAACGCGACCGTGTCGGGGGGCATCGCGTGAACAACTTCATGGCAGGAAGCCATCGCCGGCGATTGCCAAGCGCCGGCAGAATGTTCAAGGAGGAACATCCATGGCACTTCGCATCAACCAGAACGTCTCAGCGCTGACCGCGCACCGTTGGTTGACGGTGAACGACTCGGCGCTGGCCAAGTCGATTGAGCACCTCTCGTCCGGTTACCGCATCAACGTCGCCGCCGACGACCCCGCCGGCCTCGTGATTTCCGAGAAGCTGCGGGCGCAGGTGGGCGGCCTGGGCCAGGCCCTCGACAACACCCAGCACGCGATCAACATGATCAAGACCGCTGAGGGCGCGCTGGGTGAGGTGCACGCCCTGCTCCGCTCGATGCGCGACCTGGCGATTCACGCCGCCAACACGGGCGTGAACGGCACGGCAGAGGTCACGGCCGACCAGGCCCAGATCACCTCGGCCATCGAAACCCTGGACCGCATCGGCCAGAACACCCAGTTCGGCAGCAAGGTCCTGCTCGACGGCTCCGCCACCGGCCTGGTCTTCCAGATCGGCTCCGAGGCGGGTCAGACCGTGACCATCAGCATCACCGGCGTCTCCGCCTCCGCCCTCGGCGTGAGCGGCCTCGACGTCACGACCTACGCCGGCGCGGAAGCGGCCATCACGGCCCTGGACGCCGCCATCAACACGGTGTCCACCAACCGCGTCAACCTCGGCGCGTTCCAGAAGAACACGCTCGAGTCCAACCTGAGCTCGCTGGGCGTCGCCAAGGAGAACCTGGCGGCCTCCGAGAGCACCATCCGCGACGCCGACATGGCGTTGGAGATGGTGACCTTCACACGCAACCAGATCCTGCTCCAGAGCGGCTCCGCCATGCTCCTGCAGGCCAACCAGGCCCCGCAGGTCATCCTGCAGCTGCTCCGGTAGGACTGAACGGCGCGTTGGCCCTCACCACGGGTGTGGGCTGATCGCGGAGGGGGCCGGCCAGGGCCCCTGCCGGTCCCCTCCAACGACTCCCGGTAGCGCCGGCAACCCGCAAGGCGGCTGACTCCGATGCAACTGACGGCGATCTCATCTCCGGCCCAGGTGACGGTCCCCCTGCTCGCGCAGGCGGTAGACGCCCCCACGCCCGCCCCATCCGCCGCTTCCACCGCGGCCGCCGCGCTGCCGCCCGCCCTCGAGATCACCTACAGTTTCGACAAGGAACTCAATCAGATCATCTTCACGCTCACCCGCCCCGACACGGGCCGGGTCGTCCGGCAGGTGCCGCCCGAGGCCATCCTCGAGTTCGCCGCCTACATCAGGCGGCAGACGGCGCTTGGCCTGGACGCCAAGGTCTGATCCCCTGAGGAGGCGCCATGCCCGGCACATCCTATATCACCGGCCTCATCTCGGGGCTTGACCTCGACTCCATCCTCACCCAGTTGCTCGAGGTTTCCCGTGCGCCCATCGAGCGCCTGGAAGCCAAGCAGGAGGAACTCGACGCCAAGCTCGCCGCCTGGCAGAGCGCCAACACCAGCCTGCTCGCCCTCAAGACCGAGGCCGCCGACCTCGCCCGCCTCTCCACCTTCAACGCCAAGACGGCCGTCTCCAGCAACGAGTCCATCCTCTCCGCCACGGCCACCGCTTCGGCCCCGGCCGGCGTCTACGCCGTCACCGTCAACGCCGTCGCCACCTATCACCAGGTCGCCTCCCAGGGCTTCGCCGACTACGACGCCACCTCCCTGGGCAGCGGGACGGTCAGCCTCCAGATCGGCGACCAGCCCGCCGCCGTTCTCGAGGTGGACGACCTCACGCTCGCCGGCCTGCGCGACGTCATCAACAACGCCGACCTCGGCGTGCACGCCGCCATCCTCAATGACGGCTCCGACACCGCACCCTGGCGGCTCGTCCTCACCAGCGAGGAGAGCGGCACCGCCGGCGCCATCACCCTCTCCGCCGACCTCTCCGGCGGCACCGCGCCCGCCTTCACCGACATGCGCGCCGCGCAGGACGCCTCCGTCACGCTGGGGTCCGGCGAGGGCGCCATCAGCATCACCAAGAGCAGCAACACCATTGACGACGTCATCCCCGGCGTCACCCTCTCTCTCCATTCCGCCGATGCCGGCCAGACCCTCACCGTCAGCATCGAGCACGACGTCGCGTCCATCCGCGCGGCCATTGACGAGTTCGTCGAGCAGTACAACAGCGTGATGGACTTCATCAACGAGCAGTTCTCCTGGGATGCGGACGCGGAGACCTCGGGCACGCTCTTCGGCGAGTTCACCCTGCAGCAGATCCAGAGCGACCTGCGCAGCCGCGTCTCCAACGTGCTCTCCGGGATCAGCGGCGAGTGGGCCCTGCTCTCCCAGATCGGCATCACCACCGACGCCGAGGACCACCTCGTCATTGACGACACCACCCTCGACGCCGCCCTGCGCTCCGACCCCGAGGACGTCGCCAAGCTCTTCACGCGCTTCGGCCAACCCACCGACTCGCACGTCGGCTTCGTCTACGCCACCGCCGAGACCCAGGCCTCGGGCGCCGCCGGCTACGCCGTCGAGATCACCCAGGTGGCCACCAAGAGCCAGGTCACAGCCGGGGTGCGCCAGCTGGTCGCGCTCGCCGCCGACGAAACCCTCACCGTGAACGGCGTCGAGATCGCCCTCACGGCGGGCATGTTGCAGGATGACGTCGTGGCCGCCGTCAACGCCCACACCGCCGAGACCGGCGTCGTCGCCTCCGCCACCGGGGCCGACGGCACGGGCACCGGCGACTACCTCACCTTCAGCAACGTCGGCTACGGGGCCGGCGACATGACCATCGTCTCCGACACGGCCAACGGCGGAGGCGCCCCCTTCAACACCTCGGGCGTGGGCAATGTCGCCGTCTCCGCCTCCGACCCGGGCGGCGAGAGCGGAGCCGGCCAGGGCGCCCTCGGCCTGAACGTCGAGGGCACCATCGGCGGCGAGGCCTGCGAGGGCCACGGCCAGGTCCTCACCTGCACCGCCGGCGACCCCGACGGCCTGAGCCTGACGATCACGGCCACCAGCACCGGCTCCTACGGCTCCGTCGTCTACTCCACCGGCGCCGCGGGCGGCGTGGACAACCTGCTCGACTTCCTCACCACCTCCGAGTACAGCCCGATCAAGACCGCGCAGAAGACCATCCAGGACCGCATTGACTACATCACCGACGAGATCGCCGACCTCGAAGAGCGCGTCGCCGCCGAGCAGGAACGCATCCGCGCCCGGTTCGAGTACATGGAAGAGGCGCTGGGCGCACTCCAGACCCAGAGCACCTTCCTCGAACAGCAACTCTCCCAGATCGAGAACAACTGGAAGGGCGCCTGATGTCCGGCATCCACGCCAACGCCTACTACCAGCAGAACCAGGTCCTCGCCGCCGGCCGCGAGCACGTCCTGCTCCTGGCCTACGACGGCGCCATCCGCTTCTGCCGCACCGCCCGCGAGTACATGAAGGCCGGCCGCCTCTACGAGCAGCACACCCACGTCATCAAGGCCCAGGCCATCCTCAGGGAACTCATCACCTCCATTGACCATTCCGTCGCCCCCGAACTCGGCCGCCGCCTCGACAGCATCTACCACTACCTCTACGACCGCCTCACCCACGCCAACATCCGCGACGACGTCGAAGCCCTGAACGCGGTCATAGACGCCCTCACCGATCTTCGCGCCGCCTGGTCCGAGGCCGCCGTCCGCTGGCGCTCCGAGACGCCCGCCGCAGCGCCGGAGCCGGGCCGATGAGCGCCGCCCTGCGCCAGGCGGCCGCTGAGGCGGACCGCCTCGCCCAGTGCCTCGACGCCCTCAAGGCGCTCAGCGATCGCCAGACCACCCTCCCCTGCGACGACGCCGACGCCTGGGCCGCCCTCCAGCGCCGCAAGCGCCGGCTCTACGACGACCTGGGCGCCATGCGCCTCCCCGACCTCTTCCTCAGGCTCCGCCGCCTCGCCGATTCCGCCCCGGGCGATGACGACGAGACCGCCGCCGCCCGCCGCCACCTCGCGGACGCCGCCGAGGGCAGCATCGGGCTCATGAAGCAGATCGCCGCCTGCGAGGCCGACGCCCGCGAGCGGCTGGCCCAGGGCATGGCCGACCTCAAGCAGCAGGGCGCCGCCCTCCGCCACACCGGGGAACTGCACCGCACCTACAGGGCCTCCCCCGCCGCCCAGCCCCGCTTCCTCGACGCGCGCGAATAACCGTCAGCCGCCGCGGTCGTACCCCACCAGTTCCGCGAACGCCCTCCCGGTGACCGCCACGCCCTCCACCGTGCCCGTCACCGCGCACGTCCCCTCCCAGAAGCGCCGCGGCGCGAACTTCGACACCTCCTGCTCGACGAGCGTCGGCGTCAGCCGCAGCGTCATCTTCGGCTTCTCGATCCGGATCGTCCAACCCATCGGATAGGTCGCTCCGCTCAACGGACTCGTCCACCGGCCCAGCGCCTCGCTCTCGAACGTCACCGCCTCCTGCCGCCCGTCCGGCCGCATCACCCGGCCCAGCCGGCGCCGCCCCTCCGGCGACGCCAGGTCCAGCAGGATCAGAGAGGTCCCGTCCTCCAACTGCACCGCGAAGTAGTCGTACCGCCCGAAGTCCTCGAACGCATCGAAGTCCCCCCACTGGTGCTCCAGCCAGGCCGTGCCCGTCACCGCGACCTCGCCCCGGCCGCGCAGCCGCAGCGTGCCCGACGCCTCCAGCCGCGGCCACGAGTAGTAGTAGGTCAGCCGGCCGGAGGGGAACCGGATGATTCCGTCGTTGATGAGCAGCGCCGGCGATCTCGACGTCAGCGCCAGGTCGAGCGCCATCTCCGACTCCTCCCGGGCCGCCAGCGGCCCCGGAATCGTCAGGTGCGCCTCGAACCGCGGCGGGGCGTCCCCCACCCGCTCGATCCGGTTGTGCGGATACCGCAGCGCCAGCCGTTCCGCGTTCCACGCCGGGCTGCCCGCCATCGTGATCACCGTCTGATGGTGGGCCCGGCCCGCCTCGTCGGTGAGCGCGATGATCGCGAACGCCGAGGGCGCCGCCGTGCTCGTCTTCGCAGGGCGGATGATGAAGAACGCGCCCATGAAGCCATAACGCGGCGCGCCCCCTTCGCCCAGGTGGCCGCACAGGTAGATCCACTCCGTGCGCGCCTCCGGGTGGCCCGCCTCGTCGGCCGGCAGGCTGACGACCGGCGCGGCCTGCGCCGCCGACAGCGCCAGCAGCGCGGCCGCCAGTGCGACGGCGCGCCTCACCGTTCCGCCTCCCTCCGTCGCGCGATCACTATGGATGCTGCGACCTCTCATCCCCGCCTGTCTTGGACGGCCGCGCCTCCAGACCTGCCGCCCCAAGTGCAGGAAGCCTTTCCGCCATCGCCGAACTCTGGCCGCAATGTCAGCCCCCGGCGACAAGCAGCCCCCGGCCCCTTCAGGCCGGGCCCCTGCCGCCCCCCCGCAGGGGCGGCTTGCCGTCTTCCTGGGCGTCATCCTCCTCGCCACCGGACTCCTGTGCGCCCTTGCGCTGCGCGGGTGGTCGTGGGGCGTCAAGAACGAATGGCAGTGGCACCGCGGCGACGAATTCCTCGGCGGCACCGTGTGGCTTCCGCTCATCCCGTTGGCCGTCGCGCTCGCCGGCCTGCCCATCCTGCTGCGGTGGCACCGCGCGCGCCGGCCCGGCCGGCTCGACACGCTGCTCACCGTCGTCTTCCTCGTCGCCGTCACCTTCGCATTGCAGATGGCCGCGTGGTTCGTGCAGCCCTCGGCCATCCGCACCGCCGGCGAAGTCGTACTCAGCCCCGAGACCACCACCTACTTCGCCTACGCCCACGGCGTGGACAACCTGTCCGACCTCCTCAGCCGCTACACCAAGGTCATGCCCACCCTGGGCGGCCACGCGCGCACCCATCCGCCCGGGCCGGTCGTCCTCTTCTGGCTGGTCCAGCAGGCGGCGCGCGTCTGGCCCGGGCCCGCTGGGGCCATGGCCTGGGCCGCCGACCAGGTGGAGCCCGGCGGCTTCGACCTGCTCCTCACCTACGCCGCCGGCCTCGCCGAGACGCCGGGCCTTCCCGCCTCCACCGTGGCCGTGGCCATCCTCTCCGGCTTCCTGCTCCCCTTTCTGGGCAGCCTCTCCGTGGTGCTCGTCTACTTCCTCGCCCGCCTTTTGCACGGCCCGCCGGCCGCCGTGCTGGCAGGGTTCTGCGCCGCGGCCATCCCCAGCCTCGTCCTCTTTGCGCCCACCGTGGACCAGGTCGTCGCCCTGCTCGCCGTCGCTGCGCTCCTGGCCTTGTGTGCGGCCGGCCTGCGGGGCAGCCCGCTCCTCGCCGCGCTGGCGGGCCTCGTGCTGGCCCTGGGCGTCTTCGTGAGCCTGAGCCTCCTCGCCCTGATCCCGCTGGGCGGCCTCTGGCTGGGCCTCTCGCGTGCGCGCCGCAGGCTTGCGGTCGCGCTGGCGTGCGCCGGCGGATTCGCCGCCTTCTTCCTCGCGCTCTACGCGTTCCTCGGGTTCAACTTCCCGGGCGTCGTCATCGAGGGCATCCGCGCCCACCGCGTCGAGACCACGGTCCTCTTCCCCCGCACCTACCACAAGTGGGTGTTCTGGAACCTGGTGGACGCCGCGCTCTTCCTCGGCCTCCCGCTCTCCCTCTGGCTCGCGCGCGATCTGCTGCGCCAGGTGCGGCCCGGCGTCCGCGCGGCCGGCGGCGCGGACGCCCTTCTCGTCGCCCTCCTGGTGACGGTGCTGGCGCTCGACCTCTCCGGCCTGGTCAGGGCCGAGGTCGGCCGCCTCTGGATGTTCCTGATGGTGCTGGCCGCCGTGCCGGCGGGTGCGGCCATCGCCCGCGCCGGCCGGGGCGCCGGGCTGGCGGCGGCGACCACCCTCGCCATGCAGGTGGTGCAGGTCATCGTATTCAAACAGGTCATGACTCTCTTCGTGATCTGGGCCTAGACAATGAGCGCGACCACACCGATACGGCCTCACCTGTCCGTCGTCATCCCCGCCTACAACGAGGCGAAGCGGATCGCCGCCTCCGTGCAGCGCATCCTCGACTACCTGCGCGGCCGCGACTACGACTGGGAGTTCCTCGTCGTGGACGACGGCTCCCAGGACGACACCATCGGGGCCGTCCGGCAGGCCGGCGGCGACGCCGTCCGCGTCATCTCCTATCACCCCAACCGCGGCAAGGGCGGCGCCCTCAAGGTCGGTATGCTCGAAGCCGCCGGCGAGATCATCCTCTTCAGCGACGCCGACCTCTCCACCCCCATCGAGCAGGTCGGGGACTTCCTCCCGTGGTTTGCCCAGGGCTACGACGTCGTCATCGGCTCGCGCAAGATGCCCGGCGCCGAGATCGCCGTCAAGCAGCCTCTGCTCCGGCGCCTGGGCGGCAAGGCCTTCACCGCCCTCTCCAATCTCATCCTCGGGGTCCGCGTTACCGACACCACCTGCGGCTTCAAGGCCTGGACCCGCGAAGCCGCCCGCGAAGTCTTCTCGCGCCAGACCATCTCCGGCTGGGGATTCGACTCCGAGGTCCTGCTCATCGCCGACCGGCTGGGCTTGCGCATCAAGGAGGTCCCCGTCCGCTGGACCGACGACGCCGCCAGCCGCGTCAGCCTCCTCCGCGACACCCTGGGCTCCTTCGCCGAACTCGTGCGCATCCGCACCAAGGCCTGGCGCGGCCACTATGGGGAGAAGCGTGAACGCTCGGCCGACGAACCGCAGCCCTGATCGCCCCGGCCTCCTCGCCCCGGCCTGGCCTTACCTCGTGCTGGCCGCGCTGGCGGTGCTCTTCTGCGGGCGCGCCGTCTTCACCGGCAGGGCGCTCTACCCCTTCGACGTCCTCCTCGTCATGACGCCGTGGAAGTTCCACGCCGCGCGCTTCCCCGAGTTCCACCAGGCCTACAACACCATGCTCGACCCGGTGCAGCAGTATTACCCCTGGCGCCACTTCGCCGTCGAGACCCTGCGCCAGGGCGTGCTCCCCCTCTGGAATCCCTACGCCTTCGCCGGCACGCCCTTCGTCGCCAACCTGCAGTCCGCCATCTTCTACCCGCCCAACCTGCTCTTTCTCGTCATGCCCCTCTGGAGGGCTTTCACCTGGGGCGCCGTGCTCCACCTCTTCCTCGCAGGCGCCTTCACCTGCGGGCTGCTGCGCGCCCTGGGGCTGCGCCGCCTCCCCGCCCTGATCGGCGCCGTAGCCTTCATGTTCAACGGCTTCCTGGTGGCGTGGCTCGAGTACCCGGCCTTCGGGCTCTGGGTGATGATCTGGCTTCCGCTCGTCCTGCTCCTCTACGAGCAGGCCCTGCGCAGCCGCAGTTGGTCGTGGGCCGTGGCGACTGGCCTTGTGATCGGCGTGCAGTTCACCGGCGGCCAACTGCAGTTCTCCGCCTACCTGGGCCTCTTCTGGCTGGGCTACGCGGCGCTGCGATGGCTCTGGCCGCCCGCCGGCGAGCGGCGCACCGCATGGCCCGCCGTCGTGGTCGTTTCGGCTGGGCTGCTGGGCCTGGCGCTCGCGGCCGTCCAACTGCTGCCCACCCTGGAACTGGCCCCCCACAGCCACCGCCCGCAGATGCCCGCCGCCTCCATCCGCGGCTTCGCGCTGCCCTTCTCCCACCTCATCCTCTACCTCGTGCCCAACTTCTTCGGCAACCCGGTGGACTACAACTACTGGGGCCACGTGGCCGCGGGCCGGGCCGGCGAGCCCGGCCTCTTCTGGGAGACCAGCGGCTACGTGGGCGCCTCCACCCTCGTGCTCGCCTTCCTCGGCGCGGGCCTGTGGCGCAGGCCCCTGCCGCGCGCCTTCCTCGTGCTCGCCGCGATCTGTCTTCTGCTGGCCCTGGGCACCCCGCTCTACCTCGTCCTCTACTACGTGGCGCCCGGGTTCAAGCAGTTGGGCGGCGTCGCGCGCACGCTCTATCCGGCCGCCTTCGCGCTCGCCTGCCTGGCCGCCTTCGGGGCCGATTCGCTGATGGACGAGACGCGCCGCGACCTGCGCTGGTTCTGGCGCATCGCCCCCGCCGCCTGCGCCGCCGCCGTTGTCCTCGCGCTCGCCTGGTTCTGGCCGCAGGTGCGCGAACTGTCTCAGGTCCGGGGCTTCGGGCGCGTGCCGTTCCCCGCCTATCTCGCGCGCTGGACCGCGATCGCTGCGGCGCTGGTTGCAGCGACCTTCGTCCTCATCGCCCTGCGACGCCGCCTCTCGGCGCGCGCCTTCGGCGCCGCCGCGCTGCTCGTGTGCTCGGCCGACCTCTTCCTCTTCGGCTTCCGCTTCAACCCGGCCACCGACCCGAAGATGGCCTACTTCGAGACCCCGGCCATACGCTATCTGCAGCAGCACCTGGGCGACGGCCGCATGCTCTCGGTCGGCCGCAGCGCCATGGACTGGATGCCCCCCAACACGCCCACCGTCTATCGCCTGCGCGACATCCAGGGCTCCGACTCGCTCTGGTGGGGCCCCATGCGCAACCTGCTTCAGGCCGCCCAGCCCGGCGCGCCCCGCCCCGACTGGGACCGCCTCGACTCCCCCGTTTTCGATCTCCTCGCCGTGAGGTATCTTCTCGCGACCGAAGAGATCGAGGCCGAGCACTGGCGGCTGGCCGCCACCTTCCCCGGCGAACCCACCCGCATCTACGCGAACACCGATGCTCTGCCGCGCGCCTGGGTGCTGTACTGCTCACCAGCCGTCTTGCCTTCTGGTGGGACGCTGACGCTTCTTCCGCGGCGCTGCGCCGATACAGCCCCCGCGATCCTGTTCGAGCGGGCAGTCCGAACGTGGTTGACGGACAGTCCTGGGCCGCTCGACTTTGTCGAAGCCACGCCCAACCGAAGCCGGGCGACCGTGGGAGTGCCGGCGGACATGGCCGCCATCCTTGTCACCAGCGACGCCGCCTATCCCGGCTGGCGCGCCACGGTGGACGGCAAGCCCGCCGCCCGCCCGCTGGTGGTCAACTACCTGTTTCGCGCCGTGGCCGTCGGCGCCGGGCGCCATGTGGTAGAATGGAGATACGATCCCACGTCGTTCCGGTTCGGGCTCTTCATCAGCCTGGCGGCCCTCGCATTGGTCGCCGGCGTCTGGGCCGGACGCGCGGCAGGCGGCTTCACCAGGCGCGTGCCTGGTACACCTCCTCCCCCTTGACGGGGGAGGAAGGAGGTGGGGGTGAATGAGGCCCGCCTCAGGCGGGACTGGTGCCCTCCAGCCTGGCGGCGCAGCCGCCCGGGGACTGCAATCAGTCAGAATGACAGTGACCGTCGAAAGCACATCCGCCCATCATGAGACGCGGCGCCCTTCGCGCCGCCGCCTCCTGGCGCTCATCGCGCTCCTGCTCTTCCTCGGGTCTCTGCTTGCCGTCTCGGGCACGAGCCACCAGTACGGCATGACCTACGACGAGGTCATCTACGCCAGCCTGGGCGCCGCCACCGCCGACTGGTTCGCACGCCTCGGCCGCAGCATCACCCAGGGCGACTTCCGCACCCCCTTCATCCGCGAGGTCCTCGACGAAGGCTGGGCCTCCGACAAGGACCACGGCCCGCCCCTCGTGAAGGCTTCGTCCGGGCTCTCTCAGCGCTGGCTCGCCCCGGCCATCGGCTTCTGGGCGGCCTTCCGCCTGCCCTCCGCCGTGCTCTTCGCGCTCTGCGTGGCGGGGCTCTTCCTCTGGTGCGCCTCCCTCTGGGGCATCGCGCCGGGCCTCTTCGCCGCGCTCGCCTTCGCCCTCATGCCGCGCGTCTTCGCGCACGCCCACTACGCGGCCCTGGACACGGGCGTCGCCGCGCTCTCCCTGCTCACGGCGGCCGCCTTCTTCCGATCCGCCCGCACCGACTCCTGGCGCTGGGCCGTCGCCACCGGCATCCTCTTCGGCCTGGCGCTGCTCACCAAGTTCAACGCGTGGTTTCTACCGCCGGTCTTGTTCCTCTGGTCGCTGCTCTTCATGCGCCGCGCCCTGCTCAAGAACCTGATCGCCATCGCCGTCATCGGACCCGTCGTCTTCCTCGCCGGGTGGCCGTGGCTCTGGCACGATCCCTTCGGTCGGCTCTGGGACAACCTCACCTTCTACCGCACCCACTACGCCGTGGACGTCCACTACCTGGGCCAGACCTATCACTACGCCCCCTGGCACTACCCCTTCGTGCTCACCGGCGTCACGCTGCCCGCGCTCACCCTCGCCTTCGTGGGCGTCGGCCTCATCGCCGCCGTCGTGCTGACCGCCCTGCGCCGGGCGCCCGAGGCCTCGCTCCTTGCCATCGCCGCCCTGGCCCCGCTGTGCATCTCCGCCCTGCCGGGTGTGCCCAAGTACAACGGCGTGCGGCTCTTCCTCTCCGCCTTCCCCTTCCTGGCGGCCCTGGCCGGGCTCGGCTTCGCGCAGATCCTCGCCGGCGTCGCCTGGATCGCTCAGCGCCTGCGCCCCGCCGTCAATCCCGCCTCGCCCCGCCGCTGGGCCGCCGCGGCGCTCGGCGCCGTCGTACTGCTTCCGGCAGCGGTCGGCGTCATCACGACCCATCCCTATCAACTGGCCTACTACAACGCCCTCGCCGGCGGGCCGCTCGGCGCCACCGACCGCGGCTTCGAGACGATCTACTGGGGCGGCGTCCTGCGCGACGCCCTGCCCTATCTCAACTCCCGCCAGGGCGACGGCGAACTCGCCTTCGTCACCCCCAAGGGCGTGACCTCGCTCCTGGTCTTCTACCAGCGCGCCGGCCTGCTGCGCCCCGACCTGCGCTTCACCACGCCCCGCGACACGCCCGAGGAGACCGACGCCGAACTCCGCGCCTGCGACTTCGTCATCTTCCAGTGCGCCCAGAGCGAGTTCGACACCGTCTCCTGGCCGCTCTACCGCGACGGCGTCTCGTCGTTCGCGCGCGACCTCGAAGGCGCCGCCCTGCTGCTGGTGTTCGAGGGCGACGACGCCCGGCGCGCCCTGGCCCGCGAGGGGCGCGCGCCGTGAACCTCCTCATGCTCACGCCGTCGTTCCATCCCGCGCTCGGCGGCGTCGAGAAGCACCTGCTGCGCGTCTCGCAGGAACTCGTCGCACAGGGCCACCAGGTCACCGTCGTCTCGCAGCGCACCGACCCCGAGTGGCCCGCCCACGACGCCGTCGGCGAGATCCACATCCGCCGCCTCCCCCGCCGGCCGGGTCTGGCGGCGCTTCGCTCCCTGCTGCCGTCGCTCGTCGAGTGGGCCGATCTCGTGCACTGCCACGACGCCTACCCATTGCTCCGCTGGTACCTGCCCGTCCGCTGGATGGCGCCGCGCCGCCCCGCTTTCATCACCTTCCACGGCTACGAGGCCTATCCCATCCCCCTGCAGGCCCGGCTGCTGCGGCGCCTCGCCGAGCGCATGACTCTGGGCTCGATCTGCATGGGCGAGTTCATCTGCACTTGGTACCGCACCAAGTGCGACGCCGTCTCCTACGGAGGCGTGGACCCGCCCCCCCAAGCCTCCGACCCGCAGCCCGGCGCCGGCGCCGTCTTCGTCGGCCGGCTCGCCCCCGACTCCGGCATCGCCGACATCATCCAGGCCCTGCGCCTCCTGCACGACGAGCACGGCGCTCCCCTCCCGCTCACCGTCTGCGGCGACGGCCCCCTGCGCGCGCACCTCGAACGCGCCGCCCGCGAGGCCCACCTTCAGGTGCGCTTCCTGGGCCGCGTCCCCGACGTCACCACTCACCTGCTCGAGGCCCGCTTCGCCTTCGTCACCGGCTATCTCGCCATCCTCGAAGCGATGGCCTGTCGCCGCCTCGTCTTCGCCGTCTACGACAACCCTCTCAAGCGCGACTACCTGACCCTCTTCCCCGCCGCCTCGGCCATGGTGGTCGCCGGCTCGCCCGAGGAACTGGCCCGCCGTCTCGCCGCCCACCTGCCCTCCCCCCATCAGGACCGCGCCCTGCTCGACCAGGCCGAGGCCTTCGCCCGCGAGCAGACCTGGCGCCGCGTCGCCGAGACCTACCTGCAACTCTGGCAGGAGCCGCGCTCGTGACAGACTCTCATCATCGCGCGGGGCAACCCTCCTCCTCCCCCCTCTGTGGGGGAGGTGTAGGTGGGGGGTCGCGCCCCGATCGCGCCGCGGCTTCCGACAAGGTTTCGCTCGTCACCACCTTCGTCAACGAAGAGGCCGCCATCGCAGACTTCCTCGACTCGGTGCGCGCCCAGACCCGCCCGCCCGACGAGGTCGTGCTCGTGGACGGCGGCTCGCGCGACCGCACCGTCGAGATCATCCGCCGCGCCGCCGACCCCCGGCTGCGCCTCATCGAGAGGCCCGGCGCAAACCGCTCGGTCGGCCGCAACGCCAGCATCGAAGCCGCCGCCGGCCCGCTCATCGCCATGACCGATGTCGGCAACCGCCTCGACCCCGGCTGGCTGGAGCGCATCGTCGCGCCCTTCGAGGCCGACCCCTCCGTCGGGTCGTCGCGGGCTTCTACGCCGCCGACGCCCGCACCACCATGGAGCGCGCCGTGGCCGCGGCCACCGTTCCCTCCGCCGGCGAAGTCAATCCCGACACGTTCCTGCCCTCCAGCCGCTCCGTCGCCTTCCGCAAGACGGTCTGGAGCCAGGCCGGCGGCTACCCCGAGGACCAGTGGCACAACGAAGACACCCCCTTCGATCTCCGCATGAAGGCGGCCGGCGCGCGCTTCGTCTTCGAGCCCGCCGCCCTGGTCTACTGGCGCCCCCAGCGCAGGCTCCCGCGCGTCTTCCACCAGTTCTGGCGCTACGCCGTCGGCGACGCCCAGGAGGGCCTCTGGTTCGGCCACTACACCAAGGCCGTCGCCCTGCTCGCCGTGGTGATCGGGCTGGCCGTGGGCGGCGCCTTCCTGCCCGCGCTGTGGTGGGGGCTGCCGGGGCTGGCGCTGCTCTACTGGCTCCGCTACTTCCTCCGCTCGCGCCGCCGCGGCCACGGCTGGCTGCCCTGCGCCCTCTCCCCCCTGGTGGCCGCCATCGTGGACGCCGCTCACCTCATCGGCTACGCCACCGGCAAGGTCCGCCGGCGCGGCTAGTACTCTGCCACGCAGTTGGATTGTAGCCCACCTTGCCGACCATAGGGAGGCTAGGTGGGGCCCCACCTAGGCGTCGCTGGCGCGCCGCCAAGGTGGGCTACACGGTCCCATGACCGGCCTGGGACTTGTGTGGCAGAGCAATGGGGCCGGGCAGCATCTCCTCGCGAAAAACGCCGCCAGACCCCCTTGACAGAGCCGCTCGTGAGTGATATATTTCTAACATAAAGTTAGGAATGCATAACGTGGAGGAATGAGACATGACTGCTCGCAGACTCCGCTGGCTAGGTCTCCTGGCGTTTCTGGGCCTGCTGGGGATCCCATTGCACCAGCCCGCGCTTTACGCGCTCCTCGGGTTCGCCGTGTTCCTCGTCTTCGTGGGAGCCCCGGTTGATGAGCGTTCCGAGGCGAACCTGGGGCGGGCGGCAGCCTTCACCTTCGTGGTGACACTCGTCGGGATGACAGCGTGTCTCATGCTGGTCGTCGGGTTCCTGTGCCCTGCGAAAGGCGCGAATGTAGTGAGGGCCCTGGCGCTTTCACTGGCAGCGCTCTTCGCCCTGCACATCGTCGCCTTCGTCGGGAGTTACGTCTACTTCGACGCCAGGGGGGCGTAGGGGCCGTGAAGACGCGGATACGAGAACTCCGCGCGCGGCACGGCCTCACCCAGGAGGATCTGGCGCGCCGAGTCGGCGTGCGGCGCGAGACCATCGTGCACCTGGAGCGCGGGCGCTTCAACCCGTCGCTGCGACTGGCGCATCGGATCGCGCGAACGCTCCAGAGCGGCATC
>Ga0180434_10003086_pt1 | contig 21465 bp, 14 predicted proteins | sample SS_ome_7_FD_132453 | JGI IMG/M metagenome (GOLD analysis project Ga0180434, IMG submission 132453) | Hypersaline lake sediment archaeal communities from the Salton Sea, California, USA - SS_1_D_2 metaG | ecosystem: Environmental > Aquatic > Non-marine Saline and Alkaline > Hypersaline >...
ACGTCCATTTGTTCGGGGGGAGGGCAAGTTCATGACCAAAGCAGATATCGTGGCGGCCATCTACGAGAAAGTGGGCATCTCGAAGACCGAATCATCGGATGTTGTGGAGAGCGTTTTCGAGATCCTGAAAGAGACCCTGGAAAAGGGGGAAAAAGTGAAGATCTCGGGCTTCGGCACCTTCATGGTGAAGGAGAAGAACTCGAGAAAGGGAAGGAACCCCCAGACAGGTGACGGAATCACCATCACGGCAAGGAACGTGCTCACCTTCAAACCCAGCCAGGTTCTGAAAAAGGCCATGAACGACGGGCGAGAGGATTGACCATAGTCATTCTGGGAAGGCATGGAGGGGAGGAGGAACGTGATCGTGGATGCATGTCAGGCATGCCCAGTTCCCACAGATAGGGGGGTATCGACATGAGCGCTGTAGCCAAACGGGTCGCTTCGAAGAAGACCTATCCCATTCCGGACAAGCTCTATTTCAAGATCGGGGAGGTAGCCGAGATCACGGGGGTGAAGCCTTACGTTCTCCGCTACTGGGAATCCGAGTTCAAGATGGTCAACCCTTCCAAGAGTCGCTCCCGGCAGCGTCTTTACCGGAAGAGCGATGTGGAGTTGATCTTCCGGATCAAGGAACTGCTCTACGAAGAGCGGTACACGATCAATGGAGCACGGAAGAAGCTCAAGGAATTGGGTTATGGGAGGATCTCGCAGCCGGAGCTTCAGTTCGAGAAGGTGGAGAGCAAATCCGCCCTGGATCAGGTGATTCAGGAACTGAAAGAGATCCAAGATCTCCTGTCCGAGTAAGACCCCTCGGAGAGCATGGCCGGGCAGGGTGGCGTGCAAGCGTAGATACCCTAGGTCATCAGGAGGGCCCCATGGCGATCGTAACGATATCAAGGGGAACGTTGAGTGGCGGTGAAGCATTGGCGGAGAGCCTCTCGACTCGGTTGGGCATACCCGCCATCTCACGAGAGGTGATACGAGATGCCGCCTCCCGGTACGGCATTGCCGAGAATCTGCTCGACCAGCAACTCCACAAGGTGCCCAGCCTGATCCAGCGGAGACTCGGCAGCGCTGAAGAGCGGAGGCTATACCTCGTGGCCATCCGGACAGCGCTCGCGGAACGGGCACGAGAAGGGGAGTACATCTATCACGGGCACGCAGGCCACCTGCTCTTGAAGAAACTGCCGGGGGTCTTCAAGGTTCGATTGATTGCCCCCGTGGCGTATCGCGTGCGTATGGTAAAGGAGAACCAGGGACTCAGTGTAGAGGAGGCCGCGAAATACATCGAGCAGGTGGACAAGAATCGAATCCAGTGGACCAAGTTCCTGTACAATGTGGACTGGCTGGACCCCTCTCATTACGATGTGGTGATCAATCTCGAATTCATGAGCCTGGACACGGCCTGCTCGATGATCGAGACGGCCGTTCAACAGCCGGAGTTCCAGAACACTCCCGAGAGAAAGAAGATCGTCGATGCCTTTATACTGGCCTGCCGGATTCAACTGAAGCTGGCCCAAGAGGATCGTACGAAAGGGATGCAACTGGATGTGGAGGTCTCCGACCATGTAGCCCGTATCAACGGTAAATTCTTGAGCACCGGTCCGTTGTCTACGGGGCTGCAGAGAAGTGAGGAGGACATCATACAGATTGTCCGCCAATTCGAGGAGATCAAGAAGGTTGAGTTCAACCTAGCCGACGCAGGCATCCCCGTGGAGACTTGATCTAGGTTGGCCTTCCTGGCTGAGATGAGACGATTCCTCTTTCGTTCCGAGGCCCTCCCTTTCTGGATGCTGTTGGGGGCCATGGCCTGCCTGTTCCTCCTCGAGCAGTTCCCTTTCGAGATCTGGAACAAAACCCGACACTACCTGTTGACCGCCCCCTTCCTTTACCAATCCCTGATCCTGTACCTCCTTGCCCTGCTTCTGGCCCTTCTGACCTACCGGAGCCTCTACAACGTCAAGATCCTCCTCGCCAGTTTCCTGTTTCTGATGGTGGGTGTCTTCAGTATGCTCTATTTCATCGGGTTCCAGATGCCGAACGGGGAGATCTATCGGATCGGAAAGGACGAAGGCGTCCACCTGCTGCTCTACCTGCTCTACAGCACGCTGCTCCTGTTCCTTGCGCTGGTTCCTTCCTATCTCCCCAAGCTCTTGACCCGTGTCTGCATTACCTCGTTCATCCTTGTCGAGTTGGCCGTCATGATCGCCTGCCCGGGCTTTCTGTCGCCGGCCATGAAGGAGCATATTCCCTGGATGCTGAAGCAGCCGGGGCTGATCGTTCTCGGCATGAACGCGGCTGTTGCCGTCCTGGCGCACATCCTTTCCGCCCGGAGGCGAGATCCTTACGCCTGGTCGATCACGGCCTTTCTCGTTCTGTTCTCGATTGCCTTTCTCGTAAGAGGGTCGGAACGAGAGATTCTTCTCCTCCACGTGGTGCCGATTGTGCTGACCCTGATGGTCATGGCGAACCTGACGGCCAGTCTCTCCCATCATGCCCACTATGACCAACTCCTGAACATCTACAATCGAGGCCACTGCAACAACATCCTCCAGGGGAAGGGCAAGTCGCTGGGCAAACGGTTCGCTCTGGCCCTTCTCGACCTCGATCATTTCAAGAAGGTCAACGATCGGCACGGACATGCAGCCGGGGACCGGGTGCTGTATGAGGTGGCCCAGAAGGTCCGTGAAAAGGCCTTGCCCCGGGGGATTACGTGTCGGTACGGAGGGGAGGAAATCCTTGTCGTATTTCCAGGCACCTCTCTCGAGTATGCGGAGAAAGTGGGGCGGGAAATTGTCTCCTCCATCGACCAGATGAGAATCCCGGTGGGAGGAAAGAAGAAGAAAAAGGACCTGCGTATCACCGTGAGCGGCGGGCTGGCGGCCGGAAGATCGGGCAAGGACAACGTGATGGCCGTGCTGGAGTCGGCCGATCGGGCCTTGTACCGGGCGAAGCGGCTGGGCAGAAACCGGCTGACCGTGGTCCGCAAGCGACCCACAAACTAGCAGGGTCTTTGGACATCCGCCGCAGATGGCCGTTTATCGACAGCCTCCTGCTAGTTTTCTGCCATCAGGTGATAGACCGCGCGCTCCAGTCCCTCCAGGCTCAAGGGAAACATGGGAACGATATTTGCGATCTCGCGCTGGGTGTACGACCCGTGGGCGTAGTCCGAGGAGAAGGTCACCATCGGGTTCAGCCATGCGCCGTGGCGGAAGACCTGTGCGAGGAACTGGAGCCAGTCGATGGAGGCTCTGGATTGCTTCTCGCTGTAGTCGATGCATCCCCGTGGATGCTCGAGCTCGTAGGGCGCCATGGCGGCGTCCCCGACATAGATGATCCGGTAAGAGGGATCGAGCCGCGGGAAGTCGGTGGTGGGGAAGGGCTTGTGGCAGCGTTGGGGGTCCTCCCACACCCGGTCGTAGATGCAGTTGTGAAAATAGAAGATCTTCAAGTCCTTGAACTGGGCCTGGGCATAGTTGAAGAGCGTTTGCACGACCTCCACATAGGGTTCCATGCTCCAGCCGCCGTTGTCGATCATGAGGATGATCTTGAGGCGGTCGCGCAGGCTCCGCCTGAAGACGATGTCGATTTCCCCCCCGAGCTTCACCGTCTGGCGTATCGTCTCCTCGATGTCCAGATCGTCCTTCGGTCCGGCCGGCGTCATGTGCCGCAGCCTCCGCAGGGCCTCTCCGACCTGGGAGGAGGTCAGGCGGGTGTTTTGCGTGTAGTCTCGGTAGCGCCTTTCCAGGGCCACCTTGATGGCCGATTTTCCCCGTGACATCCCCCCCACGCGCATCCCGCCCGGGTGGGATCCGGAATGGCCGACAGGGGATGTGCCCCCTGTGCCGATCCATTTGTTGCCGCCGTCGTGTCTCTCTGTCTGTTCCTTCAGTCTTTCCAGGAAGTACTTGACGAGCTCTTCGGGGCTCAGGTCGGGCAGCGATTCCGGGTCGATGCCCAGCATTTCCGCGAGCTCTTTCGGGTCACGGAGCCATTCGTCCAAGAGCATTCGGATGGATTCCTCCAGCTCTTGCTCCCAGTCCTCTTCCTGTTCCACCCCGTAGAAGTGGTGCGCAAAGATCCTGTCGTAAAGGTCGAAGTAGCGTTCGCTCTTCACCATGATCGCCCTAGCCGCGACGTAGAAATCCTCCAGGGACTCGATCAGGCCCAGGTCAAGGGCCTTCTGCAGACGCAGGAAGGCGGTCGGCGTGGCCGGAACCCCGGACTTTCGAAGGGCGTAGAAGAACTCGACAAACATGTTCCGGCCTACCTCGAATAAGAGTTCCAGTTCTGGGCGTGCTCGAAATCCGCGCTCTTCTTGAACAGGACGCCGAGGAAGGGGGCGTCTTTGGCCTGTTGGAGAGCTTTGGGATCAAAGTCAGGATCCATGCGAAGGGCGCGGATCCAGTTGAGCAGCTCCCGGGTTGCCGGTTTCTTCTCGACCTGAGGAAGGCCCCGCAATTTGAAGAAGGTCTCGATGCACGCCTTGGCCAGCCGGTCCTCGATTTCCGGGAAGTGCGCCTCCACGATGCGCCGCATGAAGGCCGGATCAGGGAAGGCGATGTGGTGGAAATTGCATCGGCCCAGGAAGGGATCGCTCAGGTCCTTCTTGGCGTTCGAGGTGATGATCACCACCGGCCGATGGAGGGCCTTGAGCGTTTCATCGATCTCGACGATGTCAAAGGTCATTTGGTCGAGAACGTCCAGGAGGTCATCCTGAAAGTCGCTGTCCGCCTTGTCGATCTCGTCGATGAGGAGAATGACCCGTTCCTCTGTGGTGAAGGACTGGCCGATCTTGCCCATGCGGATGTAGTTCTTGATGTCGCTCACGTCTCTGCCCGAGTCGGAGAAGCGGCTGTCGTTGAGCCGTGTGAGGGTGTCGTACTGGTAAAGCGCGTCCACAGCCTTCATGTTGCTCTTCACGTTCAGCACGATGAGCTGCATGTCCAGGCTCTCTGCAAGGGCGTGTGCGAGGAGGGTCTTCCCTGTGCCCGGCTCCCCCTTCAACAACAGTGGCATTTCCAGTGCGATCGAGATGTTCACGATCTTGGCGAGTTCCGGGTCCACCACATAAGTAGAGGTGCCCTGGAAGGAATGCTGGCCGCTGCGTTTCCCCATCTTGTTCTCCTATTCGCGATGATGATGTAGTGAACCTGTTATTTTAGCACGTTCGGGACGCTGAAGTCGATCCTCCGGCTCCTTTCGCCCCTCTCGCATGCTCGAGTTCACAGGACGTCCGTGAACGTGCTAACATGGCTCGAACCGCTGCGGAGAAGTCATTCAAAGGGACCAGAACACAGGGAGGAGGAGGCGCAAAATGATCAAGGGCAAGAACCATATACGAATCATCGAGGAGAACATGGGAGGCGGGAAATGATCAGAGGAATCAACCACGTAGGAATCGTTGTGAAGAGTATCGATGAGATGCTCACTCTGTTGGGCGAGGCCTTTGGCGCGGAAGAGATCCAGAGGATGGAGGTGCCGATGATGAAGCAGATCTCCTCGATTGTCCGGATCGGAGACGACTGCTTCGAACTGATGGAGCCCACGGGCCCGGAAGGCCCTGCCGGGAGCTTTCTCGAGGCGAAAGGGGGCGGTCTCCATCACATCTCCCTCCTGTGCGACGACGTGGAGGTGCTGTGCGACAAACTCGAGTCGCAGGGGTTGAAGATCATCAGCAAGGTACTCGAAGGCCCTTTCCGGGTCGCCTTCCTTCACCCCAAGAGCGGCAAGGGCGTACTCTATGAGTTGACGGACACCCCCTCGTTACCGGACTGATCGATCTCTGAGCTTCAGGTTCTGTTTTGGTGAGCGTGCCCGTGCCCGGAACAGACGAAGCGATGAAAGCCGTTGGGACGGCTCAGCGGGGAGGTTATAACCGCCATGGCGGAAAGACACAGCAAACGCATCTACTGCTCCGGTCCCCTGTTCTGCCCGGAGGAGGTGGCGGGCATGACCGCCATCGCAGAGACGCTCGAGAAAGGAGGGTATGCGACGTTTCTCCCCCATCGGGACGGACTGGAGGCTCATCTCCTGAAGTACGTCAACGATCCTCGGGTGAACTTCATACGCGTTCCCCCGGCCAACCGGTTCCTGAGCCGGGCGGCCTTTGCGCTCGACATCTACCAGATCCTCGAGAGGTGCGATGCGCTCGTCATGAATATGAACGGCAGGGTGCCAGACGAGGGCGCCGTGGCCGAGACGGCCGTGGCCTTTGCCGCGGGCAAGCCCCTGGTGATCTACAAGAACGATCACCGTACGCTCCTCAACGGCTATGACAACTCGATGCTCATCGGCCTGTCACAGACCTTCTCCACGGTCGAACAGATGGACAAGATTCCGGTGGAGGTGGGGCGGGTTCTCGACCGAGTCGAGCGAGCGGGCCCCACCCCGTACCGGGGAGAGTCGATTCCACCGAACGTGAGGGAGGTCCTGGGTTTCGGGGAGAGGGTCTGGAAGCTCCTGAACCGCCTGAGTTCTTTTTCAACCCCAGAAGAAACGGAAGAGATCGCGCATCTCAAGGAACTCGTGAAACTGTGCGAGATCTTGCCGCCTTCCTAATAGGGCAGGGTGCTTACGAGGGTACTGCGTTCCACCGCCCTGTGCAGAAAAAGTACGATCAGCCCTGTGACAGACAGGGTGGAGATGCCAAGAGCGAAATAGATAAGCCGGTCTTGGCTCAAGGTTCTCTGCGCCCACGCCAGAGCTCTCTCCCAGTCGAGGGCGATCTGCCCGGTCCACCTGCCGAGGGTTTCACTCCCCGTGTGCATCCTCATCACCTCCCAAAAAGATCCTCCAAGCCGAAAACCGATGAAGCTCTTCAGAATTCGGTTAGCGCCTTCAGAAGAGCAAGTTGCGTGCCAGCCCCTGTGAGATTGCCAACCCCTTGAAAAGCAAAGGCTTGATGACGCAGCACCGCGCCGCATGGTCTGAGAGGGCCAGCCAAGGTTCTTGACAGGGGTAAACCGGGTGTACGGAATAGCTGACTTCCGAATCAGCCGTCCGTCTATGGGCCTAATGAACATCGTGCCCGTGCCCGCGTCCGTGCCCGTGCGACGATCACCTCTGTCGAATGGCTCGGCCACGGCAGCGTCCCGTGGCGGCGGGACGGCCCTGATCTGATTGTGGAGCTGCCGGAGAACGACAGCCTGAAGGTGGCGTACACGCTGGCACCCCGGACCCCCTTCATCCCCCCTTCGGCGTGTCCAGGACCCGTCTGACGTGTTCCAGGAGGTCCTTGATAGCGAAGGGCTTGCGAAGAAGGGCGGCACCCGGAGGCAAGATCTCGTCGTCGAGGATGTCCCTCTCCAAATGCCCGGACATGTAAAGGACCTTCATCTCCGGGTGCCAGGGATCCAGGCGCTCGACCAGATGGGGGCCGCTCATCCTGGGCATGACGACGTCGGTCAACATGAGGTGGATGAACCCCGTATGTTGCTCTGATATGAGGAGTGCCTCCCCCGGGTTGGGCGCCTCGAGAATCCTGTAACCGTTTCTCTGAAGGGCTTGCCGAACCGCCTTTCGTATGGATGTCTCATCTTCCACGAGCAGGACCGTTTCGGTCCCCACGAGCGATGGGGCAGGGCTCGGGGCCGGTTCCGCTTCAACCGGAACATCCAGGACGCGCGGCAGATAGATCTTGAAAGTTGTGCCGCTCCCCGGCTTGCTGGAAACCGATATGCCGCCCTTGCTCTGCTTGACGATTCCGAAGACCGTCGACAGGCCCAGCCCGGTTCCCTTGTGCCGTTCCTTTGTGGTGAAGAAGGGCTCGAAGATATGCGACTGGAGTTCCTCGTCCATCCCGCAGCCCGTGTCGGTCACGACAAGCATCACGTGAGGGCCCGGGTCGATGCCCATCCCCTCCTTTGCATGTGCCTCGTTCAGGTCCACATCAGCGGTCTCGAGGATCAAGGTGCCTCCCCGGGGCATGGCATCCCGCCCGTTGACGACAAGATTCAGGATGACCTGCTCGAGTTGCCCGGGGTCGGCCCTCACGCGACCCGTTTCTGCGGCCTGCAGGATTTCCAGGTCGATGTTCTCTCCGATCAGACGCCGGAGGAGGCCCTGCATCGAGCCAACGACTCCATTCAGGTCGAGCGCCTTCGGCTGGAGCACCTGTTTTCGGCTGAAGGCCAGCAGTTGGCCGGTGAGGGAGGCTGCCTGCTCCACCGCGCTCTTGATCTCCACCACCTGGAGGCTCGAGGGATTTGACTCCGGGATGTCCATCAGCAACAGGTCCGCATAGGCGGCGATGGCAGTCAGCAAATTGTTGAGGTCGTGAGAGATTCCCCCTGCGAGTCGGCCGACAGCCTCCATCTTCTGAGATTGGTGAAGCTCGTCCTCCGCCTTCTTCCGGTCGGTGATGTCGCGCACGTATTCGATCACGCCTTTTAGCTGGCCCGTAGTGCTATCGAAGAGAGGGAAGCTGTAAAGGTCCAACCACCCGACCCTCCTGCCTCCCGCTCCCGTCTTGGGAACGATTTCGTAGGCGGCTTCTCCGGTCTTCAGGGTCTTCCGTGTGGGACAGACTTCACAGGATTCGTCTCGATCGTGATAGGCCAGGAAACACTTCTTGTCCTTGAGAGGCATGGCGTGCGCATACCATCGCTCCATGGTTGGATTGACGCGAAGGATGTTCAGGTCTTTGTCCAGTACACTGATGCCGTCTTGTATGCTCGAGAAAACGTTCGACAGGAACCGCTCCCTCTGCTCCAGTTCCTCACGCGCTTCGGTCAGGTCCTTCTCCACCCGGGCGTGCTTCCCCTCCAGCGCCTCCAATTCGGCGAGCCGCTTTCGGAGGCGGACCATTTCTTCCCGAAGCTGTTCCGGGGTTCTGTCCCTGTCTTTCATCGCCTTCGAGGACTCTGTGTGAATCGTGTTTCGGGCTGCGCCTTCGACCTTTCTTGTCAGACTCCAGGCCTTATAGACGCGTTCGGATGTGCACGCGAAAAAGAACCCCGTCGATGGTGCAGGTGCTTCTCTCGGGATTTGGGAGCGACAGGATTGAGCGTTTAACGGGACGGAAATTCTTTCGCAGGAAAAAAACAGAGGGGGAGCATTCACAATTTTCTTATAGGCTCATCCCCCCGCGAGTGTCAAGGGAAATATGCCTGCTAGAGCTGGATATGGGTGCCTTCCCGGGCCAGAAAGGCCCCGGGAAACCGCTTCCGGCACTCCGTTTCGAGCTTCAGAAGAAAGCTGTCCGTGTGTTCCGGATCGTGGTGGAACAGGGCGAGCCTCTTTGCTCCGGCCCGTTGGGCTACCTCCACCGCTTGTTCCCAGCTGCTGTGGCCCCACCCCCTTTTCCCTTTGAGCTCCTCCGGGGTGTATTGCGCGTCGTGTATGAGAAGGTCCGCATCCCGGGCAAGGGCAACCACCCTTGGATCGATTCCGTCGGCATGCTCCACATCCGTACAGTAGACCAGGATCTTCCCATGGTCCTCGATACGATAGCCGTACGAACCTCCGGGATGGTTCTGCTTCGAGGCCACCACGGTGATCCCCGCCGGTGTCGTGTAGCGCGTCACGTCCGGTGCCCAGAAGGACATTTTCGCGCCCATCTTTTCCAGGGGGGTGGGGAAGAATTCGTGCTGCATCTGCAGTCCGAACAGATTTTCGAGCTTCTCGCCGTGACCGCCCTTACCACAGATGGCGATGGTGAAGTGGCGTCTGGGATCGTATGCGGGCCGGAAGAAGGGAAAGCCCTGTATGTGGTCCCAGTGGGTGTGGGAAAGGCCGACCAGGATATTTTCGTACTGCTCGTGACCCTCTTCCATCAGATCCTTGCCCAGCTTCCGTATCCCCGTCCCGGCATCGAGTATGGCGATCCTTCCGCTCTCGAAGGTGATGAGAACGCAGGGCGTATTGCCCCCGATGCGGACGGATTCCCCTTCGGGCACCGGGATGGAGCCCCTTGTTCCGTAGAAGGTGATCTTCACGCTATCCTCGTCCAGACACGCAGAGGTGCAGATCATCCCCCGGAGGCTCGGATCGTCTTCGGCAAACGCTGTTTGAGCCGAGCGACACCACCCGACCACACGACGATGCATGTGGCCTCGTTCTTTTTGCTTGGGGAATTGCCTGTGTTTGGTCTAAAATAATAAAGTGCCGATGCCGAGTCTGTGAACTGGTTCACAAGAATTCTGTGAAATATTCACCATATCGAAGTGTGGGGGGACGATATGCTGAGGGACCGTAGCTTCTCTTCAGGCCTCGACGACATTGTCCTTCGTGATTTCGAGGAAGTGGCGGCAAGAAGGCGATTCCCGAAGAACGCCGTCATCTTCAGCAAGGGGGACGAATCCGACTCCCTCTACATCGTTCAAAGCGGGAGGGTCAAGGCGGTCATTCATGACGAGGAAGGGAAAGAGATCGTCCTTTCCGTGATCGGTCCGGGCGAGTACTTCGGGGAAATGGCCGCCCTGGACGGAGTGCCCAGATCGGCCACGATGGTGACCCAAGAGCCGACGGAATTGTTGATCATTCGCAGGAATGATTTCAAGGGCATCCTTTCTTCAAACCCGGACATGGTACTCAACCTGCTGAGCGTGCTGCTCGAAAGACTCCGGAGAGCGAATCAGAAGATCGAGAGCCTTGCGCTCAGAGATGTGCACGGGCGGGTCACCCATTTCCTCATGCAGTCGGCTGAGCCGCGAGGCGGTGAATGGGTCTTCGAGGGGAAGATGACCCATCAGGAAATCGCGAATATGGTAGGGTCATCCCGTGAGATGGTGAGCAAGATACTGGCGGAACTCGTGGAGGTGGGCCATATTTCTATAGAGAAGAGACGGATTGCCATTCACAGGAAGCTTATGTAACCCGAGGGAGGCACAAACGCTGCTTCACTCCAGCCTCCGGCTCCAGTTTCGCGAGCAGCTCCTGTGTCAGTGCCAGCCAATAGTGCCGGGAGTCCAGCCCCATTTCCCGATACATCTCCTCTGCCTGTTTCAGGTTTTCCAGGGCCTTCTCCCCCTGGCCCGCGTGAGCGAAGAGTTCCCCCAGGAAGAGGTAGCCTTGCGCGGACCATGGTCTCGTTTCCAGTTCTTCGAGTATCGAGATTCCCTGGCAAAGCTGTTCCTCGGCAAAATGGGTTTCGGTCGGGTTCAATTTCCACAGGCTACTGCCGAGCAGCATCCGGGCCCACCCTTCGTAGGCCCTCGTGCCAAACTCCTGGGCGAGCTTCAGTGACTCCACAGCACGTTCCCTGGCCGTTCGCAGATCTCCAAGAGTCGAATGAACCACGGCGGATACGCAATAGCACACAGGCAGCAGAACGGCTATGCCGCGCTCTTTCTGGGTCTCGAGGCCTGTCTCTATATGGCTCCTCGCCGTCTCGTGCCGGCCAAGAAAAAGTTGTCCTGCTCCCAGCAAGGACCGGGCGACACCGAGCCAAAGCTCGACTCCTATTTCTTCCGCAGCCTTGATTGCCTTCTGCGCGTGGGCAACCGTATTCTCCCCATCCCCTTGCCAGAAGAAGATGGCTGCATGGAAGAATTCCACAAATCCTATTCCGTACTTGTCATCGAGTTCAAAGGCGTTCTCAAGACCCATCTGTAAGACAGCCCTTGCCTCGTCGAACCTGCCCAGGAAACCCATAGAGCTGCCGCAGAATCCACTGAGCTGCGAATACACGTTGAACCGGGGGAAAACGGAGTCCTTGTCTCCGCGATGTTCTCCGAGGAGTTGGAGCACTCTGCCTGCGGTATCGACGACCCTCAGGTAATCACCTGCCGCAAAGTGGGTGAAGCAAGTCTCCCCTGCCATTTGGGCCATGGCTTCGATCGCCTCTGTCCCTTCTGCCCCATTGGAGCACTTCTCGCAATACTCGATGCCGAGCAACAGGTTTCCTTTGAGTGTATGATAGAAGCCCATTCTGCCATAGACGGTGGCAAGACTCCGTTCATCCCCGAGTTCCCTTGAAAGCCTTTCTGCGTTCTCAAGGATTTCCAGACTGCCCCCAGGATAGTTCAAGAACCATAACGCGTTCAGCATGGAGAGGTAGACCTTCAACTTCTGCTTTTTCGTCTCCTCTGTCTCGGGCAGGGTGTCGAGCGACTGAATCGCCTCTCTGTAGAACCCGAGGGCTTCCCAGCCGGAGTAGATGCTCGCAGCCTTGTCTCCAGACAGGGTGAGGTACCGGTGGGCCCTCACCGTGTTCTCGCTCCTGGAGTAGTGGTGGGCCAGCATCTCGTAGACATCCTCCAGCCGGTCCTCATGAATCCGTTCGATCGCGTGCCCGATTCTGTCGTGGAGATCCTTCCTCCGTTTAAGGAGCAGGCTGTTGTAAGCCACCTCCTGGCTCAGGGCGTGCTTGAAGGTGTACTCGAGCTCCGGAGAGTGCCCCTTCTCGTAGATGAACTCCAGCCCCTGGAGGTCGAGGAGCGAGCCCTTCAGGTCCTCGCCCGAGCCGGTGATCGTCTCGAGGATGCCGAAGGCGAACTTGCTGCCTATGACCGAGGCCACCTGCACGATCCTCTTGAGGCCGTCCTCCAGGCGGTCCAACCGGGAAGCGATGATCCCCTGGATGGTCTCCGGCACCTGGATCTCAGAGGGATTGCCGGAGAGAACATGCCGGGTATCTTCTTTCTTGATGGAACCGCTCTCGAGGAGGCTGAAGGTAAGCTCCTCCACAAAGAGCGGGTTGCCTGCGGCCCGATCGAGAATCAAGCCCCTGAGTTCCGGGGCCACCTCTCCAGGCCCCAGGAGAGCCTCTACGAGTTCTGCACTGCCCTCCGCGGACAGCCGATCCACCCGGATCCGGCTGTAATAGGATTTGCCGCCCCGTGTGTGGGCGTATTCAGGGCGATGAAGAAGGATCAGAAGGATTCGGGCACTTTGCAGCCATCCGATCAGATAGTCGAGAAACTCCTGCGACGTCTTGTCGACCCAGTGAAGGTCCTCCAGGGTGAGGACAAGAGGCTTCCTCCGGCTCTCCCGGATCAGGAGATCCCGTATCGCCTCGAAGCCGCGCTCCCGCCGCTGCTGCGGTCCAAGACGGAGGTGCTCCTCGTCTTCAACCTCGAGGGACAGAACTTCGTGGAGGGCGGGAAGTACGCCGAGGATCGTTTCATCCAGTTCCCTGATCTTTCCCCTCAGCTTCTTCTTTACGGTTGCCTCCGAATCGGTCTCGTTCAAGTCGAAATACGACTTCAGCACGTCGAGGATGGGCAGGTAGGGCGTCTGGCCGCTGTAGTGCAGGCACCCCCCTTCGAGAAGGGTGTGCTCGCCCACCGGCAGCGATTTCTTCATCTCCAGGATGAGCCTTGTTTTCCCGACGCCTGCCTCGCCCACGATGCCCACGACCTGGCCCGAACCCTCTCTGACCTTTTCATAAGCCTGCCTGAGGAATTCCATCTCCCGCTCGCGGCCCACGAACCTGGTCAGGCCCTTGGTCGCTGCCGCCTCGATTCGGGTCTCCACTGTCCCGGCTCTATGAAGCTCGAAGACTTCCTGTCGCTCCTCCTTGCCCTTTATCGGAACCTTGCCCAGGGACTCGAATTCGAAGAAATCTCTCGCGAGCCTCTGCGTGTGTCCGGAGACCACGACCCTGCCCGGCTCGGCCATGCCCTGCATCCGAAAGGCCTGATTCGTTGCATCTCCCACCGCGGTATACTCCGTCCTGGGATCGTCGCCGACCGAGCCCACGACCACGAGTCCGGAGTCCAGGCCCATCCGCATCCGAAACTCGACCCCGTAGTCCCTCTCGACCTTCTCCCTGTATCCCTCAAGGGCCCCATCGATCGCCAGGGCCGCGTGGCAGGCCCTCTGGGCATGGTCCTCATGTGCCACCGGGGCTCCGAACAGGGCCATCACCCCGTCCCCGGTGAACTGGTTGATGATGCCCCCGTAGCGGCGAATCTCATCCATCAGGATACCGACGCACCCATTCATGATCTCGTGGACCTGTTCCGGGTCGAGTCTATAGGAGATGGAGGTGTAATTGACCACGTCGGCAAACAGGACGGTCACCAGCTTCCGCTCGTCCTCGATCGCAGGGCAGTCGTCGGACTCTCTCAGGTCATGCCCGCATTTGTCACAGTACCTGCTGTGGGGTGTGTTGATGTTTCCACAGGCAGGGCAGGAGACTTCCAGTCGGTTCCCGCACGCCTTGCAGAAGTACGCTTCTGGTCGGTTTTTGGCCTGACACTTCGGGCACTTCATTCCGGCACACCTCTATATAAAATTGCTCTATAGTTTAGAAAATGGAGTCCAGCCTGTCAACAGGAAGATGAATCTGGGAACCAGAATGTGAATATTTCACAGAAATTCTGTGAAGTGGTTCACAGACAGAACATCCCGTCCCCTGGTACTTTTCGTGGCGAACGGGCTGAGCGCCCCTACGGGCCGAGCTGCGTGAGCGACCGCCTTCATTCCCTTGCAGAAAAGCCTTGTGCGCCGTCATTCCTGCGGAGGCGGGAATCCAGTAGCACCGACTGTCAATTCCGTTCCCAAGCTGGAGCTTGGGAACGAGAGTGGCTTTGTATTTGTATAGGAGGACCGATACCGGCCCGTGAAGTGATCTCAAGAGAACCGTGCGGATATTCGTGACTTGAAGAGACAGCTTACCGCCAGTAGATTCTTACTTTGCGCCCTCCTGCAATTCGCAGTGCTTGCAGGCGTGCCCGCACTGTGCCCCGCAGAAGACAAGGACAAGAACGGCGTCACCCCCAACACGATCTCTCTTCCCTCGGGCCCTGGCTCCATCGAGGGCCTGGGCGAGTCCTTCCAGCCCATGCTCAACACCGGCACCGCCAAGTACGCGGTGCCCATCGCCCTGCCCGCAGGCGTGAGCGGCCACACCCCCACGCTCGCCTTGGCCTATGAGAGCGGCCTGGGCGACGGACCCGCCGGCATCGGCTGGACCTTTGGCCCGGGCAGCGTGACACGCAAGACCGACCGGGGCATTCCCCGCTACGTGGACGGCCCCAACGGCGAGGACGACGACAACGACGGCGAAATCGACGAGGCCGACGAGAAGGACAAGCTCGTCGGCCTCGAGGGCGAGGATCTGGTCGAGCTCGCCGACGGCACCTTCCGCGCCCGCATCGAGGGTACCTTCATTCGTTACCGCCGCGTGGGCGACCACTGGGAGGCCCATCTCAAGGACGGCACCCGGCTCGAGTTCGGCACGACCCCGGAGACCCGGGTCGCGGACGCGACCGGCTCGAAGATCTTCCGCTGGCTCCTCGAGCGAAGCACGGACACGAACGGCAACGAGATCGAGTTCTCCTATGCGGCCTTTCCGGACTCGGACAACCGGAAGTACTTGCAGGAGATCCGCTACGGGCCCGGCCCGGCCCCCTGGGCGGCCTTCTACTTCGCCTGCCTCACCTACGAGGACCGCCCGGACTGGCGCAAGGACTTTCGGAGCGGCTTTCTCGTCAAGACGGCCAAGCGCCTCGCCCGGATCGACATCGGTATCCAGGGTGCCCTGCCCGACAAGTGCGCGCCCGGCGACTGGAACGACGATGGTACAACCGACGCCCTGATCCGGCGGTACGAGCTTGCCTACGACCAGACCCAGACCCGCTACTCCCTTCTCTCTGATGTGACACTAATCGGTTCGGACGGTGTGAACTACCTGCCGCCCATGTCCTTCTCCTACTCGACCTTTGAGCCGGACACAACGGTCTCTGCCTCGGGCTTGCTCATCGAGTCGCGCAACACACCCACGACGGTGATGGACAGCGACCTCGTCGAACTCATCGACCTGAACCGGGACGGCCTGCCCGACCTGCTGCAAACCGACCTCTACGGCGGCCGCCACACGGGCTACTTCAACCTGGGCATGACCCGGGACCAGGGAGGCGGCAGCCCGGAGATCGACTGGGACCAGGGTCGCACCGTGTCCAGCCCGGACGGCCGCGCCCAGCTCCTTCACCTGGCGGACGACTGGGTCCACCTGGCCGACATGGACGGCGACGGCATCTCCGACCTCATCCAGACCACCTACCCCTGGGAGGTCTACTACCACCTGAACCAGGGCGACGGCTCCTGGGGCGAGCGCAAGAAGATGAGCCTCCAGGACACGGCCCCGCCCGCGCCGTACCAGTACGACAATGCCAAGACCTCGGACCTGGATTTCGACAAGCGCATGGACGTGGTGATGAGCACCGAGGCCGGCTATCGGGTCTGGTTCAACCTGGCCGAGGGAAGATACAGCGAAGAGGTTACCACAGCCGGCGCCAGGCACGAGGGGAGGGTGCTCCAGTTCTCCTACAGCGGTGTCCACCTTGCGGACATGAACGGCGACCGCCTGAGCGACGTGGCGCGAATCAGGCCCGCCACGGTCATCTACTGCGCCGGCATGGGCTACAGCCATTTTGCCGACTCGGTCGAGATCCCCATCCCGGACACGGTTCTCAAAGACGGCGCGAACAGCCAGGTCGCCAGGGCCAGGCTCGAGGACCTGAACGGCGACGGCCTGGCCGACCTGGTGGTGGAAAGGGCTGAGGCGAACGAGCTCTGGTACTGGCTCAATCTCGGTACTGATGCCTTCTCGCCAAGGCACGTGGTCACGGACATGCCCACCCTGTTCAGCCCGAGCACGGTCACCCGCTGGGCCGACCTGAACGGAAACGGCACAACCGACCTCGTCTACGCCGACTCCAAGGCCGCCTCCCGCATCGTGGCCCTGGACATCTCCGAGCTTGCAGGCGGCTCAGGCGCTGCTCGCCCGAACCTGCTCACAGGTATCGACAACGGCCTGGGCGCCCGCACAACGATCACCTACCGGAGCAGCACCGAGTACTGCAACCAGGCAAGAGAGGAGGGCGAGCCCTGGTCCTCCACCGTCCCCTTCCCGGTCTGGGTCGTGGCCGAGGTCCGGACCACCACGGGCCTCGATGTGGACCTGGAGCCCGGGGAAGATGAGTACGTAGATGAGTACGTAAAGGAGTTCATCTACAGGGACGGCTTCTATGAAGATCGCCTCAAGGCCTTCCGTGGTTTCGAGGAGGCGCGGGTCATCGAGCACGGGGTCTTCGAGGACGAAAGCGCACCCACCCGCGTGACCGTCCACCGCTTCTTTACCGGCGGCCCGGACGGCGTGGACAACGACGGCGACGGGGACATAGACGAGGTCACGGACAGGAGCCACCGCGAGGAGGATGCCCTGAAGGGCATGGTCCGAAGCCTTGCCGTAAGGGCCGATGACGGCACGCTCTTCTCGGAGGAGACGAACGACTGGCTCGTAAGAAACCTGGCCGTGAGTGTTGACGAGATCGAGGTGCGCCTGGCTTACAACCAGGCCACCGAGAAGCTCCTCTACGAGGGTACCGGCACCCCGGAGACGCTCCTGACCACCTACGTGTACGACGACTTCGGCAACGTGACCGAAGAGCGAGACTTCGGCGCCCTTTCCATCACGGGTGACGAAGTCTTCACCTTTACCGAGTACATAAATAAGACCAACCCTAATGAGACCGACCCCTGGATGATCGGCCTGCCCGCGCGCCGGTACACAACCGACAGCGGCGGCCAGACCTTTGCCGAGACCCTGAGCTACTACGACGGCCCGGACTACGTGGGCCTTGCCTTCGGCGAGGTCGACCGGGGGGACTTGACCCGCCAGGAAGGCTGGGTCGAGGGCAGCATCTACGTGAACCTCGTCCGCAGCGCATACGACACCTACGGGAATATCGTAGGCATCCTCGACCCGAACGGGCACAGCCGCACCATCGTCTACGACGACACTCTGCACGCTTTTCCAACCGAAGAGCACATCGAGGTGGGCGGCGGCAGGCCCGACCTCACCGTCACGGCAGCCTACAACCTCGGCCTGGGCGTGCCCACATCGAGCGTGGGCTTCAACGGCCACCAGACCCTGTACGGCCACGACGTCTTCGGCAGGCTCACCTCGATCGTGAGCCCCGGTGACTCCACGCTGTTCCCGACCCTGGCCTTCACCTACACCATGGCAGACCCGGCCGCGAGCCTCCTCTACTCTTACGATGCCGAAGGCGCGCTCAGCCTCACGTCCGGCGCATCCGCCCCAAGCTCGGTTGCGACCCGCGCCCGGGAGGTCTCGGGCCAGGCCGGGACGCTCGACACCGTGGCGTACGTGGACGGCCTGGGCCGCAAGCTCGCCACCGTGGCCGAGGCAGAGCAGGGCTTCGTGGTCCAGGAGGCGGTGCTCTTCAACGCCCTGGGCACGGTCCATTCCGCTTTCCTGCCCTACAGCGCGGTCTCGGCCGCATACGCACCGCCCACCCCCGGCCTCCCGGCAGTCGTAACCGAGTACGACGCCCCCGGCCGGGAAGTCCTCAAGAAAAACCCGCCCGATACGGCAAGCGAGGTCACGAGTGCGGCCACCCAGTACCTGCCCCTCGCTCGTATCGTCACGGACGAAAACGGTGTGAGCAAGACCTTCTACTCCGACGGCCTGGAACGGCTCGCAGAAGTCCACGAACAGAACCAGGGCGAGACCTACGTTACCCAATACGCATACGATCCCCTCGGGAACCTCACCCAGATCACGGACGCCCAGAACAACGTAAAGACCTTCGAGTACGACGCCCTGAGCCGGAAGACGGCCCTCAATGACCCGGACCGGGGCCGCATGGACTACACATACGACCCGGCGGGCAACCTCATCGAGACCGAGGACAACAAGGGCCAGACCATTGTCTACACCTATGACGGCGCGAACCGGCCCCTCACCGAGGACTTTCTCGACGCGGCCATGATTGTCCCGGACGTGGCCTTCCACTACGACGCGCCCTCGCCCGGCTATCCCTTCGCAGATAACACCAAGGGCAGGCTCGCCTGGGTGGAGGACCTATCGGGCGGCGCCTTCTTCTCCTACGATGCGCGCGGCAACACGGCCTGGTCGGTGAAGCGGATCGCGTTCCAAGGCTCCACCCTCGATTTCCGGTCCGAGGCCGACTACGACGCCCTGGGCAGGGTCACGGCCGCAACCTTCCCGGACGGGGACCGCGTCGAGTACACGTACAACAACCGCTCCCTTCTCGAATCCATCCCCGGCATCGTGAGCGCCATCGACTACCTGCCCTCGGGCCAGCCCGGGGCGTACAGCTATGCAAACGGCCTCACAACGACCTATTCCTACGACCCCCGCAACCGGCTCACCCATCTCGTCACCGACCGCACCGCACCGACCGGAAGCCCGATCCAGGACTTGACCTACACCTTTGACGGCGTGAGCAACATCACGCAAATCGCCGACGCAAGAATCCTGCCCCCGGACTCGCCCAGGAACGCGAGCCAGAACTTCCAGTACGACGACCTCTACCGGCTCACCCGTGCCGAGGGGCCCGGGTACGGGGCCATCACCTTTCAGTACGACAGGATCGGCAACCTCACCTCCAAGAAGTCCCCGGACCTGCCCAACCCCGAGCACATCGATGACGATCTGATCAACCTGGGGGCAGTCACCTCGGGTGGCGCCGCGGGAACGAGCGGCCGCGAGTCCAGGAGCCCCGGAGACCCTCCCGGCCCGCACGCGGTTACCGGAACGGATAGCGGCCTCGCCTTTGATTACGACGACAACGGCAACATGACCGACCACGCCGGTGACGCTTACGAGTGGGACTTCAAGGACCGGCTCATTCGGACCACAACGCCTGAAGGTGTATCCGAGTATGTCTACGACTCCGGCGGCCAGCGGGTGGTGAAGAAGTCTAGCTCCGGCGGCACGGACTCAGTGGTCTACTACGTCTCGGACGGCTTCGAGATCCGGGACGGCACGCCGGTCAAGTTCGTCTTCGACGCGAGCCGCCGCGTGGCCCGCGTCGAGGGCCGCCTCGACAGCGGAACCGGCGAGGCATCGCAGGTTCTCACGTTTCAAACCGGCTGGAACTTCTTCTCCCTACAGGTGGAGCCTCAGGACCCTGCCATAGCCACCGTCCTCGCTCCGATCGAAGGCCGGTACACCGATGTCTGGGCCTTTGATGCGGCGAGCCATCAGTACCAGGGCTATGTGCCGGGAGAAGGGATAACCGATCTTACCGAACTACACGCTCTGCGGGGATACATCATCTACGTCACCGCTCCGGCAGGAATCGTGGTCACCGGCACGAGGGCAACCGGAGATATTGCGCTGGAGGCCGGCTCGAACCTGATCGCCTGCCCCACCGGCACGGCCGTGGCGGTTACAGAGGCCCTTGCGTCCATTGCAGGAGACTACGACGAGGTCTGGGCCTACGACACCGCGACCAAGACCTGGTCGAACCTCCTCGTGGGCCAGCCGGATTTCCTGAGCAACCTTGAGGTCCTGCAACCCGGCAGGGCCTACTGGGTCAAGATGAACAAGCCCGCGACGCTCTCCACCCAGCTCCAGACGAAGAACCTGCACTACTATCACCCGGATCACCTCGGCAGCTCGAATGTAGTTACAGACACTAGTGGTACTGTTGTCGAATCGACCGAGTTCTACCCCTACGGCAGGCCCCGCCATGAAGAGCGCATCGCATTCAACTCAGCTTACAAATACACCGGCAAAGAACTCGACCGCGCCACGGGCCTAATGTACTACGAAGCCAGGTACTACGAGCCTGTAGTGGGGCGGTTCATTAGTGTCGATCCGTTAGCCGAAAATCCTCCGTCCACTGTATCAGGTTGGTTAATTGATCCTCAATCCTTGAATTCTTATGCTTACACTCAAAACAATCCGGTCAAGTATATTGATCCACTTGGAAAAGATCTAACAATTACAGGCACCGGAATGGAACAACACCGAATTAGAACGGCTTTGGAACAATTGACAGGTCATCAAGTCTTAATTGGCGCGGGTGGGAGAGTCCAGCTTGGAGATCCAACTCGTGCTGGGGAAAAGCGAATAGGTACGAAACTAGTAAGGGAATTGATCGCGTCAGAACAAGAAGTGACAATAGACATAGAAAGAGAAAAAGGCAGGGGGTCTCATATTTCAGTTGGAACTGAGAAAGGAAAACTCGTGCGGGCTGTACATTTTGATCCCACAGGGGGCAAATTAAGGAAGATAGTGGGAAATTTAGAAACTAGAGAAGGTAGGTTAGAAGAAGAAAAACACCCTTTCATTAGTTTGGGTCATGAGCTGATACACGGTCATCGTGCGGTGCGTGGCGTATATATCCCCCGCGAAGGTCCTTCTGCGGAGTCTCAATTGAATATGTTTATGGTTGGAACAGAGGAGAGGGTGGAGACACAGCCGATGGAAGAGCTTGAGACTGTGGGGATAGAATGGTCCGGAAGAGACGAGGATATAACGGAGAATATGTTGAGAGAAGAACATGGACTAGCAGCAAGAATAGCGTATGGTGCTAGGGAATAGTTGACTGGAGGTGAAATTCAAAAACAAGGATTGATAGCTAGGGACAAGTAGACAGATGTGCGATAAAGCCAAGGACGTAGGTTAAGTTGAGCGTAGCAAAAGCGAACAGTAAGGAGACAATATCAGCCAATGACGAGAGTCAGCGAAACGGAGGCTAACAATAGGGCAGGTAGGTTTGGTTGAACGGATGTGAA
>Ga0180434_10003087_pt1 | contig 21458 bp, 14 predicted proteins | sample SS_ome_7_FD_132453 | JGI IMG/M metagenome (GOLD analysis project Ga0180434, IMG submission 132453) | Hypersaline lake sediment archaeal communities from the Salton Sea, California, USA - SS_1_D_2 metaG | ecosystem: Environmental > Aquatic > Non-marine Saline and Alkaline > Hypersaline >...
AAGGCCAGCTGGTAGGCCAGCAGCGCGCCGGCCAGCATCACCCCGCTGCGCATGTCCAGCAGCCAGCGACCGGGGCGCAGGTTGAGGCTGGCCAGGCGCTGGCCGCAGACCAGATAGAGCAGCATCACCAAAAGTCCGCCGAAGCCGAAGACGAACACCAGCAGATGAGCCAGGGTCTCGCGAAGGTCCGGCGCGTCGAAGGTGGGTTGCCGCATGCCCACAAATCCGGAGTAGATCACCAGCGCGTAGAGCGGACCGATGCCGAGGATCACCGCGACCAGTTGCGTTACGGGATGCCGCTGCCAGTTGGGGGAGTCGTCCCGTATCATCGGACTACCAGTATAGCCTGCCCGCCGTTCGCTACAATGCTGGCCGTGACCATGCCCCGCTGGTACTACGTCGTGCGCAACCTCCCGGTGCGGGCGTTGACTCTCGCGCTGATCTGGCTCGTACGCGCGCTGCCCGAGCGCGCGGCATACGCGCTGGGAGCCGGCCTGGCCTGGCTGGCGTGGTGGCTGCTGCCTCGCTGGCGCAGGACGGCGGCGCGCAACCTGGAGCTGGTCTGCGGCGAGCGCTACGATGCGTCGGAGCGCCGCCGAATCGGCGGACGGGCGGCCCGGCACCTGGGATGGTACGTGGTCGAGTTCATCCGCATGGGAAGCATGCCGGTGGAACGCACGCTGGCGATGGTGACCGAGGTCGAGGGTGTCGAGCACCTGAGCGGCGCGCTGACAGAGGGGCGCGGCGCCATCGGCCTCTCGATGCACTACGGCAACTGGGATCTGTGCGGTGCGTACTTGACGCACAGGATCAGGACTCTGCATGCGGTGGGCAAACCGCAGCGCGACGAGTTCTTCTCCAACCTGGCGTTTCCCTGGCGAGCGCGCCTGGGCATCGTGAACATCATGTCGGGCAAACGGATGAACAGCGCCGTCCTGCGAGCACTGAAGGGCAACAACGTACTGGGGCTGGTGGCCGACCAGAACGGGGGAACGACCGGCGTGTTTGCGCCGTTCGCGGGCATCGAGGCCAGCACCGTGCCGGGGCCCGCCGCGCTGGCACTCAAGTTCGGCTGCCCACTCGTGGTGATCTACACGCGGCGGCTGGCACCGGGCAAGCACCGCTGGGTGGCGAAGGCACCGCTGGACGTGAGCGGGCTGCCCACGGATCACGACGAGGCGATGGTGGAGTTGCTGACGCGGATCAACGCGGCCTACGTGGAGGTAATCCGCGAGGATCCATCCCAGTGGCTGCTGGGTCATAAGCGGTTCAAGACACGTCCGGCGGGTGAACCATGGCTGTACTGAGCCGTCCCGCAGGTGAGAGGACATGGTGAAACGGAGCGGATATAATGCCGGCATGCGCTGGCTGGGCACCGTCCTGTTGCTCCTGCTGACCGGCTGTGGCTGGCTGGGACAGGACGTGGCCGGGCGGGCTGTCGATTACTACAACTACATGGCGGGTCAGTCGCCGCAGACCGCCTACAGCTCGTTTCTGAGTCCGGCCTACCGCGGCCAGATGACGGCGGAAGACCTGCGGAAGTACGACGACACGATGCGCGGCTCGGCCGTCCCCAACACCCGGTATCCAGCGGCCACGACCTACGATGTCAAGGTGGTGGAGCAGGACGGCTTCGCGATCACGGCTGTGAATCCGGAGCTGGGCCCGATGTTCGCGGCCCAGAGTCCGGTGCGCTGGGTCAGGGCCGGACGTCAGTGGTACCTGTACCTCGGCGCCAGTGTCGAGATCGTGACCTACGGAGAGTTTCCGGCGGAACTGCAGGTGCCGGTCTGGACGGCCGAGGAACCCGAGCCTGAGCCGGAGGACGGCCAGTAGCATCCCGCGGTGCCGCGTGGCGGCTCACGCGCGGCGCGTCGTTGACCCCCGATCCGAGCCGCCGTTACAATCACATTGCGGCCGGGGCCCGTAGCTCAGTGGTTAGAGCAGGTGACTCATAATCACTTGGTCGCAGGTTCGAATCCTGCCGGGCCCACAATCAACCCTTACATGCTACCGGACCCGGGGCATGCCCCTCGCCAGTCCCGCGGCGTTGCGCATCGGCCGGGCATGTGGTAGCTATGAGCGCAGTGTGCTACGCCCGACGAGGGCAAGCTGTGGGGTTAGGACTGATGCAGGCTGGTATTTTGCGAAGGACAATCCTGGTGGCGGGGGCCATCTCCGTCGCGCTGCTGTGCTGCGCGTGCTCGGGCGGCGGCGCGGATCCCGATCCGCCGGGTCCGCCGGATCCACCGGTACAGCAGTGGCTAGCGGGGCTCAATACCCGATTGGTACAGATGACGGACGGTACGCAGCTGGCGACGGACGTCTACCTGCCGGCGGCAGTGGGGTCCTGGCCCGTTGTGCTGGTCCGAACGTGCTACGACAAGACCTGGGAGGCCGATCACGGCGCCGCGGTCAACGCTGAGGGCCGGGTGCTGGTCGCCCAGGACACGCGCGGCCGGTTTGGCAGCGGCGGCAGCAACTTTCCCCAGAGCGGGAGCGACCTGGGGGAGCACCAGGATGGTCTGGACACCTGCGAGTGGATCATGCAGCAGCCGTGGTGCAATGGCAGCATCGCTACGACCGGTGGATCGATGCTGGGGATGACGCAGAACTACACGGCTACCCAGCGTCCCCCGGGGCTGCGAGGCCAGTTCGTCGGCATCGCCGCGGCCTCGATGTTCCATGAGTTCGTCTACGTCGGCGGCGCCTACCGCGAGGAGCAGATGACGCTGTGGCTGGACAAGAACAACTTCGACCCCGGCGTGCGGGAGCTCTATCATTCCCATCCCACCTACGACGACTTCTGGAAGCAGTTCAGCATTCGCGAGAACGCCGCGGAGATCACGGCGCCCGGCATGCATTTCGGGGGCTGGTTCGATACTTTCAGTCAGGGCACCATTGATGCGTTCACGCTGCGGCAGCACGATGGAGGCCCCGGCGCGCAGGGCAACCAGTGGCTGGTGATGGGGCCGTGGGTGCACGGAGGAGACGGCGAGACGGTCTGTGGCGAACTGGAATTCCCGGCAGCGGCCGCCCATCCGCCCTGGGCATGCTACGGCTGGTTCATGGACTACTGGCTCACGGGACTCGACGGCGGGTTGCTGGCAACGCCCGCCGTTACGTACTACGTCATCGGGGACGTTGACGACCCGCAGGCGCCGGGCAACGAGTGGCGCTATGCCGATGACTGGCCGATGCCGGCTACCGAGACCAGCTACTACCTGCACGGTGACGGCAGCCTGCGGCCTGAGCCGGCGGGTGACAGTGAGCCCAGCGGCTGGACGTTCGATCCCGCCGATCCGTCACCAACCCTCGGTGGGCGGAACCTGGAAATCGACGCCGGCATCTTTGACCAGCGCCCGGTCGAGGAGCGGGGCGATGTGCTGGTGTTTGAAACCGACCCACTTGCCATGCCGCTGGAGGTAACGGGGCGGGTGACCTGCCGACTGTGGGTCAGCTGTGACGCCGTCGACACAGACATCGCCGTTCGCCTCTGCGACGTCTACCCCGACGGCCGCTCGCTGCTGATGCTGGACGGGATCCTGCGCCTGCGCTATCGCGACAGCATGGAAACCACGGCACCGCTGGTGCCCGGAGAGGTCTACGAGGTGGAGATCGACCTTTGGTCGATCAGCGTGGTGTTCAACGCCGGCCACCGGATCCGTCTCAGCGTGACGGGCAGCAACTACCCGCGCTGGGACCTTAACCCCGGTACGGGTGAGATGTGGGAGGACGGCGCCGCCTACGTGAGCCAGACCACCAGCCTGTATCACGACGGTGGGCGGCCCTCGGCGCTTGTCATGCCGGTCGTCGAGTGACGGGGCCACCGCTGAAGGTGTTACAATCGCGAGCGCAGAACTTCCCGGGCTGGAGTAGCTGTTTGAGCGGCGTGCAGATCCACATCCGCGACTCGGAGCAGTGGCACGAATTCGGCGCCCTTTGCACCCGCGGGACGGCATTCCTGGGCGGCAGGCTGCTCAGTGGTGAGGCGCTCAGCCAGCACCTCGCGACCTGCGCCGACGGCATCCAGTTCAGGCGGACGCTTCGTGAACTAAACGGGCTCTTCTCCGCCGTCGGCACGCTGGCCAGCGGGGAGTCCGTGGCGGCCGTTGATCGCACACGCTCGCTGCCGTTGTTCTACGGGGAGCGCGATGACGGACTGCTGCTCAGCGACGACGCGCGCTGGGTGCGGCAGCAGATCGGCGACGAGGCGCGCGATCCGGTGAGTGAACTGGAGTTCGAGCTGGCGGGCTATATCACGGGCCCGGACACCATACACGCGCGCGTCAAACAGCTGCAGGCGGGTGAACTGCTGCTTGCCGCCGATGGCGCACCGATCGTGAAGACGGAGCGGTACTTCCGCTACGAGCACGAGGAAGGCCCCGTGCGTAGCGAAGAGGAACTGCGCGAGGAACTGGACGCGATCCTGGAGCGGGCGTTCGAGCGCTTCATCGCGCTGGCGGGCGGGCGCTGCATCGTGATTCCACTCAGCGGCGGCTTTGACTCGCGGCTGATCGCCGTGATGCTGAAGCGGCTCGGCTACGACAACGTGATCGCCTACTCCTACGGGCGGCGCGGCAACGCCGAAGCGGAGGCCAGCAGGCAGGTGGCCGCCAGCCTGGGGATTCGCTGGGAGTTCTGCGAATACACCGAGGAGCGCTGGCGGCGCTGGTGGAATACGCCTCAGCGCGAGGAGTACGGCCGGTTCGCCGACGGGCTGTGCTCGCTGCCGGTGTATCAAGAGTGGCCCGCGGTCTGGGAGCTGAGGCGGCGTGGACTGGTGCCCGAGGATGCGATCTTCGCACCGGGACACAGCGCCGACGCCTTTCCGGCGAGCCGCAGGACCGCAGCGGCCGCCCGCGTGTACCGGGACACGGGCGTGGTAGGGGAGACCGTGCTGGCCGCGATCATCCGCTACACCTACTCGCTCTGGGACTGGAGCGATCGGCGCGACGAACTGGCTCCTTTGGTGGCGCGGCGAATTGAAGCCGCGCTGGGTGACTTCAGCCGGTTCCACAGCTCGGCCTGCGCGGTGGAGGCCTGGGGCATCCAAGAGCGGCAGGCAAAATTCATCGTCAACGCCATGCGCGCCTACGAGTACTGGGGCTACGATTGGTGGCTGCCGTTCTGGGACGCGGAATTCGCGCAGTTCTGGATGCGGTGCCCGGTCGAGTTGCGGATCGGCCGGCGGTTCTCCCGCAGCCACATCCGCGGATTGTATGAGCGTATCAGTGGAAGCCGGCACCGACAGGCGCACACCTCCTGGCCGCTGATCGGGCTGAGCGCGATGGCCGGCTGGGGACGGGCGCTGGGCGGCAGCGTGCCGGTGGTCGGCCGGCTCTACGAGCGGCTGCGGGCGCCGCTGAAGTATGGCTCGCATCCGCTGGCCTGGTATGGCATCGTGCCGCGGCGCTTCTTCCTGCGCAGCTTCCGCGGGTCGGTGAACATCAACTCCTTCCTGGCTCTGGAGTGGCTGGGCAGACTGAAGCTGGGCGGCGGGAACGAACGGCAGTGGGATCGATGAAGATCAGCATCCACCTGGTTGACGGCATACGCTGGACGGCCCTCGCGGGCCTGTGGTTCAGGGGAGCGGCCGTCCACAAGGGCCGGCTGGCGCGAGAGGCTGAGCTGGCGAGACTGCTGCCGGGAGCAGCGGATGTGCAGACCGCCGCCCAGTTGTTGTCCTCGCTGAGCGGCTTCTTCGCCTGTATCGGTCAGGTTGGCGAGTGGACCATCGCCGCAGCGGACCACGTCCGGTCGATTCCGGTGTTCTACGGCGAAGTCGAAGGACGGTTGTTTATCAGCGACAGTGCGCGCTGGGTTCGCGAGCGAGTCGGTGACAGCGAGCGCGACCCCGTCGCCGAGTTAGAGATCGAATACGCGGGGTACGTGACCGGCCCGGATACGCTCTATCCGCGCGTCAAGCAGCTGCAGGCTGGTGAGTTGCTGGCCGCACGAGTGGTCGATGGCGAGCTGCAGACGCACACCACCACCTACTTCCCGCAGCGTCGGTGGCCGCTGCTCGACCGCAGTGAGGAGGAGTTGCTGGCGGCGCTGGACGAGGCAACCGCCAGCGCGATGCGCCACCTGATCGAGTATGCGGGCGGCCGGCCGATCGCGCTGGCCCTGAGCGCCGGCATCGACTCCGGACGGATCGCAATCTGGCTCAAGCGCCTGGGCTACGACGACGTGTTTGCCTACTCCTACGGCCGCGCGGGCAATCAGGACGCGCTGGGCAGCCGGCGGCTGGCCCGCAGACTGGGGCTGCGCTGGGAGTTCGTACCCTATACCGAGCAGCTCTGGGCGCAGTGGTGGCGGACCACCGAGCGACGGGAGTATTACGACTTCGCCGACGGGTTGTGCGCCCTGCCGATCCTGCAGGAATGGCCGGCAATCATGCAGCTGCGCGAGCGGGGACTGCTGCCCGCTGAAACGCTGATCGTGCCGGGCTACGCGGCGGAGGCGTTCGTGCGGCCCAGGCGGACCCCGCCGAACTGGCCACCGCTGCGAGACGACGTGCTGGAGCCCGAAGCGGTCGCGCGCGCAACGGCGCGGCTGCACTACAGCCTGTGGCCGTGGGGGGATCGCCGGCGCGAACTTGAGGAGCTGTTCAGCCGCCGGGTGCTGGCCGCGACGGGTGATACCGCGGGCTACGTCAGCTCGGCGGCGCTGTACGAGGCCTGGGCGATCCGCGAGCGGCAGGCCAAGTTCATCACTAACGCCGTGCGTACGTACGAGTACTGGGGCTACGACTGGTGGCTGCCGCTCTGGGATGACGCGGTACTGCGGTTCTGGAGCCAGACGCCGTGCCGCTATCGGTTGGGCAGGCAACTAGCACGGCGGTACTTCGGCCAGCTGACGGCTTCGTTGCCGCACCCAGCACGAGGGCTGAGTGCCGGGACGATGGCGCGACGCCTGTTCCACTCGACGGCGGCAGCCGTCAAGGCGGTCGGCGAGCGGGTGCCAGCGGTGGCAGCGGCCTACTTGCAGCTGCAGCGCCAGCTCAAGTACGGCACCCACCCGCTGGCGTGGTATGGAATCGTGCCGCGGCAGCTGTTCAGGCGGCTGTATGTCGGGGGGGTGAACATCAACTCGTTCCTGGCGCTCGAGTGGCTCGGCCGGATCAGCTTCGAATCTGAGCTGTGACGGGCTGCGCCGCGCGGTCGACCATCCTTTCCATCAGCTCTACGTAGACCTTGGCCATCTTACGCCGGTTGTACTTCAGTGCGATCCCGCGGTAGTTGTTCTCCCCCATTTCGCGTGCCTCGTCGGGGCGATCGGCCAGCCGGGCAATGTGCCGGACCATCTCCTCCACCCCTTGGGCTGTGTCGGCGTACAGACCACCGCGGGCCCGTTCCTGGACCTCGTGGACGGCGCAGCCCGGGTCGTTGAACACAACCGGCAGGCGTGCGGCGGCGTAGTCGAACATCGCATTGCGGAAGGCGCCGCGCGTGCGGTCGTTCCAGCCGGTCAGTGCCCTCGCGTTGACCACCGAGCAGGCGATGTCGGCGGCGCTGAGGTAGGACGGCACCTCGCTGGCCGGCACCGGGCCGAGGAAGCGGATGTTGGTCAGACCGCGGCGCTGCACGTCGGCGATCAGCTTCTGACGCTCCCAGCCGTCGCCGATACTGATGAACTGGATGTCAGCGCGGTCGCGCAGCCGCTCGGCGGTGTCGATCAGCGTCGTGAGGTTGTAGATCGGGCCGTGGGATCCGGCGTAGATCACCAGCCGCTGATCGTCGGTGACTCCCAATCGGGCCCGAATCTCTCCCCGCGCGGCGGGCGGGACCTGCTCGTAGGCGTCCAGCATCACGCCATGGGGGATCACGTCGATCTGGTCGGCGGCCTTAAGGCGCCGCCCGGCGATGTTCTCCTTCTGGCCGTCAAAGATGGTGACGATGTGGTCGACGTTGCGATAGGCCCAGCGCTCGAGCATACTGATGCCCAGCACGGCCGGGTGATAGGCCGGGGCGATACCCATATTCACGATCGCCTCGGGCCAGAGATCGCGCACCTCGAGAATCGCCGGAATGTGCCAGCGTCGGCGGGCGGCGACCAGCGGCCAGGCGATCCAGAGCGGCACCGAGACGCCCATCACCAGATCGGGCTTGTCGAGGTCCGGGTAGACCCGTCGCAGGTTCTGTGCCCAGCCGATCTGACTCATCGCGCGGCCTGCGTAGCCGCGGTGAAACGTGTTGGGTCCCGGCACGCGCAGCACCTCTACCGGCCCGTCATCCTCGCGGACGACCTGGTGGCCGTTCAGATCGGGATAGACGCGGCCCGTGTTGTAGTGCACCTGGCCGGTAAGGACGGTGACGCGCATCCCGTGCTCGGTGGCCCACAGCTGGCAGAATTCGTTGAAGCGCTTGATCCCCGGGTCGTCGGGGCGCAGGTAGTACATGAAGAGCAGCAGTAAGTGCATCTCCAGCCCAGTCCTCAGTACAACCTCAGTATTATAGCCACGGGGCTGCAACCACAACAGCCCCAGCGTGCAGGATACCAGTCACGCGATGCTAAGATGGGCGCCGCGGTGCTTGCGGCGGCGCCTGTTCCGCAACCGCCATGGTCCAAGCCGTGGGTAGTCGTGCAGCACAGCCGGGAGGTAATGCCAGATGCTGAGGCGGATGCTGCTCGCAACCTGCCTGCCGCTGGTCAAGCTGATCTGCCGTTTGGCCTTCGACCGCCGCTTTCTGCGGGGCCGGCACTTTGAGCAAAGCAACGCGGGCTGGTACTGGGCCTGGCGCGGACTGTGGTGGCAGAAGCTGCTGGGCTTCAACCGCCACGTGCCGTGGCCGGTCACGCCGCTGGCGCGCGTGCTGGAGCCGGACGGTATCGAGTTCGACCCCGACGACATCAACAACTTCCAGTCCCACGGCTGCTACTTTTCCAACGCCCGTGGCGGCCGCATCGTCATCGGCAAGGGCACCTACATCGCCCCCAACGTCGGCATTATCACCACCAACCACGATCCGCGCGACCCCGACCGGCATCTACCCCCGCGGGACGTTGTGATCGGCGAGCAGTGCTGGATCGGGATGAACGCAGTGATCCTGCCCGGCGTGGTGCTGGGTGACCGGACGGTGGTGGCGGCGGGCTCCGTGGTCGGGCGCAGCTTCCGCCGCGGCAACGTGGTGCTGGTCGGCGTGCCGGCGCGGGTCAGCATGAGCATCCCCGAAACGGAAGCCGCCGAGCCGACGCCGTCGGGAGAGCGGGATGCCTAACGAAGCGGGCCGGCGATGCTGAGAATCCTCTACGTGACGGCCGCGTGGTCGGGGCTGGCCGACGTGCTGTACCAGGGGAGCGCTCCGCGGGGGATGCCCGCGTTCATGCGGCCGCTCAAAGGTCTGATCGAGGCGGGCCATCGGGTTGACCTGCTGGTGGGCGGGCCCGAGGGGAGGCAGCTGAGACTAGGCGTGGACTGGCTCAGCCCGCAGCAGATCCACTCCGCCCCCTGGGAACCGGAGGGCTCGCGCTGGGACGTGCGCCGTCTGCTGCGCTTCGCGCTGGCGGCGCGGCGTCGGATTCTAGAGCAGCAGTATGACTTCGTCTACGCCCAGGGCTCGCTGGGGACGCTGGGCGCGATCGAGGCGCGGCGTGCGGCGATTCCCTGCGGCCAGCGGCTCTACGGTGTGAACTACCTGATCAATGAATTCCCGGCCGAGGGGCTCGGCCCCTGGGGCCGGGCCGGCGTCTGGCTTAGGCATCCGCTGCACTATCAGGCCTTCAGCAGCCGCAAGGCCTTTCTGCTGGTCACCAACGACGGGACGCGGGCGGATCACATCTACCGCGAGATCGGTGACCGCGGCACGCCGCTGCTGTTCTGGCTCAATGGCGTCGATCGCCCTTCCGATCAGCCGCCCGTCGAGCTGCCCGCCGGCATCAGGGAGCCGTTTCTGCTGTATCCCGGCCGCATCAACAGTTTCAAGCGGCAGCACCTGGCGATCGAGCTGCTGAGGCTGCTGCGTGAGCGTGGCGCGACCGAACTGCAGCTGCTGTTCGCCGGACACGACGGCGAGGCGGACTACCGCAGTCAGCTGGACCGCCTGGTAGAGCAACTCGAGCTCGGGGACGTCGTGCGGTTCCTCGGCCCCATCGACCACCGGGCGCTGCTGGCGTTGATGCCGGCCGCGACGGCGGTGCTTTCCTTCTACGAAGTCAGTAACCTGGGCAACGTGGCGCTGGAGGCGCTGGGCACCGGCAGTGTGCTGCTCAGCCTGGCTGACGGTAGTCTGGACGCGGTGGCGCGGAGCGAGGAGTCGGCGCTGTTGGTCGATGGCGTGGAGCAGGCCGCGGACGCGGTGCAGTGGCTGCTGAGAGACGGCGAGCTCAGGCAGCGGCTGCAGCGCGGCGCACGGGCGGCGGCCAAAGAGTATCTGCTCAGCTGGGAGGAGCGGGTGGCGCGCGAGATCGCCGTGATCGAAGACGCGGCTGCCGGCCGCAGGGTGGAGGGCTGAACGATGACGCCCAAGGCCGTGCACGTTACGACCGTGCATCACGCGCTCGACAGCCGGATTCTGTTCAAGGAGTGCATCGCGCTGCGCAAGGCGGGCTATCAGGTGGTGCTGGTCGCGCCACACCCGGCCGACGAGGTGATCGAGGGCGTCCAGATCCGGAGCCTGCCGCCGGCCCGCAACCGGCTGGATCGGATGTGGCGGCTGACGGGTCTCGCGCTGGACCTGTGCCGGCGGGAAGGCGGGGACGTCTATCACCTCCACGACGCGGAGCTGCTGCCGCGGGCGTCGGCGCTGAAGCGCCTCGGTGGGCGGGTGATCTACGACATGCACGAGTGCATGCCCAAGGCCCTGGCGGCCTCCAAGCCCTATCTGCCGAGATGGATCGCCCCGCTGGTCGCCCGTATCTACACCTGGTTCGAACGTTACTGGCTGCGCGACGTCGCGGTCGTTTTCGCCGAGCTGTCCTACAAGGACGGCTATCGCTGGGTTAGGCGCCGCGTCGACGTGCTCAACCTGCCGGACGTGGGGCAGCTCGAGGAGATCGACGAACCGAAAAACGCGATCCCCACGGTCTGCTACTTCGGCCTGATCGCCGGCCTGCGCAGCAGCTGGGAGATGCTGAGGGCGGTCAGACTGCTGCGGGACGAAGGGCTGCGCGTGGACTTCGAGTGCATCGGACCGACCGACGAGAACCACGGCCTGGAACTCCGCGAATACGTGGAGCAGCACGGCCTCGACGGGGTGCGGCTGCGCGGATTCAGGCCGGCCGGCGTGGGGCACCGCATCCTGGCGCGCTGCCACATCGGGCTGGCGGTGCTCTATCCGACGCCCAACATGCGCAGCAGCTACCCGACCAAGATGTTTGAGTACATGGCGCTGGGTTTGCCCGTGATCGTCTCGGACTTCCCGCTCTACCGCGGCATCGTGGATGCGGCCGGCTGCGGGCTGTGCGTCGAGCCCGGTGACGCCGGGGCGCTGGCGGCGGCGATCCGGTGGCTGATTGAGAACCCAGCGGAGGCCAGGGCAATGGGCGAGCGCGGACGGCGAGCGGCACGGGAGCGCTACAACTGGGCCACGGAAAAGCGCAAGCTGCTGAGCTTCTACGAGGAGCTGCTGGCTGAGTAGCTACGGTACATCATCACGAGCCGGCGGCCGGCGCGAACCAGCGGTCGGTATACTGGTGGGGCCGATGCACCCACGCGTCCACAGCAACTGGCACCGTCTGCGCCCCTGGGCGGCTGGCGATGGCTACGCGGTGTGCGGCTCGGCGTTCGACGGCGATACGCTGCTGACGGCGGACGACATCGGCCGCCGGCTGGCCGCCATCGACGATCTGGGGGCGGCCCGGCAGCTTGCCGAGAACCTCAATGGCTTCTTCGGCGCCGTGGCCAGGCTGCGGGACGGCACACTGGTGGCGATCGCCGACCGCGTCCGTTCGGTGCCCGTTCACTACGCGCTGCACGGCGCAGAGCTGTTGGTCAGCGACGATGCTCAGTGGATCGAGTCGCAGATCGGCGCGGCGCCGCCCGGCCGGTTGGTGGAGGCCGAGTACCGCCTGGCCGCGTTCGTCGGCGGCCAGGATACGCTCAATCCCGGGATCAAGCAGCTCACCGCCGGTGAAATCGCCGGCTTCGACCTGGCCGGCGAAGAAATAACGGCGCGCACCACGCGCTACTACCGCTACACCCATAGCTACAACGAGGAGCTCACGGAGGCCGAGTTCGCCGAGCAGCACGACAGCATGCTGCTGAGCATCTTCCGGCGGCTGATCACCGTGGCCGACGGCCGCACGATCGTGATCCCGCTGTCGGGCGGCTACGACTCGCGGCTGGCGGCGATCATGCTGAAGCGCCTGGGCTACGACGCGGTGCTGTGCTTCACCTACGGGCAGCCGGGCAACCCTGAAGCGGTGCTCAGTCGCGAGGTGGCGGGGCGGCTGGGGCTCGACTGGGCGATGGTGCCCTACAGCAACAAGCAGTGGCGGCGCTGGTGGTCCGTGCCCGCGCTGCAGGAATATCTGCGCTTCGCCGGCAACCTCAGCCAGGTACCGCACATCCAGGACTGGCCGGCCGTCTACGAGCTGACCCGTGACGGGCGCCTGCCGCGGGACAGCATCTTCGTGCCGGGGATGTCGCCGGACCTGGCGGCCGGCGCCTGGACCACCCACATTCCGGAAATCTACGCCGGTCGACAGCTCAGCGACGTCGGCTTCGCCCGACTCATCCTGCAGGAGCACTTCATCAACTGGGACTGGACGCGGGAGCGCGTAGAACTGGAGGCGGGACTCTGCGACCGCATACTGTCCCGCATGGGCCCGCTGGGGCAGTGGCCGGACTCCGCCAGCGCCTTCGAGTCGCAGTTCACCGACGGCAAGTGCAGCAAGTACCTGGTCAACGCGGTGCGCTGCTACGAGTCCTTCGGCTACGACTGGTGGCTGCCGTTCTGGGACGTGGAGCTGCTCGACTTCTGGGCGACGACTCCGGTGAGGTTCCGCCTGGGCAAGAAACACTACAACGACTACGTCGCCAGGCAGTACATGAAACTGACCGGCGTCAGTGAGAGCCGCGCGCACCGGACGGAGCAGCAGTGGCTACCCTACCGGGTCAAGGGCTGCCTGCTGGGCTGGGCGTCGAGGCTGCAGTGGGCCCAGCGGCTTTACTTCTGCCTGAAGCGCCGGTGGATCTACGCCAACCACCCGCTGGCGTTCTACGGGATGGTGCCGCGCGAGCTGTTCAACAGGCTGTATACGGGCCGGGAGACCATCGTGTCGTTCCTGGCGCTGCACATGCTGGGCCACATTGAGCTGCCAGTGGACCGCCCGCGGGGTGTGTCCGGGCAGGGGTGAGCAACAGGGCCCGCATGCGGGTGTCGTCACCATACACTCCGCGCCTTTCGGCTGAGCCGGTGAATCAACGGGTATGAGTTGGCTGGAGACAATCGGTATCGCGATCGGCGTGGCGCTGGACGCTTTCGCCGTGGCGATCGCCGCCAGCGTGATCCTGGGCGGCGTCACGGCGCGGCAGGTGTTCCGGCTGTCGTTCCACTTCGGCCTCTTCCAGGCGTTGATGCCGCTCATTGGCTGGCTGGCCGGGCTGCACCTGCAGCAGTACATCGCTGCCTACGATCATTGGGCGGCGTTCGCCCTGCTGGCGTTCACCGGCGGCCGTGCGCTGTGGGAGTACAAGGTCAACGGCGACACCCCCGCTGAGAAGCGCGGCGACCCCACGCGCGGCGGACAGCTGATTGTGCTGGCGGTGGCGACCAGCATCGACGCGCTGGCGGTCGGGCTCAGCTTCGCGATGCTGAGCGTCAGCATCTGGTACCCGCTGCTGGTGATTGGCCTGACCACGGCGGCGCTGACGATGACCGGTATGCTGCTGGGCGGCCGGCTGGGTCTGCGTTTCGGCCGGCGCGCTGAACTGGTCGGTGGCCTGGTGCTGATCGGCATCGGCGTCAAGATCCTGCTTCAGCACCTGCTGGCGGGGTAGACACGGGCAGGGGTCCGGTTCCTACGGGCCGATGGCATAGAGGTAGCCATCGTCGCTGCCAACGTAGACGGTGCCGTCGGCCCCGATTGCGGGGGTGGAGTTCACTGGCGCGCCGGTCTGGAACTGCCACTTCAGCGAGCGATCTTGGTCGAGCGCGTAGACCTTGCCGTCATCGCAGCCGAAATAGAGACTACCGGCGGCGTCAACGGTCACGGCGGTGCCGATGTGGTCGGCGGCGGTGTAATACCACTGCGGCTCACCGGCGGCATTCAGCGCGTAGAGCAGGTCGTCCTGAGTGAAGTAGACGTGCCCGAACGGACCCAGTGACGGACACTGGCCGATCTCGACGGAGTCGGACGGCTGGTACTCCCACAGCGGCCGGCCGTCGGTGGTCAGCGCATATAGCCGGTAATTGGACATCTCCTCCCCGTTCCAGTCCCCGCCTCCGCAGTACAGCCTGCCGTTTGGCCCGACGGTTGGGTTGGAGGTTACCACTGCGCTGAGGAGTTCCCGCAGATAAAGGACCTGGAGTGTGTCACCATTCGTGTCGAGTGTCCTGATGGTATTCCCGGACCCGGCGATGATCTCGCCATCCCAGCCCAATGCCGGGTGGCCGTCAGCGCCGCGGGTCCAGACTTCGAGGCCAAGATTGTCAACGGCGTGGAGCACTCTCTGAGGTGATGGTCCTTTCCTGACGAACAACGCCTGCCCAAGGCCGTCCACGACGGGACTGGAGTAGGAGCTGTCACTGCCATGCCACCACCACTGGCGCGTGCCGGTGGCATCGACCGCGTGCACCAGCTCTTCGGCGCAGATGTAGACCATGCCGTCGTCGGTAACGGTCGGGCCGCCTTCGGCGCTGCCGTCGATCTCGTACTTCCACCGCAGGCTGCCGTCCGCGTTGAGGGCGTAGAGGTCGTTACCGCCTACATATACAACGCCGGCGGCATCGACCGCCGGACTTGATGGTACCGGCCCTCCGCCGCCATGCGTCCACAACACCTCGCCCTGAGCATCGAGGGCAAGCAGCTCGTCCTCGTAGTGAGGAGGCAAACCGTACACAACGACGGAACAGGAACCGGATGGACCGATCGCGGGTGGGAAACTGGCTGCGTATGTCGAGGGAAGCACCCACTGCAATTCGGGATCAGGGTCGCAGACGTAAAGGCCGTCGTTGCTGAAGAAGCAGCATCTTCCTTCCTCGTCGAGCACCGCGCGATTGTTCAGGATCTTGGCGTCGAACTCATACGAGCGATCCAGCTCGCCTTGCTGGTTCAGTACGTACAGGAAGTAGTCGCTGCCCCAGGAGTGATAGACCGAGAACGGCATATAGAGCAGGCCGTCCGTGGCGATCACCGGTTGACCGCTGCCGCCGAGTTCGTGAGCCCAGTTGAGGCTGCCATTGGGTTTCAGCGAATAGAGTGTACTACTGCTACAGAAGCAGACCGAGCCACTGTCGAGGAGGATGGGTGGGTCCATGATCGCTCTTGCAGTCGGATAGCGCCACTTCTCCGTTCCATCCGGATTGATCGCGTAGAAGGCGTACTCACCAAGAGAGGTCCCGAAGTAGACGGTCCCATCCCCGCCGACAGCCGGCGCAGCACGGATTCTGCCGGTGGCGGAGAAGCGCCACTTGAGACTGCCGTCCGCGTTGACTGCGTACAGATTACTGTCTTGACACCCGAAGTAGATGATCCCGTCCCCATCTACCACCGGACGCGAAAAGACAGGCTCCGGCGTCCAATAGGTCCACAGATAAGTACCGTCAAGCAGGAACGCGTGGAGACCCCCGTCCTTTCCTCCGATGGGGTAAACAGTGGCAGCGCCGACGTAGAGCCTGCCGTTTGTCGTCAGCGTCGGCTCGGTTGACGGATCGATGCCTGCCAGCGCTGTCCACAGGATTGTGCCGTCCGGCGCGAGTGCATCCAGACTGTGGCCGATGCCCAGATAGGTCGTGCCGTCCTCGCCGACGACCGGCGCGGCCATGTCAAAGCCGAGCCCGGTGGTACGGAACTTCCACCTGAGCATATTGCTCTGCGCGCCGACGAACTCGCTGCGCCCGCTGCGCTGCGGATCGTGCATGTACATCGGCCAGGGCGCGACGCCGACGGCGATCCGCGCGTGGCACTGGCCGGTGAAGCCGTCGTCGTCGGTTACCCGCACCGATACCTGATGCCGGCCGGAGTCCTCGAAGGTCACGGTGGCGGGCGTTGGGCTTGCGCCAAGCAGCTCGAAGCTGCTATCGCCATCGAGATCCCAGTCGAAGCTGGAGACATCACCGTCGGGGTCATAGCTCCCCGCGGCGTTCAGCTGCACCGTCAGCGGAGCATCGCCGCCCGCCGGGTGAGCGTACAGCATGGCAACCGGCGCCAGGCCGGCCTGGACCTCGGCGTAGGCGACATCCTGCAGGTCCTCGTCATCGGTGACCAGCACACCCGGCCTGTGGAGGCCGGCAGCATCGTAGGTCACAGTCTGCGTCGCAGTACCAGCGGTTACCTCGAACACGCCATCGCCGTCCAGATCCCAGTCGAACCGCGTGATCTGCCCGTTCGGATCGTAGCTTGCGCTTGCGTCGCAGGTGACTTCGAGCGGCGCCAGCCCCTCCGTCGGTGCGGCAATCAGACTCGCGACCGGGTGATTCTCGGAGCGGCCGATTGCGATCGTCTCCAGCTCCCATTCATGGCTGCCGGTCAGCATCACGACTGCGAGGAGCAAGCCATCCGCTCTGATGTGATTCTCGAATGCGGTCCTGACAATGCCGAGCTCCGGAATGGGCTGCCAAACCCAGCGATCATCGTTCCAATCCGCCAGCCCCAACCACGCATCCGAGCTGGCGTGGGCCAGGGCCCAGCCCAGGCGCACCGATTCGTCGAGGTCGTACCCACTCAGGTCAAACCCATACATGGCGTAGGCCAGATCCTGAACGGCAGGTGCGGCGGGGTCCCAGACCGGTGCGTAGCGCGCGGCGCTGCCTGCCGCGGTAACCCGCTGGAATGGCAGGTCGGCGAGAAACTCGCTGCCAGCTTGCTCCAGGCCTTCAAGGCTATAGGCCACGACGTGGAACTGTGCTGGTGCTGGTATGCCCGTCAGCGCAGGTGCATCATGCCGGGTCGCAGGCGAGGGCGAGCCAAGCGGCTCTGAAGTTGCTGGCAGTTCCGGCGGATCGGGGAGGTTCGCACTCTGATTACAGCTTACAAGCAGCAGGCAGCCAGCGGCGCAAACTAGTAGGCACCTCGTCAGCGTTGGCACGGACTTATCCTCCAAACGCTCGATCCACCTGAAGTATACCGCGTTGGCAGCCCCGCTGCCCGTGGGTGGCGATGCACCGGCTGTGCGGGCGAGTCAGGACTCGCGCTGTCCGCGATCCCGACTACCGACCAGCGCGGCGGCAGGTTCATTCGGCTGAGACTGGGCCGGCTCTCCCGCGCCAAGGCCACCCCCCGTCAGCATCAGCAGGCCGAGGCAGGCGAACAGCCAGCGGTTGTCGTTGAGGTCCCCCGAGACCTGGGCGTTGAGGAATGCGCCCAGAAACAACCCGAGCGCCAGCAGGGCGTAGGGCCGGCCGCGCAGTAGCGAGAGTGGGAAGCTGCCGCGCAGCGCCACCCAGAGCATCGCGACGAACAGCAGCAGGCCCGGCAGGCCCAGCTCGAACAGAATCTCCAGGAAGATGTTGTGCGGATAGCCGCGGAAGTCGCCGTAGCCCAGCACCACCGGCCAGCTGCCCACGCCATAGCCCGCCGGCGTGCCGGCATCGAGGCCGTTCCACGTATTGCGGAAATGCTCGATCCGGCTGTTGCGGGTCAGCCCCATCTCGGACAGCAGTGCCAGGCGGCGCAGGGTGGCGGGCATCTCGCTGATCCCGAGCTGGGGGGCGCGCGCCGCCGCGGCGAGCAGCACTCCCGCAACGAGCAGCACGAGCAGATACTGCACCAGCAGGCGTGGGGCGCTGTGGCCCAGACTAAAGCGCAGACCCAGCATGATTACGGCCAGGGCGGCGAGGAGGGCGGCGATGAACGGACCGCGACCGCCGATACTGAGCAGCAGCAGCAGAAAGAGCGCCGCGAGCCCGAGCAGCGGCAGCCGCAGCCACAGGCGGCGCTCGATGTAGAGCCCGAAAGTCAGCAATACGATCAGCCCTGGACCGATCGCGCGGCCCAGCGACAGATACGTGCCGCTCAGAGCATTGACGAAGAACGTCAGATGGCCGGCGGCGGCGTTGGCGGCGAAAGCCACCGCGGTCTCGGCGGCGACCCAGACCGAGAGCAGCAGGAGCAGCAGGAAGAACCGCCGGTAGCGCGCGGGCTCGGGCGCGATGATCAACGCGCAACCCGCCAGCGGCCACAGCAGCAGCGTGGCGGTGTACAGCGCCTTGCTGTAGGCGTAGATGTGCCCGGGCGTCCACAGCAGGCTGAGCAGCGCCCAGCCCGCGAAGGCGGCGGCCAGCCAGACCAGCGCCAGCGCGGCCTGACGGGCGCGGAGGCCGCGGCGAAGGGCCACGTGGATCCCCGCGATCACGCTCAGCCCGAAAAACAGCGCCGTGGGGTCGACCGGCAGCCAGGCGAAGCGCGGATCGGCCTTATAGATGCCCGCGAACAGCATCAGCAGCAGAGCGCACTCGAATGAGAAGACGAGACCCGCGGCGCGCAGCACCCAGGCCCAGGGGGACGGCCAGCTGGCAGTGCTCGCCGGAGCGGGAGCGGGGAGGGCGGCGGTGTCGGCGGGCATCAGGCCCGTCCCGTTTTCACGACCGGCACCTGGGCCAGTTCGACGGCGGCGAGCGGATCGCGCCGGGCGTCAAAGCGCGTCACCACTATGCCGCGGACCTCAAGCCCCAGCCGCCTGAGCCGGCTTAGCGCCGCCGCGATGTCGCCGCGGCTGGCCCGGCTCTGGGAGACGGTCAGCACACACTGGGCTAGCAGCGGCCTGAGCCGGTCCACGCCGGCCCAGTGGCTGGGTGATGGCAGGCAGGCGATCACCCGTCCGTGCTCTGTGGTCAGCTGCTCAAGCAGGTGCGAAACCTGGTCCGCGGAGGACTGGCCAGTGCCATAGCGCAGGAGCCAGCGGTGCTCGTCGAGTCGAATCGCAGCGTCGGCGGCGGTCTTCGCGCCGCGGGCGACATCATTGAGTCCCGGACCCGGCTCGTGGCCGAGGGCACGCGTCAGGCGCGCCTGGAGGGGGTCGAGGTCCAGCAGCACCGCTGCCTTCTCAAGGCCCGCTTCGGGACCGCTCAGGGCCCAGCACAGGTCGAAGCAGGGGCGCGCCGTCTCGAGGTGGACGACCGCCACGGGCTGGTGCTCGTCGAGCACGCTCCACAGCTGCGGAATCGCCTCGTCGAGTTCGCCGGGGCGCCATGGCGCGCGACTGGGCCGGCCCGGCAGCACGGCCAGCACCGGCAGGTCGAGGACGGTGCGCAGCTCCCGCAGCGTCCGGAAGTCGCGCCGGTAGGATTCAATCACGAGCATCGCCAGCACGGCGGCCAGCAGGCCCAGGAAGACACCCAGCGCGCCGTCGCGCATGATCCGCGGGCTGTCGCGGCGGGCCGGCATCGTCGGGTAGTCCAGCACGCGGACGTCCGTACTGGTGCTGGCGCGCTGCAGCTTGGTCTGGGCCTCCTGTTCCTTGAGTAACGCCAGTATCTGCTGGTCGGCCTCGATCTGGCCGCGCAGCAGAGTGATGCCCCCGGTGGCCGCCGGCAGGTCCGCCAGCTCGGATTTCAACCCGGCGATGTCGGCGGCCACGCCCTGGCGGGTGAGGTCGTAGCCCTGCCGCGCCGACTGCAGGCTGTCCTCGATCTGCCCCAGGACGGTGGCGATCTGATCCTGCAGCCGCAGCACCTCCGGGTGCGCCTCCGTGCGGGTCTGGCGGGCGTCCTCCAGGCCGCGGACCGCCTCTGCCAGCTGGCTGACCAGCTCGCCCTCGATTGGCAGGACGGTCGCCGGCGCCTGAATGGTGGCGCTGACCTCCGCCGGCGTGCGGGACTCGATCATCGCCAGCACGTTGTCGATCTGCAGCAGCTGGATGCGGGCCTCGGTCTGCTGGCGGCTGAGCTGCGCCAGGGACTGGATGGCGGTGGCGCCCTGGGCGGTCTCGGCGTAGACGCGGTGCTCCTCCTGGTACTCGGCCAGCCGCGCCAGACCGTCATCGAGGCTCTGCTGCGCCGCGGCGTTCTCCTCGGCGATGAAATCCAGCAGCACGTCGTAGTTGCCGTAGGTGATGTCGTACGTGTAGTCCAGGTACTTCTCAAGCACCAGGTCCACCACCTGACGGGCGATCAGCGGGTTGGGGTGGGAGAACCTGACGGACAGCATGCTGGTCTCGGGTCCGGCCCGGGTGACGCTCAGCGAGCTGATGTAGCTGGCCCAGGCCTCGTGATCGGGCTTGATGGTCAGCAGATAGCGGTCGCCGGCGGCGTGGGCCGCGCCGAACTGGGGGAGGAAGCCGTAGCTGGTTGACTCCAGGCGCTCGCCGGGGCCTCCTTCGCGTTGGTCCGAGCGCCAGGCGCCGTCAGCGTCGGCGGTGATCCAGCGCCGTTTGGCGCCGAGCATGTCCGGGTTGACTTCCACGTCCCGGATCACGAGGCGCGAGTAGTGCTCCTCGCGCGAGCCCTCAACGCCGCCCAATCCCAGCTTGCCCAGCACTCGCCGCCAGGGAGCATCGGTGCACTTCGGATCGTAGACGTCGACCTGCAGCCCCAGTTCGTCGATCACCTGCCAGCCGATTTCGCGGCTGACGATGATCTGGCGCTCGTCGGGCAGCGGCACCCCGCCGCCAAGTCCGGCCAAAGAGCCCATGAAGCCGGAAGCTGTACCGCTCTTCGTGATATGCAGGATGCCGCGGGTGCTGTAAACGGGTGGGGCGAGCAGCGACGCGAGCCCGAATACGAATCCACCGAGGATCAGGCCACCGAGCAGCAGCCACCCATACCGCTTCAGCAGGTATGGAATCAAGGCCCGGCCGTACTCCGCATCGGCCTCCGGTTTCCAGTCAGCGTTGACCGCCTGGTTCATGCCCCACTCTCCGCCTTGCCGTCCGCACCTAACAGCCCCGCCGGTGCCTGGGCGCGACAATTCTAGCACAGCAGTATCGGCCCGGGCCCCGGCATACGCTATCCTAGATAGACCCCAAATGGTGGGTTAATCGAGCAGCAAAGGACAGTAGAATATGGGAGTTCCGCTACTTGACCTCAAGGCGCAGTGGGCGCAGGTCGGTGACGAGATCAAGGCTGCGCTTGAAGAGGTCTACGACACGCAGCGCTTCATCATGGGGCCGCTGGTCGGCGCATTCGAGAATGAAATCGCGGAATACTGCGGCGCGAAGCATGCGGTCGGCTGCGCCAGCGGAAGCGACGCGATCGTGTTGGCGCTGATGGCGCTGGACATCGGCCCGGGTGATGAGGTGATCATCCCGACCTTCACCTTCTTCGCTACGGTGGGTTCGGTGGTGCGCGTCGGTGCGAAACCGGTGTTCGCCGACAGTGATCCGGTGACCTTCAACATGCTGCCCGGCGAGATCG
>Ga0180434_10003089_pt1 | contig 21457 bp, 15 predicted proteins | sample SS_ome_7_FD_132453 | JGI IMG/M metagenome (GOLD analysis project Ga0180434, IMG submission 132453) | Hypersaline lake sediment archaeal communities from the Salton Sea, California, USA - SS_1_D_2 metaG | ecosystem: Environmental > Aquatic > Non-marine Saline and Alkaline > Hypersaline >...
CGAAGCACCTTGGTCGTACTTGCCATGGGAACTTCCTCCATCGTCAATGATTCAATCTGACAAGTTCCAGGGGCCCCCACACGCCAATCCGGTCCCGGAGGACCACAAGAGCCCCTTTCAACCCCTCCGTGAATCTTGCCACATCGAGGGTTGGCTCGATATCTTCCGGTGCAACCACCCGGTTTGCCAAGGCCGTTGCCGCAGCGTCGGCAAGGGCCGTGGAAGACGCCCAGACCGTGACCGCATCCGCCTGCCCGAAACTCAGGGAGGGACCGACCCGTCCGGAGGACGTGCAAAGCCCGCAAGGCGTCTGGTCCGGCGGTATTCGCAACCCCAACCTCATACTGAGAGGTGACTTCCCCGCGAAAACCCCCACCGTCGTCTCCCGCTCGGTTGCCAGAAAGACGTCTCCTCCGTTTTCCACGATCACGTTACGGGAGATTGCCTGGAGGGCTACTCCCACGCTTTCCGCGATGGCGCCTGCCACGGCCGCCATGGGACCCACCGACAAGCTCTGCGCAGCCAGGAGCATGTCCTGGACGATCGGAGGGGCCTCCGGATCGAAGGGAAGGGGCTCCAAGCTTGTCCGGAATCCCGGGTGCTCGCGCATGTAGCCCTCGATCTCCCTTCGGGCATGGCGGATTGCCTCCAGGGCCTCGCGTGTGAAATCCTGATCCGCCCGAATATACAGGTCCGTTTCTTCGCTGGCTGCGGTGAAGGCGACCCACGTCCCCCTGGACGCGAAATCCCGGTAGGTACGCGCTACGAAGTCTTGGTCGTCTTCTTCTTGCCGCCTGGAGGGAGCAACCATTGGGGCTCTCCAAGAAGGAACCGTTTCTTCAGGATCCGGTCCTTCAGGGTTTCGGCAATTTCCACTGCCCTCGAGTAACTCGAGAGAGGGGCCGCCGGGATCTCCTTTCCCCGAAACTTGATCTTCCCACTCTTCAAGTCGCCATAGGAGACCTGTCCGACGGTCTTTCCCGTGGTCTGGGGATAGTCCTCGCTGTAGTCCACGATGGGCGCGAATATGTTTTCGTCCTTCACGGCCGTGAAGGCGGCCATCCGTTCGTCCAGGATCGGGATCGGGATCCCCAACCCCACGAACAGGCTCACGCCGTAACCTTCGAGACTCGCACCCACGAGCCATCGCTTGTCCATCTTCTTCAGGTCCCCCACCACGGCAAGCGTTCCCCCTCCTGTGATCGGTACCCCTTTCACGGTTCTCTTTGGTGTCGGGTTGTGCTGTGTCCCATGGAAGCTCACGAAGCCTTCGCCTCCTCCCAGGAAGATGCGCGTGCCCACTCCGATGGTGCGGAAGTAGGGGTCGTTCAGGAGCGGACTGAGCTGCCCGGCGCTGCAGTAGCTCGCGTTGGCGCATCGGGGGCGCAGGATGCCCATGTAGGTGTATCGGGTTCGGTCAGACAAATTGACAGCGCAATTGTAGTTCTGATATCCGTTTCGAGGGTTGAACAGGAAGGCTTGGGGCAAGTCTTTCAGTCGCACCTTCTTTGTCAATTCTTTTCTCGGATAGCAGTCGGTGCCGTAACTCAAGGCCCGAAGCTCGATCTCCTTGCCGGCGACGAGGTCGTGGATCACATGTCCCCCTCCGTATGGGAAACGCCCGGGAAAGACCTTGTTCATCGGGTCGTCTTCGGGGAGCTCGGTGGCGCCGAGATAGGTGTCCACGGCGGCGATCCCACCGTAGGCGGCCACGTTGTTCAGCCAGATGCGGTGTGCCCGGATCCTCGGGCTGGAATGACCGAAATTCAGGAAGGCCCCGGAGGAGCACATGGGGCCGAAGGTTCCCGTGGTGACCACGTCGACCTCGCCGGCCGCCTTTACGGCTCCTTTTTCTTCGACCAGGTGGATCATCTCTTCGGCGGTCAGAACGACCGCCTGTCCCTTCATGATGCGCTCGTTGATTTCCTTGTAGGTTTTCGTAACCTTCGGACCGTTCGTCTTCTTCGTCTTTTGCGCGACCATGGGAGGATCCCTCTCTCAGGCGTTCTCGAAAAGGTCTCATGCATCTTTGAATCTCAAAACTTTTATTCGACCACGTTTCCACGGACGCTGTCAATCATCTCAACGGCCTTTGCGGCCTTTTATTTGGGGCCGCAAGTTGGAGGCCGAAGTGTGGAGGAGGGAGGAACGACGTGACATCCCGGGCATCTCACGCTGCTCGACTACGGTCCCTGGGCCTGCCGGAGGGGCTGATCGATTTTCTGATCCGGCAGGGACCCTCAGGCGCGAGCCCTGTTCGTGCGGTCCCCCTGGAGGGAGATGCATCGGACCGGAAGTACGTGCGGTTGATCGTGGAGGGCCGTGGCGAGGGGGACCAGGGGTCCTATGTGCTCATGCAGCTTTCGAACCCGTGGGTGCCGAAGGGCTCCCGGCAAGAGCTCCCTTTCGTGAACGTAGCAAGGCACTTGAGCGAGAAGGGGATTCCGGTGCCCAGGGTCTTCTTCGATGCCTCGGAAGAGGGCTTCGTCCTGTTGGAGGACGTGGGGGACGTGACCCTCGAAAGCCACCTGGAAAGGGAATCCCTCCGGGAAAGGAGAAGACGCTACGAAAGTGCCGTGGAGATCCTTGTGCAGATGCAAAGCGAGGCGTCCACCGCCTCGAGTCTTCCCTGCTATGCCCTGTCCTATTCCTTCGATGCGGAGACCTTCTTTCGGGAACTCTGCTTCTTCCGGGAACATGCCCTGGAGGGACTCTGGGGCCACGCGATATCCACGGACGGGCGAACAGAGCTCGAGGAACATTTCCGGCAACTCTGTACGGAGATCGCAGAATATCCGAAGGTCTTCACGCACCGGGACTACCATGCCCGCAATCTGATGGTTCAGGCGGATCGGCTGGCCCTGCTGGACTTTCAGGATGCCAGGCTCGGACCGATCACCTACGACCTTGCCTCTCTTCTGCGGGATTCGTACGTCTGTTTGGCGGCCGAGGAACAGGAGACCTTGATCGGACACTACAGGGAACTCGCCCAAAGGGCGGGGCTCCCCTGTCCGGACCCGGACGAATTCCAGCGGGCCTTTCTGCGGACCGGCCTGCAAAGGAACCTCAAGGCCATTGGCACGTTTGCCTACCAGGCGGTCGTGAAAGGAGTCGACCGATACCTTCCCTCCATCCCGAATACGGTGGACTCCGTGAGGGTTGCGTTCGAGAGCGATGCGGAACTGGCCCCCTTCAGGCGGGCTTTGCAGCCTTTTGTGGAGGGATTGTAGCCTGGTTTGCCCGCGCCCGCTCCCGAAACCGAATCAGCACAGAAAGCCCCACGAGTGCTGGTTGGTGTTCCCAACACTTCAGCGGGAAGGGGTGTTCGTCGCTGAGAATCGGGCGCGGGCGCGGGAGGGGGAGCGGGCACGGTGTGGCCTATCAGCCTCCGACTCTGGCCCGCACATCTTCCGTTTGATGGTCAGATCTGCTATAATATAACGTTAATCTTGTGTTTTTTTCCTGTGGGAGTACAAGAGTGTCAGAAGTCCCACCTATGCCGGATAGAGGAGAGGAACGATGGTAGACCTGGTGCAGTACGATCTGACTGATGAACAACGCATGTTGCAGGATATGGTCAGGAAGATGGCAAAGGAGCAAGTGGAGCCCGGGGCCGCGAAGCGGGACGAAGAGGCCAAATTCGACTGGGACATGGTCAAGCTACTGGGCGAAAACGGCCTGATGGGTATCGATTTTCCGGAAGCGTACGGCGGTGCGGAGGCGGGTTTGCTGAGTTTGATTCTCGTGATCGAGGAGCTATGCAAGGTGGACGCCTCGGTGGGGCTGAATGTGGCTGTTCAGGAGCTGGGGACGCTGCCGATCCTGCTGGCCGCGAACGAAGAGCAGAAGGCGAAGTATCTGCCTGCCTTGTCGAGCGGGGAGAAGCTGGCCGCCTTCGGACTGACCGAGCCGGGGGGTGGGTCGGACGTGGCACGCCTGAAGTGCAAGGCGGAAAGGAAGGGGGACGAGTATATCCTGAACGGGGCCAAAAACTTCATCACCAACGGGGGTGTGGCAGAGACGATCACGGTCTATGCCATTACAAACCCGGACAAAAAGTCGCACAAGGCATCGAGCGTCTTCATCGTGGAGAAGGACTTTCCCGGATTCTCGGTGGGCAAGAAGGAAGACAAGCTCGGGATTCGCTCCTCGGACACGGTGGAGCTGATTTTTGAGGACTGCAGGGTGCCTGCCGAGAACCTGCTGGCCGAAGAGGGGACCGGCTTTCATATCATGATGAAGACCCTGGACTTCAGCCGCCCCGGGATTGCTGCCCAGGCACTGGGGATCGCTACGGGAGCGGCGGAGTATGCCGCCGAGTACGCCAAGGAGAGGATCGCCTTCGGCAATCCGATCAGTAAGTTTCAGGGGATTTCCTTCAAGCTGGCCGACATGTTCATCCAGATCGAGGCTGCGCGGCAGCTCCTGTACAAGTGCGGTGCGGTCCTGCAGCAGTGCCCCAAGGACATGAGTCGGCTCCTGCCGGAACAGATCCGCTACTCCTCTGCGTCCAAGACCTTCTGCGGGGATGTGGCCATGTGGGTCACGGTGGATGCGATACAAGTCCTCGGCGGTTACGGCTACACGAAGGAATACCCTGTAGAGCGTTTCATGCGGGATGCCAAGATCACCCAGATCTACGAGGGAACGCAAGAGATCCAGCGGATGGTGGTTGCGAATACGCTTTAGCTCGTTACTCAGCATCCGCTGGCTGGGGCGAAACCTGCGGTTGTGGTGCCAATTCTGGTATTAGGTATTAGCCGTTAGGTATTAGCCCTCGCCCCTCCCGTCCGTCCGAGGACGAGGAGGAGGATGAGGACGATTGACGGTCCTGGTAGGGGTATGGGTTGGGAGCTAATACCTAATACCTAACGGCAAGGCCTCAAAGAGCCTGTATCTCAGCTTGGATCAGACTCACAGTGGACACGCGGTATCCACAAACTCGGTCGGCAGGCCGAAGCGCGCCGTGAGATGATCCCCCAGGGCCTTCACCCCGAAGGTCTCTGTGTGGTAGTGGCCTCCATAGAAGACATTCAGACCGTATTCCTGCGCCAGGTTATAGGCAGGCTGTTTGGGCTCGCCCGTGAGCAACAGGTCGATCCCGGTGCGCGCAGCCTCATCGAAGATGGGTGCATCCGAAGCGGAGCCGGTAATGATGCCCAGGCGGCGAATCTTCTCCGGCCCAAACTGGAGGACCGTTTTCGGCGGACCGATCTTTTCTGAGCAGACCGCAAGAGCGTCCTGCAGCTGCATCGGTTCTTCCAGATGTCCCTGAAAGCCTATCGGAATCCCTCTGTATTCCCCGAAGGGATGGAGCTCGGAGAGGGCCATTCGTCTGGCGACCTGGATGTTGTTGCCCACCTCGGGATGAGCGTCCAGGGGGAGGTGAGAGGCGTAGAGGGCGATATCTGCCTGAATGAGAGCGCGTACGCGCCGGTACGTGAGGCCGCAAAGACGAATCTCTTCGCCCCAGAGAAGCCCGTGGTGAACGATCAAGAGATCGCATCTTCTCTCTGCGGCCTTCAGTATCGAGGCCAGACAGGCATCCACGGCGAGGCCGACACGCTTGACGGGTCCGCTGCCTTCCACCTGGAGGCCGTTTGCCGAAGCGTCGGTAAAGGCGCTCGTTTCAAGATATCGATCGAGGTAGTCCACCAGATCCTTGAGTTCCATGGGGGATTCCTTGTGTGGTTGGTTTCTTGGGCCTTGCCCCGGCGCCTCCCGGCACCTGAATGGGAAATACTATGCCACTGGCTCTCCCGTGTCCAGTGAGAATTCGTGCCCGCGCCCGGGCCGAAGGCCGGTGCCCGTGCCCGATTGAACAAAGCAAAGGAAGCCGAAAATCATGCAAAGAACCAGGAAGTTGAGCCAATGGAGTCCACGGACAGGGGCAATGGGCCCGTTGCCACGCCACTGAGCACCCTTGTTTCGGGTACGGGCACGCGCGCGGGCACGGGCACGAAGAACAGTAACCACTCAATGCCGAAAAGGGGATGCGACTACACACACTTTGACTTGCTCCGGGGCTTCTGTTACGACTGGAGAGAAGGAGCGAAACAAATGATATGTCTCGATCGGTCGGGTGGAAGGACAAACGGAACGGTGCCGTGGACCCGGGTGTGGGTGTTGTTGATTGTGATCGCCCTCGCCGGTGGGTGCGCGTCCCGCAAAGAGCCGCCCGAGCCGACGGCAGAGCAGAACTACCGAATGGGCATGGAGAAGTTCGACAAGAAGAACTACCGGGATGCGATCCCCTATTATCAAAGGATCCTTGAAAACTATCCGTTCAGCTTCTACGCCATCCAGGCGGAACTCAAGATCGCAGAATCCTATTTCCTGGACAAGAAATACGTAGAGGCGCTCGTGCACCTCCACGGGTTTCAGGAGCTCCACCCTACGAACGAGAACATCCCCTATGTCCTCTGGATGAAGGCGGTTTGCTATTCCGAGCAGTTCCGCACGATCGATCGCGACGTCTCCGCCATGGACAGCTCGAAGAGAGAACTCCTTGAACTCACGAACCGATTCCCGGGCAGTTCCTACGCTCCGGAAGCGAATGAAATGCTCGTGAAGGTAAACGGGCGACTTGCCGAGCACGATTTCTACGTAGCCCATTTCTACTATCGTGGTGCCGACTACTATGCTGCCCTGAAGAGGTTCCAGAGGATCCTGGACGAGTATCCGGTCGAGGGGGTTGTCGATCGGGCACTGTATTATATGGGCAAGTGCTACTTCTTCCTCCGGGAAGACCCGAAGGCTCGGGAAGCATTCAGCACGGTCGTGCATCGTTACCCGGACAGCCCCTACCGCTCCAAGGCAGAGGCCTTCCTCAAGGACATCGAAAAGGGCCGGTTCACGAAGATTTCCCGGTTCTTTCGAGCCAAGGAGCGGATTTTCTACATGTTCGGGTACGAATAGCAGGCCGTCCATAAACGCCCATCTGCGGCGTTGCACTCATCCCCCCCCGCCTTCGGCGGGGCAGGTTCCGTCACTGCGGCGTACGGTGTACGCCTCATTCCTCAGGATTTCGCGCGCCTTGCATATGGACGTTTCTGAACGGCCTGCGGACCATGATTTCTTCGACGAGTGGGGCAGCGCGGAAATACGCTACGGTTCGTGCGAGACATACGCCCAGGGAGATGTTGCAGCAGTTGGGGGCCGCTTGCTAGGCAGTTGGGGCGGCTAGGATCAGCTCTTTGAGTTTCTGGAAGGCTTTCTCCATGTGTTCGGGCGAAGATCCTCCTGCCTGCGCCATCTGCGGTTTTCCTCCACCGCCCCCCTCCACCTCTTTGGCTGCTTCGCGAATGAGATTGCCCGCATGGAGCCGAGGGGTCAGTTCCTTGGCCACCGTGAGCACCAGGAGGGCTTTCCCCTGATTCCGACTGCCCAGAAAGATCACGCCCCCTTTCAACCGGTCTCGAATCAGGTCGCTGAGCTTTCGGAGGGTGTCTGCGTCCGCCTCGAACTCTGCCGTCACGCACGGAATGTCCCCCACCGTTTCCGCGCCCTCGGCCAGTTCCTGTGCGGCCTGTTTCAGGCGGTCCACCTTCTCGCCCTTCATGGATCTCTCGAGTTCCTTCTGCCGTTTCTGAAGCTGAAGGAGGCGTCCGGCCAGTTCGCCCGGCCTTGCCTGCAACGAGTGGGCAACCTCGTGGTACTCCTTTTCGACGGCTTGGACGTGTCTGAAGGAGGCTTCACCGGTGAGGGCCTCGATCCTTCGGACGCCTGCGGCCACACTCGACTCGCTCACGATCTTGAACAGGCCGATGTCACCCGTCCTCGCCACGTGCGTGCCTCCGCAGAGTTCCTTGCTGTAGTCCTGTACGTTCACCACCCGGACCACATCGTCGTACTTCTCGCCGAACAGGGCAATCGCCTTCTCGGCCTGCGCCTCGGCGAAGGGGAGGGTGCGAATACCGAGGGGCTGGTTTTCCAGGATCTTCTGATTGACCATGGTTTCCAGCGAATCGATCTCCTCCTCCTGGAGGGCGGCGAAATGGGTGAAGTCGAACCGAAGCCGATCCGGTGCCACCAGGGAGCCGGCCTGCCGGACATGGTCTCCGAGCACCGTCCTGAGTGCGTAGTGTAGGAGGTGGGTTGCCGTGTGGTTGCGTTCCGTGGATCGCCTGCGAGCCTCATCCACCTTCAGGAGGACCTCCTGATTCTCTTGAAAACGACCTCTTGCGACTTCGCCGCGGTGGAGGATGACGTTTCCCGGCCCGTACTTCACATCCGAGACCCGAAACGTCCCTTCCGGCCCCTCGATCAGGCCCTGATCGCCCACCTGGCCTCCGCTCTCGGCGTAGAAGGGCGTCTGGGAACAGACGACTTGGGCCGCCTGGCCCTGCACGATTTCTTCTGTCCGTGTGCCCTCCGTGAAGAAGTGGGTGACCACAGAGCTGATTTCGGCCCGGTCGTAGCCGATGAACTCGCTCTGGACGCCCGCAAGGGCCCCCTCCTGGGTCAGCCCTTGCTGCTGGTCCCCGCGCCAGGAAGCCCGGGCCTTCTCCCGCTGTTCCTCCATGCACCTGTCGAAGCCGGCCCTGTCGACCGCCATGCCTTGTTCTCCGGCCATGTCCTCCGTGAGTTCAGGAGGGAACCCGAAGGTGTCGTACAGCCTGAAGACCACTTCCCCGGGGAGGGTCTCTTCTCCGGCGGCTTCCAGCCTTTCCCCTTCTGTCTGGAAGATCCGAATGCCCGTTTCCAGGGTCTGAAGGAACCTCTCCTCCTCGCTTCCCAGCACCCGCGAGATGAAGACACGGTTGTCGGAGAGCTCAGGGTAGGCTACCTGGAAGTTGTCGATCACGACGTTCAGAAGGCGTTCGACAAAGGGTTCTGTCTGGCCGAGTCTTCGCCCGTGGACGAGCGCCTTGCGCAGGATTCTTCGCAAGACATACCCTCTCCCGTCGTTGGACGGAAGCACGCCGTCCGAAACGAGGAATGTGGCGGCTCGGATGTGGTCCGCGATGACCCGTGAGGAGCGAACGACGGCCTCGTCCGCGTCCTTCAGGGAGAACCTGCAAACCTGCTCGACCGCCTCGAGGATGGGAGCGAACAGGTCGGTGGCGAAGATATCCTCTTTCCGCTGCAGGACCAAGGCAATCCGCTCGAGGCCCATGCCGGTGTCGATGTTCTTGGACGGCAGGGGGTCAAAATTCCCCTGCACCTGCTTGTTGTATTCCATGAACACCAGGTTCCATATTTCCAGGAAGCGACCGCATTCGCAGTTCGGGCCGCAAGAGGGGTCGCTGCACGGTACCTGCGTGAGATCGTAGTGGATCTCCGAGCAGGGGCCGCATGGCCCGGTGACTCCGGGCGGCCCCCAGAAGTTGTCCTTCGGGCCGAACCGATAAATCCTCTCCATCGGCACGTCGTGGGCCTGCCAGAGGTGCTCCGCCTCCTCGTCCGGGGGAAGGGATTCGAAACCGCCGAACACCGTGATGGAGAGACGATCCGGAGGGATTTCCCACTCTCCAACGAGGAGGTCCCAGGCGAAGGCGATCGCCTCTTTCTTGAAATAGTCCCCCACAGAGAAGTTGCCCAGCATCTCGAAAAAGGTGTCGTGGGTCGAATCCCCGACCTCTTCGATGTCCGAGGTGCGGAAACACTTCTGTGCCGTCGTCAGTCGCCTGGCTGGAGGCGCCTGCTCCCCAAGGAAGTAGGGCTTGAATTGCTGCATACCGGCCGTCGTCAGCAGGACCGTCGGGTCATTCGAAGGGATCAGGGAAGAGGAACGAATCTTCTGATGTCCCTGCCCTTGAAAGTACTCGATGAATTCCGTTCGGATCTTCTGCGCCGAAAGGGACTTCACTTGTCGAACCTCTCGATCTTCATTCCTTCCGGCTCTTCGCCTTCGTCCGGCTGCTCTTCCACCTGCTCTTCCTGTTCTGCATCCTCCATCTCGACCTTTGCGTCGAATCCCTCCCACCGGTCATCGCTCGTCGAGTAAATGCCCCGGACCTTCAAGGCGAAATCGTCCGGGTTGCTGCACTGGAGAAGGGCCTCTTCGTAGGTGATCAGCCCCTTCTCCAACAGGTACATCAAGGACTGGTCAAAGGTCTGCATGCCATAGGTCGTGTAGCCCTTGGCGATGGCGTCTCGAATCTCCTTGGTTCTCGAACTGTCCTCGATGCACTCGCGGATGCGAGCCGTGCCGATCATCACCTCCACGGCAGGCACACGGCCTCGCCCGTCCGCGCGGGACACGAGCCGCTGGGAGACGACGCCCTTCAAGATGCCGCCGAGTTGTCTCCGCACCTGCTGCTGCTGATGGGAAGGGAACACGGTGATGATGCGGTGGATGCTCTCCGTGGCGTCCAGGGTGTGGAGGGTGCTCAGCACGAGGTGTCCGGTTTCCGCTGCGAGAATGGCGGTCTGAATCGTCTCGAAGTCCCGCATCTCCCCGACGAGGATCACGTCCGGGTCCTGGCGGAGAGCGGCCCTGAGGGCGGTCGCGAAAGTGTCGGTGTCAAAGCCGACCTCTCGCTGGTTGATCAGGCACTTGTGATCTCGGTGGAGGAACTCGATCGGGTCCTCGATGGTGATGATGTGGCAATTGCGGTTGTTGTTGATGTGGTGAATGATGGCCGCCAGGGTCGTCGATTTCCCGCTTCCCGTCGTTCCGGTCAGGAGAACCAGCCCCCGCTGCTCCATGGCGATCTTCTTGACGATGGGCGGAAGGAAGAGTTCGTCGGTCGTCTGGATACGGTAAGGGATGAAACGGCATACCATGCTCGGGACACCCCTTTGCTGGAAGATGTTGATTCGAAACCGACCCTGGTCCCCCATCCCGGTCGAGATGTCGATCTGCTTGCTCTGGTTGTATTTCTCCTTCTGCCGGTCGTTCAGCAGGCCGTTGATCGTCTGGTCGATTTCTTCGGCCGAGACGGGTGGATGTTCCTTGTACGGGTAGAGGGTCCCCATGATGCGCAGGATAGGGCGCAATCCTGCACGCAGGTGAATGTCCGAGGCCCCGCGACTGATCGCGATCTTGAGGATATCGTTCCATTCCAAGGCTTCTTACCCCCCCTTCTTGCGTTTTTCCGGCTTCTTCACGTCTTCCACTGCCGGTTTCACCTCTTCCGTCGGAGCCTTCACCCCTTCCCCCGCAGCCTTCTTCCCTTGCAGGGCGAATCCGGCCTTCTCGAGGATCTTGCCGCGGATTTCCTCCATCGTGTCCGGGTTGTCCGCGAGGAAGATGCGTGCGTTCTCCCGGCCCTGGCCGATTCGCTCGGATCCGTAGGAATACCATGGGCCGGACTTCTCGATCATCTCGTGCTCGACACCCATATCGAGAATCTCGCCTTCCCTGGATATGCCCTTTCCGTAGAGCACGTCGAATTCCGTTTCCCGAAACGGAGGGGCGAGCTTGTTCTTCACGACCCTGACCCGGGTCCGGTTGCCGAGGATCTCCCCGGCGGACTTGATGGTGGCGATCCTCCGAATGTCGAGTCGCACGGAAGAGTAGAACTTCAGGGCATTACCGCCGGTCGTCGTCTCCGGGTTGCCGAACATCACGCCGATCTTCATCCGGATCTGATTGATGAAGATCATCGTCGTCTTGGAACGGTGGATGCTTCCCGTCAGTTTCCGCATGGCCTGGCTCATGAGACGCGCCTGCAGCCCCATCTGGGGATCTCCCATCTCGCCGTTGATCTCCGCGCGGGGAACCAGCGCTGCCACGGAGTCGATCACGATTGCATCCACAGCCCCGCTCTGGATGAGCACGTCCGCTATTTCGAGGGCCTGTTCTCCCGTATCGGGCTGTGAGACGAGAAGGTCCTCCGTCTTGACGCCCAGGCGCCTTGCGTAGATCAGGTCCAGGGCGTGCTCGGCGTCGATGAAAGCCGTGATGCCACCCGCCTTCTGGGCCTCTGCCACGATGTGTAGAGCCAGGGTCGTCTTCCCGGAGCTCTCCGGTCCGTAGATCTCCACGATCCGGCCTCGGGGGACTCCCCCGATACCCAGTGCCATATCCAGCCCGAGCGAGCCGGTGGAAATGGAGGGGGTATCCTGTACGACCTGATCACCTTCGGCCAGGCGCATGATCGATCCTTTTCCGAACTGCTTCTCGATCGACGTGATGGCGGTGGAGATGGCCTTCTCCTTGTCCAGCCCTTTTTCCATGGGCGACTCCTCCTTCTATGGGACCGCTCTTCCAGGCCCGTGAGGGAAGTGGGTTCGATCCAGGCTCATGAAGATGGGCCTGTGGAACGAAGATGAGTCCTGGTCCGTGATGGGTGCTCCACTTCTAAAGAAAGAGGCTGACAACGTGCACGCAGAGACCCGCGTAAAGGCCAGCCAGCACATCATCGAAGGTGATGCCCCATCCTCCAGGGAATTGTCGCTCGATCACCCGGATCGGATAGGGCTTCACTATATCAAAGAGACGAAAAAAAGCACAAGCACAGAGGATATGGGTGACGGAAATGGGCACGAGAATCATGGTGGTAAGAAACCCGGCGACCTCGTCGATCACCACAAAAGAGGGATCCTTTTCTTCCAGTTCCTTCTCTACAAAATCGGAAGACAAGACGGAAAGGGCCAGAACGCCGACGAGAGCGATCAAAAAAGGTATTTCTCCCAGACACTTAAGCCCTACACATAGGGGGACCCCGATGAGCACGGTTGCCCATGTCCCGGGCGCCACGGGAAGGTAGCCCGTATAGATGCCCGTTGCGATCAAGTGTAAGAAAGTACCCAAGAGCTGACTCCATGCCTCTACCGGAGATGTGTTCCAGCAAGAACGGGGCCAAACAGACCCTGAGCTCGGGGAGGGAGTTTGGGGACAGGGAGTTTGCAGGAGTTTGGGGACAGGCACCGATCTCCTTCAGACGGCCACCTGAAACCACAGAGATCGGTGCCTGTCCCCAAACTCCCGTGCCTGTCCCCAAACTCCCGTGCCTGTCCCCAAACTCCCTGTCCCCGAACTCCTGCTTGAATCCTGGCTCGAAGAGCTTTTATAATACAAGTTCAAAACATATTTCAATGGTGCCCAGCAATCATGAGACAATCGAACGGCCACCGACCTGGACAGGGTTCCGGCAGGCTCATGGGCCTGGACGTGGGAGAGAAGACCATCGGGATCGCCTTGAGCGATGAACTCGGGTTTACCGCCCAGCCGTATCAGACCCTGAAAAGGAAAGGAGATGATCAGGACCTTCGCGTCCTTCGTGTCCTCCTGGAAGAACGGGGGGTGTCAAAGGTGGTGGTCGGGCTCCCGAAGAACATGGATGGGTCGCTGGGCAGGCAGGCCCGAAAGGTGGCGGCCTTTGGCGAGAAGATCGAGAAGGCATTCCATGTTCCGGTGGTCCACTGGGATGAAAGGCTCTCTACCGTGGCTGCAGAGAGGGTCTTGATCCAGGCGGACTTGAGCCGGGCAAAGAGGAAGAAGCACGTGGACAAGCTGGCGGCAGCGGTCATTCTGCAGGGCTATCTCGATTCGGACCCTGCGGCCGGTGTCGTATCCAGGCCCCCACCGGCCACTGACCTCAGCGAAAGTTGACGAAAACCGTGAAGATCCTTGGAATAATTCTAGGTGCCCTCGTGCTCTTTGCGTCGATTCTCGGTATGGGGGTCTATGCCTACTACCATCTTCCGTATGACGACCGCATGCGGCCGGCTCGACTCGTCGTCGCGGAAGGGGCGACCCTTGATCAGACAGCAGGTTTGCTGGAGGACCAGGGCGTGATCAGGTTTCCCCTGGCTTTTTCCCGGGTGGCTCGGGTAATGGGGAAAGATCGAAGCATTCGAGCCGGAGAGTACAACCTCCACTCATCCATGAGCCCCCGGGAGGTCCTTCAAATGCTCTGCAGGGGGGAGGTGATCCTTCACAAGGTCACGGTTCCGGAAGGATTCACCGTGAAGCAGATCGCAACCCTGCTTGAGAAAAAGGGGTTTGCATCGCGGGAATTGATCCTGAGGGAGAGTCGGAAGGTTGGGTTCATAAAGGCCTTCGGGTTCGAGGGGGACTCTCTGGAGGGATATCTCTTCCCTGACACGTACCATTTTGCCATGGGCCTCCCTCCCGGGGAGATACTCAAGGCCATGGTGCAAAGGTTCCATTCCGTATACGGCCCAGCGCTGAAGGCAAGACAGGCCGAGAACGGGCGGCGTCTTCACGAAGTGGTTACTATGGCCTCGATCGTGGAGAAGGAAACGAGTTCCAGGAAAGAGATGCCCCTTATCGCTTCGGTGTTGGTCAACCGGCTGCGGATCGGGATGCCCCTGCAGTGCGATCCAACGGTGATCTACGGGATAGAGGGTTTCGACGGGAATCTGACGCGGGAACATCTTCGTACACCCAACCCGTACAACACCTACGTGAACAAGGGACTGCCCCCCGGCCCAATCTGCAATCCAGGGCTGGACGCGTTGAAGGCGGTCCTCTACCCGGAGGACACTGCCTACCTGTATTTTGTCTCCAAGAACGACGGGACCCACCTGTTTTCCCCTACCCTCAAACAGCACAACCGGGCCGTGGAGAAGTACCAGAAGAGACGCGGCAAGAGTTCGGGTGGCGGGACGTAGGGGCTGGTGATTAGCCGACGTATGCGTGGGAACTCGAGTCATTGTCAATTGGGTATTAGGTATTAGGTGTTAGGTATTAGCACCCCACCCGTGCCGCCCAGAAGGATACCCGGGAGGGTGGCTGGGCGGGCTAATACCTTATACCTAATACCTAACTGCAAGGGGAAGGATGGGAGGCAGGGAACGGTGGTCTGGGTGCGGCGGGGGCTCTAGTCCTCATCCTCCTTGTTCATGTCCGACCCCAAGTCGCGGGCAAGGGCGTAGTCCGAGGCCCCTTCGTAGAGCTTGCGCTGCTTCTCCTGTCTGGATTTGCAGGCCACGCAAGTGGTGGAGAAGGGCATGACCTTGAGTCTGCCCTTGGGAATCTTCGCCTCGCATTGCTCGCAGGTTCCGAAGCTTCCGTCCTCGATACGCTCCAGGGCTTCCTCGATTTGCTTTAGCTTCTCCCGGCCTCGTTCGCTGAGCCGCAGCGTCAGCTCCCTCTCTCTGTCACTCGAGGCAATGTCGCAGACATCTCCCCCCTCAGGGTCTCCGGTCTTTGGGGAACCCTTCATCTTGGCGGAAATCCCCTGCAGGAGGAGCACTTTTTCGTTCAGCAACTGTTTCTTGAATACGTTGAGTTCCTTGCGTGTCACCTGTGAACCTCGCCTTGTAGGGTTGCCGGATAAGTAGGAAGAGGGTTGTAATATAATCTTTTTCTCGGCTTTGTCAAGTGCTTTCGGCACTTTTCTCTCTTTTCGGCGGGTTTTCCGGCGGGCTTTACGCCAGGGGGCTGTCCGGAAGGAACTCGGCCTCCAGGTCGTAGGTACGGGCACGGACGATTCGGGCCCTCGCCATGCCCGGGCCGCGTGGGGTGGCCCTCGGAAGGATCACGCACCCGTCCACCTCCGGGGCCTGGTAGCGCGTCCTCGCCTTGAGACGCAGGGCGTCCTCCTCGTGGGGCCCCTCTATCAAGACCTCCTGGGAGGTCCCCAGGAACCCCTGCAGAATCGACTCCGAGATCTCTGCCTGGAGCGCCATGACCCGGTCACAGCGATCCCATTTTTCCGAATCGGAAACGGACTCTTCCCTGCTGAAGGCCGCTGTCCCTTCCTCGGGGCTGTAGCAGAACACGCCGAGATGGTCGAAACGGATCTCTTGCACGAAGGACAGAAGCTGCTCCATGTCCCTTTCCGTTTCTCCGGGAAACCCTACCATCAGGGTTGTCCGCAGGGCAATGTCAGGACACAGGCTGCGCATGCCCTCGATCAGGCCCCTCAACCTCTGCTCGTCGTAGGGGCGTGCCATGGCCTTCAGGATGGAGCGTGAGACGTGTTGAATCGGCAGATCCACATAGGGGCATATCTTCTCACTCTGCCCGATCCGGGCGATGGTGTCCTCGTCCAGATGGGCCGGATGGCAGTACAGGAGGCGGATCCATTGAACCCCTTGGACCTGCTCGAGCTCAGCCAGCAGGGCAGCGAGCGACCCGGAACGGTCCGGGGCTCGATCCTTTCCGTAGGCGGTTACGTCCTGGGCGATCAGGTTGATTTCTTCCACCCCCTGCCGGGCCAGGTGCGCAGCTTCTCGGACCACTTCGTCGGGAGGCCGGCTTCTCAGGGGGCCCCGGATTTGCGGGAGTGTGCAGTAGGAACAGGCGTTCGAGCAACCTTCGGCGATCTTCACGTAGGCCCAGGGGGCCAGGGCCTGACGGCCCTCGTAGAGCGGCGGAGCATCGCTCGGCCGGAGGAGAGCAGATGACCGGAAGAAGCTCTGTTTGCTCTGTCCTCGAAGGTGGCGGGCGAGGATCCTTCCCGCGCCCTCGATCACCTCGGTTCCCAGGAAGAGATCTACATCGGGGAGCCTGCGGCACAGATCTTTCCCGTATCGTTGAACCAGACAGCCTGCCACAATGAGGCACCGACACGACCCCTCGCGCCTGTAGCCGGACAGCTCTTCCAGGATATCGAGGCTCTCCTGAACCGCCTCCTGAATAAAGCTGCAGGTGGTGAGGAGGATGACGTCCGCCTGGGCCGGATCAGAAACGAAAGAGAAGCCTTCCTCGAGGAGTGACGCAGACAACATCTCCGAGTCCACCTGGTTCTTTGGACAGCCCAGGGAGATGAGGCAGACATTGGCACTCGGTTCTGTACGTTGGTTGCCCATGGATGTATGTATCTCGCGATTTGGTATTAGGTGTTAGGTATTAGGTATTAGCTCCCTGCCCATCTCCCAAGGATGCCCATAAATCAGTGGCGGTGGGGGGAGGGCTAATACCTAAGACCTAATACCTAACTGCCAGTTGTGTTCACCCGGCTTCCTAAAATGTGTTACTGATCACCTCGGCTCCCGCCGGCACTTGAAACTGGAAGAGCTCTTCTTTCAGGGGAACGTTCGCTTCTCCCTTGACAAAAGAAATTGTGGTTCGATTGCCGAGGACATCACGGGATTCGGTACGTAGGGGGAGAAAATCCTTCTTTCCCACCCAGAGCAGGATCTCTTCTACAGAGATGGCCTTGTCTTTCTTCGGGACCAGGCGAAGGCAGTAGGCATCTGCGACACTTTCGTCGGCGCAGTCCGCGGAGACGGAAAAGGACCCGACGAGTTCCGCGACGCCCATGAAGAGTCTTGCCGGCGCCACGCCCGGCATCGCATCGGTCAATGTCTGCTCGATCACCTGGTTTCGGCCGGGAAGATAGATGCGGATTGTCTCTCCGGACAGGTACACTTCTCTTTCCTCGGGGTGCAGATAGTCCCAGCGCATCTCGCTGGGCTTCAAGAAATAGACCTTGCCTGAGGTCTGCCTCTTTCTCTGGAAGGTCTTTGTTTCCGATTCCTGCTCGAACTCGGCGCGATAGCTCCGGAGGTTCCGGTAGGACGCGTCCATCTGTGACAGGATGCTGTCCAGATGGGGAGCTTCCTGCTCCGGTTGCCTCGTTTTCTCGGTCTTCGCGGGAACGGGAGCTTGCGATGTCCCCGGATCCCCTCCCTCTCCCCCTGCCATCGAGGGGCCGGCAAACCAGAGAAGGACCAGGCAGAGCGCGAATCGTTTCATGGTGGCCATGTTGTCTTTCGTCACACCTGTCCCGCATGAGGCGGCTACTCGAGGTTGTTGACCAGGACCTCCCGCGGTTTGACCCCTTCCTGCGGCCCCACGACCCCTTCCTGTTCCATGCGTTCGATCATCCGGGCCGCACGGTTGTACCCGACCCGGAGCTTGCGCTGGATCATGGAGATGGATGCCTGCCGTGTTTCGGCCACGATCTGGACGGCCTCGTCGTATTTCTCGTCGTGCTCGAAGGATTCCTCTCCGTCTTTCGTCTTCTTCGATTTGAAGGGGATCTTTTCGTATTGAGGCCTGCCGTGCTGCTTGATGTAATCCACGACGCGCTCGATTTCCGGCTCGCTCACGTAGGGGCCGTGAATGCGCGTGAGCTTGGATGTCCCCGGCGGCAGGAACAGCATGTCTCCCCGCCCCAGAAGCTTCTCCGCCCCCATGTTGTCGAGAATCGTGCGGGAGTCTATCCGGGAGCTGACCTGAAAAGAGATCCTGGCCGGGAGGTTGGCCTTGATGATTCCGGTCAATACATCCACAGAAGGCCTCTGGGTCGCGAGCAGCAGATGAATGCCGGCCGCCCGCGCCATCTGCGCCAGGCGCGTTATGGATTCTTCGATCTGTCTCCCGGCGACGATCATCAGGTCTGCCATCTCGTCGATCACGAGAATGATGAAGGGGAGCTTGCCGCGCTCCGGAACGATGTCGCCATCGTCTTCTTCGTCGATTTCTGGGAATTGTTCAATTTCGCTCCGGCCGGAGGCGGCCATTTCCTTTTCGATCTTCTCGTTGTAGCTCTCGATGTTGCGAACGCCCTTTTCCGAGAGCAACTGGTAGCGCTGTTCCATCCGTTCCACGGCCCAGTCCAGCACGTCCGAGGCCCGCCTCGAGTCGGTAATGACCGGGTGAAGAAGATGGGGAACCCCGTGGTAGCCCGCGAGTTCGAGCATCTTCGGGTCGATCATCAGGAACTTCACCTCCTGGGGGGAGAAGCGGAAGAGAATGCTCAGGATGAGGGAATGGAGGTTGACACTCTTGCCCGTACCCGTGGCCCCTGCCATCAGAAGGTGAGGCATGCGGGCCAGGTCGGTGGTCACGGGCTTCCCCGCAATGTCCTTTCCGAGGGCCAGGGGAATCTTCCATCGGCATTCCTGGAACGCCTTGTCCGCCAGAATCTCCTTGAGCGTGACCACTTGCCTCTTTCGGTTCGGGACCTCGATGCCCACGACCGATTTGCCGGGAATCGGGGCCACGATGCGGATGCTCAAGGCCTTCATGGCCAGGGCCAGATCGTCGGCGAGGTTGACGATGCGGTTGACCTTGATGCCGGATGCAGGCTCGTATTCGAACAGGGTGATGATCGGGCCGGGATGGATCTCGGTGACCCTTCCGTGCACGCCGAAGTCCTTGAGCTTGGTCTCGAGAACCTCGGCACTTTCCTTCAGGCCCTCTTCGTCCACAACGGCTTGGCCCGGGTCCGGGTCGTCGAGCAGGTCCAGAGGGGGATGGCGGTATCCTTCGGGAAGCGGCTGGGGGAAAGGGAGTGTCGACTGAACCGGTTTTTTCGGTTCCTCTTCCCCGGTGAGTGCAGCGCTGTCCGTGGCAAGCGGGTGCTCGCCCTTCTCCGGGTCCACGATCTTTGGGGACGCGACCTCCTTTCCGGGCGTTTCCTGCTTCTCGGCAGGCGCAAGCGGCTTGAACTTGTGGTTCACGATTGCAGGGGCGGACTTCTTCTCGGGCGCGGATTGCGGGGGCTCCGGCGGCTTCTTCGATCGGGCCTTCCAGTCCGAGATTCGGGTGTCCAGGGTCTTTTTCAGGGCGATCGATCGCTCCGTTGCCTTGGCAAGAAGTCGGCGGGACAACTGCAAGAGGCGACCTGCTCCTTTCGCAGATGCCGCGTACACGGCCTTGGCCGCACGGAGCGCAAAGGTGCCGATCGACCTGAGTCCCGCCAGGAAGGCGACTTCTCCCAAGGCTGCCACGGACAGTATCAACACGACGATGATGAGCAGGTAGGAACCTGCGGGATGGAGCGCCTCCAGCAGCCACTCCGCCATCTGCTGTCCGACGATCCCCCCCTGGTTCGCGCTCGGTCGGTCGGGCAGTACGAGAGAGATCAGGGTGGAAACCCAGATCAGCGCGAAGAGGCCCACGGGGATCTTCCAGGGCGCCATCCGCAGGCTCCGGCCCCGGATCACCGGGATGGCCATCCATGCAATGAGGGCGACGATGAAATAGGAGCCGAGGCCGAGGGTCTCCTTCAGGAGGCTCGCCCCGTAGGCGCCCACCGGTCCGCCTAGGTTCTTCACGTTCTGCGGCTTCGGAGAGATGTTCTGAAAGAAGCCGGGGTCGGTTTCCGGGCAATAGGAGAACAGTGCCAGGAACAGGAAGGCAGCTACCCCGAGCAAGGCGATGCCCAGCCCCTCACGCACCCACCGGGGGAAGGTCCGGCCGGACGCATCCTGGGCCTTCTTCTTGGTAGGGCGCTCTCTTTTCGTCCTCCATTTCTTCGTGGCTGCCATCGGTCTCTCTTCAGGCTAGGGGCCCCCGTGCAGTATCTTCTTCATCTTCTTCAGGTATTCGAGCTTGTTCATGGCGTTCACGTATGCCTTGGCGCTTGCAACGAGAATGTCGGTGGAGGCCCCCTGGCCCAGGGCCGTATGCTCACCCTCCTGCAGGCGGACCGACACCTCCCCCTGTGCGTCGCTGCCTGCAGTGATGGCACTGACTTCGAAACGAAGCAGCTTGCTCCGGCTCCCCGAGCAGGCTCGAATGGCTCGGAAGGCGGCATCCACGGGACCGTCGCCGAATTCCGCTTCCTTGAGCGTCTTCCCGTCCTTGGTGAGCTGGACCGTGGCCGTCGGGATCAATTGGGTGCCGCTCGTTATGCTCAAGAAATCGAGCACGTAGCGGTCCGGCAAGCGAAGGATTTCCTCGGCGATGATCGTCTCGATGTCTTCGTCGAAGACCTCTTTCTTCTTGTCCGCCACCGCCTTGAAGCATCCAAAGGCCCGGTGGAACTGTTCGTCCGAGAGTTCGTACCCGAGTTCTTTGAGCTTCTCCCGGAAGGCATGCCGCCCGGAGTGTTTCCCGAGGACGAGCTCGCTCTTCGGAATGCCGATGGACTGAGGCGTCATGATCTCGTAGGTGGTCTTCTCCTTGAGCATGCCGTCCTGATGAATCCCCGCCTCGTGAGCAAAGGCGTTTGCTCCGACCACGGCCTTGTTCGGCTGGACGCGGATTCCGGTGACCCCGGTGATCATGCGGCTGGTGGGGTAGATCTGTTCGGTGTTGACCCGTGTCTGGTATGTGAAGTAGTCCTTGCGCGTGCGCAAGGCCATCACGACCTCTTCCATGGAGCAGTTTCCCGCCCTCTCGCCGATTCCGTTTACGGTGCACTCCACCTGGGTTGCCCCGTGTTCAATCGCCGTCAGCGTGTTGGCAACCGCCAGACCGAGGTCGTTGTGGCAGTGGACGCTGATGATCCCCCGGTCGATGTCCGGGACCTTGCTGCGAATTGTGTCGAGGAGCCGACCGTATTCACCGGGGACCGTGTAGCCTACTGTGTCGGGTATGTTGATACAGCTTGCCCCCGCGTCGAGGACGGCTTGAAAGACCTTGCACAGGAAGTCCGGGTCACTCCGCGTGGCGTCCTCAGCAGAGAACTCCACGAAGGGAACGAATCGCTTGGCCGCCTTGACGGCAAACACCGCCTCCTCCAGGACCTGATCCGGTTTGAGCCGGAGCTTGTGCTCCATGTGAATCGGGCTGGTCGCGATGAACGTGTGAATCACCGGCGCCTCGGCGTGTCGAATCGCTTCCCAGGCCCGTTCGATGTCCGCGGGCTGGGTCCGGGCCAGCCCCACGATCTGGCAGCCCTTGATGTTCTCTGCG
>Ga0180434_10003092_pt1 | contig 21449 bp, 12 predicted proteins | sample SS_ome_7_FD_132453 | JGI IMG/M metagenome (GOLD analysis project Ga0180434, IMG submission 132453) | Hypersaline lake sediment archaeal communities from the Salton Sea, California, USA - SS_1_D_2 metaG | ecosystem: Environmental > Aquatic > Non-marine Saline and Alkaline > Hypersaline >...
GTAGAAGGGTTTAATTCCAGAATTCGTCATTATCTAGCCCGTTTCCATCGACGTACATTTTGTTACTCAAAAGCATTGCATATGGTCTATGCTACTTTAACCGTTTTTTTCACTGCTAATTGGAAAGAATATCTTTAGTTAGCAACGCCAAAAAAAGAGACTGATTCTTTGCATGAGTCTGTATCGAAACTCATTCAGCAAGCAGATCTCAAAGTTGATGCAACGCCTGACCTTGATGGCTGGCATCAAGATGGTGAGGGTGTAATTTCAAGGGCATTTCATGAAGAGGAAGATGCTTTGCGACAGGCATTAGCTCGTTTTGAAAAGACTTTGAACTCTTGTTCGCTTGCAGATGATCTTTCTCCCGAAGCGCAGACAGAACTTGAGGCTCATTTTCAGCATTTGGAAGGGCTTCTCGATGGAGTTAAAGACATAACAGAAAAAAAATTCACGAAAGCGCGTGCACGTCTTTTAACAAAGTATCTGTGGGAAGAGATTTCTATTCTAAAGAACCTTTCAGTGGAAGTCTCTGAGGGTAAAGAGACATTTACTACGCGACTAAGGAAAGAATTTGATCCCAATCGATTGAAATGGCTGATCGATGTTTATCGTCAAACAATGGCTGAGCTTGATCAGATTTTAAATCAGCCAACTCAGGGCCATAGTAGTATTCAAGTGACAATTAAGAGAGGACGTATTCTCGAAACAAAGGAAGAACTTCTTCTGGCTTTTTCAGAGCTCAAACATCTCTATAGCGATCAAATCAGTCGTTTTTTCTTGGCAACACAAGAGCTGCGTTCTTACGAAGATCTCAAGAATCAGGAGATTTTAGATCGTGTCCAAGCAGGTCTTAGGCCTGAACGCTCGACGATAGAAAAGATTTTAGAAAAGACGTTTACTAAAAGGTTGATTTCAGATCCTAAAGCCATTGCCCAATTGTCTCTCTCTCTAGCAGCAACATCTAAAACGACGAGTCCAATCGCAGCTCATGCGCTTGGGGCGACAACAGGCCTTTTATCAACAACTTTTGCTTTGCCTGCTTCTGCTTTTTCCATTTATAAAATTGGACATTCCCTTTGGCGGCATCGAGAAGCTTCAAGGGATTTGAAGGAATGTCAAGAAATAGAGCAGCATGCAGAGCTCATGGTGAAGCAAGGCTTTGCGATGCGTACAAATGCGCAAAAAGTGATTTTGGCTACACCGTCGGAAGAAGAGGTTGATCTTGCCCAAAAAACCTTAGAGCAAGCAACACGCCTCCTAACGGTTGGTTCTGACCTGCGAGAAAAGGCACACTTGAATATCGAAGAGCTGAAAAGTGAAAAGCAACGGATGAAGGCTCAAGTATTTGTGTTTGGAACCGTGACAACGTCTCAACTGGCAACTGCAGTGAGTAGTGTTGGAACGATGCTTAAATCTCTTGTGGCTTCTTTTTCGACAACAGCAGCTGCAACTGCATTGCAATGGGTGGGGGTTGCAGGCGCAGGTCTTGGAGTTATACTTGGGACAGTTGGTTTAGGAATTCATCTCAAGGGTTTGTGCAATGATCAGAAAGAAATTGGCTTGCTTGCTGAGCGCTCCAAATATCTAGATGAACTTAACCTCAAAATGCCCGATCAAAAGTTTCTTCATGACGTCATAGTTATTGAAACACATCAAATCCTTATGAAACAAGAAGAGCTAAAAATCAGCCAGCGCAATCATTGGATTAGTATCGCTAGTAGCACTTTTCTCGTTGTCGCGGGTGTTTTGGGGATTGCGGCCTTAATTGTAACAGGTGCTGTATCTGGGGGCTTGACTTTTGCTGTTATTGGGATCCTTGTTTTGGCTACAGTGACTGCAACAGCTCATTTTTTTATTAAACGAAATTGTTTACAAACGTTTGATGATAAGGTGAGAAGAGATCAAGAAGAATGGTTTTTTTATTGCCAGGAAATTGCACGTAAAATTCAGTGGTATGGAAAAGACAAACTCCATATGGTGGAAATTATGAAACTCCTCGAAATTCCTGAAGAAAAAAGCGAAGCTTTTTTCTTAAATCCGGAGGTGTTTCTAAAAAAACGGTATCAACTCATATTGGAGGGCCGCAAGTGAAACTACATCTGACTGCTATTCAGACTTTTTTTAATGAATCGGGTTTTGAGACTCATTTGGAACCAGCTTCTGAAGAGACTCCTTTTGATCAGCTATTTGTCTCTTTAGGGAGAGATGAAGAGATGCGTGACCTAACTTTGCAGGTTCGCTTATATGATCAAATTCTTCCCGATGGAGCTAATCGAAATGAACTCTCGCACCCTAGGTTTCTCGACTTTTTCTTAGTTTTACCTTTTGAAGTAGAGGAAAAAGCCATTGCAGCATCTGCGCGTATGGTTTCTCTGGTCAACAAAGTGACTCTCCTCCCAGGTTTTATGCTGAGTGAGACAGATCACCTTTTATACTATCGGTATATCTATCCAAGTCTGGGGGAAGAGATACTCCCTTCTAATGTTGAAATGATACTCAGTACAATTCTCTATCAAATGGAGACCTTTGCCAAGCCTTTAGAAGAGGTGTCAAGGGGAACGAAGACTTACGAAGCGATTGTAGCAGAGGCAAATCAGTACGTTCAAAGGGATTTGAATGATTAAGTAGTGTCGTTAAGATTCGATTTCTTATACCAGATAAGATAGTAGATAGCTGTGGCGATCATGATGATGGCTGCAATGAAGTAAGGTAGATTGATCTGAAACCGCACGAATATCCCTGACAGAAAAGGGCCGAGAGTTGAAGCAAGTGCAAAACCTGCATTCCAAGAGCCAAAGATTTTACCATGATTTTCAGGGGGAACGAGTCGCGCGAAGATTCCAAAAAAGCAAGCAGTGACCATGGACTGGGTGAAGTTGGCTATGGCAAGAAGAGGCCAGACGGTATAGGAGCGGAAGGTGAAAAGATAGCAAAAAACACTGATGCCAGAAAGAATAAGAGGGATAATAATCAGCTTTCTTGCTGAGTGATGCTTTAAGATACGTGCGGTTAGGAGTCCTCCAAGCATCCAAAATAAAGAAGAGATGGCATAGGCGTAACCTTCCCATCTTTCAGTATATTGGAACTTTTCAATTAAGTAGGAGGCTAGGAAACCTTGGTACATCATCCAACCAAAAATCGTGATAAGAGAGGCTATGAAGGGGTGAATGACGGACCGTATCTGAAAGACTGATAAGAGGTTTTCTGCAACTTTATGAAGGTCGAGTCTTTGACCAGCTTCTCGCTGACGTGTTTCATCAACTTTCCATAAGATAAGTAGAAAACCAATAAATGTCGCAATAGCTAGAAACCAAAAAGGTGTTGCAAAGTCAAAGAAGCCAACGAGTGTTTGATCAGATAAGAGAGCTGCAATAAAAGGACCCGTTGTCCAAGACATGCCTCCAACAGCAGAAAAGAGAGACATGTATTGTTCTTGTTTTTCGTTAGGGGCAGATTCTGCGACCGTTGCTTGGGCTACTGTTAAGTTTCCTGCAAAAAGTCCCGACACGAATCGGCTGATAAATAGGAGAGAAAGGCTGCTGGCGATAATAGAAACTCCAGAAAGCGCGATGGCGGCAGAGGTTCCTAAGGTAGAGATGATAAGAATAATTCGTCTTCCAAACCGGTCTGAGAGGTCTCCTAAGATGGGGGCGGCAAAAAATTGAGCGAGAGGGTAGGTAGCAAAGAGAAGACCGACAATGACATTTCTAGTCGCCAGGGAAGTACTTGGGGGAAGCATAGAAGAGGAGTCAACGATCAAAGGAGATAGGACCACATAAACAAAAACCATGCCCATGAGGTCGAGAAAGTAAATAAAATATAGAGATAAAAATTTAATCTTCATAATTTTTAATTAGTTTATTTTATAATAATATGAAAGATTATTTTAAGCTTAATTAATAAAGGTGGTTTGGATATATTCAAGCCCGACGGGGCAATAGGTAGGGTTGTCCTAAGGATGATATTAGGAGGTTTGATGGTCAGTTCTATTTCTGGAAACCAGCCTAAGTGTGAGGCTCATGTTTTTGCTGAAGTTTTAAAGTCTTTTATGAAGCTTTTTGAGGTGGCATCGAAACATGTTTCGACGCCAGGTGATGTCAAAAAAATGGTTGATGTTTCTGCCCGTTTGAGAAAGGCAACTTTTGAAGTGATCCAAAAGACAGGAAATGCTTCTCTTAAAGATCTTTTTGCAGAGGCTCGTCGTTCGTTTAGCGAGTCTTATGGAGCAGCGCTCCAGCATTTAAAGTTCAAGCAATATTAGATCTTATTTGATTCAAAATAATTTTATTTTCTTAAAAAGGAGGGAATTTCCCTCCTTTTTTTATTGCTATAAATAATTAAAGGTTTAATTATTTATTTTTTGTTTGATTAATCGTTTATTATTGCTTTTTATTAGTTTATTATTGATAATTTGCGCAAAGATTAGGTAAAAATCCTTTTTTATGTCGGTTGCAGATTTTCTAGGCTACTTAGCTCCATTTAATCCTTTTTCCTTAGGATCTAAGGAAAAATCGCTTCCACTTGGATCTGGGGTTTCGTTACTTCCCACCAAAGAGGTAACGGTTCTAAAGCCAGACCAGCTGAAAAGCATGGATCAGAGTATCGCTCTTTCAAATTTCTTTGCGATTCTTGGAGGAATACAAGGTGTTATTCAGTTTGTTACTAAGGGAGTTGAGGCTGAAGGAAAGCGGGCTTACCGGTATTTTTCAGAGCACTACTATTCCTATCGATTAAAGTCTGCACTTGAAAGAGGGCTTCAAGCTTTCAAGCGAAGTCATACTGTGTCTGCAGATGTTAAAGAGCCTTCTCAAGAAGCTAGTCGTCTCATTGCTGAATTAAAATCAGATTCAAGTCCTGAAGAGGTTTCTGCATTTTTATCAGATGAAACGCAGTTAAAAGCTCTTTCAAATTTGCGCCAATCTTCATCTGCACCACCGATAGAAGAAGAGGTTTTTGAAGCCGTTTTTCATGGAAGGGGAACGTATCGATTCGAAGCTTTACCGAAAGTGTTAGCATTTGTAAAAAGTTTTTTATCTCCCTCCCTTATATCAAGCTCTGGCTTCTCAGCACTTGGACAAGCTCAAGAAAGAGACGTAGAGTTTAGACAACTCATTGCAGAAAGCAAAGCAAAGCCAGCAAAAGAGAGAAAAGCAAAACTCAGAGATCTGGCAATAGGAATGAAAGACAGTGTTCAGGAACTCTCTTGTGGAGAATCGTTTGTGACGATTAGTGGTGTTCATAATGGAAAAACCATTGAAAGTCCTCTCGTTGAAACTATTTTTTCCAATTTTCTTCCTAAAGATCTTCATGAACTCCTAAAAGGAGATAGGTCAGAGGTTGTCATCCAGAAGCTGACGGAACAACTTAAAGTTGCTATTTGGGGAGAAAAAAAGCCGTCCGCCGGTATGGGAAAAAAAATTGAAGAGATGATTCGAGGGGCACTGGCAAACGCAAATGGGGCAGCAGAGCGTGTTCTACCTGAAGTGGTCTTGAATGGGATCAAAAATAGCTTAAAGCAAGATTTAGAAGAGATTTTATTTGGCTCCCCAACTGCAGATGGTGCAGAAAGACTGGGAGAAAAGATTTGGGCAGACCTTAAAGACAGAGGCATTGAAAAAGTCATTCAAGAGTCTCTGCTAAATGCGATACAAAGTAGCCGATTAGTTGTAGAAGCTCAGATGGATATTATGAATGAGCAAGTAGCTGCAAGTCTGCCTACAGCAGCAAAGCCAATTCTAGAGACTATTGGCCTTCCAAAAGGAGAAGAAGAGGCGGTTTGGTTCGAGTTTAAAAGACAAGTAAATGGACAATTTAAACTCACGCTTTTTGCACAGGGAAGTGCTGCTGAGCCTCATCCATCAGGACAGACAGATGATAAACAAGGCATTCTTTTACCTCTCACTTATTCTGACATCGACCCTACCTCTCTCGATGAAGCATTTTTCTACTCACTTCTTTCTTATCGAGCGATACCAGAATGGGAAGCAGGTACACGTTTTACCATTCAAAATATACACAATGGCCTGATAGCATCGCTCAATAAGGCTCCTGATGCTCCAACTAATCAGACTCTCATGTCTTTAGAAAAGATGCAGGGGGAGGGTATTTGGAAGTACGTTAGTCTTTACATGCGTCACCACTTAGGGATTGAGCCAGATGAGTTTGATAGAATGTACTCCTATAATGTTCGCATGCAGGCTTTCATTAGTATGTGGGCTCATGTTCAAAACGAACCCGATTACCTCTCAAAACATCCCTTGATAGCGCAACGTTTTAGAGTTGCGGTTTCAGAGCTCTCTGATGAAGGATTAGAGCTTTATAAGAGGGGGGCTTTGCCACTTAATGAACTGAAATCTCTTTTTGCAACCATTTGGGAAGCTGAAAAAGAACTCAATGTTGAACTGCCACCAGCTAAGACAGCTGCATCTGTTATCGTCCCTCCTGACCTGCAAGAGATGGCTAAAAAACTTGTTCTTGCCATAGGGGTATCTCCAACTCAAATTTCACTGATCAAAGAAGCTCTGATTGTTGTTTATGGATCTGACATTGAAGATGTCGTAGATCAGGCATTTCGTGATGTTCTTCCAACTTTGACTACAGATGAAATGAATGAGACGAAAGCAAATCAATCATCAGATAACCTCTATACATGGGCTGGAGTACAGAGAACGGCTCATCAATTAAAGAATTTCCGTCTTTCACTTTTTCACTTTGTGCGTTTGTATGTTAGGGCTTCAAAAATCTGGTCGGATATTTTTACTTCGAGTCTTGCTTCTCGCATGCTTGAGTTTCTTATTATCGCTTACTTTCCAGCAATTCTTGGCTATACTTCGATTAGCGTGGGGACATTGTCAAAGCTCCTCGTTTGTTTTGGTCCAAGTATTTTAAAACCGATTCTTCCTGATCCGATTTATCAAAGTGTTCGTTCTATCTATCGTTTAGTAAAAGAAGTGATGAGCTACGTGCAAAGACGATTAATCTTTGCTACGATTCGTGTTATTGTGCGGATTCTTTTAGGAGGAGAAACAGCTTCAAAGCTTTCGGTCCAAGCGAGAAATTGGAGTCAGAAAATGACTCGTAGTGGGGAACTTTCTTATTTGATCCCATACGGCAAAAATGACCTTGGTCACTTGCGTCTAAAACCTTTAGAAAAACCAATCACTCCAGAGTCTACAGAAGAAGCTCCTGCAGTCAAACCTAAAATAGGTAAAAAGATTACTCCTTATGGATCGACAAGCGCTTTGCCACGTCCCTACCAAATCAAACTCACAAAAGAAAATCTTCAAGAAGAACTTTCCAAATGGATTTTAGAGGCAGAAGTTCTTGGCAACGATCAAGGGCTGGACAGGGCGGAAGACAGTCGCAAGTATCAAAGGCTTCTCTATATCAACCGGCAGTTTCGCAATTTAGAACTTCCTTCTCAGACAACTCTTTGGGATGAAGTGGACCCGATTGAAACGATGAAGCTTCTGCAGCAAGTCATCTCTTCAATGGGAATAATTGAAACGATGTCTTCTGATGAACAAGCAGAAATCATCACCACAACTTACACTGCTTATGCTCTGATGGATTATTTGGCAAGACGTAGTAGTGAAGCACAGTTGCCAACAAATCTTCAAGCTAATGGCTGTGACTTTGGGGTTTGGCTTCAAAGTCCTGCAACACGCGTGGTTAATCCAAAGACATACTTGCAGCTTGAGAAAACAGCTCGCTATTTTGGATTTGATCTGGAAAAAGTTTATACAGAGGATGAGATTGATCGTCGACGGCCTCACTGTCTTTTCAACTATGAAGGCAAAGGAGAACGTTTTTTTACTCCGGCATTTACCTCTGAAGCGCGAAGAATGCAGACGTCTTATCTTGGGTTTAGATATTCTAGAGAAGGGGAGTACTATCGTCAGCTTTTAAGAACCCCTGCTATTCAAAACCGTTTGAAGCACGCACCAAGTCTTAACTCTAAATCTTCTGAATGGGAGCAATTCAAAGCTCTTTTCTGTAATGAAGCAGGAGCTCTTCCAGAAGCCTTTGATATGCTTCGGTCAATGGATCAAAGTGCAAGAAGGTGTGTGGAATGCTTAACTCTTTCAGCACGCCCGATGAAGCCGGCTACTTGGAATGGAGGTTGTTGGTGGATTCCTGAAAGAGTCACAAATTGCTTTCATGCTCTGACGTTTGGCTTTCTTCGTGAACAGACTTTTTATTTAAATAACGACACAGGTGGGATCCAAGCAGAGCGTTTTTCGACAGAACATAAGAGTGCTGTTTTAAATCGTGTCGTGTATCGAGGAAAAGAACACTTTGGCGATGAAAAGAAAAAAAAACAGACAATAGATGAAAGCTATAAAACATTACTTTGTCGACTAAAAGAGCGCACAGTAAACCAGGTGATGGCTGAAAGCCCTGTTCCTATTACTGACCTGCCAGTTCATGAAGCGCGTCTTTTAGAAATGATCAATAGTGATAAGGAAGATCAAGTGATGCAAGTCTTGAGCTATTTCAATCGCGCCATGGGCCGATTGAGAGAGCCTCGCTTCCGCATGCTTTTTGATCTTTATATTAATCGCTTGGGAGCTCTCCAATGTCAACTGAAACAGCGATCAGACTTGCCAGAAGCAATAGGAGCCTTTTTTAAGGAAGCGTTAGATCAATTCGACCGTCAAGAAGATATTGAAACATGTCTTTATCTAACAAAAACAGGTCAAGAACTACAGAGAACTGTTGGTTCTTTTTCAGGGGATGCATTCCCAGATTTTCGTTCTTATATTCGCTACCGTTTGATTCCTCATTTACGAAACATACCAAGTGAGAAGCGAACATGGAAGTTTGGAAACGAAGAACAAGATCTCATTGTTATTAGCTATTATCACCTTGTCCTATCATATGGACTCATGAATCCAGATAAAGCTTCTGAAGATGAGAAAAAACAGGCGATTGAAGACATTGCTCGTCTCGTTTACACCTCACTCCCCACGCAGCTAGTTTCTCATCTTTCAAAACCAGATGTCATGATCAAAGCTGAAGAAGTTTTATTCTTATGGGAGCCTTATATCAAAGAAGCCATGCAAACAGATCCAACACTTCGAAAAGAAGTGATAGAAGGAATTCTTCGAGATGTGGGTATGGGTTCTATGATAGAAAAAGAAGATGAGTGGAATGGAACCTATCCAGTTTTCTCCAATGGGAGGATTACTCTTGATTTAACACAGAAAACACAAAGTGCTCATGAAATCCCCCTTAAAGTTGCTGAAGATAAAGCTTCTTTAATCGTCTCAAATCCAGGAAAGGGAATTCGTTTAACCGAGCGCACATTTAGTTTTCCTGAAAAAAAGGTCATCGTCGAATTTCCAGAAGGGACATATCGAAATGGCCCACCTTGCATTCTCTATCGTCAATTTGCAGGTGTCGATTATGAATATCTACCGTCAGCGAGGCAGGAGCTCCTGCAAGCAGGCCAACCCTTCTCGCTAGCGCAAGATGAAACTTTATGGTTAGAAAGGCCACGGTTTGGGCAGACCTGCCATCTTCTCTGCATGAAAGGAGAAGAGAAAAATTGGCGACGCCCTGTTCGAGAAGTTGTAGATGAACAAGGAAGACCCGTTTTTGAAGTGCGTTGGAATCGTAAAGTCATTGACGGAATGGTTGTACGTGAAGTGAATCTTGCCGAAGAACCACATGGTCTAGCTCTTTTAAACTGGTTTGAGGATGAAAGTGCAATTAAAGCGTATGCCCATGCTCATAGTCCTGATCAACTCGCTTTTATTGAAATTCCAGGGAGAGGGCTCCGCTTTGAGGTTCGGGAACATGCAGGTGACTTGCAGGCTATGGCTTTAGGAGATGCAACGGGTTACTTCTTAGCTAAAAAGCAAAGAGATGAGCATTTGCTGAAGTATGGAAAATATCTTCTCCTAGAAAATACGAGTGGGAAAAAGAAAGCGTATATTGCCACAAAACCTCTTAAGGCGTTGATGGCAGACTTTGTTATTGGCAACCTAGGACAAATTAAGACATCTCCTTTAATTGAGCGCTATATCAGTAATCTTGCTCCTGACATTTTAGGAACTGAGAGTAAGCTTCTATCTTTTGATGTGGATGCAAATGGAAATCTGACAACTTCTGATCCTTTGGGGCTTGCTTATTTAGCTCTTTTCAATTTTATCAATGGAGATCGAGAAGCAAGTCTGCATTATTTCTCAGAAGTTGAAGCTTATGGGAGAAAGTATCCATTTCCAAAAGAGATCTATCATATTTTTGAGTTAATGTATCTTCCTCTCCTTTGTGGCCAAGATCGTTTTTCTAGGGAAATGGCTCTTCGATTAGGAGCGATACAAGCCGAGAACCAGCTAATTCAGCACAGTGAAGAAACTGGTGAAACAACAAAGCCTGTTGCAACTTCTGAAACGACTAAGTTACTCCAATGGGTCTTACTTCAAGTGAAATATGCAGAGTATCTCAAAGGAGTGAAAGAAGGTCTTCCTGCGACTCTCAGCGATTTCCAAGAGTTATTTCTTCTTACAGGAATGAGTCAGATTAATCAGCAATACTATCAGAAACACATTGGACGGAGTCTTTCTGAAACAGTTCGAGCAGTCAGTGAAAAAGTTGGACTAGAAAATTTAGCAAACTCCTTCTTGTTTTCTCCAGATGTCATGGAACGCTATCATGAACTTCGTCTTCAATTAGATAAAGGGTCTCAATTGACTAATATGAGTCGAGGAGTGGTTATCCAGGCAATTCAGTCCATTTTTAGTCAGAATAAAGAACAAGTAGAGTTAGAGGGCCAGACAAAAGGGGGGCTCAGTCAGATGATTCACCTTGTGGATCAAGCTAAGAATAGTGCTCTTCTGAGGTCGGTGGCCTACTCATTTAGTGTAGAATCTTTTCATCAGGATGTAGAAGTTTGCCCTGCTCTCGAAACCGTTCCTACAGCTCTTTGGGAGCTTGATCAGGTCGCTTTACGTCGTAACTTCCCTTTATATTACCGACTTGCTAAAAATGAACGTTCATGGGGAGGGGATGCTGGGCTTTTTGCCAGAAAGCGGAAAGAGTTACTCCGTTCATTAGAGTTGATGCAAGGAAACTATACAGCTGAAGAATCACTCCAAAGAGAGATTTTGAGAGTTGTAAGTACGGGCTCAAAACTTGTCTCTTTCCCCTCAGCAAATAGGTTAGAAAGAGCAATTGCTAAGAGACAACAAACCAAATACGACAACTATTCTCAAATTAGGTGGTTTGAAACATTTATTGAAAACGAACTAGTTTCTCCATGTCGGAGGGCTCAGTTTTCTCATAAAGTATTGCAAACTGGTTTGGCTAGTAAGTCTTGGAAAGTGATCGCAGATGGTTTGGATAAGGCCTTATACTTTACTCCAGGATGTTTTCTTCCTTATCCTGTTCGACTAGCTCGATGTGTCAAAGAAACTGTTTCTCTTGCTAACGCTGTTAGAACAGGTGACCAAGGAACTCTTAAACAGGGAATGCGCGTCGGAGCTCAATTTGGCGATGTGGTTGTCAACGCGCTCTTTCCTGAGTATGAACTGTTTGCTTGGGGATTAAGTTGGCTTCCTTGGGTGCCTAGAAGCATTTCACTTTGCCGTGCAGCGAATCAGGAAAGGCAAAGAGAGGTTGCCCCAAGCCAGTCAGTGACATCTCGTGCACGCTCTCAGCTCAGCAAAGAACCTCTAGACTCAACCATAGCTCAAGAGCTGAAACGAGTAGATGCGGCAATTAATCGTTCATTTGACGATCTTTTTGATCGATTTTTCAATGGTGAACAAAGGCCTTTGCCTATTGACTCGTCACGTGTCAACCCTTATGACACTTCGTCTCCTAATGAAGCATTAACAAGTGCTTTTGAGGATGTGAATCAAAGTTTAAATGATTATTACGATAGGCCTCCGGAAAGGCAACTTGAAGTACAATTGAAGCAAGGAAAAGATGCTCAGGAATTCATTGAAAGGGCTTATGAATTGACGCAAGTCATAGGGAAACATCTTCAAGAACAAGAAGAGAAGATCGTAGAAGTTGTTCGAAAAGGAAAGAAACAGCACCAAGAAGATCCAGGTGTACAAATTGTTCAAAAGATTAACCGCCAAAAGTTCGGTGAAGAGACCCTCTCATTCCAGCAAATTTATGAGTTATTTACTCACTGTGATGATGAGGCTTTACTTAAGAGAACAGAACTCCACCCTGATAAGTGGAAAGATTTGAAAATTCGTCTTTATAAATATCAAACATTGCGAAGAAGATTTAACCTACTCTTCAACCAAATAGATCAATTGAGAAAAGGTGGGGCCTTCAATTGTGAAGTTCTCGCACGAGAGCTCAAAAGGCGTCCTGCATATGACTTAGCTCAAAATGTTCCTGAGATTATCTTGCGTGCAAAACTTTCTTATGAAGTAGCTTTAGAGTTTATGCTTTATGAAACAGCACTTCAATCTAAACAATTAGACCGACTTCTCGAAGCTCATTGTAAGGAAAAAATGATGAAAGCCGTTTTAGAGCAGATTATGGGAACAGGAAAGACTTTCCTTGTTCCGATTTCTGATCGTGTTTTTGCTGATGGAAAACATCTCGTTTTCAATGTTGTCATCGACCCTGTGGCTCCTTCAAATTTTAACAGTTTTATTCGCAACACGAAGAAGACGTTTAATCAAATTGGAAGTATTTTCCGTTTTAATCGCTCCATGACCTGGGCAACAAATCAGTTATGGGCATTTAGCCAGGTATTGCAAAGGGCTCTTCATTTGGGAGAGCACATGAATGCAAGACAAAAAGATTTGCAAGCATACGAGCTTCGTTTCATTGAGGAAGTGCTTGATATAGTCGGAAAATTTGAACAAGGATCTAAAGGGGAGTGGAAGAAACGACTACAGCATTATAAAGACGGTTTGGCCTTATTGCGTAAAAAGGGAATAGAAAATTCAGACGAAAAACATAAGATTGATGAGCCAAGCAGTGGAATTTTGAACTTTCCTTTAGGAAAGCACTTAGTTCTTCAAGATGAAGAGATTCAAGTTATGAATGAAATCATGCTGCTTCTTTTGACTACTCCAGACTTTAATGAGTACATTACAATCAAAGCAAAAAGACCTGAAAAGTTACCTGTAAAAGTTTATCGTAATAAAATCAAAACAGCTTTAGCTAAGCAAATTGCCTCTCTAGAGATGCTAGGTATTGATGAAGCCCACCGCGCAGAGTTTGTCGAATACCTCAAGGGAAAAGCCACGTCGATTCCTAGTTTTGTGATGAAAAATCCTCACAAAAGAGCGATTGGACAGGCAAAAGGGTGCGTGACAGTTCTTCTTGAACATGCTTTACGATGTGTGATCAATGTTGACTTCACCGTTTCAAAGGAAGGGAATGGGGAGTACACAAGACCCGCTGGTGGAAATGATGACCCTCTTGAAGACTCAACAGATCTTAAGCCAGACATTAACTACATCAGAACATTAATGCGTCTTTTTCAAACACGTTTGACGACAGATCAGCTGAAGAGATTATTTAGATACTTAAAGGAGGAAGCAGAAACAAGTCGAGAGAAATTGGGATGTCATATCCAAGAAACATCTGCGGGACGATTCTTTGCGCTGCATTGTCCAGGCTATCAAATTGATACGTATAAAGATGAAGATCTTCCTAAGATTCTGGCTATGTTAAATGAAAGCGACCGCGCTATGACGCTTTATGCAACGCAGTTTATTGCAAAAGATATCAAGTTTTATGATAAGTTTCTTTCTTCGAATTTTGCCAACTTCCACTCGATGTTTAAAAAGCAATTCTCAAGAACAGGGACTCCTAAAAGGCGTCTCTATCCTCAACGAACAGAGATACTCTCTCATCCAGGAACAGAAGGAGAAAGTGCTCATGTGCTTGAGAAAAAAATTGGTGATGCATCGATTCATGTTCTTGAAGAAAGCGATCCGAAGCCTGCTCTGCGAGAATTAACCTATCGTTTTTTCCATCCCAACCCGAAAGCACTTGCGTTTATTGACCTAGATCCCCTTTGTAATAACATGAGTGCTGAAGATGTGAATGAAGAATTTCAAAGGTACATCAATGAACACCGCCCAGAACTTCAAGGGACAGCTTTTTATAATAAGAATAAAGAGCTTGTAATGGCTGAAAAAGGGAGTAGCCATACGATTCCATTTGAAGAAAGTACCATTCCAATGGATAAGCGGATTTCGATTTTTACTCATACGCAGACAACAGGGTCTGACATTCCACAAGATCCAGAGGCAGAAGCCATCCTGACAATTGGTGAAAACGTGACCTTTACGGCTTTTGCTCAAGCTTACGACCGAATGAGAGGGGCAAGACGAGGCAAGCAAAAAGTGATCTTGGTTATGACCAAGCGTGCTCAGCAGAATTTCAACAAAAGGCTTGGTAAAGGCTCTGAATATGTTCCAAAACTTCGTGAGCTTTTGAGGATTTTCATCGAAAATGAAATGGATGAAGTCGATCCTGACTATTATTTAGCAGGTCGCTACCTTCTTCATGATACTGTTCGTCGAGCAGTGCTTGATAAAGCCGAACAGGTACCAACAATTGAAGAGACAATTGCTATTATTCGAAAGTTTCGAGAGATCTTTATCATGAAAGTCACAAGTGATCCTTTCGAAGCTTATGGTCATATCGATGTGATGATGGATCCTGAAGTTGTTCTCAAAAGTTATCGTGCATCCATGCTGAAAGTTGTCAAGGATAGTGGCTACTTTAATCGACAAGAACTTAATGATATTGAAGCAGAATTGAATTTAGTTGAAATTGATCGATCAAAAGGTAAAGTGCATGTTTACAAGAAAAAGGGTGGTACCGAAAGTTCAGATGAATTGCTAAGCCAACATGCTCATCAGTCTCAAGATCAAGCAAGTGATAACGAAAATGAACAAAACTCTGAAGTTGACAATGAGAACCATGTCAATGTCAATCAAAATGCAGCACCTCCGGCGCAACCAGTCATAGCAAAAGAAGGGACACATGCGGGGTATACCTGGTCTCAAGACCTAGATCCAACTGACGTTGATAGCTATTTCCGAGTTGCAAAACCAAGTGATTGGCGTCTTCCTGGTCCTGTGCCAATCTATTCGTTACGAGAGTTCCTCAAAATTAAAGAAGAGTTTGCATTCTTAGAAGAACATGTTAGTAGCTTGGTTTATGTAACAGAAAACTTTGCTCAAAGAAGGGATAATCGGTATATCGGTTTCAGAGCAGAGCCTATTGAGCCATTAGGAAAAAGACAAACTCCTGTTTACAAAGCTCTCGTGATTCAAGATAGAAGAAGTGGTTGTCTAAAGCAAAAAATTCTTCTTCTTCATAAAGATGAAGTGCCGTTCTGGAGAGAAAAGCTAAGTAAGTTAAATCGAGAGGAGGCTGGGCATCCCGATCTTAAGTTAGCACTCTATGATTTTGGAACGCGAACGGTGATGGGTGATGAAATTCAGCAAGACGTCAATTTTAAGCGTGCGATTACCCAAGTCAGATTTATTAATGGAGAACTAGCTTATTCACAAGAGGAGCAAGAGAACCTCTTAAGATGGATCAAATCGCTTGGAGTTAAGCGGATGCGTAAAACATTCGAGAAGATTCATCAAGCTAGGCCTGTTGGTTCTTACCCAGGAAGTCATATTGATACGGCTTTCTTTCTTGCCGCTGATGTTCCACTAGATATGCGTATCAGAGTTTAAGCAACTTGCTCAAATATTCAAGAAATCAAATAAAATATTTAATGTTGGATAGTTTCAGAGGCTTTCCGAGCCGCATTTCGAACAATTTCAGGTAAGGCGGGATGAATGTAAACCATCTTGAGAAGGTCATGAAGTGTTGCATCCATATTCATTAGAGCAATCAGCATATGAATCATATTCGAAGCCTCTTCTCCAATGATGTGTGCACCTAAAAGTTTAAACGAGCCTTTTTCGAATAAGAGCTTTGCAAAACCCGTTTCAGGCATGAGCGCCATTCCCCGGGCACTATCTTCATAGGAATTTTTTCCTACAATGTAGTCGACTTTTTCTTCCTTTAACTGTCGCTCTGTTTTCCCAACTCCAGCAACTTCGGGATGAGTGAATATCGCGTGTGGCATTGCCTTGTACTGAATTGGTTCGTCAACAGGGTTTTTAAAAAGTGTTCGGAACAAATACTCTCCCTCAAAATTAGCAGAATGACGAAACAAATAATTGCCAACACAATCCCCGAGAGCCCAGACATTTTTCTGTGTCGTACGCAGATGGTCATCGACGATGATATACCCCTTATCGTTGCATTTGATTTTCGTTGCTTTTAGGTTTAAGGAATCTGTCCACGGCTGGATCCCCGTTGCAACTAATAGAGCATCGCCCTCAGCAACTTGCTCTTTTCCATCTGCATCAATGTAACGGACGGCAAAAATCTCGTTTTTATAAGAAACTTCTTTGAAGTCACACTTGATGCGCAAAGTGACCTGTTTGGCAAAGGCTTCTTGGAAAGCTTCTCTTATGTCATCATCTTCATTTCGAATGAGTTTGCTGCGCACGAGAAACTCTGTTTCTGTTCCTAGTGCAGCATAAAAGTATCCCAGCTCTGTTGCAATATAGCCTCCACCAATGACGACTAATTTTTTTGGTTGCGTTTGACGGCGAAGAGCTTCTTCATATGTCATGTAGGGGGTACCTTCCAGTCCCGGAATTTGAGGAACTGCAGCACGTGCGCCAACAGCAATGAAAACTTTATCAGCTGAAATGGTTTCATCTCCAACCTGCAAAGTCATTTCATCAACAAATGAAGCTGCAACTGGATAGTAGTCAATGTTAGGGTCATCATTGTAATAGGGGGCAATGCTTTTTGACTCTTTGTCGATTGTTGAGGAGACCCGATCGACTAGGTGAGAGAAATCAACTGTCAGGTTGCCATCAACGTAAATTTCGAACCGCTCACTATCACGAATGAGTGATGCGAGTTGAGCAGTATGAATCAGCATTTTTGAGGGGATGCATCCTCTGTTGAGACAAGTCCCGCCAAGAGGGCCTTTTTCTATAATGGCCACTTGCTTGCCAAGCTTGGCAACCGGACGAACAAGTTTTGTTCCTCCACCAGATCCGATGACAATCACATCATAATGCTTCATGATTTGATCTTATGAACGAGAAGGTAATTCTAGGCAAGTTAGATCTTGTAGCCCCACCAGCCACCAAACCATTCGTTATAACTCTTGGTCCAACTTCCCTCTTTTAGAAAATGGGGATTTAAATTATCCCGAACATGAAAAAAAATGGGGTCTGAGTTTTTAGTTTCTTCCATCGCTAGGATGTGTTGATACAAGGTATCAGCTTCCTGTGAAATCTTTTCAGGAACTTTTGGCATAGATTTAATAAAAATTAGAACGGCAAGAAGTTGCCCCTGAACTTTGCCAGGAAGTGTTGTGTGCGGTGTATAGAGAGTTGTATTCACATCTCTTAGAGTGCGACGAATTGCTGTTCCTAGATCTTCTATTGTGATATCTGGCTTGGCTCGAGCCATATCCTCACAGGCTTTAGCAGGAACGTTTCTCCATACAGAGTCTGGCATTCCAGCACCTAAAGATGTCACGCTTTGCTCAAAAGACAGAAAATGTTTTTGAAAAGTTTGGACTGGGAGCTCAGATAAGAAAAAAAGAAATCCTTCAAAGACTTCTTTAGTAAAGCCATCAGGTTTGATACGTGCTGTTTCACCACCAAGAAATGGATAATCATAATTTTTTGCAGGGTGAAAAAGGCTTTCTAATGCAAAGAATGCAGGTTGTAATGAGACTTGTATAGGTTTTGTAGAGGCTTCTAGAGAATCTTTTGTATTTGTAGGAGTAACCCTCATATCTGTAGACATCTTAAAACTCCTTGTAGCTTAAGAAAAATCATAAAAAGTTTACGTTAAGAAATTTTTAAAACTCAACAAATTTTTTTTAATCCTTTTTGAAGGTCTATGTAATTAAAGTAAAGAGGCTTGCATTTTTTATTTTATGATTTTCAGTAAATAAGGTATAATTCGATAATAGAATATTTTTTTAGAAGGTTGTGATGAAAGGTTTATTTAAGGCTATTTGTTTATGTGGGGCGTTAATGAGTGCTCCCTTACTTGCTGAAACATCCCCGGAAGAGAAACAAGGGCATGAACTTTGTCTCTTTGCAGAAGATGTTTTTAATGCTTTATCTAATGTGAAAGGGCAAAAACGGATTGAAACGTATGAACGTTCTCAAGATCCTGTGATCCAAAATTTGGCAGAAAAGTTCGTTGCAGCTTTTAAAGAAGAGGCTTCACCTGAAGAGACTCAAGCTGCTGTATCAGAGCTTGGGCGTCTTATCAAGTGCTCTGCAGATGAGAATTATCGACTTCCCTATACTTTGCATCGCAAAGAACTCCAAGAGAAAACGGCAATGATGGAAAAAGCACTTAAAAACTCTCTACCGAAAAATCCCAACTATCACAAGCTCATGATTGAATCCATGGCGGATGAGAAGTGGGATGTAGCACTTTATTCCTATCTCAAAATTGCTGAAAGTCGCTGCAACGATTAGAGCTTGATTTTTCCACTGCTAATGGCTTAATACAACCATTATGGCAGTGCAAATACCAACGCATATAGATTTTCTAGCTAATATGAGAGGATTTTCGATCCTCGCTCTTATCGAGCTTTTTAGGAGAGTGGTCAATTTTTTGAATCGAATCACTCGCCTCCTGCCGATAAACAGTTATGCCATTTACATTCTCCATGTTAATTTTTTCATTGGGATTGAATATGCCCTTTATGCAGCCGATATTCCAAGCGTATGGAAGTTTTTGATCAGTGGGGTTTCAGCGCATCTCATTACGCTAGTGATCTCTCAAAGAATTTTGAAGTGGATTCCTATCTTAAATTTAATGCTCTAGGTAAGAGAAAACTATGAAAGAATCAGCAAAGCGTTTTTGGTCTAGTTTAGGAATTGGCTTAGGCATTTTGATTGGATCAACAGACTGGTCTATTGTTCAAAACGCTCTCCCAGCAATTCAACGCGATTTAGGAGCTTCCATTGGTGAATTGCAGTGGGTCATGAATTCATTTGGGCTTTTCATGACAGCTCTTCTCGTAGCCATGGGAAGGCTTGGAGATATTTATGGCAGGCGCCGTATCTTTAATTTAGGGCTTGTGATCTTTGCCCTTTCTTGTTTAGGAGCTGCTCTTTCTCCGACACCGTTCTGGCTAATTATTGCGCGAGCTTTTCAAGGAGTTGGTTTTGCAATGCTGATGCCAACGTCTCAAGCCCTTTTGACTCATGCTTTCCCTGAAAATGAACATGGAAAAGCCATGGGTATTTGGGCGACTTTAGCTGGAGTTGGCCTAGTTTTAGGTCCAGTTCTTGGAGGGATTATCGTTTCACTTCTTTCGTGGAATTGGATTTTTTATATTAACATCCCTTTTGCAATCCTGAGCTTTATTCTAGTTCGCGGTTTTGTTCAAGAGTCTAAAAATGAAGAGCACCCACCTCACCTGGATATCAAAGGAATTGTTCTTTTCATCTTAGGTTTGGGGTCCTTTATTTTTGCTGTGATTCAAGCACCTGCATGGGGATGGAAGCATCCTGCAGTACTTAGCTGTTTTGCTGTTGCCATTATCCTTTTTATTGTCTTTTACTTTGTTGAAAAGCGGACAGATCTTCCACTAATTGAATTTTCCTTTTTTAAAAATCGTCAGTTTACAGCTGGATCACTCACCATTTTCTGTGGTTGTTTTCTCTTTTGGACAACTTTTTTCCTCTTACCGCTTTATCTTCAAAATTACCGCAATGAAACCCCTTGGGTTTCAGGTCTCATTCTTCTGGCAGTAGGAATTCCTTTTACCATTATCTCTCACTTTGCTGGATCCGCAGGAGATCGCATTGATAAACGAAAACTCATTCCAACAGGGCTTTTACTCGTTTTTATTGCAGCTTTTGCATTCACTCAAATTGATGCTTCAATTTCTTTATTTTGGATTTGTGTTCTACTTGCTATTTTTGGAGCAGGCCAAGCTATTTTTTGGTCTCCTGGGACATCTCTTGGGATTTCAGCCCTGCCGCGTAGTCAAACAGGTGTAGCATCTGGGGCTATCACGACCATTCAAGAGACAGGAGGGTCAGCAGGAATTGCACTTGCTGGAACCATTTTTCGGTTTACAGAAAAGCATCATTATCGAGACCTGACTCAAACCAATCAAATTAATATTTCTGATGAGGTGATCAAAAAAGTACAATCACTTCTCTCAGCTCCGGATAAACTCCATAGCTATTTAAACGAGCAAGCTCCCGTCATCCATCACAAACTCACGGTGATTTTTAAGTCATCATTCTTATTCGGATTTCACTGTGGCATGATTTTAGCTACTGTGTTGTCGTTTGTCTGTATGGTAACGATTTTCTTTCTCTTAAAGAAAAAGCAATAAAGAGTTTATTTCCAACCCTTTTCAGAGTAAAACGAGCCATTTTCAATGGATTTTAAGGCATCCTGGACATAGTCGATGAGGTTGTCAGGAAAGGAATCTTGAGGAAAATACTTAAGGGCAGCACATTTTTCTGGCTCACAGTTGCGAACTTCTCCCTCCCATTTCTCACATTCAAAGAAAACGTCAATATTGAGTCGCTCAGACTGCCGGTGCATGATGTGGGTAACTTTTAGATGCTCAGGGTGGATCTGGATACCAGCTTCTTCATAAGCCTCTCGAATCATGCCATCTGTAGCTGATTCACCTTGTTCAACATGGCCTGAGATTAGGCCATAGTGGCCGTCCATATAACCAGTGTTTTGTCTTAATAAGAGGAGAACCTCATCTCCCCTACGTAGCACGAGATAAGCACTTACAGCCGCTCCTACACGTTTTTTTTCTTCAACCTTCATAAAGACCTTACCTTGTTAAGTAACCTCCGTTGACAAAAAACTGAATGGAGGTCGTATTGGATGCTATCATAGACGATCCAGAGTCAATAGGCAAAAGTTTTGAGTTGATCTGGACCGGTTAGTCAGGCGGTTGCTTTCTTATTGGCATTCCAAAAACTTCAGAAAGCTGAGGCGCTCTGTTTTCTAAGAAATAAAATCCAAGAAAGGAAATGATCGAAATAGCTGAGCCAATGGCACAAGAGTATGCCATGATGGTCCAGGTCTTAGGAGAGGTGATGAGAACATTAAAAGCTGTGTCCATCTTTCCGTCTGTTGCTGCTTTGAGCATTAATCCAGTTGCAGCAGTGGCTGCGACATTCTTTCCTCCAGAGTAGATAACAAGTGATAATGGAAACGCTGCTACAAGTCCTCCTACAAGGATTCCACTAGCAGCACATCGACTGATTGTTGTCATGTGATTCCCTCCACATTTTGGCATTGCTAATCAAAAATATTTTCAGTAAAATTTCTTCTTTAAAACTGCAAAAAGGAGAAAAGATATGCATTGCCCAAAATGTCACTGTAAAGAGAATACTAAAAGTGGTTTTACA
>Ga0180434_10003093_pt1 | contig 21445 bp, 15 predicted proteins | sample SS_ome_7_FD_132453 | JGI IMG/M metagenome (GOLD analysis project Ga0180434, IMG submission 132453) | Hypersaline lake sediment archaeal communities from the Salton Sea, California, USA - SS_1_D_2 metaG | ecosystem: Environmental > Aquatic > Non-marine Saline and Alkaline > Hypersaline >...
ACGCACCGCACGCCGTCCCAACTGGCGATGTAGTCCGACACGTCGGCCTTCGGGAAGTGCAGGTTTGCCTCGGGCATGGCGAGGTCCGTCCGGATGCGGCTGAAGCAGAGTTCGCGGTCGGCCCGGGCGAAACTCAGGGGGTGATCCTCGCCCACCTCCACGCCATCGACGACCCACTCGTCCATACCCCAGAAATGCGCGTGCTCCAGGTTCAGGTCCAGTGCGTTGACAAGGCGGGCCACCAGGGGCAACTGCTCGGTCGGCCCGATGGGCCCGCACAGGCCCGCCGGGTTGTCGGGCGTCGCTTGGCGCCACGCATCGATATATTCCAGCGCCTCGGCCAGATAAAACTCATCGAGCGTGTCGTAGAAGACCACCCGGAAGCCCGGCCGTGACAGGGCCGGCAGGTCGTCCGGTTCCAGGCGGGCCGCATCGTCGAGGATCGCCCGGTCCAGCGTCGTGTAATCCCACCATCCGGCTGCCACCTTGCTGTGCGGTCGCATGGTCGCCTCCTCACTCGGCCGACGGTCGCTGGTTGAACCCTTCGATCATCTCGCGGACGGCGTCCGGCTTCCAGTTCTTGGGCGGCGGCTCGTCGAGGCCGGCGGTCAGTTCCTCCAGCGTCGGCCGCTGGGACGGGACGCCCCCCGCCGGCACCTCGCCGCCCGCCACCCAGACGATCGCGTTCAGCAGGAGCCGGCGGAAATCGTCGTGCGCCAGGTTCCAGTGCCAGTGCAGGCCCGTGAAACCGAACCCCCGGCCGCCGCCCGGCCGCTCGAACGCCCACGCCACGTGCTCCGGCCGGCCCATCCGGGCCCGGACGTGCGGGTTCCCGCTGAACGGGCCGTCCTTGCGTTGCCGCGTGGCGTCGGACGGCACGGCCGTCAGGATCGGCGCGAGGCCCTTCATGCCGTCGGCGAACCGCATGTGATAGTACCATTCGTCGCGGATGGCGAACGGCCGGACGCCGCGCGCCACCGGATGGTCCGGCAGGGCCTTGAACTGGGCCGTCCACGTCGGGTTGACCGACCAGTCCGTCTCGAAGTATCCGCCGATCCACTGCGTGACGGCGTCGCCGGCCGCGCCCTTCGGCACGACGACCGCGAAGTGCAGCAGCGCCAGCCCCACGCCCCTCCGCATCAACGCATCGACCTGCTTCATGTGCGGCAGCAGGAGGTGCCTGTCGCCCCCGTCGCAGTTGATGATGATGGCGCTGGCGCCCGCGAAGGCGGCCTCGTCCTTCGGCCAGCCGCGATGGACGGCCGTCTCGATGCCCGGCACGTTCTCGCCGAGCAGACGGGCCAGCAGCGCGAACCCCGCGTGGTGCTCGTGCGTGCCGTAGCCGTGGCTGCCCGGACCGGCGATGAAGACAATCTTCCGCGTCTCGGGCCGGGCGTCCCGGTCGGCCAGCGGCGCGGCCGGCAGCGCCGCCGCGCCCAGGATCGCCGCACCCAGAACGATCGCGCATCGCTTCATCCGCATGGCCGGCTCCTTCAGTCCTCGATCGGGATGGCGAGTTCCTCGAGCGTCTTTCGCATCCACGCCAACGACCGTTCGATGAGCGGGCCGCCCTGCCCCTCGCACTCCATGCTGAGGACGCCGGTGTAGCCGCGGTCGCGCAGCACCTCCAGGCACCCGCGGATGTTGTCGGCGTTGACGCCGTCGCCGATGGCGCTCTGGCTCATGGCGATGCCGGTCTCCTTGCCGCGCATGGCGTCGGCCAGGGCCTTCGACACGTCCTTGATATGGAGATGTGTAACGCGGTCGATGAATCGCTTCAGGAACGCCGCCGCGTCCTGCCCGGCGATGAACGTGTTGCCCGTGTCCATGTTCATGCGCAGGTACGGGCTGTCGACGAACGCGAGCATCTGTTCCATGCGGTCGGGGTTGGTGGTGAAGTAGCCGTGCGGCTCGATGTTGACGGTGACCTGGTACGCCTCGGCCACTTCCAGAATCTGCCCGTAGCAGCGTTTCATGAGGTCCATGGCCTCGGGATCGTCAAGGCCCTCGGGCGCGTGCAGGCCGTCGGTCGTGTCGACGCACGGGATGCCCGCCAGTTTCGCCCAGCGGATGCAGTCCATCGTGTACCGGACGCCGTAGACGGGCGCGTCCGTGCCGGACATCGGGTAGGCGGCGTCGATCTGCGAGAAGCGGACGCCGCAGCCGGTCATCTTCCGGACCAGCAGCGCCGGGTCCTGATGCAGGGCGATGTGCGGGAAATACCCCAGGCCGTGGATCCAGTTCGGCCCGCTGAACACACCGCACTCGATCCAGTGGACGCCGTTCGTCTGGGCCCACTGGAGGCACTTCTCGAAACTCCAGTTCACGGAATTGAACGCGTCGCAGTGGAAGCCGATCTTCATGGTCTGCCCTTTCCTCACAGGACCGGTTTGCCGGTGGGATGCGTCAGGGTTTCGCCGTCGGATCCAGGCCCGCCGCCCAGGCCGCGCCGCGCCGATACAGCGTCTTGACCGGCTCCGGCTCGAACGCTTTCACATCGTGCCCGAGAACGCAGTGGAACACGCGGCCTTGGCCGTACGTCAGCACGAACGCCATCGGATAATCCTTCTGGTCCACCTTCGACGTCGCCTTCGCCAGGACGTGGATCTCCCGCGCGCCGGCGAGGCACGTGTAGAGTTCATCGGTCGTCTCGAACGCCTTCAGGCCGCGGGTGATCGGGTGCTCGGCGTCGACGATGTCCACCGTAAACGTCCCGCGCGGATCGTGGGCGCGCAGGTCCGGGTCCCACACGCGGCCGGCCAATTGGACGAACCCCGGCCAGTCCTGCCACGCCCCGCAACCGAAGTGGACAAGCACCAGCCCTCTGCCCCCACGGACGAACCGATCGAGGTTCGTTCGCGCCTTGGGGCCCGGCGGCGGCACTTTCCAGTCCATCCAGTGATGGACGACCACTTTGTACGGCGCGAGGTCGCCGGTCTCCAGCCAGCCAGGGTCCTCCACGATATCCACCGCCAGCCGCTCATCCTTCTCGATGGCTTCACGCAGCACGGGCGCCGTCTCGCGCCACTTGTGGCCCGGATGATCGATGCCCGTGACCAGCAGCACGCGCGCGCCGCCGCTGCGGCTGGACCGATGGACCTTTGGCTCCGCGGCGGCCTCGCCAGACGCCTCGGGCGCTGCGTCCGCCGGCGCGCTCGCCGTATCACTCTCCCACAGCCAGACCTCGCTGACGACCACGTTCGGCTGGGCCTCGTTGCGGAAGAGGACCCGCACGGACCCCGCGGCGGTCAGGTCGTGTGGCAGCGGCACGGCCTTCTCGGCGGGTTTCTGACCCTGGGCGCCGGACGGCAGCCGCGCCGTCTCCATCAGGCGGACCGGCCGCCCTTCCTTCAGCGGTGCCGCCCATACCGACTGGGCCCGCGTCGCGTGGTCGTAGTCCCACCACGAGAAGCCGAGGCGATACGCCCGTTTCGGGTCGAGGCCCGCCGCCTCGAAGACCACCTCGCGGTCCGTGAAGACGATGGTGCCGTAGCGGACGTCGGCCGCCGCGTCGGAGCCGCCCCAGAAGTACGGCGCGCCGCTCGTCACGCGAAGACCCGGCTTGCCCTTCTCGCCCGTGGCCGTCTGGGGACCGCAGTCCATGTAGCAGACCAGGTGGAAGCCGTACGGGGCGGCGTCGGCGAGTTCCTTGCGGCGGGCGGCCAGGCGGTCCGGGTCGGCCGGCGGGACGGCGGCACGCTTCGGCTGCGGTTTGGGCTTGGCAGCCGCCCGGATCCTCGTGACGGCGGCCTGCGCCTCGGGCTTGACTTCGGGGTCATCGAGAAACGTTTGCGCCATGGCGAGGGCCTCGGGCCCCGAGAGACCCGCCAGGCCCGCCAGGAGCATCTTCTTCGCATCGGCCGTCGTGGCCACGTCTTTCGCGGCCGAGAACATCCGGAGCCGGGCCGACGCGTCCTTCGTCTGACCCGCCAGGCGCAGGTATCCCCGCAGGGCCAGTTGACGGTGGACCGGCGCGCCCGCCTCGCGGGCGAGCGCGAGCAGCGCGTCGGCGGCGGAGGCGTCCAGCCACCGGCTGAGCGCCCGGACCGCCGCCGTCCGGACGGCCGTATCGTCGGCCTTCAGACACGGCCGGAGCACCTCCAGCGCCTCCGCGCCGCCGAACGCCGCCAGGACGTCCAGCAGCCGCTCCGCCGCGCCGGGCGACGCGCCGGCCATCGCCTTCCGGACAGGTTCGACGCGGGCCTTCGCCTCGGCGACGCGCTGGCCGACTGCCACCGCCGCCCGCTCGGCCGACGCCGCCACGTTGGCATCGTCAACGCCCGCAAGGAGGCCGACCAACCGCGCATAGTCGTCCGGTCGGCCGATTTCCGCCAAGGCCGCCAAGGCTGCTGCGCGGACCGCCGGGGCGTTGCCCTCGGCCGCCGCCGCGAGAAGCACCTCGCCGGCGCCTTCGGACCGGCGGGCGGCCAGCGCCCGGATGGCCTCGACCCGGGTGGCCGGCTCGCCCTGCCTTGCCGCGGCGATCACAGCCGCGCCAACGCCGCCCGCGTTGAGACGCGCGAGCGCCTCGCGCGCGGCGTCGCGCACGGCCTTCTCGCTCGATGCCGCGATGGCCACGAGTCGCGGCACGTCATCGGCCGATCCGACGGCGCCCAGGGCGCGGACCGCCGCGGCGCAAACGGCCGCGGCGCCGGCGTCGAGCATCTTCAGGACGCCCAGCCGGGCGTCGGCATATTCGCGGTCAAGCGGCCGGTCGGCCGCACCGGCGCGGTCGGCCAAGACACCCAGCATCAGGACCTGGTCGCGCGGCGTCAGCGTCGGCAGAATTCCGACGAGTTTTTCCGTGCCCGCCTTGCCGGGGATGCGCCGCGTGGCCTGGATGGCCGCGGCGCGCACCGTCGGGTTCTTGTCTTCGAGGGCCTCCAGAACGGCCCAGGCGCCCCACTCGCCGCCGATCCTCACGATGCCCATCATGGCGGCGATGCGCCACCGCGCGGGCAAGTCGGCGGAGAAAATCTCGCTGAGCATGGCGACGGCCCGTTCGCAGCGCGGCGCATCAATGTGGGCAAGCCCGGTCTCACCCAGGCGCTGAGCGCAGCGCAGGCGGGCGGCGAGGAGCGTCTCGGCCCGGTCACCCTGGGCCGACTTCGCGGCCGCCGTGAGGGCGTCGGCCGCCTCGATGGTGCCGATCTCGCCGATCGCAGCGGCCGCAGCAGCCGAGACGGCCTGGTCTTTGCTCTCGAGATGCGCAGCAATCGAGCCGGCCGAGGCCGCGTCGCGCTGCGCGCCGAGGGCGTTGAGGATGCCGACAAGGTGGTCGCCCTTCGCACCGCCCAGCACCTCACGCAGGACCTCCAGCGACGCCTCGCCGGGGATGGCCTGGAGGGCGCGGCGGGCCATCTCTAACGTTTTCTCGTCATCCAGCATCTGCTCCAGCAGCAGGACCTGCTCGTTGCCGGCCACGAGCGGCAGCCACTGGCACGCGAAGCGTTTGGCGTCGAGCGTGGCGTCGGGGTCGCGGAGGACGGCCGCCAGGCGGCCGGCCGCGTCGCGCCGGTCCTCGGCGCTGCCCGTGGCACGCTGGATGTACGCCTCCAGGTACCGGAGCACGCGGGCCGGCTGGTCGTACGTGTACGACTTCAGGGCGGCGAAGGCTGCGTCGGGCGTCAGGGCCGGCGCCGGTTCGGCGGCCGGAGCGGCCGGAGCGACGGGAGCGGCGGCGCGGGCGGCGACCGGAGCGGCAGCGAGGCCCGTCGCCAGCAGGGTCACGAGCAGTGTGTGTCGAATCATAAGCGATTCCTGTCTACAGTCGCCACGGGTTCCGCATGGCGCGGCTGAGCATGCGGTCGGCCGCGGGGTCGTTCTCGAAGGTTTCCGTCGGCCAGTTCCACGTGAGTTTCCGGCCGAGACGCGTGGCGATGTCGCACACGATGGTCAGCCCGGTGGCAGCATGGCCGGCCTCGATCGGCGCGACCGGGTCGCGGCGCGTCCGCATGCACTCGATCCAGTTGCCGTGATGCTCGTTCGACTCGTACAGCCGAATGGCGCCCGGCCCGAGGGCCACCGTCAGCAGGGACGCCGGCTCGGCCCGGATGCCCCCGCGGGTCACGTGCACCCATCCCTTCTCGCCGATGAACCGGCACCCCTGCGGGTTCTTGCGGTTGTCGGTGAAGTGCAGCACAAGGCCGTCCGGCGTGGTGCACCGGACGTCCCAGGTGATGGACGTGTTCGCGATGCCGTCGTCGGGGAAGACCGCGGAGCCTTCGACCTGGAGCCCCGCCCCCTGTCCCAGCGACGGGGCGCCCCACAGCGCGATGTCGACGTGATGCACGCCCCACGACTGGATCCAACCGATGCAATAGTCGTAGATGAAATACCAGTTGAACGACACCTTCAGCGGGTTGTACGGCGTGTACGGGGCCGGGCCGAGCCACAGGTCGTAATCGATGTCCGGCGGCACGGGCTCCGGGGCAACGTTCGGCAGCGCCCGGCCGCCGGGGACGCCCACCTCCACGCGCGTCAGCCGACCGAGGTAGCCGTTGCGCGCCAGTTCGCACGCGAAGCGGAAGTTGCGGCCGGACCGCTGCTGCGTGCCGACCTGGAGGATGCGGCCCGTCCGGCGGACCGTGTCGACAAGGGCCCGGCCCTCGGCCACGGTCAGCGAGAGGGCCTTCTCGCAGTAGATGTCCTTGCCGGCGCGGGCGGCAAAGGCGGCGACGAGGGCGTGCCAGTTCTCCGGCGCGGCGATGACGACGGCGTCGACGTCGGGCCGGTCGAGCACCTCGCGGAAGTCCGCCGTGGCCAGGCATCCGCGGAACGAACCACGCTGCGCGCGGCCGGCGTAGGCCTTGGCGGCCCGGTCGCGGGCGGCCTCGCACTTCGGCTGCTGGGGGTCGCAGACCGCCCGGATCTCCACGCCGTCGGCCTGGAGAAGGCCCTTCAGGTGCTGCGTGCCCCTGGACCCGAGACCGATGGACCCGATGCCGATGCGGTCGCTGGGCGGCGTGGCGCCTCCCGCGCCCAGGGCCGAGGCCGGCACGATGTACGGGGCGGCCATCGCTGCGCCCGCCGCTACGCCTGCTACTGCACCGCCCGCTCCGGCCAGGAAGCCGCGCCGCGTAACGCCGCGCCCGCGCGTCACCTGGTCCCCGGGCGGGGACCCTGCATCACCGCTTTCGTGCAACACCGCCATGGAGACTCCCTTCATTTGGCCGGCGGCTCCGACGCCATCTTCTCCGGCGGCGCGGGCGGGCCGTAGCGGTTGTCGCCGACCGCGAGGCCCTCGGCGCTATGCGACTGGCGGACGGCGCGCCCGCGGTCGGTATGGTAGAACCAGTTGTGATGGATCTCGGCGCCCCCCTGCGGCCGGCCTCGGATGCGCACCGCCGGCACGTTGACCGCGCGGAACGTATTGTGATGGATCACGATTCGGTCGCCCGCGATGTCGGTGCCGTCCTTGCGGTCGGCCCCGCCGTGCATATCGAAACTATGGCCGTTGGCGTTCGGCCCGACCTCGTTGAAGCGGGCCTCGTAACTCGTGCCGGGCCGGCCGGTGCCGGCGATATGATGGCGGCACCAGTCGAAACGGTTGGCCTCGATCAGGGCATAGGCACGGTCCAGGCTGACCCCGTACCCGAGTCCCTGGCGCTGGTTGTGATGGATGTGGTTGTGGTGAACGTGGGCCCGGCCGCCCTTCTTCAGGCAGATGGCCGCGTGACTGAAGCCGGAGAGTTCGCAGTTGTCGACGGCCAGGCCCGGGTGGGCGCTGCGGATGCCGTCGGAGTTCGGGATGCTGTAGTACCGGCCCTCGGCACCCAGGCGGCGCATCTGTTCGGTCCGGCGCTCGGGGTCCGGTCCGCGCAGCCGCAGGCCGGCGAGGCGGACGTCCGGCCCACCGGCCTCGAGCAGCGGCATGGCATCGAGGTCCGTCGTGAACACGAGGCCGCCGGGCGAGCCGTCGCGGCCCCGGCCGGAGGCCAGCGTGACACCGGCCGGGATGGCGATCTTCTTGTGGCCCGTGAGATCGATCTCGGCACCATCGGCCACGTAGACCACGTCGCCCTTCTTGGCGGCCTTCAGCGCCGCCAGGAGCGCCTCGGCCGTGCGGACGGGTACCTCGGGCCGCCGGACGATGGCGTCGTACCCGGCCCCGCCGCCGACGGGATTCGTGCCCGTGTAGGCTTCGGCGCCGATGGTGTCGGCGGAGGGTTCGGCGGCCGTCGCCGCCACGAGCACCCCCGTCATCGCCGCGAGAGCGGCCGCCGCCAAGCCCCACCGTGTAACGCTCATGGGCGCGGACCTCCGTGATTGCCCGGCACCGGCTGCCGGACGCAGGACGGCCGCGACTGTACCGCGCGCGGCGGCACGCGTCCACGGGAAAGGCGCAGCCGTGACGGTCGTCGTGGAGGAGCGGCGCGCGCTGAAAAGGTTCCAGGAGTCTTTTTCCGCCGGCGGCTTCCGGACGCGGGAGCCATGGACGCAAAAAGACTCCTGGAACCTTTTCCGCGAGGCGCGTCAGACGACGCGTTCGTCCTCGCGGTGGCCGGGCGGTTCCAGTTGCAGCGTGACGTGCTCGATGCCGAAGCGGTCGCGCAGGAGCGTCCGGGCCTCCTCCAGGCACGCCTGCCAGTGGCGGGTGTCGGAGCAGTCCGGCTCCAGGTGGACGTGGGCCGTCAGGACGGGGATGCCCGAAACAACGCTCCATATGTGCAGGTCCCGGACCTCGTCGAAATGCGCGATGCCCTCGAGGGCCCGCTGGACCTCGTCGAAATCGATGTCGGAAGGCGTGGCGTTCAGGAGCAGCCGCAGCGTCTCGCGGAGCAGGCCCACGCCGCCCACCAGGACCATGCCGGCGATGACGAGGCTGGCGATCAGGTCGATGGGCGTCCAGCCCGTCAGCCAGATCGTCACGCCCGCCACGACGGCACCGACCGAGCCGAGCGCGTCGGCCGCCAGATGCAGAAACGCCCCCTCGACGTTGAGGTTCTCGCGCCGGGCGGGCAGGAGGATCCAGGCGCTCGCGGCGTTGGCGATCAGGCCGACCACGGCAATCGGGATCATCAGGCCGACGTCGATCTCGAGCACCTGGCCGAACCGCCGCCACGCCTCCACGCCGATCAGCCCCGCCACCACCGCCAGGGCCAGCGCGTTCAGGAAGGCCCCCACCACCTCGGCCCGCAGCAGGCCGAACGTGTGCCGCGGTGTCGGCGGATGGGCCGCCAGATACGCCGCCACGACGGCCAGGCCGAGGGCGCCCACGTCGGTCAGCATGTGGCCGGCGTCCGACAAGAGCGCCAGGCTGCCCGTCACGATGCCGCCGGCGAACTCGACCACCAGGAACACCAGGTTGATGCCCAGGGCCCACCAGAGGCGCTTGCGGGCGCCCTCGCCGCGGCGTCCGAGCGCCGCCGCGCCGTGTGCGTGTCCATGGCCGTGCGAATGTTCGTGCGAATGCGCCACGTGGTTACCCTGTGCGTCGACCTTGTCCCGCGGACGGCGCCTGACGCTCCGTTCGCGCCGAGCCGCGGCCTTCACGTATAGTATGCGGTCCCGACTGGCAGGGAAAGGCATTCCCCCATTTGTGACGCGAAGCGATACAACTTCGGCTTGAGTTTCCCCGCGCCGGCGGCCGACCCTTACGCAGGGGCGCAGCACGCAGACACCTTCGGAGAAGACGATGGCAGCGACCTGGCTGGTGACCGGCGGTGCAGGCTTCATCGGGTCGAACCTGGTGCGCGGCATTCTGGACCGCGGCCGAACGGTCCGCGTGCTGGACGATTTCTCGACCGGCTTCCGCGAGAACCTGGCCGAGGTGGCCGACCGCGTCGACGTCGTGGAAGGCGACGTCCGCGACGCCGCCACCTGCCGCCGGGCCTGCCAGGGCGTCGAGGTGGTGTTCCACGAGGCGGCCATCCCCAGCGTGCCCCGCAGCGTCGAGGAACCCCAGGAGAGTTTCGAGGCGAACACCGTCGGCACGCACAACGTCCTGATGGCGGCCCGCGGGGCCGGCGTCCAGCGCGTCATCTTCGCCGGCTCCAGCGCCGTCTACGGCGAGAGCGAAGCACTGCCCAAGCGCGAGACCATGCCGATGGCGCCCGTCAGCCCGTACGCGGCGGCGAAGGCTGCCGGCGAACTGTACCTGGCCACGTTCGCCCGGGCGTACGGCCTGGAGACGGTCACGCTCCGCTACTTCAACGTGTTCGGCCCCCGGCAGGACCCGACGAACCCGTACGCGGGCGTGATTGCGGCGTTCGCATCGCGGATGCTGCGGGGTCGGCCGCCCGTCATCTTCGGCGACGGCACGCAGTCGCGCGACTTCGTCCACGTCGACAACGTGGTCCACGCCAACCTGCTCGCCACCGAGGCCGACGCCGACGCCGCCCGCGGCGAGGCCGTCAACGTCGGCTGCGGCACGCGGGTGGACCTGAACACGATGGTGGGCGTCTTCAACGAGGTCCTGGGCACCTCGTTCGAGCCGGTGTACCAGCCGCCGCGGCCCGGCGACGTGATGCACTCGATGGCCGACATCACCGCCGCCCGCCGCCTGCTCGGCTACGAGCCGGTGGCCGATTTCCGCGACGGACTGGCCCGCACCCTGGGCTGGTACCGCTGGGCCCTGGAGACGGGGTACGGCGGCTGGGCGGGGCGGTAAGCAACTCTTTGCAGCGGGTACGGAGACCCGCCGCGCGGGAATCGTCCATCGGTCAGTCGTCCGGCAGAATCGGCTCGCCGTCCAGGCCCACCTCGTTGGCCGGCCGGAAGACCGCGTCGTCGTACCGGAGCATGGCCAGGCCGTCCTGCCAGGCCTCGGGGTCGATGTCCGGCCGGTCGCCCAGGTGCTCCTGGATGAGCCACTTCGGGAAGTTCGCCCCCGCGCGGACGGCCAGCGGCACGCCGCCGCCGAACCGCGGGTTGATCTCGATGAACTTGACGGCCCCGTCGCCGGTCAGGAAACACTGGAGCGTCAGGACGCCTATGCATTCGCCCAGTGCCTCGACCAGGCGCATCGCCTCGGCGATGATCGTCGGGTGCCGGACCGTCATGGCCTTGGACACCTCGCCGGCCCGCACCTGGAGCCGCCGCCGCGGCACGGCCACGCGCGGCACGCCGTCGAGGCCGGCGTACACGTCGACGGTGTGCTCGCGGCCGGCGACGAACTCCTGGGTGACCGTCTCCTCGGCCGCCCGGGCGTGGTAGAACTCCAGCGACGCGCGGTCCGGCAGTTTGTGCACGTCCTTGGCGCTGGAGCCGTAGCGCGGCTTCATGAAGAGCGGGAAGCGCGCGCCGAGCGCTTCATCATACGCCAGGACCTTCGGCGTGTCGAACCCGTGGGCGGTCAGGAAATCGTGCGTGGCCAGTTTGTCGCGGCAGATGCCGACCACCTCCGGCGACGACAGCAGCATCCGCGACCCGGCCTCGGCGAAGGCGCCGCTCGCACGCGCCAGCACGGCCAGTTCCCAGTCGATGAGCGGCACGACCAGGTCCACGCGGCGGGACCGGCAGATCTCCAGCAGCGCCTCGACGTAGGCATCGCCCTCCGACGCCGCCGGCACCAGGAACGCCTCGTCGGCCAGGTGGAACGCCGTGGCCATCCGCGACCGGTCGGCCGCCAGCAGCCGGCCCTTCAGGCCCAGGTCGGCCAGCGCCGCGCGGAACGATCCCAGCAGGCTCACGCGCCGTCCGATGCTCGTCAGCAGGATGTTCACCGTCTCGGCCATCCCGGGAGTCCTTGCGTCCGACGTGACCCTCCACCATCCAGCATACCCCAGAAACCGCCCGTGTCAACGAAACTGCAGAAATGTGGAGCAAGGCGAATAGCACCGCGGGGCGCCGGCCCGGCCGCCGGCGCCTCACCACTGCTGATACGCGCTGTCGCGCCCGAAGCCGCGGAACACGGTCCGCCACAAGATCCGCAGGTCCAGCCCCAGGCTCATCTGTTCGACATATTGCACATCGATCTCGATTTTTTCCTCGTGCGGCACCTCGCCGCGGCCCTGAACCTGGGCCAGGCCCGTCACGCCGGGCCGGACCTCCAGCCGCCGACGCTGCCGCTCCGTGAACTCCCGCGCCTGGCTTATGTACAGCGGCCGCGGGCCCACCAGGCTCATGTCGCCCTTGACGACGTTCCAGAGTTGCGGCAGTTCATCGAGGCTGGTCTCGCGGAGCCACCGGCCCACGCGCGTCAGGCGCGGATCCTGGGCCGACCGCGGGCTGACGCCGTACGGGTCCGCGCCCGGCCGCATCGTCCGGAACTTGAGCATGGTAAACGGCTCCATGCGCCGGCCGGCCCGCTCCTGGCGGAAGAGGATCGGTCCCGGCCCCTCGCGGCGGATCGCCAGGGCGATGCCCAGCAGCACGGGCCAGCCCACCGCCAGGGCCCCGCCCGCCAGGACCACGTCCATCGCGCGTTTGACCGCCGCCTGGACCGGGCTCATGGGGCGCCCTCCCCCGCATCGGCCGGCACCACCTCCCAGATGCAGCCGAACGGCACGAGCCGCCAGCGCTTATCGATCCACGCCGGCCGGTAGCCGGGCTGGTTCGAGACAACGAACCACCCCCCGATCTCGCACCAGGGGCCCCAGAACCAGGGCATGAGGTCCGGTTCGCGCCACATCCGCTCCGCCACCTCCGGCCTGAGGCGCGTCGGCCACGTGCCCTGTGTCACGAGCGAGACGTCCGTCCGGCGCTTCTCGAACTCCTGGACGTACACGAGCGGCGGCGCGACCGTCGAATCGGCGAACAGCGCGGCATACGACGGCAGCCGGTCGAACACATCGTCCACGAACGCGCGCGGCCCGGCCTCGCCCGTCTTCCACGGCTGGAGGAAGTAGCGGGCCTCGTCGCGGTACGGCACATCGTGCCGGCTGACCTGCATGCCCGCCCGCCGGGCCACGCCGGGCAGGATGGCGTAGACCAGGACGGGCATCGCCGCCAGCGCCAGGCACGCGCTTGCCGTCCCCCGGCCCAGCCGCGGCCGAAGCCGCCACGCCCCCACGCCGATCATCACGCTCGCGCAGACGTAGAACGGCACGAAGAACGCGTACTGGTCGGGCACGTTGTACCGCACGGCCCAGGCGAAGTACACGGCCGCCAGGATCAGGATGAGCCGGGCCGGCGCACCCGCGTGGCGTCGCGCCAGCACGGCCGCGCCCGCCACGGCGGTCAGCGCCAGCGGCGTCGGGTAGTTCAGGCCCATGTACAGGACGCTCCGGCCGAGGAGTCCCGGCAGGTCGGCCACGTTGAAGATCGCCCCGCCCCATCGGCCCACCGTCATGGACCGGATCGTCGCCGCCACGCTGCCGCTCTGCACCAGTTCCTTCGCGCCGACAATCCACGTGAGCGACCCCGCGGCCAACCAGCACCCGGCCGCCAGCGGCAGGACCAGCCACGTGGCCCGGCCCCGGACGACCTCCAGCAGCGTCCAGACGCCGAACACGGCCAGGCTGAGGGCGGCCATCATGTGGTTGCCGATCGCCACGCCATTGAGGAAGAAGAGGACCAGAAGCCACCGTTCCCGGCCCCCGCGGGCGTAGGCATAAGCGCACAGGCACTCGGCCGACAGGAACGCCGCCGCCCAGCCGTACGTCTCGGCGATGACCGCGTGCCGCCACACCGCGTGCCCGAGCGCGAACGTGGCCGCCCCGACCACCGCCGGCCAGGCCGACCCCGTCAGCAGACGGATCAAGAGGAGCACGTTCGCCACCGCCAGGGCCGTCCCGACGGCCGAGACCAGGTTGGCGGCGTACGGCACGTCCCACGGTCCCACGTGCCCGAGGGCGTACGACAGGACGATGAGCCACGGATGGACGCGCACCGCGTCGCCCGGCCGCGACAGGCTCAGCCGGGCCGCCTGCACCTGGTAATCCCCCGAGTCCTGCCACACCAGGCCGGGTGCCAGCGTGGCGACGTACAGCACCAGGGCGCAGGCGAATCCGCCCAGCCAGAGCAGGCCAAGCCGCTTGCGGTCGGGTCGGTGCGGCACGGGGCGCTCCCGGAGACGGTGGACGGCGCCGCCGGCGGTCCGGCGGCCACTTGGCATGGTATCGGCCAAGGCCGAGGCGATGGTAGACTTTTTCGCGCCCCCGGCCGCACAGGCATCGGTTGACATCCCGCCCGCCGCGGGTACGATGCAGCCGGACGCCGCCGGACGCAGCCGGACACCGCCGGGAGGCCGACCGTGGCCCGAGCCCTCCGCATCCTGGCCGTCGAGCCGTACTTCGGCGGGTCGCACGCCGACTTCCTGGACGGTCTGCGCGCCGCCAGCCGCCACCAGTGGACGCTGCTGGCGATGCCGGCCCGGAAGTGGAAGTGGCGGATGCGCGGGGCGGCCATCCACTTCGCCCGCGAGGCCCAGCCGCTCGTGCGCCACCAGACGTTTGACCTGGTCTTCGCCAGCGACTTCCTCAGCCTGGCCGACTGGCGGGCCCTGGCGCCGGCGGCCCTGGCGCGGCTGCCCACGGTGGTCTTCTTCCACGAGAACCAGTTGTCGTATCCGCTGGAGCCCGGCCAGACGCGCGATTACCAGTACGGCTTCACGAACCTGACGACGTGCCTGGCCGCCCAGGCGGTCTGGTTCAACTCGGCGTATCACCGGACGTCGTTCCTGGACGCCGTGGCTGACCTGCTGGACCGGATGCCCGACTACGTGCCGGAGGGCCTGCCCGAGGCCATCGCCGCCAAGAGCCGGGTCATGCACCTCGGGGCCGACCTCCGGCCGCTGGTGCCGGGCCGCGAGGGTAAACCGCATGCCCCGCCGCTGACGATCCTCTGGAGCCATCGGTGGGAATACGACAAGAACCCGGAGGCGTTTTTCAAGGTCCTGTTCGACCTGGCCGACGAGCGCTTACCGTTCCGCCTGGCGGTGCTGGGCGAGGTGTTCCGCAAATGGCCACCGGTGTTCGAGGAGGCCCGCAAGCGGCTGGCCGACCGCATCGTCCAGTTCGGCTACGTGCCGGACCGGCAGGCGTACGAGGCCTACGTGCGCCAGGCCGACGTGGCGGTCTCGACGGCCATCCAGGAACTGTTCGGCCTGTCGATGGTCGAGGCGACGGCGGCCGGCTGCTTCCCGCTCATGCCGAACCGGCTGAGTTATCCGGAGATCGTCCCGCCCGAGTGGCACGAGACGTTCCTCTACGCCGACGAGCGGGAACTGCGGCGGAAACTCGCGACGCTCCTCCGCGGCCAGGGCCCATGGGACCGGGCCGCCGAAATGGCCGACTACGTCCAGCGGTTCGACTGGTCGAACCAGGCCCGGGCGTACGATGCGGCACTGGAGGAGGCGGCCGGGGCGGCGCCGGCTGGTTAGCCGCGCGCGGCGGGTCTCCGTACCCGCCGCGCTATGACACCGAGTAAGGTCGACCGTTGTCCCCATCCTCCCAGAAACCGACGCCGCTGCCGTCGCCCGGCCGGACGGGCCGCCTCCGCCGTAGGCTGCTCGCGTGGTACCGCACGAATCGCCGCGACCTGCCGTGGCGGCGGACCTCCGACCCGTACGCCATCTGGGTGGCCGAGGTCCTCCTCCAGCAGACCCAGGTGCCGACCGCCGGACCGTACTACGAGCGGCTGCTCGCCCGCTTCCCGACGGTCCAGGCGCTGGCCGGCGCGCGGCGGCAGGAGGTGCTGAAGGTCTGGCAGGGCCTCGGCTACTACCGCCGGGCCGCCAACCTGCACGAGGCCGCCCGCCGCATCGTCCGCGACCACGCCGGCCGCGTGCCCGACGACCTTGCCGCCTTCGCCGACCTGCCCGGCGTGGGACGATACACGTGCGGGGCGGTCCAGTCGATCGCGTTCGGGCATCGGCTGGCGGCCCTCGACGGCAACGCCGCCCGCGTCCTGGCCCGCTGGTTCGCCGTCACGCGACCCGTCACGGGCGCGGCAGTGCAGAAGGACCTGTGGCGGTTGGCGGAGCACCTCGTGCCGCCCGCCGCGACCGAACGAGGCAAGGGCCGCGGCAACCCCAACGCCCCCGGCGACTGGAACCAGGCCGTCATGGAACTGGGGAGCCGCGTGTGCACGCCTCGGTCGCCGGCGTGCCTGGTCTGCCCCGTGCGGACGCTGTGCCGGGCCGCCCGCCGGGGCATCCAGGACCGCCTGCCCGTCAAGGCCCGCCGCCGGCGCGTGCCGCACATTGAGGTGGGGGCGGGCATCGTCTGGCGCAGGGGCAAGGTCCTCATGTGCCGGCGGCCGGAGGGCAAGATGCTGGCGGGCCTGTGGGAATTCCCGGGCGGCAAAGTGCACCCCGGCGAGACCATTCAGGCGTGCATCCGCCGGGAACTGAAGGAGGAGTGCGACCTGGACGTCGAGGTCGGCGACCACCTGGTCGACGTCACCCACACGTACTCGCATCTGAAGGTGACGCTGCGGTGCTACCACTGCCGGGCCCTGCCCGGCCGCGCCAAGTCGCTGGCGGCCGACGAGGTCCGTTGGATGCGGGTTGCGGACATCCCGTCGCTGCCGCTGCCGGCGGCCGACCTGAAAATCCTGACGGCCCTGGGCATCGACCGGGCCACCGCCCACCGGGCGACGCGGGGCGCGTAAACCTCGGTTCGCCGGGGCGCCGTTCGCACCCGGCCGGACAAGCCGGCCGGGCCACACCCCCGCGCAGGAATCGTCGGGTCATGCCTTTACGTCCGCCTTCCGCCGCGGTACACTGGTAACGCTTATCCGGGTACCTGAGCGCAAAGGAGGCGCCTTACCCGCCGACATCCCGGCCGCCACCGGCGTCCCCCCGGCCTTTCATCCCCTTATCGGGTACCATGATTCGCGGCACGGGGACGCAGACGCCCGCCCGGCGGACGGGCAGCCCACTGGAGCCGTCCTATGCCGTATGCGAAGTGTCTGGTCGTCCTGCTGTTGGCCTCGGCCGCGATGGCCGCGCCTGCGCCGAACCCGCCCGCCGAGGCCCCACCGCCGGTCCTCGCCCGTCCGGGCGACAGCGACACGCCGGCCGCCCCCGTCCCGCCGGGCCCCGCCCCGGTCGAACCGTCCCCTGCCGCGCCGGCCGCCCCGGTTGCTCCGGCCGAGAACGCGGAACAGGCGTACAGAGATGCTACCGTGGTCCTCGAACTTCAGGTCGACACGGTCCAGGCGAACCCGACGGCCGACCCGCGCCTGGTGTGGGAAGCCCAGGGGCCCGTCCTCGACGTGCTGAAGGGAAACGTGCTGCCCGGCCGGGTGTCCATCCACGTGGACAGCGTGGTCCGGGCGTTCGACGCGCCGCGGGCGGACCTCGTCGGCAAACGCTTCATTGTGCCGCTGAAGTACCTCGGCCCGGCCGCCCAACGCCGGTTCCAGTTGGCCGGCACGCGCGGCTATCCGACCGGCAGCGCCGGGGCCGACCGCCTCCGGAAACTCTCCGAGACCGACATGCCGGCGGCCCCGGTCAACCGGCAGTTGGACCTGGCCATCGAACCCATCGAGAAGACCTTCCCGGTGGTCGGCCCGAAGGTCATCAAGGTTACCCTGACCAACAAGGGCCGCGACTCGGCCACGTACCTCCAGGCCCCGCTCACGGAGAAGGACGGGCGGCTGTACCTTCCGGGCTCGGGCCGGCTGCACATCCGGACGACGGGCGGCGAACTGGTGGCCGACAAGGGCAACGTGACGACGGGCGTCGTACCGCCACCGCCCCCGCAGCCCGCCCTTATCCTCCCGGGCGCCACGTTCGTCGAAACTATTGATCTCGATAAGTATTACACCCTTCCGGCCGGCCGGTACACGCTGGCGATGTCGCTCGCGACGCCCGACGGCAAGGGACGCATCCCCTCCAACGGGTTCACGTTTCAGGTGGGGGCCGTGAACCTGCCCGAACCGCCGCCGGCCGCCGGCGAAACCGAAAACCCGCCGGAACCCGGCACCGGGACCGTCGAGCCGGCGCCCGCCGTCAGCCCTGCCACGTCCGGCCCTCGCCTGCCCGACCCGGACTCGTACAAGCCGGGCGACGCCTCGTTCGGCCTGGCGGCCCTGCTGCGGCCGACCAAGGCCGTGTACGCCCTGGGCGAACCCGTGGCCATCGAGTTCCGGCTCATCAACACGGGGCCGCGGACGCTGGCGGTCGATACGCGGCTGGAGCGGACGCTGACCATCCGCGTCGACGCCGACGGCGACAGCCCCCAGCCGCTGACCGTCCGCCAGGTCATCCCCTGGCCCGACGACAAGGACACCCTGCCCGAGCAGCGGGCGTACCTTCGGCCGGCGGCGTTCTGGGGTCGCACCATCAACCTGAACACGCTGTACGGCAAATCGGTGACCGCGTTCGAAGGGCCGACGGCCAAGGAGATCGCCCAGGGCAAGTCGCTGGAGTACGAACGTTTCGGGCGGAACCTGTTCGGCTTCACGAAGCCCGGCACGTACACCATCAGCGCGGCCTACGCCGTCAGCACGAAGCCCTCCTCGCCCGACCAGGCGCCGCCCGAGGGCGCCAAGGCCTGGTGGACCGGCGACGCCCAGACCAACACGATTACCATCCGCATCGCGGAGAAGAAGTAGTACCGCGCGGCACACATTCCCTTGACGCATCGCCCGCTGCGCGGTAAGAAAGTACCGGCACGGGGCGAGCATCCGGGCGGACCGTCCGGGGGCTCGCCCCGTCTCTGTTCGGAGACCGTGCGATGGCCCGATCCCAGCGACCCCGCCCCAAGCGGCCGCCCACCGACACGCTCCACTTCGAGACGCCGGACGCGGAGGACGCCGGCTCGTCCCCCTCACCCCAACCCTCTCCCGTCGAGGGAGGGGGGGCATCCCCCGGCCGGGCGAGCCGGCCGGGCCACACCCATCGATCCACGGGCCGCGGCGCGCCGCGGCCTACAGATCCCGTCGCGGGAGAAGGGGCGACCGCCAGCCGGTTCGACCGGTTCCTGGCCGACCTCGTGCACGAGCGCGGCTACGCCGGGCAGGCCATGCACGTGCACTCGCTGCCCGCCCGCGAGGCCGCGTACTCCGACCCCGAGGCCCCCCTGCCTGAGCCGCTGGCCGAAGGGCTGGCGGCCGCCGGCGTCGAGCGCCTCTACGTCCACCAGGCCCGGGCGCTGGACCTCGTGCGCGCGGGGCGCGACGTGGTCGTCGTCACGGCCACCGCCAGCGGCAAGACGATGTGCTACAACCTGCCGGTCCTGGAGCGGCTGCTGGCCGACCCCGACGCCACGGCCCTGTACCTGTTTCCGACGAAGGCCCTGGCCCAGGACCAGTTGGGCACGCTGAAACGGTGGGCCGACACCCATCCGGCGGTCGGCGACGCCCTCCGCCCCGCCACGTACGACGGCGACACGCCGCGGCACAACCGGCGGAAGATCCGCTCCGAGGCGAACGTCATCCTGTCGAACCCGGATATGATGCACGTCGGCGTCCTGCCGCACCATCCGCGATGGGCCACGTTCCTGGCCAGCCTCAAATACGTGATTGTCGACGAGTTGCACCAGTACAGGGGCATCTTCGGGTCGAACGTGGCCATGGTGATGCGGCGTCTGGCCCGGGTGTGCGCCCATTACGGCAGCCGGCCGCAGTTCATCGCCGCCAGCGCGACGATCGCGAACCCGGCCGAACTGGCGGGGGCGCTGCTGGGAAGGCCGTGCGAATGCGTCGACACCGACGGCAGCCCGCGCGGGCCGCGCCTGTTCGTCCTCTGGAACCCGCCGCCGCTGGCGCGCGACGGCCTGGCCCGCCGAAGCGCCAACATCGAGGCCACCGACCTCCTCGTCCGCCTCGTCGAGCGCGGCGTGCAGACGATCGTCTTCACGAAGGCACGCGTGGTGGCGGAACTGGTGTACCGGTACGCCCGCGACCGGCTCGTCAAGGACCATCCGCCGCTGGCCGACCGCGTCCGGGCGTACCGCGGCGGGTACCTGCCCGAGGACCGCCGGGCCATCGAGCAGGCCCTCTTCAGCGGCCGGCTGCTCGGCATCGCCTCCACGAACGCCCTGGAACTGGGCATCGACGTCGGCTCGCTCGACGCGTCCATCCTGGTGGGTTTCCCCGGCACGATCGCCTCGACGTGGCAGCAGGCCGGCCGCGCCGGGCGCGGGGCCGAGCAGGCCCTCACCATCCTGGTCGGCTACAACGACCCGATCGACCAGTACCTGATGCGCGAGCCGGCGTATGTCTTCGGCCGGCCCGTGGAACAGGGCGTCATCGACCCCGAGAATCCGTACATCCTGGCCGGCCACCTGGGCTGCGCCGCGGCGGAACTGCCGCTCGCGCCCGACGACGCGGCCCTGTTCGGTCCCCAGATGACGGAGGTGGCCGAGGCCGTCACGCACGACGGCCGCATGACCCGCATCAATGACCGCTTCTACTGGTCCAGCCCCGACTCGCCCAGCCAGAAGACCGACCTGCGGACCATCTCGAACGACACGTTCGCCATCGTGCGGACCGACGGTGCCGCCAGCGCCGTCCTCGGCCAGGTCGATTCCATCAGCGCCCCGGAACTGGTCTACCCGAACGCCGTCTACCTGCACGAGGGCGAGAGTTTCCAGGTCCGCCGGCTCGATTTCGACGGCAAGGTCGCCTACGTCGAGCCCGCCGACGTCGACTACTACACCCAGCCCGTCCTCAACGATGCGTGCACCGTCCGAGGCGAGCGCCTGCGCAAAGACCTGCCCGGCCTGACGGCGTGCTTCGGCGACCTGGCGGTCACCTGGGCCACGGTGGCGTTCAAGAAGATCCGCTTCTACACGAACGAGAACCTGGGGCAGACGGCGCTCGATTTGCCGCCGCAGACGCTCGAAACGACCGGCCTCTGGCTCGTGCCCGACGCGGACGCCCTGGACGACCTCGCCGCGGCGGGCCTGCGGGCCGTCGAGGGTCTCGTCGGCGTCCGCAACCTCATGCTCGTCTGCCTGCCGATGCTGGCCATGTGCGACCGCAAGGACCTCTCGGGCATCGTCGAGAGCTCCAACACGGGCCGGCCCACGGCCTTCGTCTACGACCGGTTCCTGGGCGGCCTGGGCTTTGCCGAGAAGGGTTACGAACTGCTGGGCGACCTGCTGGCCATGTGCCGGCGGCTCGTCGAGGACTGCGGCTGCGAGGACGGGTGCCCGGCGTGCGTGGGCCTGGCGAACCTCCGTCCGCCCCTCCACCAGGACCCCGACCTGACGCACGGGTACGCGATTCCGTCGAAACGGGCGGCGGCCGCGCTGCTGGAACGCCTGGCGGGCGACCCGGCCGCGTCATGCTGAAGCGTCTTCGCCGGCGGCCTGCTCGTCCTTGGTCGACTCGCCGGCGGTGTGATCGCCGGCGTCAGGCTCGCCCTCGGCGGGCGGCGTGTCGGCGGCGGGGCCCTCCCGGGCGGGAGCCGTGTCGGCCGGTCCCCCCACGCCCGTCCGGACGCGCGAGTTCCGGAGTTCCGGGGACAGGGAGTTCCGGGAGTTCCGGGGACAGGATACGCAACTCCCCATCGGCGCGTGCTTCTGCCCCGGGCACCCTGGACACAATACCATTTTCCGCACCGACCGTCAATTGAGTTCCGTATCCTGTCTGGGAAGTGCCCCAG
>Ga0180434_10003095_pt1 | contig 21433 bp, 20 predicted proteins | sample SS_ome_7_FD_132453 | JGI IMG/M metagenome (GOLD analysis project Ga0180434, IMG submission 132453) | Hypersaline lake sediment archaeal communities from the Salton Sea, California, USA - SS_1_D_2 metaG | ecosystem: Environmental > Aquatic > Non-marine Saline and Alkaline > Hypersaline >...
GGATCTCCTGATTTCACGCGCAACTTGAGCGTGCAACCGCTCTCGAAGCTCCGGGGGAACTGCCGCTTGGAGTTCCTCGTCCGATAGCTGATCGCTGTAACGATCCAGTAGTCGTGCTAGGTCGTTTTCGTCCATGACATCATGCTCACGCGTGCTCGATTCCTTTCTGATTCAAACACCGCTGCAAGAGGCGGTACGCCGCCCGCTTGTAGTCTCCCGCCGTGCTATGCATGCTCTCTTTGCCCCAAAGGAACGTTGCGGTTTCGCGCTCGGACATTCCGAGGTCGTGTATGCAATGCAATACTGCCCCCCATGCCGGCTCCTCGTCCCGGAGCCGCTCCTGGCACGTTCGTAGGGCCCTCCTCACTTCAGAGTTCAGTGCGGGAGGCGGCTCCGGTGGCCGAACTTTGGACGCGCGGTAGTGCCTCTCCTCGTAATTGGCCATCCGTCTCGCCGCGCGTGTCGCGATCGTCTTGATCCAGTTCGCCAGTTCCCCGGGCGTATTTCCCTTGTAGCTTGCTCGGGATCTCAAGCACTGACTGACAGTTTCCTGCCGAACGTCGGGGAAATCGTCCAACGAGAGAAAACTGGCTGCACGATATCGCTTCATGATCTTATGGACCAGCCGGTCAAGCGCCGGCATAGCTTGAGCGAGCAGGAAACCGCCACGTTCCTCATCTCCGCGCAGTGCGCCGACGGCCAACTCGTAGAACGCGTCCTCGGCATCCATGGCAAACTGTGTGCCGGCGGCGACTAAACAAGACTCGTTGGACAAGCTCATGATACTGTAGCCCAAGCAGCCTCCCGGTCGCGTTTCCCGGAAACGGCCTCGCGTGATCTTACGTGGTTTCGCGCATAGAAAGCCGGCACGGCGCCGCCAGATTCTGATTCCGGCGAAATCCGCCGCGGCATACGTCAGCAACGGGCTTGGCATCTAAGTCCAAAATCATTATTGAACGGCGCCTCCGATTGCCAACAGGCGCATTGAAACCGACCGCTTGTATTGTCGCACAAATACATCATTACCCTTTCATTTTCAAGGCGAATTTCCTCCTGCTTGGTTTTCTTTCAGCATGATCATTAAATCGATCGTTCTTTCCGGCATCGCCCGCGACTTGTGCTTGCGTTTTTTCCTCAAGTTTTTTCGGCCGCCAAGCAAATAACGTGCACAGTGAAAGAGAATAGGGCGAAACGACGTGCCCGAGCGAAGAAATACGGATGGCGACCGATTTCGCCGAACTTCGCCAAGAGTTTCGCATGGTGACGACAGTCAATACTTATGGTCGGAAAATCTGCTTGAACCGCGACGCACGTCGCGACTTGTTTAACAAGTTGACTCTAACAAGTGAAGAGAGGTGCACAATGAACAACACGCGATACATGTGGAGCCTGGCGCTTTGGGCGGCGCTTGTCCCTGCCCTGGACACTCGGGCAAACGAGCAAGATGGGAAGACGCGGAATACTAATGCGCGACCGCATCCTGCCGTCGTATCGGAGCAATGCGAGCCTGCTCCAGAGCTGGCGTATGCGCCGTATCTAGGATACGGCAGCGTAACGATCCTTTGCACCGGCGAGTTGATTGTTCGCATGGACGGAGATCCTCGATCCAGCGATCCGGAATGGCGCGAACCTGTCGAAAGCTACGTCTTCTCCTTCGTGGACACGGACGGGCTGCGTCTGGTTAACGCGGACGGATATTGGTTCATCGACCAGAACGGAGAAGCCTCTCGCCGATACGGGCTCTCGCCCGCCGACGTTTCGACAACGGATCTCCCCGCCCGAGACAGCAAAAAGCGCGACGGTTGTAAACGACAAGCCGTTCTGGACGTCAGAGGGGAAATGACTCTCGAATTGGCTCCCGACGGGAGATACGGCTTCCTCCAAGTTTGGGATTCCGAGACTCTGAACTCATTCACGGCGGAATTCGCCAGCGTTATCGAGGCTGGCTGGGGTAATCCCTCGGCGCCGTTGAGCGGCGGCGGAGCTTGCGATACCAACTGTCCGGAAGGAGACTGCGATATCGTCTGCGGCCTGGGCATTCTCCGATGCGCCCGTTGCTACTGCGCGACCGATGGCACGCCCGTCTGTGAATGCTACTGGTGTTGGCAAGGCGGCGGCTTTGCGGTTAGCGCCGCTGTTTCCCAGCAGACGCCCGCGACCTGTCCGCAATCCGATGCGAAAACCAACGATTAAAGACCAATGAGAATCACCAAGGCCCCACGGTCAGCATGAAGCGATAATCGGATTCATTGCATTCCCGGCGAGGAACACAGTAAACATCCGTTGAAACCGGAGAATCCAGGCGCCGAGAACAGATTAACCACATAAGAGATAAGGAGATGATTATGTTCGCACGCATCACACTGACGTTTATCATATGCACTCTGACCGTTGCAGTTGCTCAAGGCGCTGTCGTATGGGGTTATTGTTACCTTGAAGAGCAACCGCTCCCTTGCCTCACTGTGGTTGAAATCGACGAGGGCGTGCTTCACGTGCCCGACATCACGGACTCTGACGGCCGCTACGATTGGCTCGCGGTTATCCCCGGGGCGCACACCTTCACGTATTCGCATCCCGGATACGCGACGGAAACGCACGTGTTCACTGTCCCCTTCGGCGGCGGACGACTCCCGGACGTCACTTTGGAAAGCAAGGCGATCTGCGATCCGGCGGACTGGAATCACTATCCATACGCGCTGTCGGAGCCAGAACCCGACTTCACGTTCCCCGACGTCGAGGGAATGCACGATCCTACTTCCACTTTTCGCGCCGAATGGTGGTACGTCAATTTCCATCTCTTCACCGACGAGAACAACCACGAGTACGGCGGATTCGTCGCTTTCTTTAAGCCGCCAATCGTCGGACTGCCCTGCATGGTTCTGCAATCCATCATTGATCTTGAAGACGGCGTCCCCTATTACTCGCACGACGAGTTCCCGGCGATCTTCCTGGCGAACGACCAATGGCTAGACGTGACGGCGGGCGGCAACCGACTCAAGAACCGGGAGTGTGAAGGCGAGTTGCTCCCGTTCGAGTATCATCTCTACGCCGGTTGGGTGGAAGGCGGCATCGTGCAGGTGGAACTCGACATGAAGGACCTGAAGCCGCCCTTTGCAGTCTGTGGCGACGGATACGAGGACTTCGGCGACGCCGGCGGCTCTTATTACTACACCCATCCGAGGCTTGATGTCCTGGGCAAGATCCACCTCCCCGGCTTTCCCGCCGCTGGCAAGGACGTACACGGCTACGCCTGGATCGATCACCAGTGGGGAAACTGGACGCCCGACACCGTAACCTGGGAATGGATTTCCATCCAACTCGACGACGACCGGGATATCATGGTGTTCGACGCCTGGGCCAATGACGAGACTCTGGTCAGTTGCGGACTCAATTACTACGACGAAAACTGCTCATTGGAAGTGCTGGAGGACTACAACATGACAGTCCTCGATTCATACGTCGATCCGGTGACGGAGAATGAGTTCGCCACGCAATGGAGGGTGACGGAATCGTCCCGGCAAATGGACCTGGTCGTCACCGCCGACGACGAAGACCAGATAATGCGAATCGGAGAGAATCTGGTCTTCCGAACTTGCTTCTGGGAGGGCGCTTGCGGCGTGTCCGGCACGATCGGCGGACAACCCGTCGAGGGCACGGCCTATGCCGAAGTTACGCACGCACCGCCTGATTGGCAGCCTCCCGGCTGCCCCAATCCCGGCGACGCCGGCAGATTCTGCACCGCCGACATCTACCCGAACAACGCCGACGGCGTCTGGTGTTACGACTACGACGGCGACTGCGTTGTTGAACTGGCTGATTTGGCCCAACTGCTGGGCAACTACGGTTGCACGGCCGGCTGCACGCACGAAATGGGCGACGTCTTCCCCAAAAACGGCGACGGCGCCTGGGAAGACGGCGTGGACGGCGACGGCGTCATCGACCTGAATGACCTCGCCGAAATGCTCGGCCAATACGGCGACAACTGCGCCCGGTAGACCGTTTGCGGCGCGCGTGCCGGAGTTGCGGGGCTCATCGCCGTCGCGCGGTGAGCTCCGCGCGAGACCTGCCGTGCGGGCGCCGCTGGAAGTGAAACGCGCCCGACAGGATTCGAACCTGTGACCTACGGTTTAGGAAACCGTTGCTCTGTCCTGCTGAGCTACGGGCGCTTATCGACATGCTTGACCAAGGGGACAATCCGAGGGACGGCAAACTCCGGCGGAATGAAAGTCCCGACGACCGAATAACCCTGAAATAATAAATTGCCCAACATGGCCGAGCGGACCAAAGCAATCCAAACTGAAAAAACCACCAATCGCAAGTTTACTCGTCTCAAGGCGACAACGGAAGACGGCGCAACCCGAGCGACAAAAAGCGGGGGCGCTCCTAGCGGCGCAACTCGCTTGGCGACAATCACGTATCTTTTTCTCCAAACGCAATGAATTCACACGGATATCGATAAATCGCATGCGCGGGGCCGCCCCGCACACGCCGCGAATGCTCGCGGAAAACAAAGACACATGGCGTCAGTAATTCAGTAAGACAGGTGTCGTCGGGACGACCAACGGGGTACCCTGACGATGAACAGGACGGCGACCGGCGCGCCGGGATCGCCAGTGATGTCCATTGGCGAACCTTGGCAAGGGAGCCCGCACGTGCGCCAAACGGTGATGGAGATGCCGCGATCCGGACCTTGCACCTGGATGGTTTTCATCGGCGTGGTCGGCTTGGCGGCCGTGGTTCGCGCCGTCGGCCTGGGAGATCGCCCGCTGTGGTTGGATGAAGCCCTAAGCCTCCTGTACGCCCGGATCGACCTGTCCTTACTGCTCGAGCTTCGTCGGCAGGGAACAAACCCGCCATTGTATCACCTGTTATTGTCACATTGGGTTGATCTGTTTGGTTCAAGCGAGGAAGGGTTGCGCTCCTTGTCCGTGACGGCGGGCGCCGCGGCCGTCGGGCTGACCTACCTGTTGGGCCGGGCCGTCGGCGGGACGGCCGTAGGCTTGGTGTCAGCCGGGATGTTAATGTTCAGCAGTATAGCCGTCGGCTTCTCGCAAGAGGCACGTTACTATGCCCTGGTCGAGATGTTGGCGGCGGCCGGATCGCTGTTACTACACTTGGCCGTGACCTCGCGCCGCGCGAGTTGGATGGCATGCTACGCGGCAGTGATGGTCGTTTTTGTCTGGACACACGCCTTTGCCTGGTTCGTGCTGGCCGCTCATGCGGCGGCTGTGGCGGGAACGCTTTTGGCGCCGTCAAACCGCTCGGCCCATCGCCGGCGCCTGGCTATGTGCTTCGGAGCGGCTGTCCTGGCGGTGGCGGTCTCCTTCCTGCCGTGGTTCGGAATTCTCATTGCGCAGGTGCGGATGGTTCTGGACGATTACTGGGTGCCGCGGCCGAACGCAGTCATGCTGCTGGACTGTACGCACGGTTTCCTTGTGCCGCTGGAGGTGTTGCGATGGCCCGTGGTCGCGATCGCGAGTCTGGGCGGCGTGTATGCCTGGCGGCGGCGGCGGCGGAACGGCGGGCATGTCCGGAAAGACGGCGTCGTGATGCGGTTTGACTGGCTGATGTTATGTGCCTGGGCGACGCTGCCAATATGTATACCGCTTCTCTGGTCGCTGGCGGGCACGCCGATCTTCCAGGTGAAGTACGCCTTGGCGGCTCAGCCGGCAATGCTCATCCTGTTGTCGCTCCTGATCGTCCGCCGGCCACGTTTCGGCTTGTTCCTTGTCGCCGCCCTTGCGGCGGCGCAAGCCCCGACGCCGAATCGCGGATTGCCGTTTGAGGACTGGTCACGCGCGGCCGCCGTTATCAAGGCCGGCGTTCAACCAGACGCGCCGGTCTACGTTTGCCAAGATTACACCTACTTCGCGCTGGCCTATTACCTCGATAACGAGAGATACCCGATTACGCCGGTGATCAGGCGCCCCGACAAACCCAATCCCTTTGCCGAGATTTATCCCCGGCCGCCGTTAACCTACGAACAGTGGCTCGACCGACTGCGACAAGATGACCAGGCATGGATTGTGCTCGCACACCTGAGCCACCTCGGCGAGCAATTCGCGGCCGAGGAGATCATGGCTGACCTTCAGAAATTTGGCTTGCTTCGAGTCTGGTCCGTCCGGGGAGACATAGACGTACTGTCTTGGAAACCGAGAGGCGGCGAAACGCCGATTCCGGCACCCAGGGCAGCCAAAGAACCTCGCCCAGGCCAATTGAGTCGCTCAATAAGTCGGTCGAGCGCCGCGGAAGCGCCTTGAGAAAGCCTTCTAGGCGCTTGTGTACGCCGACCAATCTTCGATTGGGCCGTCACGATCCACTTCTATGAACTGTTCCGTTACCATCTCATGCCGGAAAATCACCCGCTCGCCGCGAAAATTTTTAACTGTAACTACATATATACAACCGGTTACAATCGCCCGCCCCCGGAATATTGAACGGCGTCGGGTTACGCCCGGCCCGCGCCGACAAAGGCTCGACCGTTGCTTTTGGATCAAAAATCTACTAGCCGAATGAAGCCGAGCGGCGGGGGCGCTTTTCTTTCAGCATCCATACTTCGTTGCCGGACTTATTGAAGTGAATGCGGGTCATATAGGCGTGCATCAACATAATTCCGCGACCGCAGGGGCGTTCGAGATTTTCGTCGGCGGTGGGGTCAGGGATTCGATTAGGCGAGAAACCGGGGCCTTCGTCGCGAACCATGATGACGGCTCGCGCGTGATTGATCAGATATCGCACGATGACTTTTTTATTGGCGTCGTCGTTGTTGCCGTGCTTGAGGGCGTTGGTGAGGGCTTCCTCCAGGGCGAGCTTGACGGCGAAGGCGTCGTCGGGGCTGAAGCTGTTGCGGGCAAGTTCCGACGCGATGCGCTCTTCGGATTCGCCCCCGCCGTGGAGTCTGTCGTGGACGATTATCTCATGTAAATCGGCAGCCCTCAGGTTGAACTCTCTGGGAACCGTCATCTTCGCCTCGTGACGCGGTCGGGGGGGGGCCGTGGCCGTCTCGGCGCAGCGTCTAAAACTGAGCGATGGCTTGGTCCGCCGTATCATGAATATCAAAGACGCGATTCAACCGAGTGATTTTGAAAACTTCAAAGATCTGACGGTTGATATCAGAAAGCTTCAATTCGCCGTTCGTTTCCTTGATCTTCTTGTTGAGCGTGATCAGCATGCCGAGGGCCGCGCTGGACAAGTGATCGACGTTCTGGAAATTGAGCAAAAGCTTGATTCCCGGCTCGGAGTCCACAACCTGATGGAGTTCCTCCTCGATCTCCTGAATCGCCAATTCCTCAAGAATTTTCCGGTCGGCGAACGCCACAACTGAGATTTCGTCGGTCCGTTTGATTTTAAGATGAGACCACGGCTGTTCCATCGGAGAGGTCTCCTGGCTTCGGTTTCAGGCCCGCGACGGGCTTGCGCTGGGCGTCGAACCATCACGATTCTCGCCTTCCAGTCCCTATTGCTGGATTTTCCAATGCGCGTGAGCGCGTGTCAAGCGATGAAACTCTATCGCGGCCGGCGCATCTGGGCAAATTCACGCGGCAAACGATAAAGGCAAAATACAATATGCATCAATGAACCGCATCACGTTCCGGCGTCAGAGAATTTGCGTCAGCCCCTCCACCCGAAGTCGATTGAACCGATTTGGCGGGACGGGCGCACCCTAAAACCGACTTGGCCGGGCGGGGCGACAGGTGGAGCCTGTACCCTCGCCAGGCGGATTGTTAAACTGCGCCGAATGTCGGCAAGGCAAGCATGATTGAGACGAAACGGAGATTCGGTTGGGCGCCGTCGTTCAAACTTTTTATCGTTACCACTCCTACATCTACGACTGGACCCGCTGGACGATCTTGCACGGCCGCCGTCGCGCGGCTTCCCGTCTGCGATTGACGCCGGACAGCTCAGTTCTGGAAATCGGCTGCGGCACGGGTTTGAATTTTCGCTATTTGCTGGATTATCTGGATCCAAACCGGGGACGACTGGTCGGGTTGGATTTTTCGGCCGACATGCTGAGGTTCGCCGAAAAACGCATCTCCCACAAGCGGTGGAAACATGTCGAGTTGGTCGAGACCGACGCGTCAAAAATGGAGCTGGGACGCCGGTTCGACGGCGTACTCTTTGCCTACAGCCTTACCATGATCCCGGATTGGCGCGGGGCGATCGAACGGGCCAGGGCTCACCTCAAACCCCACGGACGACTGGTTGTGCTCGACTTCGGACAATTCAAGGGATGGGGGCCGATAGGACCGGTGATGCGGGGGTGGCTGCGCCTAAACCATGTCGAGACGTTGAGGCGTTACGAAGACGAGCTTCGCCGCGCTTTACCGGATTTGGCCGTGCAGCATTGGCTGGGCGAATACAGCTTCACTGCCGTCGGTTCGAGGGCGACGGGATGACGCCGCAAGTGATCGACATGCCTACGCCCGAAGGCCGTTCGTTGATGGAGCGGATGGTTTTTCGCGGGATCGTCTTCAACATGTCGTGGGAAGATCCTGAGATGGATCGGCGAACGTTGCGCGTCGGTCCGGGCGACACCGTGATCTCCATCACTTCCGCCGGCTGCAACCCGCTGAATTTTTTGTGCCACAACCCGGACAAGTTGATCGCGATCGACGGCAATCCGGCGCAAAACGCAATTTTAGAACTCAAGCTGGCCGCCGTCGCCGCTCTCGATTACGAAACGTTTTTCGACATATTCGCTGCTCGAAAACCATCGGCGGCGAGCAAGGCGTATCGTGCTAAACTGCGCGATCGGCTTTCGCCGCGCGCGCGGGAATTCTGGGATAAAAATCTCTGGATGGCGCATCGCGGTTTGTACAAATTCGGCAAGATGGGCGTCGCGACGCGTCTCGTCCGCTTGGTTCTGCCCTTGCTAGGCGTCACAAAAAAGCATTTGGAGGAGCTTTTTGAACTGAACTCCCTGGCGGAGCAGGAAACGTTTTATCACCGACATATCGAGCCGCGCCTCTGGGGCCCCGTCTTGCGATGGTTGTGCGAGTCACGCTGGTTCATGTACCTCTGCGGGGTGCATCCGCGGCAGCTGGATCTAATCGACGCCCAGCACGGAATATACGACTACATCCGTAAGCGAATAGAGTACGCCTTAACCAAGGTGCCCATCCACGATAACTATTTTCTCAGCGTCACGGCCACCGGTCGGTTTCGAGGCAAACGCGTGCCGCCGTATTTGCTGGAAGAAAACTTTCAAACGCTGCGCGACAACCTGGAGCGCGTTACCGTGGTCAACGGCTGGCTGCGGCCGTACCTGGACACGCAGACGCCGAGATCGATCAACAAGTTCAATTTGCTGGACATTTTTGATTGGATGACGCCCGAGTTGTTCGAGTCGACGCTGCAAAGCGTGCTGCGCGCCGCCGCCCCGGGCGCCCGGTTGATTTATCGTTCCGGCAGCTACGAGATGCCTCCGCCGGCGTCGATCAGAAAACGCTTGCGACATCACGCTAAGTTGGCCCGAGAGTGCCTGGCGATCGACCGTTCGGCCACTTACGGCAGTTTCTACGTATTCTCGGTAAAACCAAACCGATAATATCAGATGATATTTGATTATCGAGACGCCGCCCGCGCGGCGGAGGTCGTCCGTAGTTTGCACGCCTCACAAAGCAGCGGCTCGCTGCGGGGAAAAAACGGATTGGGCCGCTGCGCACGTGATTAGCGGCTTGACAGAGGTGTGTTCGAGCGCGAAGCTACTGGTTCAGGGGGCGCTGCAAGGCGATCGGTTGTGAATGGATTCTCTTTGTCTCTGTGTATTAAAGAAGGAGCTGAGTGATGGCGGTGCGCGTTGGTATTAACGGATTTGGACGTATCGGACGGTTGGTGCTTCGATCGGGGATCAAGGATAAGGACATCGAATTCGTCGCGATTAATGATTTGGTGCCCGCCGACGCACTAGGTTACCTGCTGAAATACGACTCCACGCACGGACAGTGCTCGAACGATATCAGCACGAGCGAGGCAACCATAAAAATCGACGGCAAGACCGTCAGATGCTTCAGCGAACGCGATCCGGCCGTGTTGCCATGGAAGGATCTGGGCGTGGATTACGTGGTGGAGTCAACGGGCCTGTTTACCAAAACCGAGACCGCCGGTAAACATCTCGAGGCCGGCGCGAAGCGCGTGATTATCTCGGCCCCGGCCAAGAGCGCGGAAATCCCGACGCTCGTGCTCGGGGTTAATGAGGAAGTCTACAACAAGGATAAGGACCGGATCGTCTCGAACGCGAGTTGCACCACGAACTGCCTTGCCCCCGTAGCCAAGGTTGTGAACGATGAGTTCGGCATCGCCGAAGCCTTGATGACCACGATTCACGCCATGACGGCCACTCAGCCTACGGTTGACGGCCCGTCGAAAAAGGATTGGCGGGGCGGTCGCGGCGCCGCTCAGAACATTATTCCAGCAAGCACCGGAGCGGCGAAAGCGGTTACGCTCTGCATCCCGGAACTCAAGGGCAAACTCACCGGCATGGCTTTCCGCGTCCCCACCCCAGACGTTTCGGTAGTCGATCTGACGCTGCGGACTGAAAAAGAGACTTCGCTGGCCAAAATCAACCAAGCCATGAAGGCCGCTTCCGAGGGCCGAATGAAGGGGTATCTGGGCTACACGGACGAGTTGGTCGTCAGCTCAGATTTCACAAGTTGCCCTCTGTCATCGATTTACGACGCAAAAGCCTGCATCGAGCTCAACTCGCGCTTCTTCAAATTGGTGTCCTGGTACGACAACGAAATGGGCTATTCCTGCCGGGTGAACGATCTGGTCAAGTTGATGGCTAAACAAGACGGTTTGATTTAGCCGACGGATCACGTAACATATCAGGTTCAACGAGCCCATCCCTGGTGATGGGCTTTGTTGCGTTAACTATGGGTGTAAAAATGGCGAAGAAATCGGTGCGAGACTTGGCGGTCAAGGGAATGCGCGTTTTGATCCGCGCGGATCTCAACGTCCCGCTGGACGGACAGCGGAACATCACGAACGACGCTCGGATTCGTAAATTTCTCCCAACCCTAAAACATGTGGTAGACAATGGCGGACGTGCGGTCGTGATGAGCCACCTCGGGCGACCCAAGGGCGATCCAGCGGCGGACGCCAAGCTGTCGCTACGCCCCGTGGCCGACCGCATCGGGGCGCTACTGGGCGCCGAATGCCAATTCACCCCCAACATCACCGGCCCCGAGGCGCTGGCGGCATCCGCCGGACTCAATAACGGACAGACCCTCTTGTTGGAGAATCTGCGCTTCGAACCGGCCGAGACGGTGATTGATAAGGCTAAGAACAATCAGAACGGCCGGCTGACCCCCGCCCAAGAGGAACAACGCGAGATGTTCGCGCGGGCGCTGAGCGCTCACGCGGACTTATACGTCAACGACGCCTTCGGAACCTGCCACCGCAAACACGTCAGCATGTACGACGTCCCGCAACTGGTGAGCCGCGGGGGCAGAGCGGTGGGCTTCCTGGTCGAGAAAGAATTGAAATATCTGGGCGAGGCGGTTAACTCGCCCAAACGCCCATTCGTGGCCATATTGGGCGGGGCGAAGGTCAGCGATAAGATCGGCGTTATCAAAAATCTGATCACGAAAGTGGACTCGATCCTGATCGGCGGCGCCATGACATACACTTTCTGGGCGGCGCAAGGCCGGCGAATCGGCAAGAGCCTCTGCGAGCGGGACAAGCTCGACCTGGCGAAGATGCTGATCGCCGAGGCCGGCGACAAGCTGCATCTGCCGGTGGATTCGGTCGCGGCGACTGAGTTGAAAGCGGGCGCTAATCCACAAATTATCGAAGGAGATCTGCCGGACGACATGATGGGGCTCGATATCGGGCCTAATACTTTCAAGGCGTTCAAGGAGATCGTGGATCAGGCCGGGACGATTGTCTGGAATGGGCCGGTCGGCGCGTTCGAGACGCAGCCGTTCGATACCGGAACATTCGCTCTCGCTCGCGCCGTGGCCGCGGCGACCGACAGTGGCGCCGTGTCGGTGATCGGCGGGGGCGACAGCGCGGCGGCGGTCGAGCAAATCGGACTGGCCGACAAAATGACGCACATCAGCACCGGCGGCGGGGCGTCGTTGAAATTCCTCGAAGGAAAGAAGTTCGATCCGATCGAAGTGATCGACGAGGCCTGACATTAGCGATATGAGCAATCGGAAACCAATTCGCATCGCGCCTTCTATTCTGGCCGCCGACTTCGGTAGATTGGCCGAGGAGGTCGGCGCGGTCGAACGAGCCGGCGCCGACATGCTGCATATAGACGTAATGGACGGGCATTTCGTGCCGAATCTTTCGGTCGGCGTACCCGTCGTCAAATCGCTGGCCAACCACACCAAATTGCTCCTGGATACCCATCTGATGATCGCGAATCCAGGCAAGTATGCGCCGAAATTTATCGAGGCCGGATCCGGATTGATCACGTTTCACATAGAAGCAATCAATAACCCGCTCAAACTTGCGCACCAAATTCGCGAACTTGGGGCGCGGGTCGGCGTCTCGCTGAATCCCGACACGCCGGCCGAGGCGCTGAACAAGGTCATCGAGGCGGTCGATCTGGTGCTGGTCATGACGGTTTGGCCGGGCTTCGGCGGGCAAAGTTTCATCCACGACTGTTTGCCGAAAATCGAGACTCTTTCAGCCCGATTGCGCGACGATCAAGCCTTGCAGGTCGACGGGGGCGTCAATATCGATACGGCGAAGCTGGCGGCGGCGGCCGGCGCCGACACGCTCGTGGCCGGTAACGCGATTTTCAGAAGCGACAATCCCCCCGCCGCAATCGACGACTTGCGGTCGGCGGCGAAAAACGGGGCGCGGCAGGGGCCGGCGGGATCGATGTTATGAAAGTCGCCTTGATTCCATGTGCGGCCACGGATTGGACGCAAGACGGCCGTTTACTCGGACGCGTCGACCTCGAACCGGGTGAAGACGCGCACGGGCAATGCAAAAAGTGGAGCGAAACGCTCCGAGATCAGAAGCTCGCTCGGATCTATCACGCACCGGACATATTGTCAAAAACGACGGCTCAATCCATCGCGCAAGCGCTAAACATCCCGGCCAAGAATCTGGAAGCATTGGCGGAAGTCGATTTGGGCCTGTGGGCTGGACTGACTGAAGGAGAGCTGAAAAAACGCTTCGCCAAAGCGCATCGACAACTGATCGATTCCCCGATGAACGTCAGACCGCCGAACGGCGAGGATTTTTCCGACGCCTCCGCCCGGCTGCGTAACTGTCTGAAAAAACAGATCAAACCAAACGGCCGGGCTTCGATCGGATTGGTAATGCGGCCGTTTTCATTCGCGATGGCATGCTATCTGCTCCAGGGCGATTCGGTTAAAATCTGGGAAGCCAGCCAGGATCAGCCGGCCCCAAGGGTGATGGAGTGTTTCGGCGTTCCCGAGGCCGCAAACAACGACGAGACATGAACCGTGAGCTTTGGACGGGATTAATGCATGACTGAACAACCAAGCACCGCTAGACGCGGCGTGGACGTGCCTGAAGGAGCCTGGATTCGTTGCGACGGCTGCTCCGCGATGATTTACCGACGCCTGCTCGACGAAAACCTGCGCGTCTGCCCCGAATGCGATCGCCACTACCGCATCGACGCACGCACGCGCATTCGTCATCTAAACGACGCCGGCGCCTTCGAGGAATTCCTGCCCAATCTGGTCTCGCAAGATCCACTGGAATTCGAAGATCGCATTACATACAAGCAGCGCCTGGCCGAAACGCGCGAAAAAGCCGGCGAACCCGAAGCCATCGTCGTCGGGAAAGGCTTCATTAAGGGCCGACCGGTGATCATGGGCGTGATGAATCCGGATTTCATCATGGGATCGATGGGGGCGGTCGTCGGGGAAAAGGTCGCCGCCGCCGCCGACCGCGCTCTCAAGGACGAATTACCGCTGGTAATGCTGACCTGCAGCGGCGGCGCGCGGATGATGGAGGGCATGGTCTCGCTGGTACAGATGGCGAAGACCTCGGCCGCCATCGCCAAGTTCGACAAAGCCGGCGGATTATACATCGTCGTAATGACCGATCCGACCACGGCGGGCGTGGCGGCCAGCTTCGCCTTTCTGGGAGACTTCACACTGGCCGAACCGGGCGCCCAGATCGGGTTCGCCGGGCCGCGCGTGATCGCCAATACGATCAAAACAACGCTGCCCGAGGGTTTTCAGAGCGCCGAATTCATGCTGGAGCACGGATACGTGGATCGAATCGTGCATCGCAAGAACCTGCGGAACGAAATCGCGCGTCTCATCGATTACTGTAATAAATAGCGCAAGCATCTAGGCGCCTGGATTGGGAAACTGGCCCCTGAAGTTCGCACCCTTACCATGCCGAACAACTGGTTCTTCGATAAACTGACGCAACCGCTGGTGCTGTTTGGTTTCGCGGCCCAGGCCGTGTTTATGCTGCGTTTCGTGGTGCAGTGGTTCGCCTCCGAACGCCGCGGCCGCAGCTATGTCCCGATCGGTTTCTGGTATCTGAGTTTGCTCGGCGGGCTGATGCTGTTCACCTACGGATTGCTCGATCACGATCCGGTCGTAATGCTCGGACAGGCGCTGGGACTCGCCATTTATATCAGAAATCTGGTCCTGATCCATCGCCGGCGTTTGCGCTATCATCGACGCAGACGAGACAGTTTGGATCAAGTGGCGGACGATACGCCCGTCTAGCGCGAGCGCATCTTACTACTGACAAACAAGTTAGAACTTGCGGGGGGCGCGGGCCAAACATATTTCCCAAGCGACGACGCCTTGTTGGTATAATGCATACGCATCTATCCGAGGGAGTTTTTGCATGTGCATTAAAATGAGATACGTTCTTTCAACGCGAATTTTTACATGCCTCGTCCTGGTCGCCGCAATCACGACTGCAACCCCGGCTCGCGGCCAGTGTCAGCGAACCAAGTTCAACTCGGATACTGGATGTTGCGACGAGCTGGGTTGGACCGTGGATATCGATGGAATGACGGCCGTCGCCGCGAGCGGACACGACGCCGACTATGACCGAACTGTTCGCGTATATCGTCTCGACGGCGACGAGTGGGAGGAGGAAGCCCAGCTCGGCCCGGATATTTCTGATTATCGCCTTGTGCATGATCTCTGCGTCGCGATATCCGGCGACGCCGCGGTAGTCGGCGGCTGGCGCCGCCTCCTCAGTTTTGAAAACTCAGTATTCGTCTACAGACGCAGCGGTTCACAGTGGCTGCTGGAGGCCGAGTTAACGGCGGGCGACCCGAATGCATACCCGAATTTTGGCACGTCCGTTGCGATCGACGGCGACGTGGTTCTTGTGGATATCGAGGGTTCACACGGCGCGCCTGAAACAGCCGCCGTAATGGAGTTCCGATGCAGCGCGGGCGTATGGGAGCGCGGGCAGGTTCTAAGACCTGAAGATGGCGGGTATTTCGACCGCGACATCGCGATTTCCGGCGGCGCCGTCGCCGTGCGTGGCTTTTCGGGCGGCGCTTCCGTTGATGATTTCCGCTGTGTTTACATGTACGGATACAACGGTTCCGTGTGGGAGCAGACGCAGATTTTGGAGTTGACGTCCGTGGCCAACAGCTTCTTTATTAAAACCATGGACCTAACCGGCGACGACCTGATAGTGCGGTCGACTGAACAACATGAAGACCAATGGAAATATATGGCGTACATCTATCATTTCGACGGTTTGCAATGGATTCAGCAGGCCGCTTTGAATGCATCGGAACACGAAGCAGGGTACGGCGAATCCTGCGCCATTAATGGAAATACGGCGTTGATCGGCTGGGCCAGCCTGGACGGCGGCTGGCCTTCCGACGGCGAGGCGTTGATTTATCAACGCGTGGATTCGGAATGGACGCCGGCCGGACGCCTCTTCGCGGCGAACGGCGATGATGATGAGTGGTTCGGCGCCTCGGTGGCCCTGACCGATCAGCACGCGATCGTCGGAGCGCCCTTCGGAAATTACGCCGCCGGAACGGCCTATATATTCGACCTGAACCTCCCGGACTGTAATCTGAACTCGTGGTGCGACGACATCGACATCGCCGAGGGCTGGTCCGTGGACTTTGACGGCGACGAAATACCTGAAGAATGCGGTTGCCCGGGCGATCTCAACGGCGATCGAGTCGTCAATCTGAGCGATCTGGCGATATTGCTCGCCAACTACGGCGCCGAAGAAGGCATGACGCACGCCGACGGCGACCTCGATTTCGACGGCGACGTTGATCTGTCCGACCTGGCTTATCTGCTGGGAGTATATGGCGATACGTGCCCGTATCCGGCGTAGTCGCGAAGCTGCGTACTCCTTGGGAAGTCTCGCCCGAATGCCGCGTGAGCGGGGCCCCATGACGCCCTGCAATTGAACCATGGCACATAGATCAATCAGAGCCCCGAGCGCCTGCGAGTGGCGGTAAGCGGCATGCCGCAATAGTCGCCATTACGCAACGCGCAACATCGCACTGGCCGGACACCCGCGCCCCCGCTAACATGCCGTATAAAGTTGACGCTTGTCGCCGGTCGACGGCGGGCGTCAAACGATAACGAACCCGAAATATACGGGAGAGGTTAACCATGCGAAATTACATGCACCGAATGACGTGGCGCCGGGCGGCGATGATGGCGGCCGGAACAACCTTCTTCATGAGCGGTTGCGATCCGCAGCTTACCTCGACCGTCGAGAACGGCATTATCACGCTTTCCACCAGCTTGCTCGCCTCCGTCATGCGGGCGTTGATCGAGGTGGCGCAGGAAGCGAATGCGCAGACCGCGTGCATCATCAACGATCTCGGCATGTTGGTCGCATAAGCCTGATCGAGAACGCCGCACGCTATACGGACGCCCGCGCAAAGCGCGGCGAATCCGGGGACCGTTAAGCTCTTTATCGCGGATTACAGCGTCGGATCTCCCTGCCCGACATCGATTGCATGAAAATACCCCGCTCACGCCGCGGGGAGAACAACAATTGATTGAGTAATTAAATCTTGTTAAGTCACTTGGCTGGAGGCTATGCTTGACCAATCAGGAGCATGGCCGCTCAGTTGAGGCTGGCGCGGCCGTTGGTGTTTTTCAGTTCCTCTCGTAACCAAGGAGACCAGATATGCCGCGCCCCCTTCGGATCTTGTCGGCGTTACTGAGTTTAGCGCTAATTGGCTTGTGGAGCGGCACGAGCCGAGCCGATTTCGTGCTCTTCGAGGATTTTGACGCTCTCACGCTCGGCCCGATCGACGAACAGGACGGCTGGAACGCCCGAAGCGACACATCGGCGGTAACGCTTGATCCCGAACCAGGTTCGAATCAGGTGCTTGCGGTAACGACCGACTCGACCTCGCTCTACAAAAACTTGTTGCTGTCAAACGATACCGTGCGGATGGTGTTCCTGCGCTTCCGCTTCGCCGAGCAACAAAACTATTCGTTCGGCCTGTCCGATTCCGCCTATCCAGATCAGTTCGGCAATTTCGAGGTGGAAATTAACATGTCGAACGCCTCCACCGAACTACGGATCAACGACGGCGGCACTTACGACGTCATCGCGACGCCCCAAACGAACACTTGGTACAACGTCTGGCTGCTGGTCAACAACTCCACGGACTGCACGCGGATTTACATGCACGCCCGACCAGGCGAGCCGGCGAACGAGAACGACCTGATCGTGGTCGGCGAGCAGGACACCTTCGATTTTCGCGACGGCGCCACCGGCGACTTGCGCAGCTTTTTCATCAAGACCGGCGGCGGCAGCGGCCCGGCCGGGCCGCTGTACATCGATGCCATTTACATGGAAAACGCCGACGCACTCAACCTGTCGAATCCGACGACGTTGCCCCAATGCCCCGGCGACATCGACGGCGACGGCCTAACGAACCTAAACGATCTGGCCACGCTGCTGGGGGCTTACGATTCGGCGCTCGGCGATCCGGATTACGTACCGGCCGCCGACCTGGATGACAACGGCCTCATCGACCTGAGCGATCTGGCGTACCTGCTGGCGGATTACGGCTGCGGCGCATAACGGCCGTTGATATGCGACCTGGGCGTTCGTTTTAATTTCAAACGCGTTATTGTGTGCGCGCCTATTCGTCGCCGAAAATCTGCTGAAATACCGCAAAATCGGCCAAGTCGCCGTCGAGGTCGTCATCAAGGTCGGCCGCGCTGCAATCGCCGCCAATGCCGGCTTCCGGCCCCGCCAGACAATCCGCGAATAAATCAAAATCGTTCCAATCAACGTCGCCGTCGAGGTCGATGTCGCCAGGATGACCGAAAACCGCAACATAATCGCTGTACGCCCCGATACGCTCCGCGAGCGTATCCTCCCCGCCGTAAGCTATGCCCGCGTTGACGAGCAACTCCTCCTCGGTAAACAGGTCCACATCCGCGCCATAAGCCTGGTTCAACGCCGCCAAAACAACATTCGCGAACATGCCTTGTAAGACCGTGCGCGGATGAACGCCGTCGGCGACCCACGCGGCCAGCGGATTCGTTCCGCTGGCGACCAGCAGCTCTATCCCTACGCCGCCGACGTACAGATATTCGTGCTGGTCCGCGTTGGGGCCGAACGCCGCCTTCGTCAAAGCATACACGTCAACCAGAGCCAATTCGTATTGCTCGGCCAGGTCGCGAATGTCGGCATTAGCCTGCGCCACGGCGGCCGCGGCCGCGTCGCGCCGATTCGGGTCGGGATACTGTGACCACACGAATTGCATGATCGAAGGATCGGGAATGTTGACGACCACAAGTTGCACGCCGGCGGGAACGACCGTATCCAGCGCCGAAGTGATGTTGCTGATGCGGCCGGCCACCCAACTGTCAATCTGGGCTTGGCTCCAATTGCCGTTATATATGTTGCCGTAGCAGCCGAACCAGGGCGAGAAATCGTTCACGCCGATGAACAACGCCGCATGCGAAACGCCGTACGTAACAGCGTCATTGGCCAATCCCGTATGCTGCCCGTTCGAAAGCATCGCGGCGGTAGTGGCCCCGTAACGCGCCCAGTTGTGCCGATATCCCGTCCGGCGCGGCTCGCCCCACGTCCCCCCCGGCTGCCCGGCCTCGACCGCGGTCCGCCCCATGTCGATCCCGCGGTGAAGCACCAACAGCTCGGTCCAACTGTCGGCGTACGAGCCGAAGCCTTGTTCGAAGTATTCGTCGGTCAGGCTGTCGCCCATCGCCCCAAACTTGGCGATCTCCGACTGAGCGCTGACGCCGGCGCAAAGGCCGAGCCCAAAACACGCGGCGATTAAGATTTGATATACGAAACAGCTACGAGGCCTCATATCCCTTCCCCAGCCGCCCCGGTCCAAAAATGAAAAGCTCACTAATTAACATCGTACTCATTCCCCGATACGCATACAAGAAAAACTGGCCGAAGCCCGTCCGGTCGCGCGTGTCGGTCGGGCTTACATGTCATGCGTGCCATGCTTTCACGCGGCGCAGCCGCGGGTAAGCATGCAAACGCCGCCCGCCCGCTCGCTCTCTGGCGGTTCGCGCGCCCCAACCATGCCAATTCATGATCCCTTGGAGTCGCCGTCATTCAAGCGGTCTGAACGCTCCGTAAAAACCGTCTCACCTGCCCGACGCGGATTCTTCAGAATAAACGGCTTGGCCCCCTCCGCCGAGCCATGCTCGCAAAGCGCCGGCGTATGAATTGGGAACGGCACAGCCCAGTCTGCCATGACCTCGCGCCATCAGCCAAAAACCCGTCTTCCCTGACAGCAAGGCGCCGTTGAACCAGCGAACTTCCCGCACTGACGCGATTTCCTCAAGCCGAATGCCCAAGCGATCCCCCACGACGGGGCGGAAAACCAACGATTCCGGCCCCAACGTCACAATCCCCGGCGACTGCATCGCGCCGCGTACCATCAGAGCGGGGATCGCCGTCCCTTCGCCCTCGGGAACCGAATCCCGGACTCGCTCCACCCGCTTTCCTGTCAGGCGGTAGACGATGCCGAAGATCGGCGCGAAGCACAGGAATATAAGTGCATATAGAGCCTTGGCCCCGACGAACGTCGCGAGAAGGCCGCATACGACGGCCGGAACTGCCGCCGCGACAATCACGAACACCCGCAACATGGGCGCCTCCCACAGCCAGTGGTCCGTCAGCGATCGGGGATGATTAGGCTTCATTATGGCGCCTGCCGGGAGATCTGTTCACCCGCTCACATTTTACATTCCGCCGATGTTCGAGCAAATCCGTTCGGCGGTACGTACGAATCCCTGCGTCCGCGGCGTTTGTCGTCATGCTTTCGCGTCGGTCGCCGGGCCACACGCGTGCATGCAGTGCCACCGCGGGCATCGTAGGATGCGGCTTGCCGCACTATTCTGGCCGCACGCCCGACTTGGCGTCACGCCCTTAAACCGCATGATCAACTCCCAAGCCAACAGGTCCGCCAGACGGGCCGTGATTTTTACCGTCGGAGACGGACGTGGCAAAGAGAGCAACTGTTAAGCAGGCGGCCGCCACTCCCGACATGAGGGCATAGGAATATATAAATGATCATGTGCCACTATAAGAAATTTGTGGTTCAGCATGCTCTGCACTGTGCCGTTACTTTTCCTGTAACGTGGATCGCCTTGCTCGCGCTTCCTGCTTGACAGACCGCACATACGCCGCATATTCTCCAGTTTCGCAAGGAGATCCACATGACTAAATCCCCGCCACGACTTGGCAAGGGCTTAAGCGCCCTGCTCGGGACGCAAAACGCGGCCTATACGCAACACGCACAGCCCGGCGTCGCCGAACTCGTCGTCGGCGATAAACCGCAATCATCCATAATCGTGCGAGATATTTTACTCGACAATATTTGCCCCAACCCAAACCAACCACGCTCGAGTATCGACCGCGCTTCGCTGAAACAACTCGCCGAGTCAATCCGCCAGAGCGGCGTCCTGCAACCGATCTTGGTACGTGCTATTGCAAAGGACGCATACGAATTAGTCGCCGGCGAACGCCGTTGGCAAGCCGCAAAATTGGCGGATCGCCGAACCATTCCTGCCATCGTCCGCGAACTAAATGAAATCGAATCATTTGAACTGGCCTTGATTGAAAACCTCCAACGCGAGGATCTAGGTCCAATCGAACGCGCGTCAGCTTATCAACAGCTTATTGACACGCTGGACATACATATCGACGACTTGGCCGCCCGTCTGGGAGAAAGCCGCGCCAACGTTGCTAACTATTTGCGATTATTGAAGTTAGAAGAGCCCGTCCAACAAATGATTTGCTCCGGCGAACTAGGAATGGGACATGCCAGAGCACTCGTCGGCCTCATTCATCCACAACGCCAATTGGCCCTAGCCAAGCTCGCCATACGCCGCAATCTCTCCGTTCGCCAGGTCGAAGCCCTAGCGCGGCAAACCAGCAATAAACCAGATGCGCCAGAAAGAGGCACCCATACAGCCAATCCTCATCTGGACGACGTTCAACAATCACTCAGCAAAGCCCTCGGATTGCA
>Ga0180434_10003096_pt1 | contig 21427 bp, 20 predicted proteins | sample SS_ome_7_FD_132453 | JGI IMG/M metagenome (GOLD analysis project Ga0180434, IMG submission 132453) | Hypersaline lake sediment archaeal communities from the Salton Sea, California, USA - SS_1_D_2 metaG | ecosystem: Environmental > Aquatic > Non-marine Saline and Alkaline > Hypersaline >...
CAGGCACGGGGATCACGCCGTGGGCACATAGGACCGTCCCACGACCCACACGGACCGGCGATGCGTAGATGCGCTCGACGCCCAACCTATCAAACCCGATGACGGCACCGACCACATCGACGATGGCATCCAGCGCCCCCACCTCGTGAAAGTGGACGTGGTCCACCGGCGCGTCGTGTACCTTCGCCTCCGCCTCCGCCAGCCGGCGGAAAATGGCAACGCTCCGTTTCTGGATCCGAGCGGGCAGCGAGCTGCCCGTGATGATCTCTTCAATCTGGTGCAGGTGCCTCTCGGGCCCGTGGTGCTCTATCTCGACGGTGACGTGAGTACCTCTCAGGCCGCGCTTCAGGACCGGCTCCGGACGGACCGTGTAGCCGGCCACGTCAAGCTGGGCCAAACCTTCCAGGAGATCCTCCAGATTGAGGCCGGCGTCGAGGAGTGCCCCCAGGACCATATTGCCGCTGATGCCTGAGAAACAGTCAAGGTAAGCAATGCTCATCGTTATCCTCGTGTCCTATTGGTTGATCAAGTGTGCCATATACCCTGCCCCGAAACCGTTGTCGATATTGACGACCGCAACGCCCGGGGCACAACTGTTGAGCATGGTGAGGAGAGCGGACAGCCCGTTGAAGCTGGCTCCGTACCCGATACTGGTGGGGACAGCCACCACCGGACGGTCGACCAGGCCGGCAACGACGCTTGCCAGGGCGCCCTCCATGCCGGCGGCCACCACCAGGACATTGGCGTCAAAGAGTTGGTCTCGGCTGCCGAACAGACGGTGGATCCCCGCCACACCGACGTCGTAGAGACGGTCCACTGAGCTGCCGAGGGTCTCAGCCGTAACGGCTGCTTCATCGGCCACCGGGATATCCGCCGTGCCCGCGCTGACGACCAGCACCGTGCCCCGGCCTTCCGCGGGAGCGGCGTCCCCGATCACAACCATGCGGGCAGCAGCGTGGTAGACCGCATCGCTGAAGGCCCCATCCAAGGCTGCCGCCACCTCCTCACTGGCGCGAGCAGCCAGTACGCGATCCTCGCGGGCGCGAATGCGCTCGGCTATGTTGACAACTTGCTCGGCTGTCTTGCCGGGGCAGAAAATGACCTCAGGAAAGCCCTTGCGTAGCGCTCGATGGCTATCCAAGCGCGCGAACTCCAGGTCCTCATAGGGAAAGCCCTTCAAGCGGACCAGTGCCTCATCGACACTGATCTGACCTTCATCCAGCCCGACCAATAACTCTCGTAACCAGCGTGGTTCCATTAGCCTCTCCACCTCACCTTGACTGCTTCCCATCCTTGACGGATACTCATGCGGACGGCTGACGCATCCTTGCGCAGCGACCCGATCCAACGCTCACACCGGGTCCGCCCTCACTGGATTGCGGCACGCCGTCTGGGCCCTCTTACCGCTTGCGCCACGCGAACGTACCGTCCGCCATCGTACGACGCAGTTGCCCCCGTTCGTGAGGGCATCTTCGCTATCGAGCTTGAGCCTCCATCGCCGGCGCGACCAGGTAGTCACCCCGACGCCCACCGATGACCAGGCGATGGTGCGGTCGTCTTTGATCCAGAGGCCTGACACGTTCGAGCCGTCCCCGCGCTTCGATGATCTCCCCACGAACGGCCTGGTCGCTGAAACGGCCCCGGAACGAGATCACGGATCTAAGATCTCCAATCGATGCCCCGGCCAGGATACTGACGTTCTCCACCCCATAGCGGCAAGGTGTGAAGATAGCAAGGTCATCGTCGCTCACCTGAGCTTCGATTGTAGCGGTGCCGACGCTTTCGTACCGCTCATCACCGTACGAGCCAGCGACCTCGGCAGGATCCCTTACGAAACGCAAGAACAGCTCGCGATCCGAGAATCGCAGTTCGTTGACTTTGCGCTGCTGCATTTTCTCGAAGGACTCAAAGGACAGAGGTGTGTCCACCTGATGCACCGCGTGCAGAGCCCTTAACTCCCGGGCATTGGGCCGTCGAATTGACTCCGACCCCACACTCAGCAGTCGGCTGAGGGACCCGTGAACCTCTCGACTGGCCCTCTCTCCGTAGACGACGAGATCGATGTCTGACTCGGGCCGGTGCAGGCCGAGCATCACCGAGCCAGAGATGCCAAGGTCCAGGGGCGGCACATCAGCGTTCGCTTGCAGGAGTTCATCTAGCTCCAGCACCATCTCTTCGCTCGGATCGTGAGGACCCTGCTCCCTCAATGAAGCCAAATGCTTGCGAGGATCAAACACGCGGGTTACGTGTGCGTGGGGGACGCCCTGCAACTGCAGGCCCAGGATCGGATCGTGGTACACGTAGTCGGGATACTCCGCCTTGAGAAGAGCCTCTTGCTCATCGAAATGATAGAGACGTCGATATCGCTTTCCATCCCGCCGGCGCCGCCCGGCAGGGTCCGGGGCATAGCGGATGTAGGCAATCAGGCGTTCCGGCGGATGGAGGAGCCCCTTGACGGTGAAGATCAAACCGTCCTTCGTCTCGACGGCGAAGCCTTCAATGACGCGTTTGTGACCTATCTGGATGACGCAGCTGGGACCACCCTCTGACCGTGGAGCTTCTGAGCAAGCGCCTACCATCGGCGGACCACCTTCGGGATGGACTGCGGCCCCTGCTCGGCCAGAAAGATGAAGAGTGACGCCGTGGTGAGATCCGCGGTGGTTCCCGGATTGAGTCGATGGCCCTCGCCGCGCAGGTCGCCATCAAGATGCGCCAGCGCCTTCTTCCCCTCTTCGGAGAGAGCGCCGCCCTTGTCCAGTACGTCGCGCGCCCGTGCCGAGACCTCCTCGGCCGTCTCCCACCCCTCCTTCCGCGCAATCAGGGTGTCGGGCACACGGGCCAGAATCGTAAGGGCCGTCTGCACAATAGCGTCGGACAGGGCATGACCCTCCCCCCAGAGTTGGTCGAGACATGGGTACCCGGTTCCGAACGTAATCTGGAATCGGGTGGCATACTCGCGCGCGACAGAGTCACGACCCCGCGCCTCGACCATAGCCTCCAGAAGCGTCCCGCCGGCGTCGAGGTCGTTCACATCCATGGTGTCTGCCCGTCCCAGCCCGCCCGGCGAGGCCTTCCGAATCGCCGCAAAGGCCTGTCGTCGGTCCTCGGCGGTCAGATTCCCCAACACGTCTCCAACTGCGCTGCGCAGGCGTCCGGGGTGAGCGGTACCAGCGGCCTTGGCCAGAGGCGCCAGAAGCAACACGATGCCAAGATTCGTGTTCGCGGTAACGAATCGGCGGGTGTCGTCCACCGCTCGTCGAATGGTGCGCCCCAAGCCTGATCTGGGAGCTTCGCGCATGGCCGGGCCGATAGCCAGGGCACTGGCCATGAAGTCGAGAGCCGTCATGTCGGAGAACCCCGTCGTCGGGGTCACATTCCCTGGCTTGTTCGCGCTCACCTCGAGGACACAGGCGAGTTGGGCTGCCCACGCAATCACGTCAGGATCAAGCGGCTTCATCGGGCTCCCGCAGTGCGTAGGCGATCAGCTGGTCCGCAACGTCGATGCCAGTGGCTCTCTGGAGCCCCTTCCATCCCGGAATGCCGTTTACCTCGATGACCGTGTAGCCCCCATCTGCCGTTTGGAGCAGATCGACGCCGGCGTACTGGGCATCAACGGCACGAGCGGCCCGCCGCCCCAGATCCTCCAGCTCTAAGTCCAGAGGGAGTGCCACTGCCTGGGCACCCTGAGCAACGTTGGTCTTCCACGAATCGCCTCGCCGTACCATCGCCGCAACCGCCTCGTCTCCGATGACGAAGACGCGAATGTCCTTCTGATCGTGCGGCAGGAAGGTCTGGAGGTAGTAGACGTAGCGGCCCAGATCCAGCGCCCGGAAGACACGTTGCGCCACGTCCGAATCCGACACGCGGACCATACCCCGTCCCTCGGACCCGAAAAGCGGCTTGACCACGACGTCCCCGCCGAGCGAGTGAAAAGCCTCCATGGCGACATCGGCATGCTCCACGACTACCGTGCGGGGCGTCGGGATGCCGGCGTCCTCCAGGAGGGTAGAGGTATAGTACTTGTCCACAGTGCGTTCTATCGTCGCCGCCGAGTTGATGACGCGCACCCCGGCGTTTTCAAGGCGGTGGAGGGCGTCGACACGGAAAATGATCTGCTCGAGGGATCCTCCGGGGATCAGCCTCACGAAGATGACGTCGAACGATTCGAGGGCTTCCTCGTCAGCCTCCAACCAGGGACGGTGTGCAATCCGTGCGGTGAGACGCGCGATGTCGAAGAAGGGAGCCTCAAGACCACGGCGTGATAGGGCTCTCCGGAGGGCCACTGTGTGCCAACCTCCGCGATGGCCGACAATGCCGACCCTCAACCGAGAAGAACCCTTCGAACGATGTCCACGTCGACCGACCCTGCATGGAAGGTCCGACCGGTGGTCGCATTGTTGACGGAGACTTCAGCCGGGCTGAAAAGGAGAGGATCGATCTCGTAGAAGGATCCGTGGGAGCTCTTGAGCAGATCGAGGAATGATTTGCCGTAGTCCTTGGATGCGCTGGACGGAAGGAGATCGATGACCTTCTCGATGGCCTCATCATCCGTCCTGGCAGTATACCATGCCTCGCCGCCATAGAGCACGGCATCGTTCGTCCGGCCGATAGCCTCCAGATCATTGGCAGCCACAGGCGGCAGAGGACATCTACCGAATCCGGAGAGAAGTACATTCACATCGAATCCGATCTCCACCATCTTGTGGAGCCCGGTCTCCACTGTGCGCGCCGCCACCTGGACCGAACCAACGAGACTGGCCGTCGGGGCCACCAGAAGATAGAGGTTATCGGCGGAGATGGAACACTTGTCAGCAATGTAGTCGGCCACATCGTCATCTGGCAAGTCCCCGGTCTCAAGAGCCAGGACGCCGACGTCAGCATCGTCCTGGTACGTGATGTGATCAAAGATGGGGTCACTGGCGTGTAAGGCACGCGCCGGACCTGAGCCCATGGCAGCGAAATCGCCAACCTTCACGTCCCATCCTGCGTACTGGGCGCCCAGGCAGGAGATGGGTGGCTGGCCCACGACCACGCGGACGCCCGGTAGCCAGAGACCCTCCAAATCCAGGTCGCAGAAGGTGATTTGAGCCAGACCTCCCATGCAAGCCTCGGCGAAGAGACGCCCCGCCTCCAATGATCCTGGCACCTCAATGCCGCAGTCCAGAACGTTGGATCCATTGGGAAGCCTGTGGACTGTGACACCGAGGGACTCGGCATCCTCCATCATCACCAGCACGTTCTTCAGAGCCCGTTCGTTCACACTGATCATCTCATAGCCTCAATTCTGCTCGGGGACGAGAACCTCGCCTTTCCCGATCGTCGTGACGTCGCCAGAATATCTCCGATACCGCCCCGTGATCAACTCCTCACGTACTGACAGGCCCCAGGCGCGCAAGCGGCGCAAGTAGTAACGTAGGAAGGCAGGACTCTCACAGGTGCAAGAGTAAGTGAACGTAGGCAGTAGACCTTGACGCAAGCCCCCGAAGGCCACCAACGTGCCGCGCTTCATACCCGCCCCGGGGCGCGCTCCCATCGTCCCGAAGACGAAGAGAGACCCGGCAACCATCCGTGCTCCGCCAAAATCCCCCAGGTTCCCCTGCACCACGATGATGCCCCGCCGCATCCTCTCGGCAGCCCTGGAGCCCGCATCCCCATCCACAATGATGACGCCGCCTTTCATGCCCAGTTTCTCGCCGGCGTATGCCCCTCCCAACATCGGCCCGGCATCCCCATGGATCCAGATCGAGCCATCGATCATGTGGGCTCCTGCCCGAGCGCCGACGTTGCCCTGGACGACGATCTGGCCCCCGGTCATCCCGGCGCCCAGGTGCATCCCAACATCTCCGTGCACTGTGATCCGACCATGGCTCATGTTCTGGCCGACGCGCTTCACGTGATCAAGGTCACCCTGGATATGGATATCGTTGGGGTCGCCGAGCTCGACTGAGAAGAGCTCGCCCAAGGGTACCTTGCGTCGCCCATACCAGAGCGGCAGGCGTTCGATCTCCGCAAGCTCGAGACCGACAAAGTGATCGGGAGAGATGGCATCGGCCTCAATGGGGATCGTCGTCGACTCCCGACGCGTGAGTGTCGTCGCCGTCTTGCGCGTCTCGTGACTATCTTCAGTACCTGAAAACAAAGCTGCTCTCCTTGCTGCTCACGACGGCCCGTGCCAGCGCCCCCGGACTAGAGAGGGCGGACGAAACCTGAATCGCGGTCTGCCCGGGGCAACGGGCCCAGAATCGACCGCCCATCTACCAGCGGTTGAGAACGTCGTGTAGATGGAACTGGTAGCGGCCCAAAGTGCCGCCGTAGTTCCCAGCCGTGATGCGACTGACCCCGGGCCGGCACGCGGCCCGGATGCCCACAGCAGTCGCCCGCGCAATGTCCCGCTCGCTCAGTCCGTCGATCACAATCTCCAACACCGAGTTGACGCCCTCCGGGAGGGCAGTTTCCACCTGCCCGCGGAGCACAGGGCAGTAAGGGCTGTTGGTGGAGGCGCGCAGGAACGAGTACTTCGACGTCGTCTTGCTCCCGCTGCGCACGATGCCACCCGGGAAGGGCATCACGACACCAGGGATATCCGCGATAGCCTCCACAGCTGCCTCGGCCGCTTCCAGTGTAACCGCTGGGTTCTCGCCTAGGATGAGGAAGTTGCCGCCCCCGACGCTCTGCTGGATATTGAAGCTCTCGTCGACGACAAACTCACCCTCCATGACGGGGATGCGCCACAGCCGACGCCCCTCGAGGAGCTTGCTGATCTGATACCCGTCTCCAAAGTAGCGCAGGTCGCCGCCGACCTCCACCGTCTTCTGACCATCCTCCAGCCCATCGAAACAGGCTGTTGTCGCGCAGGTCATGATGGACTGACCTACCCGTCCCATCAGTTGCTTCTTCATAGCCTTCGGTCCCATCGTGAAGACGAGAAGACTCACTCCGGGCCGACCATCTGGAGTCTCCGCCGCCGGGACCGACCGCTCGATGCCGGCCTCGGCGCCACAGGCGATGACGGACGTGGCGAATCCGGTGGCATTCTCGCCAGCGATCCGCGCCCACTTCTCGTTGGCCGCCGTGACGATGAGTCGAGCCCCCCACATGTCGAAGGCCTCGGCAAAAGTATCTATGATCTCGACGTCGTTCACGTACATCCTACTCCATCTCCAATCCCAGTCTACGGCCTCTTTGCCCATTGAACTCGACGGGCACACCATACACGATGAGTACTATCAGCGCAGAAGCTCGGTCACGCGCGCTCCGCGTTCAGAGGCCCCGCTAATATGGATCGTCAACTGCTTCCCGTCCGACCCCCTCTCCAATTCCTGCTTCAGAGTGCGTGCCGCGTTCTCTCCGCGCACCAGGCCATAGACCGTTGGGCCCCAGGAGCTCTGACCGGCCCCCACAGCCCCCAGTGCGAGGAGATCATCTATGAGTCTACCCGACACCCGGTTCGCGTAGCGGCCGCCTTGAACAGGCGAGAAGCTATCCCCGACCAGCCGCTGGATATCCGTCAGGGCAGCCCCGAAGCTTTCAATGTCGTTCTCGACCAGTGCGGGGAGCATACTCATCACCAGGAGACGGGCGATCCGACCGGCGCGCTCCTCAGAGGGTCGAACCAACTCATCGAAGGCCTGATCCTCGTGCTCACCGCATAGGCCGGGTTCCACCTCCGGCGTGACAACGACGAAGCGCCAATCACGGGGCAAGGCGCGGCGCAGGAGGATGGGCGGAAGCGCCTCTTCGCCCACACGCCTTCCCCCATCCACCATGAAGCCGCCAGCCTCAAAGGAACCGATCCCCACGCGGGAGCGGCGTCCACGACCCATCGCCAGGGCAAGGTTGCTCACCCCGGCTTCGATGCCGCCGAGCCGGGCCAGGGCAGTTCCCACGGCCAGCGCCAACTGCGTGCCCGACCCAAGGCCGACGTGGCGAGGAATCATCTCCACGATTCGTATGTGCGCTTTGACAGGTACTTCACCTCCACAGGACAAGAAAGCCTGGCAGTAGCACTCTGCGAACTCTAGAGCGGCTTCGGCGCCGGGTCCCTCACAGGTCAACTCTGGCGCAGGTGCTGCCTCGAGGACTAGTCGAGGCTTTTCCAGCCCCACACCCAGGCTACCGAAACGGCGCCCAAGGCCCCCGTGCATGTCCAAGAAGCCCATGTGTAGACGGGCTGCAGTCTCAATCCTTATTCTCACCGTACCACCTTGTCACGTAACTCTGCAGATACCGCATAGCCTCGTGTTCTCGTTCCCCGCCAGTCTTGGCTACGACATCATCATACCGCTCGAGGGCCCCTTCAACGTCCTTCCGTGGGTACAGATGGAGTCTAGTAGCGAGGATGGCTGCCTCGATCACGGCGCTCCGCGCTCGACTGAAACCCACGAACTCGCGCTGGTTCCCTCGCCCCACGACACGGCATCTGATGTCTGCCCGCGTGCCCTGGCCTCTCTCATCGATGACCTCCAGCTCTCTCCACGCGCATGCACTGCGGAGCACGGCGCCTCTGACGTGAGAAGCGGGACGCCAGGGAGGCTCGACGTCCTCGAGCGCGGCTTGGGCAAAGAGCAGGACATCGTCGGTGAGATTCGCCACGCCGCACGAGGTGCTGACGAGGTTTCGGTACGTGGTAGTATCGCGAAAGGGCCGCACGGTCACCTCGTCCTCTCCCCACACCACACCCATTGGTGCGAAGTTGGGCTCTCCCGCGTCGCTAAACGTTGCGAACAAGGTCTCGATGATCATTCACCCCAGCCGTCGGAGAGGTAGCCCCACCGTAGGGGCATCTCCTGGGTGTACTTCTTGCCAAGTCGGAGCGCCAGGGCCGCCCGCTCGAGTTCACGGCCGACGTAGAAACCGTGCCCTCCGTCCCGAATCTCCAGTTGGTCGAAGAGTGCCTGCGGATCGGTGCCCTGAACGAATCGGGAGCGGTCGAAAATGCATATGGCGTCCTCGGTCACGAAGATTCGGAGGTTCTTATCGCGCACCCGCTTCTGCATGACCCGGAGCTCGGGCTCCGTATAGGGCTCATAGGGCGGGTCCTTGACCGTGATCAGGCCATCGTCCACGTGCTTGGGCAGCACGTTGTTCCGGGCGGCGTAATGCATCAGCTTCCGCGCCAGGTCGAACTCGCGGACGGCGCCCCGCGCCCAGCTGATCACCTCGGTCATCAGGACGTAGTCGATACCCAGCTCCTGGACAAAACCAGCCATGACAGCGTTGACGCCCGTGCTGTCGGCGTCGGTCAGCTCCACGAGATTCGCCACCCCCATTAGCATCTCGGCATCCGGGTGGCGTCGACGTGTCTCGTAGAACCGCTGCAAGCACTCGGCAAAGCCGAAATTGATGGGATTGACGATGGGATCGATGATATAGGATACGCCCCAAGCCTCAAGCTGGGCAATATTGCGCTCGAGCGATTCCAAACCCTGGTCGAAATCCGGTATGACGACCACTCGGCAGTCCAGCTCCGGCACCAGATGCATGTTTGTGCTATTCACGCTGAGGAGCATATCAAGCCCGGCCTCATCAGCGCGGCGGATGGTCTCGTGGTGAAAGGTGTCCAGACTGACCGTGAAACCGTGCGCCTTCAGCTGACGGACGACCCCGCCCACACCGGGGAATCCCTCATCCATCCCCACCGGGCAGCCCAGGTCGATGACATCCGCGCCGCTGTCCCGGAAGTACTCGGCCCGGGCCAAGACATCCTTCCACGACATCTGGTAGGCCTCGACGATCTCGGCCAGGATCTGCACATCATATTCGCCGTACCCTGGAAGCACGCGCTCGCCGCCGAAGAAAACGGGAATATCCTTGAGGTCCTTGGGGCCCAGGATCACCGGGACGCCGACCTTCTCCTCGATCACCGCAAGGTCTCCCTGCACCCAGCCGCTGAGCATGACCTTGTCGCACCCACGGGCTCCATCCAGGTGCCGGGCGATCCAGCCGGCGTGCATCAGGGCTGCCACGGAGAGGGGAAGCTCCTCGATCCGATAGTCGAATCCCGGCTCCATTCCCTCCAACGTATCCCGGAGCGCGTCGGCGGCCAGCTTGCCTGTGACGAAGAGGTAATCAGCCACGACGCCTCGGCCGGAAACCGCCGGCCCTCGCATCCGTGCTCACCAGCACACTCGCGACCCCCTGGTTATCTAGCGACACGCGACGACCTCCCCGCGGGGCACATAGTCAGGTGACACCGGGTAGTTATCGAACTGGATGGTGTAGTAGTCCCGGAAGTAATCCCGCAGCTCTTTCTCTATGCCGCGATCGTACGCAGGCTCAACGTAGAGGGTTCGGCCCTGCTGCTCGCGCACCACCTTGCCATCCTGGACGACGATCTCCCCATCCTTGACCACGTACCGCGGCGACGCAAACATCTCCTCCCGATCATCCAAGTCGACATAGACAGCCACATCAGCGTCCGCACCGACGCCCAGGTGCCCCTTGTTGTCCAGACCCAGGGCGCGCGCAGTACCAGCCCGAGTGATGATGGCGATCTCATAGAGCGAATACTCTCGCTCCAGCTGCCCGAGAGTCGAGCGCTTCCGGACCCTGGGGCTGATCTCCTCGAAAGCTTCTGCGCGTGCCTGACGATCCATGAGCAGCTTGATGACGTAAGGATAACGGAAGAAAGGACCGGCGTTGGGATGATCGGTGGTCAGGAAGACCCGCCAGGGATCATCAATGAGCAGGAACAACTCCAGGCCTGTGGCCCACTGGGTTGCGTTGGCGGCGTTCCTCGGCGCGTACTCCATTGGCACGAGGCCACCGCCGGTCTCGGCCTCCACATCATCGTTGAGCCACTTGTCCCCCGTGAGCCGGTGGAGATGGTACTGGAGAGGGCCGTCGGACGTCATTGTGGTGGCAGAACCAAAGACGACCTGTCCCACGTCGATCGTAACGTTCCTATGCTCGTTGACCGCTTGAGCCACCTGTACCGCCCCCGAGCGGGGCAACGTATCGGGTTCTCCCTCATAGCTCAAAAACTGCAGATGGCAGAAGTGGCACGGGCGCCCGTCGAGGGCCTTGATCGTCTCGACCGTCGTGCGGGCGTTGCCACCCTGCCCCAGATTGAGGCCGTGGATATGCGGGACGTGCGGCAGGCCTAGCTCATCGTTGACCCAGGCGAGCGTCTCCAGAATCTGACGCGGGGTGACCTCGAAACCAATCACCTCGTCGTCCAGTTCCTTGACGTTGCCGCGCCACTTCCAGTTCTCGACACCGCCGGGATTGACGATCTTGATCGCATATCCCTTCGTCGCCCGCAACAGCCATGCCACGTAGTCCCTAGCCTTCTCCCGTTCCCCGCGGCGTATGGACTCCATGATGAAGTGATTGTTGCCCATGGTGATATAGGCCCCGGTGTCCAGAATCGGTATGTCCTCCAGCTCCTCATGAGTGTGACGCGCCACCAGTGGGGCCGTCGCGGCCTCCATCACGGTCGTGTAACCCATCTCGGCGTAGAGGTAGCCCATCATCGCCGTGGTCGGTGTGGTGTAGCCCGCGCCAGAGCGCGTCAGAGGGGTGCGCGCGCGGACGTGGTCGCGGTGGTCCTCCGGCCGGAACTTTCGGCCGGCATTGACCTTGGCGCCCGCGATGTGGCTGTGAACGTCCACGCCTCCGGCCATAACGACGAGGCCTGTAGCGTCGATGGTCCTGGCCTGGCGTCTCGCCTCCTCGGTTGCGGGGGGAGGGACGATTTTCCCGTCGTCCATCCACACATCCTGCACCTCCCCATCAACCTCGTGGATCGGATCGTAAACGCGCCCGTTCAAAATCCCCAACATCATCTCACCGCCTCAGTAATCTGATCCAGGATCTCCTCATCGGTCGGACGGGTGGTCGGCAGCACCGCCCGTAGCTGAATGGGTACGCCGTCCATGCGGTAGGCCGTACCCTTCGCCTCTACCCCGTAGCACGCCGTGGGGAAGACAACCGAGGCTATCTCAGTCGTCAGACTCGGCATCGGGTCTAGGACCACGACCGGTATCTTCCCCAATTCATCAGCCGCCCTGCGTGGGAAATGGGCAACGGGATCAGAGGCCAGGATCAAAGCGGCGTCCGCCTCCTGGCGGGCGAGCACGTCGACCGCCGTGAACTCCCCGGGCCCATAAACCGGATACCCTCGGGCGAAATTGACCGCAAACGGATAACCGCACTGCCAGCTCATCACCTGGTCCGCACCGGCGACATTGCCATGTCCGCGCATCGGAATCACGGAGAATCGGGTGTGGTCGTTCAGGGCTGCAACCAGCTTGAACAACTCGCTCACGGTCAAGTCCTGGCCCGGGGTGTGGGTCAACCCCATACCCATGAAGGCCACCCCGAACCGGCAGCTCATCATGTGCTCGGCCAGTGCTTCCAGCTCCGCCATGGGCACTCCACCGACCTCCTCCGCCGTGAGCCTGTCCCCCTTGCCCTGGACGAAGGCCAACAGGGTAGTCAGCACCTCAAAGTCACTTCCAAGCTCAACTTGGAGGAACTGATCGGCTATCCGCGTGCTGGCCGTCGGGCGGACATCGACCACCACGGTCGTCCGGTCCCTCTTCCCGTTCGGTGTAAGTCGCCCGCGGGCGGTAACCGAGTACCGGTTGAAGTGGCGCATGTGGGCGGCCGCCGGATTGCAGCCCCAGAAGACGAGCAGGTCTGCGCGGTTCCGCACCTCGCCCAGGGTGCAAGTGGGTTCACCCACGGCCTGCATCGCCAGTCCGGTAGGGCCGTGACAGACCGAAGACGTTGTGTCGATCACGGCGCCCAGGTAGTCGGCCAGCGCAACGCACTTCCGCTGGGCTTCGCTAGCCGTCGAACTGAGCCCATAGATCAGGGGACTATGGGCCTCCGAGAGGATTGTCGCCGCCTCCTCGACTGCCTCGCCCCAGGTGACCTCCTCGCCGCGGACAGTTGGCTGTCGGGGCGCAGGGTCGTAGTGCATGAAGACGCCTCGGCCATTGGCGCACGTGCGACGGACCTGGCTTACGGCGTTGCCCTCGACCTCCACAGTGATGTCGTCACATAGACAACCGCAGAACGTGCAGACGGCGTTCTCCACTACCTTAGCCATCGCTTGCCGCTTCTCCTTCCCGGACCGACCGCTCTACGATGACAGGAAGATCCTTGTAGCGGGGGGTGCCCGTGGCGTCCGTCTCGACGCCGATGAGACGGTTTGCCGCAGGACCCAGCGGCATGAACAGGAGACCGGACGGGAGCTCGCCCCGGTAAACCATCACATCGACGCTCCCAGCATCCGTCCGTAGATGCACGGTAGACCCCTCGTTGAGGCCCAAGGCACCCATGTCGCCCTGATTCATCTCCACGCGTTCCGTCGCCTGTCGATAGGCTTCGGTGCCCTTGCCTTTGTGCAGCCCATCAGCCTGGCTGCGCGTTCGCCCAGTTACTAGCTTGAACGTTGCGTCCAAGTCACTCCTCCAATCTGGTCTCCAATTTCGCGACGTACACTTTCAGCCGCCTCCAGGAGACCGCTCCAACAACCACGACGTCCGTCACCCCGCGCGAACACCGTGCATACGGGATGTCCGGCCTCTATCCGCTCCCCAGTATGCGGCACGTCGTGCCTGCCCAGGCCAAACCAGCCCCCGGTGTCGGGCATGGTCACGGGCCGCTTTGCGAAGACGATTGCCTTGCCGAGGTAACCATCCGTCCGTTTCCAGCGTGCTTGATCCTGGCTGGTTGGCAGATGACCCTTCACAGCCTCAACGTGGAGAGAGAAAATGCTCTCGTCGTACGCCGATTCGAAAAGCTCCATCGAGGCCGTGTAGCGAGGGTTAACCTCCACGACAACCGGCTGCGGACGCCCATCAGCACACCGGTGAAGGACGAAGTCCACACCGTTCACTCCCCGTAGGCCGAAGTGCTTCGTCAAGCGCGAGACGGCAGTGGCGATGTCGTGCCACACAATCTCCCGGTCAGCCTTTGCAAGCTCCAAGGGTACCATATTGCCGCACCAGGCGAAACCGGCGGCTCCCAGCTCCTCACGCCCGATCAACTGCTCGGTCACGCCGATAACGAGGCTATCCTCGCCGTCGGCGACAAAGGCAGCTGACGCCGGAACGCCATCGACGTAGGCCTGGAGAATCTGATGACAGGCTAGCGCGCTGCCGTCCCAGTAGTCAACGTCGCGACCGCCTCCGCTCCGAACCGGCTTGCGAACCCAGCGCTCACAGTGCTCTGCCAATCCTTCCTCGCCCGGCAGAAGTGTCTCTGCAAAGCCGATCCCAGCGTCCCGGAAGAATCCCCGTAGGACATCCCAGTTGCGGACCTGGCAGAGGACATCGGGCTCGTTTCCGAGAAGTGTTCGGCCCTCCGCCAGGTCCGCAACCGCCCAAGGATCATTCTCCAAGCCCGCGGTGTAGACGACGGCTTGAGCATCCAGCTCCCGGCCTACCCGGACCAACGCTTCAGGGCCGTATGCCAGATCGTAGTCGCGGAGCAGGGAGTGGTTCTCTACGAGAGCTCGCTGGTCGCTGTCTCCAAAGTAGTCGAGCGTCACGATGTCATGGCCGGCCTCGTACGCGGACTGGGCGATCGCTCGAGTGCTAAGGCCGACGATGAGAACGCGCACTAGCTCGACAGTTCTTTCGCTGTCGCGTACACCTCTTCGGCATCCAGGACCAAGTCGTTCTGCTCGAAGAGGCGAGCAACACTGGCATGATGGACCTTCATCTTGAAGTCGCCTATACCGATGGCACCGTAGATGATCTTGCCATGCTTCTCCTTGGCCTTCCAGTGGACTTTGATGCCTTCTATGCCCAAGGGTGGAACCGCATTCACGTCGCCAAGCACTTGAAGGGTTGGGTGCTCAATCCAGACCGATTCCGGCAGCAGGGTAACACCAGCGGCACCGGCTGAGAGTACTCCGCGTGCCCCCTCAAGGGCTGCACGAAGGTCCTCTTCTTCCGCAGCTGCCACACCCGCAACCTTCACATCAAACCGGGCGCTGACGGAAGCCGCAGCCTCCTCCGCTCGCGCTTGATCCCGTGACGTCAGTGTAACCTCCGCGCCCTCCTGGGCGAAGAGAGCTGCAGCCCGTATCCCAACGGGACCCGTTCCCGCCAGAACGACCACTTTTTCCCCCGAGAGGTCTGCCGACGAGAGCATCTTAGCGACGGCTGCAGCGGCTGTAGTATTGCAGCCGTTGGCATCGAGCATCACCGAGACCTTCAGAGGCCCGATGAAGGAATCTTGAGCGATCTTCAGCATCTTCTCTCCAACCGCGACATCCGATCCCCCGATGAACACGGCGGAATTCTTCAAGTCCTGCGGTCCACGAGTGAAAATCGCCCCGTAGACCAGGTTCTGCACGTCCTCGGGTTTCACACTGGCATATTGGAGGACACTGTCAACGCCAGAATCGTAGGCCGCTACCGTATCGAAGACGCTCGCGGATTCGTCGTTGTCGAGTTGCACCAGAATTTTCTTCACGTGGAAACCTCCCTAACCCTCTCGATCCGAATGCCCGAATGATCTATCTGAGCCTGGCCCAACGCCGCCTCTTCCACAAGGCGCTTGAGTGCAACGAGCGAGGTGTTCACACCCGAACCCTCAAATCGGTCAAGGGCGGACCGCAAGTCCTCGTACTCAGCTTTGACCGAAACGACCCGCTCGTCGTCGTAGACCTCCTTCACGCGAATGATGGCTTGGGTTTGCCCGCTGGCTTCGCCCGCCGTCAGGCGCATGCTCCGCACCCGATAGTCGAAACAAACGTGACGTGACTCAAGCACCCGCATGCCGATCGTTCCTACCTCGGACGCGAGGAATCCGCCGAGCTCGTTCAGCTTCTCGGATGGTGCGTCGACGAAGATCATATAGCCCAGCCGCCCCTTCTTGGTAATCGATTGAACGGCGTGGACGTTCTCGGCTCCACGCGCCATCAGACCGCTGATGACGTGTGGGAGGAGTTCGCCCGGGACGTCATCTACATTTACCAGAATCAGCATGACAGAGGCCCCTTCCCTGACAGAGGAGATCAGGTAGAGAGCTTTCTCACCTGCCCTCTACCTGATCCATGGCCTGGTCCCTACGTGTTGGGACCAGGAAGCCTAGCCCTCCAGGTCCTGCAAGATCCGAATCGCCAGCCGGGCAGCCTCGCGGGCCGTGTTCTTCGCTCCAGGGATGGAGCAGGTGATATTGGCGCCCTTCTCAGCCTTCTTACCGGCGTCCTTCCAGGTGTACGTACCCATAGCGGCAGCCACCACAGCGGGGACCACGGCGTCGATCGTGCAGCAGCCCACGTACATCAGCTCCTGGGCCACCGCGGCAGCGACCGTGATCGGCAACGACAGCTCGGACTTCTGATTCAAGACAGCGTCCGGGATGACCGTGTGGCTGAGGCCCTCGAACTCGAATACCTCGCCGTCGACGGTGACCGTCGCATCGATGTCAGCGTCGAAGCCCCAGAAGGCCTGTGCGAAGGGATGGTCGCGGCGGGCACCACCCTCGAGCTTGTCGAATGTGATGGTGATGTCCTTGCCGAAGAAGCCGCTGAGGATCTTGCCGGCGTTCTCCTCCACCCGCGCCTTGCGTGCCTGGTCGAGCGCACCGCAGATCTCTTTCAGGTCCTTACCCTCGTTCAGCTGGTCGTAAGCGAACTTGGCGCGGCGGTGCAGAGCGTTGGTCCGGATCCCGTCGGTGGCCTTGATGATCGTCTCGGTCACAGGACCACGGCGGACCTGCTCCGCCTTCCGGGTGATGGTGTTTGTGGAGAAAGCGGCAATCTCGGGGTCGATCCACTGGGTCATCTTGACTTCGTGAAGCATATCGGCCGCGGCCTCAACGTCGCCCTTGTTGTTCATCAGGGCCTTCATCGCGATGACGCCGTCGGCAGCCAGGTGAGCCAACGGGGGGTTGACCGGACCGCCACCGAAGCCGGCGCCGATCATCGGACCTTCAGCGAAGGCGGCCAGGATCTCATTGACCGTCATCATGCCGATCACCGAGGGGGCTCCGACATCCTTGAGGATCATACCCATTCCGCCAACCAGACTCGCCGTGTCGTACTCGTCGCCCGTGCCCCGCAAGTGCAGCTTCTCGGGGAGACCGGCGGCGTCGGCAGCACCCTTGCCGGCCAGGTACCCGGTCCCCTGCACGAAGAAGTCGCCGTACTCAGCGCCGATCATACCATCGGGGTTGACAACCTCGAGAACGGCAGCGGCGGCCAGGATAGCGCACTGGATCGGGCTGGGACTGATGCCGGCCCCCCGGTAGGCTTTCATCATGGCGTCAACGGCAGCCTTACCACCCTTCAGGCAGATGTCCGGGTAGACCATATCCTCGCCGAGGACACTGTGACCCATAGGCGCGCCGCCGGCGACGAACGCGGGGACGTGGGCGCCGTCGATGCGGACCACATTACCGTCCATCATGGCGTTATAGAGGCCCTGGACGGCCGCGAAGCCAGAGAGCTTGTTGGTAAGCTTCGATGTCGGAATCGACACCACGCCGGTCCGGCCCGCTCCAGCCTTCATGCGTGCCAGAGCGCCGAGCTTTCGGTTGCCGGCGGGAACACCTGCGCGGGGGGAGGTGCCGGCGATGAGGAGCAGCGTCGCCGTAATCACAGCGGCGTTGGCCGGGAAAGCGCCCGCCTCCATGGCGGCGTTGACCCCAGCCTCAATGACGTGATCCAGCGGGAGTTTCTCAATATTCGCATCCGTCAGGGAGATATCTCGCCCCTGGAGGACCTCCCACGTCATCGCGTTCTCTGCGCAGAGTGCCGCGATGTTGAGCATGCCGTGACCTTTGGTAAGCGCCTCGATCCGGTCACTCGTCGTGTACTCGATGTTGGACGTCATAGCTGCGATTGTTGCAAGGATTTCCTTCTCCACGTCAGTACCTCCTGATAGTCTGAATATGTGGCCCCCAAGATCCCTCATAGCGAGGGATGCTCGTCAACAACGATCCTTCTATCTGCCGAACGCCCCACGACCACCTGTATGTCCTGGTATCACCTCCCAAAAAAAGAACCGAGCTGCACAGAGACCAAAGTCTCGGCAGCTCGGTTGTACTAGGGCAGATCATTCACAACCTCGCAGTCCCATCCGCAGGGTAGCACCATTCGCGGGTTCGCGATATTCGGTTGGAAGCCAACGACCGTGAAGATAGATGCGGCACTCAGCTGGCTCGAAACGATTTGTGTCAGCTATTATACACAAGCAGGTAGACTATGTCAAGATTGCACATAGTGTCGGCTAAGACTGGATCGGCGACAGGTCCGTGCCGCGGGTCCCTTGGACAGTCCCGAGGGAGCTCAGGACACCTCGGAAAACAGCGTGTCCTTCACTACCGAGCTTATCTGGCCCGGATGCCCCAGAACCTCAACGCCGGGCATGGTCTTGAGTTTCTCGACGTTGTCCAGATCGATCTGTCTGGTGCTGATGGTGATTCTCTCCCCGCGAGGGCCTTCCGTCTCTTGGCTGCCCGCCACCTGATCAACCGGATAGACAAAGACTGGCGTGCCCCCCTTGACCGTCTGCGCGACACAGTTGGTGACAAGGCTGTCCGCTATTCCATACGCGATCTTCGCCACAGTGTTCCCTGTCGCCGGCGACACAAAGAGGAAGGCATAATGGCCGAGTTGAAGAGGCCCCGCCAAGAACGGCAGGTTGGGGCCCTTTTCTGACCTAACCTTGTCGAAACTCGCATTCAGGTCATCCCACAGATCGTACCATTTCACCACCAGCTCCCCGTTCGTGGAGAGCAGAACGGTAACCTCGACGCCGAAGTCCCGCGTCAGGTCTCTCATTGCGTCCAGGGACTCTCTGAGGTAGTCTCCGGCGCCCGTGATTCCCCACGCCACCTTCACCTTTTCGGACATGCTAGCTCCCTGATAAGGACGAGACAACTCGACCGACGAGCCCCATGGTCGATCACCGGCGCTTCACTTGGCTCTCGTGGCGGTGTCCCACCGGATCTATCCAGCGCGGCCCTAGATGACGACGCCTTCCTCAAGCGCGGCCCCGGAACCATCGTAGCACTCGACATGATACGCAGTTATCGTATCCTCATCGACTAGCACGTGATCGCCAACCTCAAACCCTGTGCCGCAGACTGGGCAGCGTGTGTCTATCCATTTGGACTGCCAGGTCCTGTCGTGACCGTACTCGTCTTGGCTCGATATCACACAGCTGATGCACGGCGACATCGCGTCCCTCTCTAGGATAATGAAGAGCTCAGGGAGAGCGGATTCAGTCCTCCCTCCCTGAGCTCCTTTACGGATACGATGCTGCAGGGTTACTGATCTACGACGTTAGACACACCGCTCGACTAGACCGCCAGGTGCCACTCGCAATAACCCTGATCACCCGTCAGACGGCCCGTCGCCATAGGCGCGTTGCGCTTGTTCAGCGTGCAGATAGCGCAGTCCTTGCATCCCCTGACCGGGGCGCCGGGGCGGTCCGGATTGAGCGCCACGGCATTGGTCATCAACGTGGCTGTTACGCACTCGGGCGTCATGTAGCACGGGAAGTCAGCCATATGCATCAACGCCGCAAAGCGCTGGGTGATGGCGCACGCCGGATAGGTGTAACGCTGCGGATTCATGACGACCTCGTGGTTTTCAACCGGGCTGAGATCGACCTCGATGCCCTTGACCTTGCGACCGGCACCACGCGGCTTCGGCTCTAGGATCGACTCACCGCGCATCAGGATGTCGATGGTGTCGACATTGTGCAGCTCGTCCGCCTCACCGCGGTCCGGGTGCATCGAGCAGTAGTTGTGGAACCGTTTGTTGAACAGATCGATCACCATGGGGACAGTGAAGCTGTCCAGCCAGAGGATGTACGCGGCGGCACAGGCGGGCGCACCAGTCGCCACGGCCAGAACGTCCCACTCGCTGCCATAGGCGTCCTGCTCGACGCCACGGCGCATGGTATTCTCGAAGACGCCCATCACTGCTTCGTAGATGCCGAAGGACATGTCGTCCTTGAACATATTGTACGCGGACTGGGCGATGTGATGACCAATGTCACCCACGCAGTAGGCGGGCACGGCTGTGATGTTGGCAGGATGCACGCCCGCCTCCATAGCAGCCACCACGTGAGGTCGCATGGCCTCCTTGTACTGGGCCATGTACTTGCGGGTGTCGAACGAGGTATGTCCACCGTGCCCACCCAGGTTGTGGGTGTCCATCAGTTCAGCCTGGGCCTCCACCGGGTCGCGGTAGATGTGCTGAATCTGGTCAACCTCGGCCTGCTCTGCCTCGGCTGCCGTCTTGCCGGACTCGAGTGCCCCCCGGAAAGCTGCGCCAAAGCCGTATGAGGTGTTCATCCCCCATGACTTCGAAGCCAGGATTGTCTGCTTGTGCTCCTTCGGAATGTCCATCTCCCGGAGGATACGGTTGACTGTATTGGGTACCGATCCGACAGAGAAGGCAAAGTCGACCACACAGGTCATGCCGTACATGCCGCCGTAGCGACGAACCGCATCGAGCCCAATCAAGGACTTGTTCTCGGCGACCGCGTCGATGAACTGCCACATCGAGTCCTTGAACTCTGAGTCCTCCTCGTAGAGGATCTCCAGGATGGGCGGAGTCTGGTAGTGCTCGACGAAGGGGTCGTCTTCGGGGCGAATGGTGTCGGTGAGCTCCATCAATGTGTTGTAGTGGGTATTCACCGACTCGACGTGCAGGTCGAAGACCTCTTTGGACTGCCCGTCACCGGGCTCCATCGCGTTGACGGCATCGACGTATGGCTTTGCGTCGGCGATCTTGAAGGTCCCGCCACGCTTCTCCCTTATGACGCCAAGAACCGACTTTGCGGCGCCAACGGCCTCGTTCACCATCTTCTCGTACAACGACATCTGGGTATTCCTCCTTGGAATCTGATCTATCCGTCTGTGTTGTCCTATCTGTAGGAGACGCATACAACATCCAGGCTAATGGTTCAGTCGTCACCCCCTTTCTTCTGCCGGACCCCGCAGCGATGCACAGCCCCCCGCCGGTAAATGTATCGTCTACCTTGAGAGAGGTTGGTGCGCGCGATCAGGCGATTGCCAGAGAAGGCCGGTAGACCGCTAACGGTGTGCAACAAGAACAGCCGATGGTCATCCAGTACTCGTATGAGCATAGACGGCGTTTAGAGAGTAGGCCTCACGGCCCCACTGGCCACGGCGTCACAGAACGGGTTTCGGGTCGATCGCGCCGAAACGAAGCCTATTGCGGGTGAAGCCCACCAATGACTCAAGAAAGCGCGAGGTCGCCTTTTTGGCATCGACAATGTGCCCAGAAGGCAAGTTGCTGGCTACGGCTCAACAGCATCGTAACGGCATCAACTCTCAAGCAGACTGTACCACGATTCTGGTACGAGCTGTCCTTCTATCGCGGCGGGGCGCGTGGTGCCCCGGTTGTGTAAGATGTGCTACTAGGCTGGCCCCCTAGGCAGACCGGTTGGCCCCTAAGACCAAATACGCCGAATCATAAATG
>Ga0180434_10003097_pt1 | contig 21425 bp, 17 predicted proteins | sample SS_ome_7_FD_132453 | JGI IMG/M metagenome (GOLD analysis project Ga0180434, IMG submission 132453) | Hypersaline lake sediment archaeal communities from the Salton Sea, California, USA - SS_1_D_2 metaG | ecosystem: Environmental > Aquatic > Non-marine Saline and Alkaline > Hypersaline >...
CGCTACCTCGGTGCCCGGGAATAGCTGGTACCCTACCTCGCTGGGCAGGGTGAACCCGGTCCACCTCTCGTCGACACCCGGCTTCTCCGCGCTCACTCCGGTGGTTACCCCGGCTATCAGGCTTGCCACCATCGCCAGGGCCACGACCACCATCACTATCCTTGGTGTCTTGCCTTTCATTCAACCTCCTTCCTTGGGTTCTGTTCTCTTCGGGGGAACAAGTCTTGTGAAGTCTCCCCCTTCTACATTTCGCGCGATGGTCTCACCTATCACCCCCTTCTTCAATATACTTACTTGTTCTCGTCATACACTCCCCTTTCCTCCATCGAGCCCAAAGCTACTCAGCCTGACGCGCTTCTCTGCCGCTTCACGCGCCTCTGTAGCATTCCGTGCACCCTGTTGCGGGCGACAATGCTCCACCACCAGAAAAAGGCACAAAAATACCGACCGCTCCCACCCCCGCCCCGCATCCTCTTCGGCACCAGCGTCTCTCGCAATGACGGATGACTATTGCTAGAAGTGCGCCGACACGCTAGGCCGCATCGTCACGGGTGAAAAATGGGATTAGACCGGCAATTCGGCTGTATGCAACTGTTCCTATCGGCTACGTCTCAAAACCAGACGCCAGTTCCAGGCGTACCTGAAACCAGCCCCACAACCACCTTTTATGGGCCCGCACCCCCTGCAGTTGCCCTTTGCCTCCATCTGCTTCCCTGCAATCACCACCAAAGCTCATGCCACTTCACATATATGGTCGCAGGATAGTGTCATCCTATACCACAGAATACATATTTGTCAATACCCTGTCAGGCGACGCGCATCGGAGGCGCCCCTATGCACCGAGCGCGACCTTTGCCGCTATCGCCCGTCTGCCCTCCACTGCCAATGGTATTCGAAGGGCATGAGGTATATCTATTGACAAATCAAACAGTATAGCGTCATTTACTGATTTGTCAAGTAGCTGGGCGACAGGAAAAGAAGACGGCCCGGCCACCGAATCCTCCCCACTCGCCAGGGGCGAGTCGCCCTGGAAGGCTGACGGGAGGGAGCTAGAGGGAACGTTATTGCCCCTGCGCCCGCAGCGAAGCGGCGTTGCCAGCCAGCCACGCCATATGCTAACATGGTCGCCCCGCTGGCGAATGACGACCTCGCACCGGCACGGGCCAGCAAGGCGGGAACACATGCCCAAGATACACTTCATCGACGTGACCAATCGAGACGCGGTACAGGCGTCGCGCATGAGCCTGGCCAAGCTGCAGAAGACGATGGTGAACATGTATCTGGCCGAGATGGGCGTCTACCAGTCGGAGTTCTCCTTCCCGGCGGTAAGGCACGAGCGGAACTACGTACAGGGGAACCTGGAGCTGCGGGACATGGGTGCCATGGGCTGCCTGGTGCTGGAAGGATGGTGCCGGGCCATTGCCTCCGACGTGACGCAGTCTCTGGAGACGGGGGTGCGCGACCTCAACATCTCCATCTCCACATCGGAGCAGATGGTCCGTGGCAAGTTCCGCGGCAAGCTGGGCAAGGATACGGTAATTGAAGAGATGGTGAAGGCGGCCAGGTGTGCCAGGACAGGCGGGGTGGCAAGCCTGGGAGTCAACTCCGAGGACTCATCCCGCACCGAAATGGGCTATCTCGTCGAGTTTGCCCACGCGGCACGGGAGGCAGGAGCCGGCCGTTTCAGATACTGCGACACCGTTGGCTATGATGCCCCGAAGAGCATCTATGAGAGGGTGAAGCGCCTGGCGGAGGAAGTGGGGATTCCGGTCGAAATGCACTGCCACAACGACCTGGGACTGGCGGTGGCCAACTCCATTGCCGGGGCCCAGGCCGCCATCGACAGTGGTGTTGATGCCTACATCAATACTTCAGTAAACGGCGTTGGAGAGAGAGCAGGTCAGGCTGACCTGTTGAGCTGCCTGCTGGTGCTCAACTTCGCCCGCGACATGGAGGCCTACCACATCGGCGACCCGATAGACCTGCGGGTGGCCGCCAAATTGGCCGGCTACGTCTCCGATGCCTTCGGGGTTCCCATTGCCATGAACCAGCCAGGGGTCGGGGCAAACGTCTTCGCCCACGAGGCGGGGATTCACGCCGACGGCTTCCTCAAGGACCGCAGGAACTACGAACTCTTCCACCGCGAGATTCTCGGTGTGGGGGACGATGTGCACGTTTCCGCCAGGCGGGTCATCACCACCGGCGAATTCGGCGGCCTGGCCGGGTTGAGACATGTCTACGAGGGCATCGGCATCACCCTGCCCGACGACGCAACGGCAAGGCGCGTGCTTGAGCTGGTACAGATTGCCAGCGCCCACACTCAACTGCCTCTAACCGACGACGAGCTTCGCCTCATCGCGGCTTACCCGGACCAGGTGAGGAAGATCCTGACGGTCACGCCGTGGCAGCCGGCACCCTCACCCTAACCCTCTCCCTCAACAGGGAGAGGGGACTGGAGTTGCTGTCGCCCTCGAAGGCAGAGGGGACTGTGGATTGCGGGCGCCAACCAACGCACAGGGAATTATGGACGAGCCGCTCCCCTCTGGCAGCGGGACGGTGTCCTCCACCCATGGCGGGAGGGTGTCCACCGTATTCTCCCTCCCCTTGGGGGAGGGAGCTAGAGGGAGGGGGATGAAGAGAAACGCAAACCGCACACTGTTTGTTCGCAATCTTCGCCGCAATCAAACAGAGGCCGAAAAGGTGCTGTGGGCGAGATTGAGGAGCAGACAGATGACAGGTGCCAAGTTCCGAAGACAGCAGCCCATAGGACGCTACATCGCTGATTTCGTTAGTCTTGAAACGAAGCTCATCGTTGAAATCGATGGTGGTCAACATGATGATAGTGAAGGCAGGGCAAACGATGAGCGCAGAACGGCATGGCTCAATGAGAAGGGTTTCAGGGTACTGAGGTTCTGGAACAATGAGGTTCTAACGAACACGAACGGAGTCCTGGAGAAGATAAGTGAGGCTCTCGAATAACCTCGCGCCTTCATCCTTCGACACGCTTCACCCTCACCCTGCCCCTCTCCCATCGAGGGAGAGGGGATTTGACCACTGCATGCGCCTTATCCCATCGAGGGAGAGGGGATTTGACCACGGCATGCGCCTTATCCCATCGAGGGAGAGGGGACTTGACCACTGCATGCCCCTTATCCCGTCGAGGGAGAGGGGAACATGTCCTCCCTCCCCTGGCGGGAGGGAGTTAGAGGGAGGGGGAAGTTGTGCAGGAAGCGGTATTCAACGCGAAGCGACAGGGAGAGAGACGCATGGAAGAGGCAGTCTTCAGGCCGATCGGCGTGGTGCGCAATGAAGTCATAGAGCCACGAAGGGGCGGCTGGGAGAAGGTGACCTCAGACATCATCGTCGACGAGGGCCTGGGGGAAGGTCTCGACGGGCTGGAGGAGTTCTCCCACGTCGTCGTGGTCTTCTGGATGCACAAGGTCCCGGTGGGACACAGGCCAGCAGTCAAGATCCACCCTCAGGGGAGAACCGACCTGCCGCTGGTCGGGCTGTTCGCCACGCGCAGCCCCTACCGCCCCAACCCCGTGGGGGTGAGCGCACCGCGGTTGCTGGAGCGCAGGGGTAACGTGCTCACTGTTGTCGGCCTCGACGCCGTCGACGGCACACCCGTCCTGGACATCAAGCCGTACCTTCCCCATCTGGACGCGCCCGATGACTACAGGGGGCCGGACTGGGTGACCAGGTTCAGGCGATGACGGCCACGACAGAGACCCTGCTCCAGATATACCACCGCCTTCTGGCCTGCTACGGCCCTCAGCACTGGTGGCCCGCGGAGGACGCTTTCGAGGTCATCGTCGGGGCCATCCTGACCCAGTCGGCGGCGTGGGCCAACGTGGAGAAGGCAATCGCCAACCTCAAAGCGGCGGAAACGCTTACCCCGCAGGCGCTGCTGGCGATTCCCGTACAAGAGCTGGGCACGCTTATTCATGCCTGCGGGTACTACAACGCCAAAGCGAGGAAGCTCAAGGCCTTTGCCGAGCGACTGCACTCCTGCTACGGCGGCGACCTGAAGAGACTCCTCGAAGAGGATGCCGCCTCACTTCGCCAGTGGCTGCTCCGCGTTCACGGCATCGGGGAGGAGACCGCGGACTCCATCATCCTGTACGCGGCGAAGAAGCCGGTGTTCGTCGTCGATGCCTACACACGGCGCGTACTGCATCGCCTCGGCCTGGCCCCCTCGACCGATAGCTACGGTGCCTTTCAAGCCCTGTTCACGGAGAACCTGCCCCGTGACGAGGCGCTGTATAACGAGTACCACGCCCTGCTTGTCCGCCACGGGAAGGAGGCGTGTCGAAAGACCGCTCGCTGCTCACAGTGCTGCCTGCGGCAGGTCTGTCAGCAAGCAGGGGCGTTCGATTGAACGCCCCTGCGTTTGGGCCAGACCCGGCGATGACACGCGGGCCCTATCGAAGCCGTATCCTCCTCGCCTGGGTGAAGTGCCACCAGAGGAAGACCAGCAGTCCAAGGACGATCACGCTGAGGAAGCTGATGGTGCGGTCGAGCACGACTATTGACAGGGCCATGCCGCGCGACACGGGGCCAATCATCAGCAGTCCGGCCACGCCAGGCTCGACCAACCCCAGTCCGCCGGGGGTGAGCGGTATGGCGGTAATGAGAGCGTTGCCCAGTGCGGCGAACAGGATCACCGGCACCCCCACTTCCAGGGCGCCAAAGCCAATAGGCCCACCGAGAGCCTGAACGACAAGGGCCAGGCGGCCAGCTTCCAGGAGCCAGATCACTATGCTCAGCGGCCCGACAACGGAGAGCCGATGGAAGCTGGTCAGGGTGCCCTCTTCAAAGCGACTGTACAGGGGCTTCAGCTTGCCCGGCAAGCGCCGCTCCAGCCTGCCGCCGAAGCGCCCCATACCGCCCAGGAGAACGGCTACAACGAGCATCATGGCGCTGCCGACTGCCAGCACGATTCCCGCCGTGGTCATGCCGCCGCCCCCGGTGAGCAGCAGGGCGAAGATCGCAGCCATAAGAACGATGAAGACCATGATGATGTCGAGACAGCGCTCGGCAAATACGGTGCCCATGGACTTGGAAACGCTGACGTTGGCGGCGGCATCCTTGAGGAGGTAGGCGCGATACGGGTCCCCCAGCCTGCCATATATGACGCTGTTGCCGAACCAGTTTATCAGGATGATCTGGGTGAGCACCCACAGGGAGGGCAGCGCCACACCGTCCTCCTTGCGGTAGCCGGCACTGCGCAACAGGATTCTCCAGCGCAGCGCCCGCAGGGGAAAGGTCACATAATAGGAAAGGAATGCGAAGGCGTAGAAGACCGGGTTGCAGGCCTTGATCATGCCCCAGGTCAAACCGAAGTTCACGTCGAGCCGTTCGAAGAGCACGACCAGCAGGCCCAAGGCGATGACGAAGGAGATGAGGGTGCGGTAGTTGAGGAACCGTCTCCCCAGCGATACCTCTGTCGCCGCTCCCTCGTTACCGAGGTTATCTTCGGTGCTCAGGTTGTCTTCCGTGCTCAATGACAGGCTTTTTCCAGTCCCTCACCGTCTGGCCCTGATGGGCCGTTTCTTCGGGATGCCAGGACGCCGCGGATAGACCTGCGGCGTGCTGGCACACTTGTCGATAACCACCAGAGCCCGCTCCTCGTCCAACTCCTCCAGTGTAAGCCACCTGACTTCCCTCAGTCGGCCACCGAGAATGTCGATGACCGGAGAAGCGGCATCCACCTCCGCGTCGATACTCCCCTTCTTCTGAGCTACAAGACAGCCACCGCATACGCAGAAGGGCAACGCGAGTTCAGCGAGGGTGTCAAGCCTCGCCACACCTCTCGAAAGCACAACATCAAAGGTCTCACGGTAGCCCGCATCGTGGGCCAGTTCCTCAGCGCGTCCCGTCACCACCTCCACTCCCTCGAGCCCCAGCTTGTCAACAAGATGGTTGAGGAAAGCCGCCTTCTTCGCGGTGGACTCCACAAGCGACAATCTGATGCTGGGCAAAAGAATCTTCACCGGGATCCCGGGGAATCCGGCCCCAGTGCCTATGTCGAGCACCGGGGTGGGCAGGTTGTCCAGGAAGATGGCCACGGTGAGAGAATCGAGGAAGTGCCTGGTCTGCACTTCCTCATAGTCCGTGATGGCAGTGAGGTTCAACCTCTCGTTCCACTGAACCAACTCTTCGTAGTAGAGTTGGAAGCTATCCAGTTGCGGCCGGGAAAGGTCAAACCCCAGTCTCTCGGCGCCGACGACGAGTCTTTCCATGGGTCCGTATCTGCAAACCGCCTGTATTATACCATCCAAAGCTAGGCCGTCAAACGGCCTAGCTTCGTCTTTGCGCCCCACGTAGCCACTCGCGACCGGGCTCGCCATTAGCGGGAAGGGAATGCGGCGGATGGGATGGCACAGGCCAATCCACATCGAAAAATCCAGCCGCTAAGCCAGTCTATCCTTTTTTAGCCTTTTTTGGTTGTGCGGGTCTTGACAGGGCCGAAGGAATGGCATGATAATTGGAAGGTTGTACAATCGGGGATTGCATTCTGTTAACAGAAAGGAGCGACTTAATGGCCGGAATCAGATCATATGGTGCCTACATACCGTTGCATCGGCTCCCCCGCTCGCAGATTGCCACGGCGTGGGGGGTGGCTCCCCAGGCAGGGGAGAAGGCGGTGCGGAACTTCGATGAAGACAGCATAACCATGGCCACCGCGGCAGCGATTGACTGCCTCCGAGGCATTGACCGGTCGACGGTCGATGCCCTATATTTCGCCACCTCCACTTCCCCCTACACCGAGAGGCAGGGCGCGTCAATAATCACCAGTGCCCTTGATATGCCGAGCAGTGTGCGAACGGCCGACTTCGGCAACTCGCTCAGGTGCGGGATGGACGCCGTAGCTGCGGCCATGGATACCATCAATGCCGGCTCCGCCGACAGTGTCCTTGTGGTCGTGGCCGATACCAGGCTCGGCGCTGCCCAGGGCGAGTTTGAGCAGTCCTTCGGCGATGGCGCCGCCGCCCTGTTGCTGGGGAAGGACGGTCTCATTGCCACGATGGTGGGCAACTACACCTTTACCGTCCCTATAATGGACAGGTGGAGGGCGGAGGGAGACGCCTTCGTCCGCTCCTGGGAAGACCGCTGGACTCTTGATGAAGGGTACAACAAGTTCCTTCCCCAGGCCGTTGCCGGGGTCTTGAAGAAAACGAGTATGGAGCCGAAGGACCTGGCCAAGGCGGCCTACTACGGTCCCAACGCCCGGAGGCATGGTGCTCTGGCGCGCCGAATGGGGCTCGAGGAGGCGCAGGTCCAGGACTCTCTGTTCGCCACGGTTGGTGACACCGGTGCCGCCCTCTCTCTCATGATACTGGTGGCAGCCCTGGAAGAAGCCAAGGCAGGAGACAAGGTGCTCTGTGCCGGCTACGGCAATGGTGCCAGTGCCTTCGTGGTAGAGGTAACGCCGGAGATAGAGAAGGCCAGGGATAGACGAGGGATCAAGCATCACCTCGCGTCGAAGAGGTCGCTGGCCAGCTTCGAGAAGTACCTGCGATGGCGTGAGCTGGTCACTTTCTCCGCGGCAGCCCGGCCCGAGAGGATACCCACGTCGGTGGCAGCGTTATGGAGGGATACCGACGCAGTGCTGCCTCTCCATGGCGCCAAGTGCAAGGCGTGCGGGACGCAGCAGTACCCGCCGCAGCGAGTATGCATCGTGTGCCACACCAAGGACCAGTTCGACCCGGTCACTCTGTCCGACCACAAGGCAACGATATTCACCTTCACCCATGACAACCTGGCCGCCTCGGCCGACCCGCCAATGACGGTCACCGTGGTTGATTTTGACGGAGGCGGCAGAGGCGTCTTCAACATGACCGACCGGGAGCCCGAGGAAGTCGAGGTGGGCCAGCAGGTCGAGATGACCTTCAGGAAGCTCTATCTGGACCGCGGCGTGCACAACTACTACTGGAAGACCATGCCCTCAAGAGGATAGACGAGAGGGCTGGAAGAGAATACTACAAGGGGGGAAACAGAAATGGCGATAGGTATCAAAGACAGAGTTGCCATTGTGGGAATGGGGTGCACCAAGTTCGGTGAGAACTGGGACAAGAGTGCTGACGATATGATGGTCGAGGCAGCCTACGAGGCGTACGAGGATGCCGGCATCGAGCCCAAGGACATCGACGCCGCATGGTACGGCACCACCTCCTCCGGCAACACCGGGCTGCCGGTGGCTGGAGCGCTGAAGCTGCAATACGTCCCCATAACCAGGGTGGAGAACGCCTGCGCCACCGCATCGGATGCATTGCGGAACGCGGCCTATGCAGTGGCGGCGAACATCTGCGACATCGCGCTTGCCATCGGCGTTAACAAGCTGAAGGACACCGGCTTCAGCGGCCTCGGCTCGGCAGGCGGCATCATGGACGCCGGCGTGAGGCCCACCAGTACCGCGCCGGGGAACTTCGCCATGATGGCCACCAAGTACTTCGCCCGCTACGGCCTCAGTCCTGACGATGGCAAGAAGATGATCGGCCTGGTATCGGTGAAGAGCCACCACAACGGCACCCTCAACCCCAGAGCCCACTTCCAGCGAGAGGTGAGCCTGGAGACGGTGCTCAAGGCGCCGATAATCGCGTGGCCGCTGGGGCTTTTCGACTGCTGCGGGGTCAGCGACGGGTCGGCGGCAGCCATCCTGGTGAGAACCGAGGATGCCAAGAAGTTCCGGCCTGACCCGGTGCGCATCAAGGCCCTGCAGATGTCGGTGGGCAATGAGGGGCTGGTCAGGTCCGACTACGACTATACGCACGTGGAGTCCACCTGGCAGGCGGGCCTGAGAGCCTATGAAGAGGCCGGAGTGAAGACTCCCCGTGAGGAGATAGGAATGGCTGAGGTCCACGACTGCTTCTCCATTACCGAGGCAGTGACTATGGAGGACCTCCAGTTCAGCCCAAGGGGCGAGGTAAGGGCGGATATTGAGTCTGGCTTCTTTAATCTCGACGGCGGGTTGCCGGTACAGCCGGATGGGGGGCTGAAGTGCTTCGGTCATCCCATAGGCGCAAGCGGCTTGAGGATGATATACGAGATGTACAAGCAGATCCAGGGCAAGGCCGGCCCTCGTCAACTCAAGAACCCGAAGCTGGGACTCACGCATAATCTTGGTGGTGCTCCTCCCGCATGTACCATCTTCGTCGGCATCTACGGGGAGTAGACCTCAAGAAGCCAGGATAAGGGTTTGGAGGGGCAGGCGATGAGCACCAAGGCGTATGTGCTTATCGAAGTGGGTGTGGGAAAAACCAGGGACGTCATTACCGCGTTGCGGCAGGTGGACGGGGTGACGTCGGTGGAAGCGGTGACCGGGCCCTATGACGTGATCGCCATATTGGAAGGGAAGGATATCAATTCTGTAGGAGACCTGGTGACCAAGGGCGTGCACTCGATCAGCGGTGTCTCAAGGACAGTGACCTGTCTGGTGGTAAAGCTGGGCTAGGTCTCCTACAGAGAGTGGGCAATATACTCAGGATGACTAGGATAGTCGAGGCGGGGAGTTCCTTCGGACCGGGATGCATACGGTCACAGCTTCGCAATACCCCTCACACGCGCCGGGCGGGTACCGGCAGCCTTCTATTTGCAGCAACAAGACACGCCTCTTCGCGTGTCTCGTCTTCATTGCATATTACGCTTTCCCCTGACCGGATTGGGGCTGAAAGGAGATGATGGCGTTCGACAGAGTGGTAGGACTACTGACTCGCTTGACTTGAGCGCAGTTCTTGGTAACCAAAGATAAGGAGGTATTGGTATGGTAGGAATCACTTCCTACGGGGGCTACATTCCCTGGTATCGCATCAACCGCATGACCATCTACGGCGCTATAGGGTCATGGCTGAACCCGGCCAGCTTGCTGCCCGGGGAGAAGGCCGTGGCCAACTGGGACGAAGATAGCGTGAGCATGGCGGTGAACGCAGCCATCGATTGCTTGACCGATGCTGAGCGGGAGAAGATAGACGGCCTGTACTTTGCCACCACGACATCACCGTTCATGGAGCGGCAGGCAGCGTCGATAATCGCCACCGCGCTTGACCTGAGTCCCGAAATCAGGACAGCGGACATCGGGGGCTCCATTAGCGGGGCGGCCTCAGCCGTTCTCACCGCTGCCGACACCATCAAGGCAGGCTCGGCGAAGAACATCATGGTTTGCAGCAGCGACTGCCGCATTGCCAAGGCCGGTGGCCCGCTGGAGGAGCAGTACGGGGATGGCGCCGCTGCCCTTCTCATGGGAGATGAGGGAGTAATCGCCAGCCTCGACGGCAGCTACACCCTGTCCTACGACATCATGGACCACTTCAGGGTCACGGGCGATAAGTACAACCGCCAGTGGGAAGACAGATGGATTCGCGATGAGGGCTACGGCAAGTTCATCGGTGAGGCGCTCGCCGGCCTGATGAAGAAGTACAACCTCAGCGCCAAGGACTTCGCCAAGGTATGCTACCCCTGCCTGTACCCGCGGGCCCACGGTGGCATCGCCAAGAAGCTGGGGTTCGAGGCGGAGCAGGTCCAGGACAGCATGTTCACCGCCATCGGCAACACCGGCGCTCCCTACCCCCTGATGGTGCTGATAGCAGCGCTGGAGGACGCCAAGCCGGGCGACAAGATCCTCGTTGCCAGCTACGGCGGCGGAAGCAGTGCCATGTTCTTCACCGTGACCGACGAGATAGAGAAGGTGAAGGGCAAGAGGAGGGGCATCAAGCAGAACCTGGAGTTCAAGAAGGATATCGGCCAGTACGAGAGGTACATCACCTGCAACAGCGTGCTTACCATAGACACGGCGGGTCGTGGTGAAGAGACATCGCTGACCTCGGCGTCGAAGCTATGGAGAGAGCGCAGGGAAATCCTCGGCCTTGTGGGCTCGAAGTGCAAGCGCTGTGGCACCCCGCAGTACCCGCCGCAGCGCGTATGCGCGAACCCGGCCTGCGGAGCGGTTGACGAGATGGAGGACTACCGCTTCTCCGACAAGACGGGCCACATATTCACCTACACCGGCGACCTTCTCGCCTTCAGCCCCAATCCGCCATCGATATATGGCGTGATTAACTTCGATGGAGGCGGGCGCTACTTGCTGGACTTCACCGACTGCGAGCAGGACAAGCTCAAGGTGGGCCTGCCCATCGAGTTGAGCTTCCGCAGGAAGTATGTCGACCGGGTCGGTGTGAGCGGCTACTTCTGGAAAGCAAGGCCAGTAACCGAGGACTAAAGGAATAAGGTAGGGAGGTATCAGTAACAATGCCTGAAGGGATTAAGGATAAGGTTGCCATCATCGGGATGGGCTGCACCAAGTTTGGTGAGCTGTGGGACAAGAGTGGGGATGACCTGATGGTTGACGCCTTTAAGGAGTGCCTTGAAGACGCCGGTATCGAGAAGAACGACATCGACGTCGCCTACTGGGGTGCCTGTTTCCCCATGCAGGGCTTGAGCGGCATGCCTCTGTCGACTTTGCTCCACCTGCCCTATATCGGGGTGACCCATGTGGAGAACCTGTGTGCCAGCGGCACAGAGGCGGTCAGGGCCGCCAGCTACGCAGTGGCCTCGGGAGCCTCCGACATCGCGCTGGCGATCGGGGTGGAGAAGTTGAAGGACGTCGGGTACGGCGGTCTTCCCGCGTTCGGCGTGTCGATGACCGGCGCCAACAGTACCGCACCGGGAAGCTTCGCCATGATGGCTACAAGGTACTTCACCACCTACAACCTGTCGCCAGAGGAAGGCAAGAGGATGATAGGCCGGGTCTCAGTGAAGAGCCATCACAATGGCACGCTGAATCCCAAGGCCCACCTCCGCCGCGAGGTGACGCTCGAAGACGTGGTGAAGGCGCCCATAGTCGCCTGGCCCCTGGGCCTGTTTGACTGCTGCGGGGTGAGCGACGGCTCTGCCGCAGCCATCGTGTGCCGTGCCGACATGGCGAAGAAGTTCAGGGCAGACCCGGTGTACGTCAAGGCGCTGCAGATCGCCATAAGCTCGGGCGAGGAGATCAACTACACCGACTTCGACTTCGCCCATGTAGAGTCGACACGACGTGCTTCGGCACGGGCCTACACGGAGGCTGGCGTCAAGAACGCCCGTGAGGAGATCAGCATGGCCGAGGTGCATGACTGTTTCTCCATCACCGAGGCGGTGACCATGGAAGACCTCCAGTTCAGCCCTACCGGCAAGGTGCGAGCGGACATCGAATCAGGGTTCTTTGACCTTGACGGCGGCCTGCCGGTGCAGCCGGATGGCGGGCTCAAGTGCTTCGGACATCCGATTGGCGCGTCTGGAATCAGGATGATCTACGAGATGTACAAGCAGCTTCAGGGCAAGGCGGACCAGCGCCAGTTGAAGGACCCCAAGATGGGGTTGACTCACAATCTGGGCGGCTTCCCCCAGGGCAACGTCTGTTCCGTGGCCATCGTGGGCCTTTAGACATTCCCGTACGAAAGGAGCACGAGTGTCATGGACTACAAGTTCACTCCAGAGCAACTGGCGCTGCAGAAGGAGTTCGAGGAGTATGCCATCGAGCTGATGAAGGATGCACCCCCGGGGTGGGGGACGTCCCTGGAGTTCCAGTACTCGGAAGTCGGCTGGGGGTTCACTAGGAAGGCACACAAGAAGCTGGTGGAGAAAGGGTGGCTGGTGCGCCACTGGCCCAAGGAATACGGAGGAGTGAACGCTCCTATCGTGGAGCAACTCCTGTTTAACATGGCGATGGGGTACCACCGCGTGCCGACGGGGGACGCCTTCGGCATCGGCATGATAGGGCCAACCCTTCTGGCGGTGGGCAACCAGGAGCAGAAGCAGGAGCACCTCCCGCCCATTGCCCACGCCGACATCTACTGGTGCCAGGGCTGGAGCGAGCCCAACGCGGGTTCGGACCTGGCCTCACTGGTTACCCGTGGCGTCAGGGTCGGAGATGAGTATGTGGTCAACGGCCAGAAGACATGGACGACCAACGCTCACAATGCCGACTGGATCTTCATGCTGGTCAGAACCAATCCCGAGGAGAAGCGGAGCCGCGGTCTGACCTTCCTCCTGGCGGACATCAAGAGCCCTGGGGTCACCGTTCGGCCGCTGTTTGGGATGAACGGGGAGCACTTCTTCAATGAGGTCTACTTCGACGACGTACACGTCCCGGCAAGGAACAGGCTCGGCGAGGAGAATGAAGGCTGGCGCATCACCAGGGCGACGATGAACTTCGAGAGGTCCGGCATCGGGGCGATGGCGGGAGCGCGGCGAGGCATAGACGACCTGGTGGAGGCGTGCAAGGAGATCAAGCAAAACGGCAAGACGCTGGCCGACAACCCCTTTGTGCGACACAGACTGGGCCAGCTCATGATCGAGATCGACGCTGGTGTGGCTCTGGCATACCGCGTTGCCTGGTCACAGGAGAAAGGAGACTTCCTTCAGTCGGCCCACCTGGCCTCGGCGTCGAAGGTCTACGGCACCGAGCTTTCTCAGAGGATAGCCAACACCGCGTGCCAGATCTTCGGCATGTTCGGTCAGGTGGCCAAGTCCAAGTGGGCTGTTATGGACGGCAGATGGCAGGGAGACTACCAGTTCGTTCCCGGCACCAACATCTACGCCGGCAGTTCGGAGATCCAGAGGAACATCATCGCCACCGCCGGTCTGGGGATGCCCAGGACGTGGTAGGACAGGTGAGTAAGAAAGGAGCGCAGCGATGAACCTAGACTTCACCGAAGAGCAAGAGATGCTGAGAACCTCGGCGCGTGACTTCCTTTCCACTGAGTGCCCGAAGACAACAGTACGGGAACTCGAGGAGTCGGAGACTGGGCATTCCCCTGAGCTATGGCAGAAGATGGCTGAGCTGGGGTGGATGGGCCTGGTCATACCGGAGGAGTACGACGGCATGGGGATGGAGTACTTCGACCTCGTCATCCTCCTGGAGGAGATGGGGCGGAATATCCTGCCCGGGCCGTTCTTCGCCACGGTTGTCCTCGGCGCTCTGCCCATTCTATCGGCAGGCACCGAGGAGCAGAAGAAGGAGTTCCTCTCCAAGGTCGCCTCTGGCGAGGCGGTGATGACCATGGCGCTCACCGAGCCCTCCGCCACGTTCGAGGCGTCCGGCGTTCAGTTGAAAGCCGAAGCGCAGGGGGACAACTTCGTCCTCAACGGCACCAAGCTCTTCGTTGAGATGGCCCACATCGCCGACGCCATGGTTGTGGCGGCCCGAACCAAGAAAGGGGCCGCAGCGGAAGACGGCATCACCCTGTTCATCGTCGACGGCAATAGCCCCGGCATCAAGACGGAGGTTATGCCTACCATCGGTGCCGACCGGCTGTGCGAGGTCGTTTTCGAGAACGTCAGCGTTCCCAAGAGCAGGATTCTCGGCGAGCTGGACAAGGGCTGGCCAATCGTGGCCAAGACACTGGAGCAGGCGGCCATGGCCAAGTGCGCCGAGATGCTCGGCGGTTCCGAGGCCGCACTGGACATGACCACGGAGTACACCAAGGAGAGGGTACAGTACGGGCGCCCCATTGCCTCATTCCAGGTACTGCAGCACTACATGGCCAACATGCTGATATACCTGGAGACAGCGAGGAACCTCATCTACGAGGCCGCGTGGATGGTATCGGAAGGGATGCCCTGTACTCAGTTGGTGGCCTCCGCCAAGGGATGGACCAACGAGGCCTACAAGTTCATCGCCGAGCGCGGGGTGCAGATCCACGGCGCCATCGGCACCACCAGAGACCATGATATGGGCCTGTACTACCGAAGGGCGCTGGCGGCGGACTTCGCCTTCGGCAACACCGACTACCAGAGGGAAGTGGTCGCCAAGGAGTTGGGGCTCTAGCGATCAGTGAAATAGAGGGGGCTATCGCGCGTCGGTAGCCCCACTCATATAGTGTTGTGTCTGGTCGCCAGGAGCACTCGGTCCTCTTCGTATGGACACGGAGGCGGACCGACAGGGGGAATGCGGACGGTCACTCCCCACGGGAGGACTGTAGGGATGTGGCCCGGTTGATTCTCTTCACCGTCTCCTCAGGGAGGCGGTGAGAGGGGGTGCGGTGGACAAAGACTGTATTTTCTGCCGGATTATCGCCGGCGAGGTCCCGAGCGACATCCTGCACCGGGATGACCAGGTTGTCGCCATCCGCGATATCAACCCCCAGGCACCGACCCATCTGCTCATAATACCCATCGTTCACGTGGCGTCCCTTGCCGAGGTGAACGCGGAGCAGAAAGGGCTGCTGGGCCACATGATACATGTGGCCACCGAACTCGCGCGAGCGGAGGGCATCGCCGAGAATGGCTATCGTCTGGTGATAAACACAGGACGCCATTCCGGCCAACTGGTTGCCCATCTCCACCTGCACCTGCTCGGCGGCCGCCAACTGGGAAGGCTAGGATAGAATCGTTGACAACCGCGCAGAATCGTTTACGGCTTCTCCTCAACCCAGAGAGGGGAAGCCGATCGGGCGTGAAGACCGGGCCTCTTCTGCCCTTTGTGTGGGGCGGAGAGGCCCTCTTGTTGTGCCTGCGGGCCCTCACATGGCGGCAGCCGGTGACGGTGCCTGTCTGTGACATGAGGATACTCTAGGAACGGGAAGGAGCACGGAGAGTATGGACTTCGAGTTTACGCCAGAGCAGCAGGCCCTGAGGAAGGAGTTCGAGGAGTACGCCAAGGAACTGATGAAAGACGCTCCCCCCGGTTGGGGTACGTCGCTGGAGTTCATGTATTCCGACGAGGGGTGGGACTTCACCCGCCAGACTCACAGGAAGCTGGCGCAGAAAGGGTGGCTGGTGCGACCCTGGCCCAAGGAGTACGGAGGGGTGAACTCGCCTATCATCGAGCAGCTCGTCTACCACGAGGTGATGGGATATCATCGAGTGCCCGACGGCGACATATTCGGGGTGGGCATGATAGGGCCGACGCTGCTCGCCATTGGCAGCGAGGAGCAGAAGCAGGAGCATCTGCCCCCCATTGCGCGAGCCGACATCTACTGGTGCCAGGGATGGAGCGAACCCAATTCCGGCTCGGACCTGGCATCGCTGGTGACCCGCGCCGTCAGGGCGGGCGATGAGTATATCGTCAACGGCCAGAAGACGTGGACCAGCAATGCCCACCACGCCGACTGGAGCTTCATGCTCGCTCGAACCAACCCGGAGGAGAAAAGGAGCCGGGGCCTGACCTACCTGCTGGTGGACATGAAGACCCCCGGCATCACGGTGCGCCCTTTGCTGAGCATGGAGGGCTCGCACCTTTTCAACGAGGTCTATTTTGACGACGTCCACGTCCCGGTAAAGAACCGGGTGGGGGAGGAGAATGACGGGTGGCGCGTTACCCGGGCGACGATGAACTTCGAGCGCTCCGGCGTCGGTTCCATCGCCGGGGCGAGGCGAAGTCTGGACGACCTGATAGAGGCGTGCCGGGCGACGAAGCGCAACGGCGAGAGCCTGGCCGAGGACCCCTTTGTACGCCACAGGCTGGCCCAGCTCGCCATTGAGATCGAGGCGGGGCATGCCCTGGCCTATCGCATCGCCTGGGCACAGCAGAAGGGGGAGTTCATCGCCGCCGCCCATCTTGCCTCAGGGGCCAAGGTCTTCGGCACCGAGCTGTCGCAGAGGATAGCCAATACGGCGTGCCAGATGTTCGGCATGTACAGCCAGGTCGCCAGGGGCAGACTGTCGGTGATGGACGGAAGATGGCAGAGCAACTATCAGACCTCCCCGGGGAATAACATACTCGCCGGGTCGTCGGAGGTGCAGAGAAACATAATCGCCACCGTCGGCCTGGGGATGCCGAGAACATGGTAGCGGCGACAGTGGCAGAACGGTCATGGAGGCACGTATGTGATGTCGATTGATGAATTCGGATTATCAAGGACTCATTTCAATACGTTGATTGCTTGATAAGGAGGGAGCAACATGGATTTCGGCTTTACCGCTGAACAGGAGAAACTCAGAGAAGAGCTCATGGACTACTACAGGAACGAGCTGCCCGAGGACGTCACCGGCCACGTTCCTGCCCTCAGCAAGGAGCTCCAGGACTTCTGGATGGACCAGCAGAGGAAGGCGGGGAAGAAGGGGTACCTCACCCCCGGCTGGTCCAAGGAGACCGGCGGCCTGGGTTACGGCCACATCGAGATAGGGGTGGCCAATGAGGTTGACGCCTATTGGGGCCTAACGTGGCCCGACGGCATAGGCCTGCGCATATGCGGGCCGGGCATCCACCTCTTCGGCACCGAGGAGCAGAAGAAGAGGCTCCTCCCCGAGATATCGAGCGGGGAGAAGGTGTGGTTCGAGTGCTTCACCGAGCCCGATGCCGGCAGTGACGAGGCCAACCAGCAGACCCGCGCGGTGAAGGACGGCGACTACTACGTCATCAACGGCCAGAAAATCTACATCACCGGCAGGTTCAGGCCCGAGTGGCTCTACGTCGAGGCCAGGACCGCTGACACCATCCCCAAGCACCGCGGACTCACTCTCTTCGCCTTTCCCACCGACACGCCGGGGGTAAGCATCAGGGCGCTGCCGTGCATGGGCGGCTACCTGGCGAATGAGGTGTTCTTCGATGATGTCAGGGTGCACAAGGACACCATGGTGGGCCAGGAGAACCAGGGCTTCTATCATGTGATGCAGACCTTCGAGTTCGAGAGGTCCAATACCGGTGGGGCGGTGGGCGCGAAGCGGACTCTCCAGGAGATGATCGCATTCTGCCGGGAGGAGAAGCGAAACGGGAAGCCGCTTATCGAGGACCCGGATATCCGCAAGAAGCTGGCCCAGATGGCTCTCGACATCGAGGTGCTGCGGCTCGCCGCCTGGCGCACCTGCTGGAGGTTCGGCGAGAGGTCGAGGCTGGGCCCGCTGGACTTCGACCTCACCGGTTTCTTCACGCGAATGAACGGCGAGAGGCACCCGACATGGATGATGGAGATTCTGGGGCCCTACTGCCAGCTCAGGCACGGCTCGAAATGGGCCAAGCTGAGGGGGTCGCTGGAGCGAAGGTGGCGCACGACCCGCAGCATGCACTATGCCGGGACCACCGAGGTAATGAAGCTCGTGCTCGCTGGGAGAGTGCTTGGCCTGCCCAGGATACCAGCGAAGCTGAACACAACCATCATGCAGGCTCTACAGGAGAAGAAGTAGGTAACCAAGTACCGCTAACTGAAAGGAGTGGCGATAATGGATTTCTCTCTCAGTGAAGAACAGCAAATGCTAAAGACCTCAGCACGCGATTTCCTCGAGACCGAGTGTCCCGAGAAGCTCGTACGAGATATGGAGGACGACGAGAAGGGCCATTCGCCGGAGCTATGGAAGAAGATAGCCGACCTGGGGTGGCTGGGTCTGGTCTACCCCGAGGAATACGAGGGCAGCGGGGGCAGTATTCTGGACATGGCCGTCCTTTGCGAGGAGCTGGGCCGGGCCATGCTTCCCGCCCCCTTCCTGTCGACGGTGGTCCTCTGCGGGCTGACCATCCTCGATGCGGGCAGCGATGAACTAAAGAAGGACATGCTGCCCAAGATCGTCAACGGCGACCTGGTGCTGTCCCTCGCCATGACCGAGCCCCAGGCATGCTGGGACGGCAACCAGTGGGAGGCCAGCGGCATAACGGTGAAGGCCACCGCCGCGGGAGACGACTACGTCATCGACGGCACCAAGCTCTTCGTGTGGGACGCCCTGGCCGCCGACCAGCTCCTGGTGGTCACCAGGACCAAGGAGGGCGGCAAGGCGGAGGAGGGGGTAACCCTGTTCCTCGTCGACGCCAAGAGCCCCGGCATAAGCTGCACTGTGCTGCGGACGACGCCGGGCGACAGGCGGCAGACCGAGGTCGTTTTCGACAAGGTGAAGGTCCCCAAGAAGAACATGGTGGGAGCGCTCAACGGCGGCTGGGCTCCTCTGGCCAAGGTCCTAAAGGTCGGGGCGGTACTGCTCTCCGCCGAGATGGTGGGGGCGGGCGAAATCGCCACCGAAATGTCGGTGGACTATGCCAAGACCAGGGTGCAGTTCGACATGCCCATCGGCATCAACCAGTGGGTGCAGGAGCACTGCGTGTGGGGCTTCGCCGACTACCAGGGCACGAAGAACCTGGTGTACGAGGCCGCGTGGATGCTCAGCGAGGGCATTCCCTGCGACCTGGAGGTGGCCATGACCAAGGCGCGGGCCAACGAGGCCATCGAGGACGCCCTGTGGCGGTCCCACCAAGTCCTCGCCGGAGTCGGCTTCACTACCCAGGACGGCACGCTGCCGCTCTACACCAAGCGCGGTCTGGCCCAGAAGTACTACCTGGGCGACACCGACTACCACCTGGAGAAGGTGGCGCTGCAGGTCGAGAAGTGGCCTGTTCCGGAGAAACCGAAGGGCAAGCCGCTGGGCATCTTCGACACGCCCGAGGAGCTGCAGGTGCCGGTGTGGGACGTGTGGCGCGACCAGACCAAGGGCAAGCTGTGGTAAACGCAGGCCGGTAACATACGGCCTTATTGATGGAGGGCTGCCCGCAGGGGCAGCCCTCCCTTCTTTTCGTGCAGTCCCACCCTCACCCTTCCCCTCTGCCTCGAGGGAGAGGAAAGCAGCCATGCCCGCCTGCGGCGGACAACTACAACGCCAAAGTGGCGTCAAGAAGCGGGCAACGCCGCGGCCAGGGCGAAAAGGCGCCACGGGGCGGCAGGGTGGATCAAGACAGACTCCTTGCTGCGGCGAGCGCCTCGGGGCGGGCGGCTGGGAAAACCCAGCCCGGGTGGAGCGGTGTCGGGAGGGGAAGAAGAGACACAGCGAAGGCACAAGAGCCCCTCGAACAAGGAACGCGGTGAGACCGCTCACCCTTCGACAAGCTCAGGGCGAACGGTTGGAGGTTCGACAGGCTCAGGGGGAACGGTTGGAGGGGTCGACAGGCTCAGGGGGAACGGAGCAGCCCCCGCAGCAGATGCTCTAGGCTGCCCGCTGACACGCGCAGTTGCCCAATTCACTGGGCAGCCATGCCCGCCTGCGGCGGACAACTACAACGCCAAAGTGGTGCCAACAAGCCGCTGGCGCCGCGGCAAGGGCGAAAGAACCCGTCAGGCTTCAGCCATCAGGAGGCATATGCTGTGGTCAAGTACACCCCAGCGTCGGCGGGGGGAGGTATCCTCCCTCCCCCCGGGGGGAGGGAGCTAGAGGGAGGGGGAAGCTCCAGAAGCCTACACCGGCTCGAGCATCTCCTCGTCCTCCTCCTCGTACTCCGGCACCCGCCCTGACGGCCCGCGCCTGCCCCCGCGAAGGAACAGCGCCACCACTACCGCCGCGATGCCGATGATGCCCACCACTATGAGAAGGGTGTACCACCACTGCCAGCCGGCTTCCTCCTCCTGCTCCTCAGCGAGGAGCGCCCATTCGCTGAGGTGACTGGTGGTGGCGCAGGCAATGCCTGCGTCGGTATCCACGGTTGTAGGCAGGTCTTCCCACTCGTCGGTGTCCTCGTTGTAGTAGGCGATGGTTAGAAGCGTCGGGTCGCCACCGGCGGCAGCCAGGTCGGCGGACGAGTACTCGATGCAGACAGTCACGTCGGCCCCCAGCTCCGTCACCTCTTCCCCGTCAACCGTCGCCGTTATGCGGAAGCAGGTATCGCCCATACGGAACCCCTCGGGGGCGGCGTCACAGTCGACCGGCTCGATCTCCACGTCGGCGTCATCGTCGAATGCGCCATCTTCGAAGTCCAGAGTGACCCTGCCATCGTCCGTCGACACCGTGCCCCCACCGGGTGGCACGGTGTCCTCGCCGGTCAATCCCTGGGGAGCCGGCGTGGGCGTTGGCGTGGGGGTGGGAGTGGGAGCAGGAGTCGGCGTCGCGGCAGGAGTCGGTGTCACGGCAGGAGTCGGCGTCGCCTCCGGCGTCGGTGTCGCGCCAGGCGTCGGTGTCGGGCCGGGTGTCGGTGTTCCCTCAGGCGCTGGTGTAGGCGTGGCCTCCGGCGTCGGCGTCGGCTCAGGCGTCGGCAACGGCGTGGGCGTGGGCCCGGGCCCGGGCGGTGACGAGTAGTGGCAGTAAGCGGTAACCGCCTTGTCGCCATTGACCAGGATGTCGTGAGTCTTGTTGCCGCCATCCGACCAGCTAGCGAAATTGCAGAGGTACCCGCTATCATCGGCGGTGACCGTCACCGTGTTGCAGCAGTAGAGGTCGTCAAAGACCTCGGTCGTCCCCGCCGCCACCGTCTGATCAGGTCCGGGCAGACCGGTCACCTCGATCGGGCAGCACCCGGCGGATGTCACGGTCAGGGTGTACGGGCCAATGGCGGGCTCTACCAGCCACGGGTCGAAGTCCACGTTGTTGCTGACTTCATCGCCGGTCCCACCAGGGTTGCTGGCGTGCGTCGGCCCGGTGGCATCGCCCCACCAGTTGCACTCGGCGTCCACCAGCGCCCCCCCCTCACTGTACACCCCGTAGCCCCCCGAGCCGCTGTTCCCCCTGCTGTTGTTGCAGTAGATGGGGTTGTCTTCGGC
>Ga0180434_10003098_pt1 | contig 21425 bp, 16 predicted proteins | sample SS_ome_7_FD_132453 | JGI IMG/M metagenome (GOLD analysis project Ga0180434, IMG submission 132453) | Hypersaline lake sediment archaeal communities from the Salton Sea, California, USA - SS_1_D_2 metaG | ecosystem: Environmental > Aquatic > Non-marine Saline and Alkaline > Hypersaline >...
ACGAGGCTGTCGTGGGCCAGCCGGTGGCGGTCACCGTGGGCATCGCCAACCACGAGGACGTCCCCGCCGAGTACAGCCTGGCCATCATAAGCGAGGAGCTTCTGGTGGGCCAAGCCGGGCCAGTGCGCCTGGAACCCGGAGCGGTCGATGAACGATCTGTGAGCTTCACACCGCTTGTGGCGGGGGATGACGTCGAAGTGGTGTTCTTGTTGTATCGGGATGGGGGAAAAGAACCTTATCGCTCGCTACGACTGTGGCTGAAGGTCACGGAATGATCTTCCCAGAATAGCTTTGGCGTCTACATCTGCCCAAACGCGAATAGTCAGATTATACAAAAGGGAAACCCCTCTATTGGGATGAAGTCCGTTTCCGTAGAGGGGTTTCCTCTGTGTAGCCAGGCGGTTTACATCCGGTAGAGCGGCACCGATAGAGGTGAGGAGATTGCTAACCTGCGGTCAATCCGAAACACTGCTGTAACGTAAATGATACCCTGAGAATGGTTGGTCGAATTATAATTGGTGCATAGTGTTCAATGGGTGACATTATGCACACCACTATGTATCAAGCGATCGTCGTTGGCGCCGGGCCAGCCGGGAGCATAGCAGCAGCCATCCTGTCGAGCCATGGTTGCCGAGTGCTGTTGCTGGATAGAGTTGAGTTCCCCCGCGACAAAGTCTGCGGCGATGGCGTTATCCCAGGCGCAATAAAGCTCCTATCTCAAATGGGACTGGAGTTGGAAATGGACCAGTTTCACTGGTGCGATAGGGTCAGGGTCATTTCCCCGCGCGGCTACGCCTTCGAGGGTTCCCTGGCAGAGTACAACTCCTGCGCTTACATCATCCCCAGGAAAACTCTGGACCATACTCTGTACGAGTTTGCCCTGCAACAAGGGGCAGAGTTTGAACGGCTCCGCGTCATCGAGCCTATCGTAGAGCAAGGCGTGGTCTGCGGCGTCCGTGGCAAGTTAGGGAGCGACGTTGTGGAACGGCGCGCCGATATCACGATAGCAGCCGACGGCGCCAACTCGGTCATCACCCGATCCTTGCGCCAGGGAAAGGCGGCGGACAGGCATTATGCCGTCTCGATGCGCGCCTATTTTGACGGCGTGCACGGTTCGGAGCGCCGGGCGGACTTTTACGTCAACCCATCGGCGCTTCCAGGCTACGGCTGGATCTTTCCCCTCGGCGAAGGGAGGGCAAACGTCGGCGTCATTCTCCGTCTCGATACCCTTCGAAGGTCCAGGCGGACTTTGCGACAAGAATTCGACCGATTCATCGCCGATCCTCGGGCGGCGGACAGGCTATCGCGGGCCGAGCCGATAGGGAAGATACGAGGATGGCCGTTGCCCCTTGCCTCCCAACCGTTGCAGAGGGCGTATGCCGGGGCATTATTGATCGGCGATGCCGGCGCGTTCATCAGCCCCCTTTCGGGTGGGGGTATTTACAACGGGCTGGTGAGCGGGAAGCTGGCCGCCGAAGTCGCCCTGGAGGCTTTGCGGAAAAACGATTACTCGCTGAAGGAGCTGGGTAAATTTGAGGCTCAGTGGCGGCGCGCGCTCGGCCGGGGATTGCGGCGCGAGTTGATCCTCCAGCGGGTGCTAAGTTGGCCGGGCCTGGTGGACTTGGCGCTCCGACTCGTGGGGCGCAACGAGCGGATCGCTCGCCTCGTCGTGAATCTCCTGGCCTGGATCTGGAAGGGATAGGAGACGCTATGCATCAAGTCATCGTCGTGGGCGCGGGGCCGGCGGGGAGTGTGACGGCGGCTATCCTGGCGGGCAGCGGTTGCCAGGTTTTGCTGCTGGACAAGGCCGAGTTCCCCCGCGACAAGGTCTGCGGCGATGCCATCGGTCGCAATACGATCGACCTCTTGTCCAGGGCAGGACTGTCCCTCGAATCGAACCTGGAAGCGTTTCACTGGTGTGATCGATTCCGAGGAGTCTCTCTGCGCGGTCGTGTCTTTGAGGGCAGCCTGACCGAGTATGCTACCCTGGCGTACATTGTCCCCAGAAAGACCCTGGATCACATCTTGTGGAAGCTGGCCCTACAGCGCGGAGTGGAGTTCGAGCGGCTCCACATCACCGGGCCTATCGTGGAGCAAGGCGCGGTCTGTGGCATCCGGGGCAAGTTTGGGGACAAGATCGTCGAGCGCCGCGCCAGAATCACGATAGCGGCCGATGGCGCTCACTCTGTCATCGCCCGGTCGCTGCGCCGAGAGAAGGCGGCGGACAGGCACCATGCCGTTTCGGTGCGCGCCTACTTTGGCGGGGTGCAAGGCTCAGAGCGCCAGATGGATTTTTATGCTACCTCGGTCGGGTTTCCTGGCTACGGCTGGCTCTTTCCCATTGGCGACGGGAGAGCAAACGTGGGCATTGGTTTCCGCCTCGACGCTCTGCGCCGCTCCGGCCGGACCCTGCGGCAGGAGTTTGACCAATTCATCGCCGATCCACGGGTAGCGGACAGGCTCTCGCAGGCTGAGCCGGTAGGGAGGGTACAGGGGTGGACGTTGCCCCTCACTTCCCAGCCTTTGCAGAGGGCGTATGCCGGGGCGCTCCTGGTCGGCGACGCCGGCGCGTTCGTCTGTCCTCTTTCGGGGGGAGGCATCCACCGAGGGATCGTGAGCGGAAAGCTGGCCGCCGAGGTCGCCCTGGAGGCGTTGCAGAAGGACGACTGTTCGCTGAAGGAACTGGGCAAATTTGAGGCCAGGCAGCGGCGCGTGCTTGGCAAGGGGTTGTGGCGCAAGCTTTTACTCCAGCGGGTGTTGAGCTGGCCGGGTGTGGTGGACCTGGCGCTCGAAAATATGGAGCGCAGTGAGCCAATCGCTCGCTTCATCTTGGGCCTCCGGGGCTGAGACATGGGCAGAGCTTTCGTCCGTATCGCCCGACCGGGCAATTCGTTCGCCGTGGGCGTACTGGCGCTGGCCGCTTGTCTGGCGGCCGGTGCTGGCAGGGGATTTGCGCCGTCTGTTGTGATGGCCGTGCTGGGGTCGTCGCTCGTTGCGGCGGGCGGCTATGTGCTCAACGATCTCTTTGATCGCGAAACGGACAGGCTCACCCATCCAGAACGGGTGCTGCCCAGGAGAGAGATGAGCATTGGAACGGCCAGAACCTATGCCCTGGTTTTGCTCATTGGCGCTCCGATGCTTTTTCTGTTCGTCAACCCGCTCTCTTTCGTCAACGCTTTGCTGGCTGCCCTATTGCTGGGGCTGTACTCGTGGAAACTAAAGAGCCGCGCCGGTGCGCTTGGCAATCTTGCCGTCGCTCTGTTGGCCAGCAACAACGCGCTCATCGGTGGCTTTGTGGTTGGGAAACTCGATCGCGTGGTTCCGCTCGCCCTTTGCGTCTTTTTCGCGACCCTCGCGCGCGAGATCGTCAAGGACGTCCAGGATCTGCCGGGGGACAGTGCGGCGCGGGCGCGAACCGCGCCGATGCTGATAGGACGCGGCAGAGCTTCCCGATTGGCGGCGCTTTTCCTGGGTCTGGCCATCCCGGCCACCTACTTACCTTACCAACAAGATGTCTTTGGACCCGCTTACCTGATCGCCGCCTCAATGGTGAATGTAGGCGTGCTGTATACGGACGTTCGACTCGCCTTGAGCGGTGGCGAGCGCGCTGGCCGGATTCAACAGTTCATCAAAGCGGAGATGTTTCTCTACATTCTTATCTTTTTGCTGGCCGCTTTGTTCAACGAGGTGCAAACGGGATGAACGTCTATCCATACCTGCTGGATACCATCGAGCGAAAAGGAGCCGTTTTCCTGGCCTTGATCGATCCCGACAAGCAATCACCAGAGGCGGCTCGCGATGTAGTCCAGAGCATTGTGGAGGCCGGCGCCGACGGATTGCTCGTCGGTGGCAGCTTTTTGTTCACCGATCATTTCCACCCGACGCTGGAAGCGGTCAACGTTTCCAAAGAATGTCCCGTCATCTTGTTTCCTGGCGTCTCAGGGGCCGCGGCTCAGCTCTCTCCCCGGGCCGATGCTGTTTTACTGTTGAGCCTGGTCAGCGGCAGGAACGCCGAGTACCTGATCGGCGAGCACGTGAAAAGCGCGCTGTGGATCGACCGGTGGGGATTGGAGGCCATCCCCACGGCCTACGTGCTGATCGAATCCGGGGCCGTGACCTCAGCCGAGTTTCTGAGTGGCACGAAACCGATTCCACGAGACAAGGCCGAGATCGCCATGGTACACGCGCTCGCCGCCCAGCAGTTGGGGATGAAGCTGGTCTACCTGGAAGCGGGCAGCGGCGCCAGTCACCCTGTACCGGACGCGATCATCGCGCTGGTCAGGAGCAGGGTTGACGTTCCGATCATTGTGGGAGGAGGCATCCGCGATCCGGAAACCGCTCGACGGAAGGTGGACGCCGGGGCGCGCATCGTCGTGATCGGCACGGCCATCGAACGGCAGCCGGATCCGGACTTGCTGCGAGCGTTTGCCGAGGCCATCCATCGCTGATGCGCTTATTCGGGTTTCGGCGAAGAGATCCCAAGATACCTCCGCACGAGCCGATTCCAGGTAAATCCGGCCCCGATGACCGCTACGGTCTTCCAGTTGGGGGCGAAATATAGCAGCACGGTGAAAACCATCAGGGCGGCGAGCATCGTGTGAGGATACTGGCAGGTGCGGAGCAGATCGAGATCCCTCGTCCAGAGCACCTGGCGAGTGTTAACCAATATTCCGATGGATAGCGACACGTTCACCATCAAAACTGTGGACCATAAAAAAAGATTGGACTGTTGAAAGTTGAGAAACACGAGGAGTAGTATCAGCGCCACAGACAGCGCCTGGAGGATCATTCCCCATAGCTTGAACGTGAGGGGGGAGTGAACCAGTCCAGCGTCGTTTATCCTGACGCCCCACCAGATGGGAGTGGTGATGACGTTGTTCTCCAAGTCACTGTCCAGGTCTTTGATGCCTCCGTGGACGCTATTTGTCAAGAGGAGTTGCAACACGTAGAACAGGCCGAGCAGAATTCCACAGGGTTGAACACATCCGGCTGCCAGGTGCGATCCTAGTAGCGCCAGGAGACCGACAGCAACTCCGAAACAAAGCTCGGCGATCAGGGGCGTCAGCGGAAAACGCTTGCCAAAGACGTCATAGACGGCCGCGAGGCAAAAGGATGTTCCCAGCAAAACGTGATCGGTCAGCGAGGAATCGGGAAATGATGCCAGCGTCGCGTGCGCCAGTGGAATCATTGTCACCACTACAAAGAGCGCCATGTGGAGCGATATGCGCCCTTGCACGAGCGGAAAGCGTTGTCGCTGCGGGGTTTTCCGGTCAATGTCCAGATCGACGATATCGTTGAGCACAAATCCATACACGTGCGCCCAAAGCCCGATACCGGCAAGTTTGAAAAGGTCGCCTGGGGATGTCAGTGGATCGGCCAGCAATGCGCCGGTGAGCAAAGGGAGCGCCGTGACGGGGAACGAGTCTAATCTCGCGAATAGCGCGATGTCTGTAAAAAGCCGGTGGAGTGAATGCCTGGTCATGGTCCTCACCGCTGAAAAAGCCTACCTTGCTGGGCGTGCCATCAGGCGCCAATCTGTTCTCAGCTCCTCAGCGATTCCATACTATTCTATCACAAGTCCGGTGCCTGCAAAACGAGGATGACCATGTATTCCGTCATTGTCCCTGCTTATAACGAAGAAGCCTGGCTTCCCAGAACACTCCTGGCCCTTAGAGAGGCCATGGACGCTCTCGATGTGCCGGGAGACGTCATCGTGGTGGACAACAATTCCACGGATAGCACTGCCCGGATAGCCCGGGAACATGGTGCCCGGGTGGTCTTTGAGCCGATCAACAATGTATCCCGAGCGCGGAACGCCGGCGCAAAAGTAGCAAAAGGCCGTTACCTCGTATTCCTGGACGCGGACACGCTCGTTTCGCCGGAATTGTTGCGCAAAGTGCTGCTCCATCTGTCCACGGGCTCCTGTTGCGGCGGAGGGGCGCAGGTGACTCTCGATCGGCCCAAGCGACCCATCGCCCAAAAGATCGTCGGGTTTGCCAACCGAATTCTGCCGCTGAGGTACAGAATCCTGCCGATGAAGGCGGCTGCGGATCTATTTGTTTATTGCCTGCGAGAAGGATTCGACGAGATCGGCGGATTTGACGAGGGTTGTGCGGTGGGAGAAGTCTGGTTTTCGCGTCGGTTGCGAGCGTGGGGCAGGGAGAGGGGCTTGTCCTTCAACGTGATTACGGATCCTCCAGTCCTCACCTCCAGCCGCAAGTTCGATGCGCCGCGCCAATGGTGGTTCGCGACGCTCGTCCATTTCGGGGCGTTTAGTGTGGCGTCTGTTCTTTTCCCTTTTGTCATACGCTCTCGCGCCCTTTACAACTACTGGCATCAGAGACCCAAAACATCTGGAGATGGATGGTAGTTGGAATTTCAAGGGGATGTCCTTGAGAGTCACTAACATGTCCGGTACATCTCTATCCCGCGGGCGGCTTTTCCTGGAGGTCGCGCTCTGTATCGCCGCGATCCCCATCATTGCCATTCCCAGCCGGATCTGGCTCCTGGGCCTGGCGCTCCTCGACGTGCAGGCGATCCTTCGCCGCCTGCGCACCGGGCGCTGGCTCCCCTCCACGCCGATGGACCTGCCTATCGGCGTGCTGCTGTTGACGGCGTTCGTGGGTCTTTTTATCTCTCCAGATATGCTCGTGAGCCTGCATTACCTTTCTGTATTGGTGCTCGGCGTGGCGACGTTCTATACCATGGCCGACCTTATCGGCTCTGAACGGGACGTCCTGCGGGCCGCTCTCGGTCTCGTCTTGCTGGGGGTGGGCCTGGTCGTATCTTTTTTACCCTTCACAAACTGGGAGGGTGTGCCGCTGGTGGCCGACTGGCCGTTGCTGTCCGATCGTCTCCCATCCTGGCCCCTGCCGGCTCTCGATCTGTCCTATGAATGGCTGAAACCGCTCAATCCCCGCGCCACGGGCGGCACCATGGCGGTATTTTTGCCTTTGCCTCTGGCGTTGGCGCTGTTTGGCGAGGGGAGAAAATGGCGCTGGTTGGGAGGGGGAGCGGCCCTGGTGATCGCTTTCCTGCTGGTGATGTCACAATCGCCCCAGGGCTTGTTAGGAGTGATCGCAGCGGTGGCATTGATGCTGGCCTGGCGGGCGCCGTGGACGCTGCTGGCCCAAGTCCCCCTGGCGCTCGTCGCCTGGGTGACCTGGTGGGCCTACCGCTGGTGGCTCCCGGAAGCTCTCGTCCGCCGGTTGGAATACGGACTCTCTGCGCGTCTGGCGATCTGGCCGGCAGCCGTGATGATGTTGCGCGACCTGCCTTTCACCGGCATCGGCTTGAACACCTTCCAACGAGTGGGAGCTTTTTACAATGCCCCGGCGTGGCATGCCCATAATATCTGGCTGCAAACAGGAACCGCGTTTGGAATCGGGGGTCTGGTCGCTTTCGCAGCTCTGTTTATCGCCTTTTTCGTCACCGCAGCGCGGGCCTATCGCGCCGGGCGCGATCCGAACTTGCGCGCTGTGCTGATCGGGTTGGCCGGGTGTGGGGTGGCGTATCTGGGCTATGGTATTCTTGACTCGATAAGTCTTTTGCGCGAGCTGGCTGTGGCCTTGTGGCTCATACTGGGGGTTGTCGCTGGCGCGGGGAAGGCGATGGATATTCCCCCGCTGGTGGTTCCCCGCAGAGTGCGGCGGGCTACGTTGGCTATCTTGGCAGTGCTGGTATTGTTCAGCGCCCCGGTCAGCGCCAGCGCGCTGCTGGTTAACGCGGGGATGCTGATCGCGCATCCAACCTACGCCAGGCCTACCCCGGCCCGTCTCGCGCTGGGCGAGAGCCTGGCGCGCACGGCGACACATCTCTGGGAACGCAACAGTAGAGCGCAGGCCCTGCTCGGCGAGATGGCCTGGCTTCAGGACGATCCTGCCACGGCTCTGGCGGCGTTTGAGCAGGCGGTGCGATACGACCAAGTCGACGCGCACAGCCACTATCGTCTGGGTGATTTGTACCTGGGACGGGGGGATGAATCACAGGCCATCGTCCACTGGCGCGCGGCCAAAGTAGCAAGGGTGTTACTCAGAAGGGCGGCGGAGGCGGGGCGGGAAGGACGGGCAGATGATAGGCTCCGCTGGTGTCAACTGGCCGTGGCCGTTGACCCAGACAGCCCCGGTGCGTTAAATGGGCTGGCCCACGCGCTGCGAGCGGCCGGCCAGATCGAACAGGCCTTGGCCGCTTTTGAAGGCTATATCGAGCGTTTCCCATCTCGACTGGAAGGATACGTGGGCGCGGCGCAGATTCTTCTCCAGCAGAATCAGCTCGAAACCGCCCAGCTCATCCTTGAGCGCGGAATTGCAGCAGCAGGGCCGGATGCCACGCTCTACCTTTTGCTTGCCCAGAGCCACGAGGCCCGCGGCGATCTGGGTGCGGCGCTGAGAGCGGCCTCGCAAGCGATCCAACTGCAGCCAGAATTTTCGCCAGCCTGGTATCGCCTCGGTCTCCTCTACGAAAAGCAAGGCGATGATGACCAGGCCCTGGAGTCCTATCTGGAGGCCGCGGGCGACCGGGTGAATCATTGGGCGCGAGTGAGCCTTCAGGCTGCTGGAAGGGTGCTCCTGGCACAAGATCAATTCGGGATAGCCGTGGGACAATACACTCGCGCTGTCGCCATCGGCCAGGAGCTTGGCGAGCCTCCATGTGTTATGGCGCAGAACTATGCTCTGTTGGGAGATGCATTCACAGCGGCTGGTCGCGAGGCCGAGGCTGGTCAGGCCTACCAGGACGCCCTGAAACTCGATCCGAGCAACGCGGCTGCGCAGAAGGGGCTTGCTCTGCTCGAAGGGGAACCCTGAGTTCCTTTTTTCTCTTGCCGTTACTGCGCGTTCTACTTCTTTCAGCACTACCCCAAGTTTGTGGCTGCTTTGATCGCTGACTGACCAACAACCCTCAAGAGGGTGACTATCGAAACGTTACTGTAACGCAAATGAGATCTTGAGAGAGCATATTCTGAATTATAATAGCAGGCAAATCAAGTCGGGCGGGAGAATAACAATGGAAGCAAACATACCACTAACAAAAGTAAAGGCCGAGGTCTGGCAGGGTAGACAGCTCAGCGAGCTGTTTCGTGTCTGGCCCTGGGGCGCGCGCCGCCAGTTGACGACGCGCGAGCAATTGGAACAAGCCGCCGTCGCCCTTGAAGATGGGCGCAAGGCGGAGGCCCGAATCCTGCTGGAGGAGGTAGTGCAGGCGGAGCCCCGTTCCGAGCGGGCCTGGCTGTGGCTGGCGGATGCCGTAGATGCGGATGAGGAGCGGCGCTTTTGCTTGACTCACGTGCTCTCCATCAACCGCCGCAACGCCCTGGCCCGGCGGGCGCTGGAGGCCATGGAGCCAGGGGCCATCCAGTCTCCACTGCTACGAGTGGCCTTTGCCGCGCTGGAAGTTGGACACAGGGAGGAGGCTCGCCGCTTGCTGGAGGGAGTGGTTCAGGCGAACCCAAGCTCCGAGCGAGGCTGGCTGTGGCTGGCGGATGCCGTGGATTCTTATGAGGAACAGCGCTTTTGCCTGAACCAGGTCATGTCCATCAACCGGCGCAATGCGCTGGCGCGGCGGGAACTGGAAGTGCTGGGACCTGGCCCTGCCTGGTCCCCGCTCGATAGGCAGGCAGTAGCGCCGGGGCTTTGGGCAGGATGGCAGTCCCCGATCGCTGCGGTCGCCGGAGGTCGTGCTGCTGTTGGCAGCCATTCCATTCCAATGGCTCTGGTGATAGCCGGGGGCTACCTGGCCGCGGTGGCCGTGGCCGAGGTGCTCACCGCCATCATCGAACCCCGGGTTGGGCTGGTGCTGCACGTCGTTTTACTGATGATCCTGTTGCTCCACACCGCTCGCACCTGGGGGCGCCCTGGTCACAAACTTTTGCTCTGCCTCTCCTTTGCCCCCCTCATCCGCCTGTTAAGTTTGTCCATGCCGTTGGCTGGCTTTACCCGGATCTATTGGTATTTTATCGTCAGCGTGCCTCTGATCACCGCCACCTTCGTTGCCTTGCGCATCCTGGGATTCTCCAGGATGGAGCTTGGGCTGAATCTGAAGGGGATCCCCGTCCAAATCCTGGTGACTTTTACCGGCTTGTCCCTGGGCTACATCGAGTACCGTATCCTGCGGCCGGCTCCGCTGGCCGCCAGCCTGGCCTGGCGGGAGGTTTGGCTGCCGGCGCTGATCCTGTTGGTCTGTACCGGCTTCATCGAGGAACTGATCTTTCGCGGGATGATGCAACATGCTGTGACCAAGGTGTTGGGGATTTGGTGGGGCATCATCTACGTGGCCATGCTCTTCGCCGTTCTGCACGTGGGCTACCAGTCGCTATCTGACGTCATCTTTGTTTTCATCGTGGCCCTCTTCTTCGGCATTGTCAAGGCCCATACCGGCTCCATCTTTGGTGTCACGCTGGCCCACGGACTAACCAACATTCTCTTATTCTTGACCATGCCCCTCGGTGTGAATCACTTTGACATCCTCGCCTCTTACCTGTCCGGACTGTAATCCCCGACTGTCTCCACATAACGCAGAAAAAGTGCGGACCATCCGTCTGCACTTTTTGTTTGTGTGGATGATGGTAACTGCTCAGGCTATCGAAACCAAGCGAGCGGCTTTTGCAGTTGATTTTGCCCCACATGGGCCGCCTGCTTGGTCTCGATACGGTCTGAAGGCCTACTCGACCGGCGCAGGCTGAGCAGTTACGGATGATGAACAGAAAAAGGCTATGGAGCCATGCGCCCCATAGCCTTGATTCAATACAAGTAATCGGTAATGGTTATTTCAGCACTTCGGTGACTTTTACGGCGACGATCAAAGCAAAGGTGATCAAGAGGGGTACGATGCCGATGTTCAGCGCCCGTCCAAAGGCGCGGGCGAAACGCCCCTCGGTGGCTGTGGTCAATTCCTTTTGGATCAGCAGCGCCAGCAACGCGCAGATGCCGATCAACGTGAGTGAACCGGCGATAGCGACGGTAGTTACTGTGACAACAGTTGATGTGGTGACTGTCGAAACCATAGTACCTCCTTAATCCTTTGGAGACAATTATACCACATTTTTACGCATTCCGAAAGTTTTAGTGTTGCAATAGCGTTTCTAAATCAATGCGTATTCGTGAAGAAATGACCATCTTCCCCGTGCAATTAATCCCATTATATATGTCCGCCTGGAAAGGGAGCAATAGGAATTTCGTACTACCTCCCGACGGTTCGAGCACGCACCCGCTGAAATTCCTCCAGATCGAGATAGCTCCTGAGCGTCCCGTTGTGGAGCGCCCAGATGCGCGTGGCAAACCGCCGGATAAAGTAGCGGTCGTGGACCACCGCCAGCACCGTGCCCTCAAAGGCCTGCATCGCCTGCTCGAACCGCGCCCGGCTGGGGATGTCGAGGTGATTGATCGGCTCGTCCAGCATCAAAAAGTTACACCCGGTCGCCACCAGGCAGGCCAGCGCCAGCCGCGCGCGCTCCCCGTAGCTCAACGCCCCGACCGGCACAAAGACCTCGTCCCCTGCAAAAAGAAAGTAGTGCAGGAACGAGCGGGCATCGGTCTCTGACATTGGAGCCATCTTGACGATGGTCTCGAACGGCGTGCTTTCGGGGTTCAATGTCTCCTGTTCCTGGGCAAAATAGCCCAATTTTACATTCGTTCCCAGCCGCACCTCGCCAGCGAGCGGCGCGAGTTGACCGGCCACGATGCGCAGCAACGTCGTCTTGCCCGCTCCGTTGGGGCCGAGCATGGCGACCCGTTCCCCGGCGCGTAGCACTTGCTCGATTCCCTCCGCCAGTTCCACGCCCTCGTAGCCGATAGCCACGTCCTGGAGCACGAGCACGTCCCGCCCGCTTTCCGGCGTGTTCTCGAATGCCAGCTTCATCTGCCAGGTAGGCTCGGGCTTTTCTACGCGCTCCTCGCTCTCCAGATACCGCTCCAGCTTTTTCTGGCGCGATTGGGCTTTCCTGGCCACCTTCTTGGCGATGCGGCGAACTCCCGGCTCGCCCGGCGTGGTAGTCAGTTCCACGCTCAACGCCTGGTTCCTGGTGCGCACGATGTCCTGGTGGATGCGCCGGATCTCGGCCTGCTGATCTCGCCACCTGGCCCACTGTTTCTCCCGGTCCCGTTCCCAGGCTTCGATATAGTCCGAGTAGTCGCCAACGTACTCGACGATCGTGTGGGTCTTGGGGTCCAGGTCGAGGATCTTGCTCACCGTGTTGTCCAGAAAGGTCCGGTCGTGAGAGACGATCAGAGCCGCGCCGCGATAGTTGCGCAGCCACGCCTCCAGCCATTCCAGCGCCTCGATGTCGAGGTGGTTGGTCGGCTCGTCCAGCAGGAGGACGTGGGGGTTGTGCTTCAGCAGCCGCGCCAGCCCCAGGCGGGTCTTTTGCCCGCCGCTGAGGTTCGCGATGGGCGTATCCAACGGCACGTCTTCCAGGCCCAATCCCGCCATCATCGCCTCCACCTCGTGGAGCGGTGTTTGCGATTCCGCCAGTATCTCCAGTTTCGCCAATGCTTCACTGTACGCTTTCATCAGGCGGGTCTGTTCCGCGCCGTTAGCCGTTGCCAGCCCGTTGGCAAGTTGCTCCACCCGCGCTGCAGCCGCGTCCAGCGCCGCCTCCCCCGTTTGCAGAAAATCGGCCACCACGTCCGCTGCCGCATAGTCCAGACCTTGCTCCAGGTACCCCAGTCGCAGATCGGGTGGGTTGAGTTGCACGGACCCTTCGTCGGGTTGCTCTTGCCCGGCGATGATGCGCAGGAGCGTCGTCTTGCCGCAGCCGTTCGGCCCAATCAGGCCCAATCGTTCGCCCGGATTGACGACGAAGGAGACGCTCTCCAGAACGGTCACGTCGCCATAACGCTTGCAGATGTTTGAAACTTGTAACATGCGACATCTCCTTTGACCACAGAAAACAAAAAAGCCGTGGGAGGCTATGCACCCACGGCTTGCTTTGCGAGTTCAACAGGAACTGTTAAAACAAAAACGCACACCCCCTAATCAATATGGAAAGTGTGCCCCTTGTCATCCCTGTTACCTCCGTTTTATCAAAAGAAATGCGCGATTGAACGCCGATATTATAGCTGCTTTCGGCGAATTGTCAACTCAGATCCCGCGCCGGCACGACGGCGATCTCGTTGCCCACGTTCAGGAAAACGACCGTCGCCTCTGCCTCCACGCCCAGTTGCAAGCGGACAGCGCGCGTGTAGCGCCGCACTTGATCGTCGTAAGCCATTCGCCGGACGTGAGCGAGCAGGTCGGCGTCGGAGCGTAACTCGTCGGTCTTGAACTCGGCGATCATCCACTCCTCGCCAATGCGGTAGAGCAGGTCTATGATGCCGTTCTCCGTCCGCCCATCCTCGACAATGCTGAAGGGTACCTCGTGCCACCGCTGCGCTACGTCCAACTTGGCCCACAGGGGATGCGCCCGGAAGCGCCGCAGCATGCGCCGGGTCTCCAGGATGGCGGCATGGATCTGTCCCTCGTCCACGACGCCCATCTCCAGCGCGAACGGGCGCAGAAGGGCATCCAACCCCTCGTCCGCAAAACGCCAGTGACGCAGCGCGGCGTGGGTCAGTGTCCCCACCACCCACGCGGGAGCGTGGGCGCGTTTCGTCGGCGGAGCCACGCGCCAGACCCGGCGCGGCGGCTGGGCCTCGCGTTCGCTGAGTTTGGGATCTGTGGCGGGTGGGAGAGGGGCGACGAGCGGCGCGACCAGGTCTTGGGAAACGGGTGTGATGCGTGACCCGAAGGGGGGATGCGTGATCTGTGCCGCTGTGAGTTGTTCCTCATGCCAGGGGTAGAGTGTGCAGCCGATGTCTGGCGCCAGCGGCAGGGATTGCGGTTCGATGGGCGTCCCGGCGATGGCCGCGTCGTCCAGGCCCGTCGCCTGGCCCAGAAGCTTGAGCCAGCCGGACAGGCTCAGTCTGCCACCCTTGAGGATTTTGGTGTGCCCGCTGACCAGCAGCTTTTCCTTCGCGCGGGTGGCGGCCACGTAGAGCAGGCGGCGATCCTCGGCCTCGTCGCGCTCGGCGTTGCGCAGCGTCGCCAGCCGGTGTGCGGCGGGGCGGCGGTTTTCGTCGTCGCTCCGGTCTCGCAGGTTGAGCGTCACGCCCAGCCGCTCGTCCAGCCAGACGAGCGCCGTCCCCCCGTGACCGGCGTGGGCGGCGTCGGCGATGACGACGACCGGGAACTCTAACCCCTTCGCCTTGTGGACCGTCATCAGTTGCACCGCGCTCCCGGCCTCGGTCGGGGCCTCGCTCTCGCGAGCGCCGACGTCGCGCAGGGTGCGGACGTACTCCACGAACTCGCGCACGCTCACCAGGCCGCTGGTGTGCGCGTCCGCCAGCAGCTTGTCCACGTTACGCTGGGCGCGCGGCCCGGCGCGATAGTGGGTCCGATCCAACAATCGTTTGAGCAGCGCCGCGACCGGCGCGCGACCGGCCAGCTCGTGCAGTTCCGCGACCAGGTCCCGCCCCTGCACGGCGCGCGCCAGATCGTCCGGCGGCACGATCTCGGGCAGCGCGGGATGGTTGAGGATGGCCCACACGGAGCACGGCTTGTGGCTCTCCCTCGATACCACCGAGGTCGGCGGGAAGCGCAGCAGGTAGAGCGCCGCATCGGTCAGGCCGACGGAGGGAGAGCGCAGGAACCCTACCAGCGCCAGGTCGTCGGTGGGATCGGCCACGGCGACGAGCGCGTTGAGCAGGGAGCGCACCTCGAACCGGTCGTAAAAGCCGCGCCCGGCCACCGTGACGAATGGGATGCCGGCCCGTTCCAGCGCGTCCTCGTAGACGGAGAACGCCGTCGAGGCGCGGAACAGCAGCGCCGCGTCCTTCCATTCCACGACCTCCTGGTCGCGTAGCTCGAGCAGGCGGGTCGCCAGCCCGTCCGCTGCGGCCTGCCGCCCGGTGCTGGCCGACTGTCCCAGTCCCAGGAGCAACTCGACGAACGGCGCGGCGACGTCCGATCGCGGATCGGTCCGGTGTGCTTTCAGCGGCGCGAAGGGCACGGCATAAGGGCGGCCTGGCCGCGCGACCTCGTCGAGGATCGGCGCGAGCAACCGATTGGTCGTCTCTACAAGCGCCTCGTGGGACCGGAAGGTCAGGTCGAGCGGGATGACCTGGCCTCCGGCGCGGGCGCGGCCCTGCCGTATGTCGTCCTGCACGCGGCGAAAGACGGTTACGTCGGCGCCGCGGAAGCGATAGATGGATTGCTTGGCGTCGCCGACCACGAAGAGAGAGTTCGGCGTGTGGCGTTGTGACGATGCAAAGCCGGTGAGGGCGTAGACGATCTGGCGCTGGTGCTCGTTCGTGTCCTGGAACTCGTCCACGAGCACGGCGCTGACGTTGGCTTGCCAGGCGGCGCGGACGCTGAGGTCGTCCAACAAGGCCATCGCCCCGGCCTCCAGGTCGTCAAAGTCAAGCGCGTTCTCTGCTCGCCGGGCCTGGGCGTAGGCGTCCAGAGCATGGCGGTAGGCGGCGTGTATGAGTCCGATCATCCCGGCCGCTTGCTCGTCGAGAGTCCACGAGGCGGGCTTTTTGGGATCGGCCAGGGGCTTGAGGCGTTCGTCAAAGTAAGCTCGCAGGGCGCGCATGGCGTCCTTGGCGTCCTGCAACGTGCCGCCGGGCCAGTTGCCCTTGCGCCCGGCCAACGCCGTGGAAGCGCGCAACGCGGCCAGTTCCGCCAGCGTCGTATCAAAGTCGCGCCGCTCGCACGCCTCGCCCGCGGCCTCGGCGCAGGCCAGCACGGCCTGCCGGGCGCACTCCATCTTGTCCGTGGGGTCGTCGGCGCAGAGGCAAGATAGGGCGTCGAGGAGGTTTTGCCATTGAGGGGTATCCAGGCATCCGCTCAGCCAGTCCTGCAACGCGCCCGACCAGCCCTGGAGCGGATCGTCGGTCAGTCGTTCGAAAGCGGCGTCGGCGTCGAGACGTTTCTCTAGAAGCGTCGAGAGGATCGCGCGCAGTTCAAATTCCCTCAGCGCGCCGAACAGATGGGAGGCGGCCTCGTCGTCGGCGGCCCAAGCCAGCGCCTCCTCGACCGCCCGCGCTCGCAGCACCGCCGCGCGTCCCTCTTCCAGGACGCCAAAGCCTGGCATGGCGCCTTGCCGCGCCGCTTCGACCGGGTGCTCGCGCAGGATTTGCGCGCACAGGCTGTGGATGGTGCCGATGCGCGCCGCGTCCAGATCGGCAAAAGCCGCTTCCCAGAAGGCGCGTTGGGGTGGATCCTGGGTCAGCCAATCCGTAATCGTCTGGCGGATGCGGGTGCGCATCTCGCGGGCAGCCTTGATCGTAAAGGTGATGGCGACGATCTCGCGCAGCGGCGCGCCGGATTCCAGCAGCCACAGGTAGCGCCCTACCAGCGTGCGCGTCTTGCCCGATCCGGCCCCGGCGGTGACGACGAGGTCGCCGGGCGCGGTGGCGGCTCGTTTCTGAGGATCGTCAAGCTTGAGCAGGTCTAGGATCGTCATTCAGAAAATGGTTTGGGGCAATGCGTAGGATAAATTGGCAATGTCTTACACTAACCCTACCGCTTGTTTCAGGGCAGCATCCAGCAACTTTTGCAACTCTGGGGTAGTATGTCCTATGCGGCGCAGGATGAGGGAGCGGTGTAGGGTGGCTAGCTTTCCCATCTTGAAAACCGACGTGTGCTTCAACCCTGTCTGGATAAATGCGGGGTGTGCAGCATCCAACACGTGTTCGGTTGGCTCAGGCACAGGTGGAACGACGGAGGAGATGAAAGCTACCAGAATGTCCCTGTCGTCCGGGTCAGGAGAAATGACGAGCGCGGGACGCATCTTTTGGCCGCTCAAGTCGGTGAAAGGAAATGGAACCAACACAACGTCACCGCGATGCAGCGCCGGTGGAACCATTAAACCGGCTCTCCATCTTGTAGAGAATACACGTCTTCTTGAGGGTCGGCCAGAAAGTCAAAGCTGGGGCTTTGTTCAGCCAATTTGGCCAACGCCAGGGCTGGTAAATCGTCTGTCACAAACGCCGGATCTTGGGGGGCGAAAACGATTTTGACTTTTTGTAGATCCGGCAGATGGACGTCCGTCAACGGCTTGAAGACTCCTTTTTCGTAAATGGCGTCAATCACTTGAAGCATAAGCACCTCCTCAACCCAATTATATCACACTCTCAATAAATTCACCACGATTTTGGCTTGTACCACTCGCAGAACGTCGTCGCCGGGCAAAAAGCGGGGCAGCCGTCGTCTGAATGGGCGGGCGCAAACTGCCCGGCGCGCACGGCGGCGCCGATCTCCAGGGCGTACTCAACCGCCGTCTCGATGGCCCCGACGACGCCTCCCTCGAATTTCTCCAGCTTGAGACTGCTGGGCTTGGACGAGCCGATGTGCCAGTAAAATCCACTGGCCACGTCAGCGCCGAGCGCCTCCTGCGCGGCCAGAGCGTAGAGCGGCAGTTGCAGTCGGCGGCCCGCGGCCAGGTCGCGGGCCGGGATCGGCGTCGAGCCGGCCTTGTAATCGACGATGCGCAGCCGCCCATCCGGCGCGCGGTCCACGCGGTCGATGTAGCCGCGCAGCAGTAGAGGGGGTTCGCCCGGCAGGACGAGCGGTGGACGCTCTCGCAGGCCGAAGGGCAGCTCCGGTATCAGGGGCCTGTATTCCCCGGCGGCCTCGATCAACGCCTCGAGGGTGCGTTGCAGCACCTCGGTCATTTCCTCCTGCTGGCGCTCCCACAGCGGCGTGGGGCGAAAGCCATAGTCGTTCGGTGCGGCGTCGTAAACCTGGCGGGCGACGGTGGGCAATTCGGCGCGCAACCGGTCGGGATCGCCGTCATCCACGCGGGTGTAGAGCCGTTCCAGCACCAGGTGGTAGATCGAGCCGAGGATCAGCACGTCGAAACCGGCCTGGGGCAGTTCGCGCGGCTCCAGCTCCATCCCGTAAGCGGCCCAGAAATAGAACGGGCATTTGGCGTAGGTCTCCAGGCGGCTGCTCGACCAGGGCTGCTCCGGGCCGAAACGCTCGGCCAGTTGGGGTTTGAGCGATGAGAGGTCGCCGGGTGGGGTGATGGGCGGCGGGGTTTCAGGTTTCGGGTTGTGGATGGCAAGCTCTTGTTCCGAGGCGATGTCGGTGACGGGATCGGTGGGGCGGATGTGGGCCACGTCCGCATCCTCGAACAATCCTCGCACGGCGGACCAGTAGGGAGATGCCTCCCAGGGTTGGCCGTCATCGGCCAGGTAGGGGCGGCAGAGCAGCAACCGGCGGCGGGCGCGCGTGACGGCCTGGTAGAAGAGCGTCGCTTCGTCCCCTTGCAGGCGCGGCTCAATGGCGAAACCCTGTTCGGCCAGCCAGGCGCGGTCGGATTCGCGCAGTAGCGCGTCTTCGCGCTCGGCGCGGGGAAAGTCCCCCTCCGCCAGCCCCAGCAAGGCGACAGAATCGAAAGCAAGCCCGCGCACCTCCAGCACCGACGCGACCAGGATGGCCTCGCCCTCGACGGGCGTTGTGTAGCTCGTGTCTTCGACCGCCTGGACCAGTTCGGCGACGAACTGGTCGTGGGGTATGCTGGCCGTGGCGTCTCTGTTGAGCACCGAATCGGCCAACATCAGCCCGCGCAGGATGTCCTTGAGCGCGCGCATGGCGGCGATGTCCCGGTCGGCGGTGGCGGGATTCTCGCGGGCGCGGGCCACGATACGCGCGGACTGTTCCAATCCGAGCGACGTTTCGTCGCCCGCGCGTTCCAGCGTCTCGTCCGGGCCGATAAGCTCCTCGAGCCACGTCACGCGCTCGCGCAGCGTGGCCTGGAGCGGGGGTGTGATCCGCGCCACGAGCTCCTCCAAGACGGCCTCCAGTCGCGCCAATTCCTCACCAGCGGGGATGCTGAGCGGTGCAAGCTCCTCCTCGTCCAGGATCGCCGGAACATCTTCTTCTGGGGCGCGAGCGGCCAGACGTTGGAACGCTTCGCGCCACTGGTCAAGCCCGGCCACGACTTGCCCGGCGCGCGCTACGTCGTGCAGGCGACCGGCATCGCCCGGTTGCAGGCCGCAGCCGGTCCAATCAAAGTAGGGGCTGGTCAGTGCATCGAGCAGCGCGCGCGGCGGCCAGTCGTCCGGTTCGAGTGGCAACGCTAAAAGATTCAGCAGCGCCGCTATGGCTGGATTCGTTCCCAGGTCGGTTCCGGAGGCGAAGCGGAGCGGCATCCCAAATTCGGCGGCGACCTCCTCCAGGAAGGGGCGATAGGGAGTCACGTCGCGGGCGACGACGGCTGCCTCGGAGAGCGGCACACGCTCGCGGACCAGGCGCGCCTTGAGCCACCGTAGTGCCTCGGGGGCCTCGGCTGCGCGGTTCTGGGCTTCGATGAACTCGACCGAGCCGTCGGCGGAGATGGGGCTGGAGCCAGGCTCGAAGAGGTTGGCTTCGAGATGGACGAGGGGAGAGGGGGAGACAGGGAGAGGGGGAGACAAGGAGATGGCTGGATCGAGTGCTTGGGTGAGGGCTGTGTGGGCGCGGGCCAGGCGGCGGTGGGCTAATCGGTCGGGGTTTTGTGGATCTCCGGTGAGGGTGATGAGGGTGGCTGCGGCGCGCTCGGCCAGCAGGCGCAGCAGGTGCAGTTGGGTGGGATTGAATTCGTCAAAGCCGTCCACGACCAGCAGGGATAGATCGGACAGCAGATCGGCGTTTTCTTCCAGGCCGATGGCGGCCAGCCAGCCCTGGCCGTCGGCGTCGACCCAGCCGGTTTCGATCAGCCAGTCCTGGTAGGCGGTGTAGAGACGCGCTAACTCGGCCAGGCGTGGTTCGCGCTCGGCCAGGGCGTGGTCGAGATCCTCCGGGAAGATGCGAGCGCGCTTGAGTTCTCCGAATAATTCGCCCAGCAACCGCGCAAAGCCGGGCGAGTGACGCAGAGGGGAATAGTACAATAGTTGATCGGCATCGCACAATTTTCCCGCGATGTGCTGAATCAACTGGTATCGGACGGAGGGCAACAGACGCGCCATGCCCTCTTCCAGGTCCTGGGAGAGAGAGTTGCCGGCTAATGCCCGCACCTCGGCGTAGAGTCTGTAAAAGGTTTGCACCTCGACGCCGAGCGCGCCGCCGGATTCCGCCAACCGTCGGCGAAACGCCCTGGCCTGGATCTGATCCGGCACGAGGACGCGCACGGAAGAGAGCGGCGGCAGGGCGCGGACGCGTTCGATGGCGTGGGCGGTCTTTCCGCCTCCGGAGGGGGCGAGGAGCAGCTCGACCATAGTGAGAACAGTATACCACAGCCATCGGATTGTGCCAGCGTGTTGTTGACGGAAAATAGTTCTGGCGGTATACTTGAGTTAGAATGGGAACGAGTAAGGAGAAAGAAATGAGCATCTCAGTTGCTACCCAGATGACTCCTCAGGGGTTGTTGATCCCCCGCGACGCCATCCTTGAGTGGATGGAGCAGGGTATCGAGGTTGTCAAGGAGAAAAATCGTATCGTTATTCGACCTAAAACAGAGCCAGCCACCGAGAGAGAGCGGGTGTTGCAAATTCTAAAAGACTCTGGCCTGTTGGTGAAACCGCAGTGGGAGCCGACGTTGCCGCCTGTCTCCCCTGCCGAACGGGCTGAACTGGCTAAAAAATTCAGCGTGGGGCGACCACTATCGGAGATCATCATTGAGGAACGAGAAGAGCGATGGTAACATACTATGTGGATACCAGCGCCTTGCTCAAGCGTTACGTTGATGAAGTAGGCAGTGATTGGCTGCGACGTGAGCTTTTCGTACCTGTACGCCAGGTTGTTATCGTGACCACCCAACTTTTGATCGTTGAGACGATTAGCGCGTTAAATCGGCGCGTGCGAGAGGGGGCAGTAACTCATCACGACTATATGCGATTGTCAGGCCGTTTTCGCGACGATTGCCTCGATTTATACCAACTCGTTGCTCCCGACGATGGGATTGTGGACTTAGCGTGTGTTTTGCTGGAACGTCATTCACTGCGTGCCTATGATGCTGTGCATCTGGCTACGGCATTGAGCGTCCACCGTTGGTTGGTAGAGAAAGGCGAGATGGGCCTCACGTTCCTCTCCGCTGATGACCGTCTAAACGACGCTGCCACTGCCGAAGGGCTGGCGATAGATAATCCTAACGGGCACCCGTAATTTCTTCTCATCTCAGCGACATACGCATTCTTCGACTGAGCGGTTTGTATCCCAACCGACGATAGAAAGCGAGCGCCGACTCGTTGAACTCGTACACGTTTAGCTCGACGGTGTCCGCTGCTTTCGCCACGGCCCAATCGTGTGCCTTGTTCATCAGCGCCCGCCCGATTCCCCTCTGTCGAAACTTCTCCTTTACCGCCAGGTTGTCAATGACTGCGTAACGTCGCGGCACAAAAATAGGAATGTCGAGAGCTTCTCTGATAAGGACGTGGACCAATGGTGTGAAGTTATTTGCTCCTTCTCGATCAAATCAAGTCTGGTACAATATGAGTGCATAGAAAGTTGATTTGACAGGGAGGTTATAT
>Ga0180434_10003099_pt1 | contig 21424 bp, 17 predicted proteins | sample SS_ome_7_FD_132453 | JGI IMG/M metagenome (GOLD analysis project Ga0180434, IMG submission 132453) | Hypersaline lake sediment archaeal communities from the Salton Sea, California, USA - SS_1_D_2 metaG | ecosystem: Environmental > Aquatic > Non-marine Saline and Alkaline > Hypersaline >...
GAGAACTGGTCAACGACTATGGGGTGGACGGCCTGTACTTGGTCTTTGTCGATCAGATCGGCTACGAGGAACCCAATGTGGATTCCTTCCGGGTCAGGTACGGCCAAGATCCGAACCAGATTCCTGAGGATGACCCTCGTTGGATCGCGCATCGGGCTCACGAGGTCCTCATACCCTACTTGCGCCGGGTGAAGGAGGTCATCCAGCGTTCGGGTCGGCTCGTCGAACTGATCATAGAGGGGCAGGGCAGTGTTGTGGGCAGCGCTAGGTCGCTGCCGGATGAGCCTGGGTGGTCGGATATCCCCTCTTTCGCCAGGGCCAACGAGATCATTCAAGCCGCGCGATCCACGATCATCGACGAAAGACTGGCCGACGTCCTGGTCTACTGGTCTTTTGCGGACCTGGAGCAAGCCGGCGAGGACCTTCGTGGCAAGATCAGCCTGGGGACACGTTATCGGATATGGCAACGCAAGACGGCCGAGGGATTCGGCGCCCGCCTGGAAGGAGCCGCAGCGCGAGGTGTGAGCTTGTTCACGATCAACGAGGCGACCCCGATCGAGATGTTTGAGCAGTGGGATCTGATTCGCCGTCTCTTTGCAGACACTCGATAGACACATCACGCACCTCACCGAGATACACAGGGAGGCAGACGCCTGGCGGGGGCGGGTCCGGATCGCGACCTCTTGCAGAGCAAGAGCTGCCGTATGTGTACGTCCTCCGCGATTCTGGGACAGTCGGGATGTTGCGCTCCCTAGGCCCCTTCGGGGCCGGGATGGCGGCCCGAAGGGCCTATCCATTTGGGGTGAATTGGGCGGGGTGTTCATGTTCCCGGACGGCAAGCCGCGCTACCGCGCTTCCACAATGGCCTCAATCGCCGGCACTGCGCCGCAGGGCGACACACGCTCCCGGGGTCGCGCGCACGATCACCGACCTGGAGGGCGCGGAGCAGATCGGGCCGGACCACATCGCCGAGCCGACTCCGCCGAGGTAGTCTCGGCTACGAAGGCTGGAGGCCGTGCAGTACCGCTCCCTGGACCGCAGACTGTGGGCGTGAGAGGGGAAACAGAGGGTCGCTGGCGCGGCCCTGGAGGCCCCCACCCCACCCTCCCCGCCAGAGGCGGGCAAGCCCGCCAACACAGCCGGCCGGCAAGCCCCGCAAGGGGGGAGGATAGCGCGCGCTGCGTGACTTCTGAGACTGCTTCAAGCCACCGCGCTGCGGTTCCGCGCAGGGATTGACGAAGCCAGCCTGGGCACTCCCCGCCTTGGGGGCCGCAGCCCAGTGACCAGCAGCGTGGGTAGGCCCTTCGGGCCGCCACCCCAGTCGCAAACCCACTCAGGGGCTGCTCCTTCAGCGGGCTCCTTTCGGCCTCGTGCACTGTCGGTGCCGGAAGAGCGTCTACTGGAAGGCCGCGCCGATCTCCGCCGCCACAGCGCGCAGGTGCCCCGCCGCCAGGGCGTACTCCTCGGGCGTCTGCAGGTGCTCGAGCATCACGGGCGTGTCGGGATCGAGCCGCGCCACCTCTCCCAGGAAGGCCCGGTAGTCCAGGCCGCCCAGGCCGGGGCGCACCTCGTCGAGATGCACCAGGAAGCCCTCGCCGAGGGTCACGTCCTTGGCGTGGCAGGAGCGGATGTGGGCGCCGAGTTTCGCCACGCAGTCGCGGATGAGGGCCCCGCTGGCGAAGTAGCGCTGCGGGCTGCAGACGAGGTTGACGGGGTCGAAGTGCACGCCGAAGTGCTTGCGGTCTATCGCCTCGATCAGCCGCAGGTAACTCTCGGGGGAGTCGGGGACCATCCAGGGCATCGTTTCGAGGGTGAAGAAGGTGCGCGTGGGCCGCACTGCGTCAATGATGCTGCGGGTGGTCTCGACGATGAGGTCGAAGGTCTCGTCCGTAAGGTTGGCGGGGTCGTGGCCGTCCCACTTCGCGCCGCGCGAGCCCGCGATGTTGACGCAGCAGCGGGCGCCGATCTCGTCGGCGAGGCGCAGGCCCTGGCGGCACTTGTCGAGCGCCTCGCGCCGGGCGGCGTCGTCGGGACTCATGGGGTTGCTCCATGCGCCGACCTCAGCGATCACGACGCCGGCGTCGCGCGCGGCCTGCGCGTAGGCGCGGATGACGTCATCGGGCGCATCACTGCCGACGGGGCAGTAGGCGGCCGAGTAGCCCAGCCGCTTGACCGCCGCGACCCACTCCTGCGGATCGCCGCACTCCTCGAATACGGGACCACCCAAACGCATAGCGATTCTCCTCCTCGTGCGGCAGGCCCGCTAGCCGCCCGGGACGACCGTAAGCAGCCACATCAGCGCCGGCGGGCCAGCCAGCGCCAAGGCCGCGGGCACCCAGCCAGCGGCCCACCACCGGTAGTACCTCACCAACGCCCGTCTGGTGGACAGGGTCCTGGGAACGAATAGGTAACCCACCCACCCTACGACCACCTTCGCCAGGATCCCGAAACTCAGGATGGGCCAGACGACGATCATCATCAGGCGCGGCGAAAGCAGGTGCCACTGCTGATTGGCCAGCACCACGGCCAGCGCCACCCACCAGACGAGATGCGCTCCCAAGAGTTCTCTGGCCCACCATGAGGGGGCGTGGCTGCTCTCTTCGTCGAAGCGTGCCTGCTCGGCCGCGTCTGCTGCCTCCCTTTGGAGGTGCTGCGCGTCGTCCCGGTCAAGAAGGGCCACCTTCACGAACAGGGGGTCGCCTGTCCAGCCGTCCGGTTCCAGTTGCCGCACGACGCGGTTGGAGAGAAGCCTCCCGGCGAGGAGAGCGCCGGCAGCGGCCAACAAGGCGCCGACCAGGAGCACCCAATCCCAGGCATCCCACCGGGTCATGGACCAGTCCCCGAATGAACCTCTGATCCTCGTCGCGGTCAGCCACAGCGTCAATGCGCTCAATTGCCTGATGATGATGAACACCGAAACGACGAAGACGCCTACCAGTGCGCAGTCCAGCCGGTGCAGGCGCAACAGCCGCGCAGACGCCCCCGGCGGCAGACGCTTGACGATCCAGTTCCACCGGCGGAGCGTGGGCCGTTGGGTCTCATTCGGATGGTTTGTGGCGCCGGTCTCCCCGCGGGAGTCCATGTCCGCTTCCTCGATCCGGCACTCTGCGCTGAGCGTGACGTCCTACTGCGGCATGTGCGCGATGGCGATGAAGTTGCGCGCCATGCGCTCGGTGAAGAGGCCCGAGGCGGTGCCGCCCAGTACGTAGCCATCGGGGCCGGCGGCGTCCAGGCAGTCGCGCGCGATGCGGCAGGCCTCTTCCTCGCTCACCTGGCTGAGCACCATCATGTCGTCTATGGGCCCGACCGGGCAGACGCGGCCCCGCAGGCGTTCCTTGGCGGCGCGCAGGTCCACGTCGCCGCAGGGAGGCATCTCCATCGGGTCGAGCGCGTCAATGCCGAGGCCGGCCAGGTCGTCGAGGAACTCCATCACCGGGCCGTGATTGTGGTAGTAGGCCACGGCGCCGTGGCGATGCATCATCGCCGCGAGTTCGGTGTCGAAGGGAGTCAGCAGCCGTCCGACCGCCGCGCGCCCCAACTGCACGGTCACGTACTCGCCGCCCACGATGCGAAACGCATCCACGCCCTTGAGCGCCGCCTTCTCGTAGAAGGCCAGGTAGCGCTCGTGCGCCACGCGCGTGAGTTCGACGACCAGGTCGGGCGCATCGGCCCACGCCAGGCAGAAGCCCTCGGGCGAGAACCACGACGCCGGCAGGCAGACCCCGTCGGCGCAGCCCACCAGCACCAGGCCCCTCTCCCCCACGCGCTGTTTCCACTCGAGGAACCCGGAGATGTCGGGCTCGAGGGGGTCGAAGGGAATGGAGAAGAACTTCTCGGCATCGCCGGGGCTGTCGAAGGGGAACTCGATCTGCGCGGAGGTCTTCTCGGTGCGGCGGTTGCGCCGGGTGAGGTCGCCCGTGGGTGTGCGGATGATGGTGACGGTGTCGGCGCCCTCCTGGCGGCGCTCGACCTCCGCCGCGCCGCCCAGCACGGGATCGCCGCCGCCCACCCCGACGTCGAGCAGGACGTCGGTCTCATCGAGGATAGGCTCCGCCCACTCGCTGGCGTGGTCGAGCCACCCCGGCTGGATGAACGGCGAGACGGGCACGCGGTCGGGAGTGCCCAGCCGGAAGGCCGTGAGGATGCGTTCGCGGGAGGTCATCTCGCTTCGATCTCCTCGGCGATCTCGCGGCGGACGCGCGTGAGCAGCGGCGCGCTGCGCGAGAACACCTTCATGTCGGTCACCACCCGGGCGATGGCCGCCTGCGCCGCGCGCTTGCCCTTCGCCTGCTCCAGCAGGACGAGGTACTCGTAGTCCTCCAGGCCGTCGCGGATGGCCTCGAGCCGGATCGAGCTCACCGGCCCTTCGACTCCCACCTGCTTGCCGGGGTACAGCAGCGAGCCGTCGCCGTACAACTTCTCGTTGATGTGCTTCACGGTGGCGATGTCCTGCCACGGGTCCTCGGTGAACTCGGGGTTCCAGTAGGTGGTGCTCCAGTAGAGCAGCCCCTGGATGGCGTACTTCCTCTGCTGCCACAGGAGGATGCGGTGCTCGACGGCCCGGTAGTCCACGAAGAAGTTGGCATAGGGCTTGCCCGGCCCGCAGCACACGTACCACCAGCCCTCCTGGCCCTTGCGCTGCTTGGCGCGCATGCGTGGCTGCGTCTGATCGTAGAACGCACTAACGGCGCACCAGATGTCGAGCGTGCCGTCGAGGAGATCGTAGACCGATTCCTCGGAGAAGTCGGGGTCGCGAAAGAACGGCGAGACGACCTTGAGGCTGCGCGAGATCGCGTGGACCGCCTTCGCCTGGGCGACGATGCGGTCGTACTGTTCCTTGTTGACGGGCTCGTCGGAGGGGTAGAAGAACCCCTTGCTCAACCAGCCGCCCTGGCGCAGGTGCTCCACGAGGGCGCGCATCTTCGCGGCGTCGTCGCTGTAGGGGATCACGTAACTGGTCATCCGCGGGTCGTCGAGGTACCGCGCCGCCTCCGGCGACGTGAGATCCACGGGCGGATGGTAGGGCGAGATGCGGTGCGCCAGCAGCATCTCGTAGTATGCCTGCTTGAGGCGCCGGCCGGCGTCTGTCTCCGGCGTCACGCCGTGCTGGCGGGCGATGTGGGCGTAGTTGATCCCGAAGGCCGTGCGCGTGCTGGGTGTCGCGGGCAGGGTGAAGTCCCACACCCGCAGCGATACCCGCAGCGTGGTCGGCGCCGCGTTGGACGGCGCCACGCGGACCTCGCCCCGGTAGGTGCCGGCGGGCGCATCGGCGGGCACGCAGGCGGTGAGCCACACCGGCTGGCTCTCGCCTGCCGCGACATCGAAGGGCGCCAGCGGCGGCAGGGGGTCGGGATGCCGCTTGCCCTTGGCCGGGAGGAGGATGTAAGCCACCCGGTAGAGCGACGCCGCGATCTCCGCCCCGCCCGGCCCGCGCAGTAGGCTGCACGATACCTCGACGCGGCGCAGCGGCCGGTCCCCCGCACTCACTACGACCTGTCCGCCCTCGTGCTCGTTTCGCGCCGCAGCCAGGGAGAGGGTGGCCGCCGGGCGGGATGGGGGCCCTGCCTCGCGGAACACCTTGCGGCAGTTGAGTTCGGGCCAGACGACGTAATCCACCGAGGCCATCGCCGCACCTCCTGCGAGCAGCGCTGTCAACACCGCGAGGCAGATGGTCTTGTACCGTACAGGCCGCACTCCGTGGTCCTCCCGCCAGCCTGCCAAACGCCCAGGAACTTCGCGGCGTCTGAGGGGCTTCCCTGCCGTTCGCGGTGTGCGAGGGATTCGGCGCGTCCCGTCGAATCAGCGCCACGAGGGACACCCATGCCCAAGCACCACCCAACGCGTGACTTGATCCGCCGCCGGCGCCGCGACGATGCCCGCAAGTTGGCGCGGATGTTCAATGAGTCGCACGAGGGGTGGCCGGGCGGGTTCGGCCAGGCCGAGCACCGCGCCGAGGACGCCCAGCGCGACCTGGATGAGGGAGCGCGCCTGGCGGCCTTGGTGGCTGGGGCCACGGCCGATCGGGAAGACGGCATGGCAGATGGATGGCGAGTCCAATAGCGGGGGCCAAGGGGTGCGGCGATTCCGATGCTGGTGGCCGTGGCTCTGCGGTTTTGGCCTTCTCTGCGCCGCGGTGGCAATCATCGGCTATCCGACGGCGGAGCGCGATGGCCGGATGATGGGCAACCCTCACTATGACGACGGACCCACCACCGAGTCCTACGGTTTTCGGTGGAGCACTCCTGACGAGCCCTACTTGCAGCGGCTCCGCACTGAGTACTCGCTGGAGAGGATCGTGGGCGGCGCTGCCGACGATTACGCGAAGGTCCGGGCTCTGGCCCTGTGGGCGCATAATCTGTGGCAACACCACGGCGAAAATGAGCCACGGAATCATGACCCGATCTCGATCCTCGAGGAGGTCAGACAGGGCAAGAAGTTTCGATGCGTTGAGTACGCCGTCGTCATCAGCGGCTGTCTGAACGCCCTCGGGATTCCATCACGAGTGCTGGCGCTGAAGACCGAAGACGTCGAGACACGGAAGTCAGGAGCCGGCCACGTGGTAGCTGAAGCCTATGTGCGGGACCTGGACAAGTGGATTCTGGTTGACGGGCAATGGGACGTGATCCCCCTGCTCGACGAGATCCCTCTCAGTGCCGTGGAGCTGCAGCAGGCCCTTGCCGAGAACCGGCCCGAGCTGGCCATCCACACTGGCTCCGACAGCAAGCCCGCCGAGTACTTCAAGTGGATCGGACCCTACCTGTTCTACCTGGACGTGAGCCTCGACAACCGCGTGGCTGTCGCTGATCGTTCCTGCGCCAGGCTGATGCTGGTTCCAGTGGGCGCGAAGAAGCCAACAGTCTTCCAGCAGGACTTCCCGATCAGAGACATGGTCTACACACATTCGGTCCGCGCATTCTATGCCAAGCCGGGCTGAGACCCGGCGAGGCCGCAGCGTGGGGCTCGCTACTGTCGACAGATAGGACCCGGTCGCGGCTCCGAGGGGATGGTCGTGGATCATGCCGCGCTCAGGGCGGCGCGAGCCCGATGTAACCTCTTCGCCGACACCATTGTCCTTGCCGTGACCGGGGGCGATGCGCAGTGATCGCCGCTCCCAGAGCAGAGACCGATGAGAGAGCCCACCGATGAGGAACTGGTAGGCCTCACCAAGACCTGCGACAGGCAGGCCTGCGGGCTGCTGGTGGCTCGCTATCAGGGGCACGTCTACGGGCTGGCCTACAGCATGGTGGACAACTGGGCCGCGGCCCAGGTCGCCGGCGCGCCCTTGCGTGTCGTGCTTCCACCGTCGCATCGTTCCGACATCGCCCGCTCCGTTCACATGCTCATCCCGGTGTGCAGGGCAACGTCTCGTAACACGATGCGAGGCGCCCGCCGCGCAAGGGGCTTCCTCGCTGGCGTCGAATCGGCCCATTGAGGGAAGGCCATGCCCAAGCACCACCCAACGCGTGACTTGATCCGCCGCCGGTGCCGCGACGATGCCCGCAAGTTGGCGCAGATGTTCAATGAGTCCCACGCGGGGTGGCCGGGCGGGTTCGGCCAGGCCGAGCACCGCGCCGAGGACGCCCAGCGCGACCTGGATGAGGGAGCGCGCCTGGCGGCCTTCGTGGCCGAAGCCGACGGCCGCATCGTGGCCTACTGCGATCTCTGGCCGCAACCCGCGCGCCCGCGCGAGGCCTACGTGGGGCTGCTCAACTCGCACCCGAAGTGCCAGGGCAAGGGCTTCGGCAAGGCCGTGCTGCTGAGCGCGGTGGAGCGCGCCTTCGACCTCGGCTTCGACCAGGTGGCCCTGAGCACGTGGGCCGGCAACCTGAAGGCCGTGCCGCTCTACAAGAAGAGCGGGTTCATGTGGCGGCCCGAGACGCGGGTCGACATGGAGAACTTCACGCCTCTCATCCGCCGCATGGCGCCGGCGCGCGCCTTCTTCGCGAAGCACGACTGGTATGACACCCAGCAGCGGGACCTCTCCGTCGAGGAGGATCTCTTCAAGCGCGGCAAGGTGCGCGCGTACTGCTACCTCTGGCAGGCGGGCGACGACATGCTGCGCGTGGTGATTGACCGCCAGTCGTGGGGGCCTATCGAGATCGAGACCAATGACCTGCGCGTTGCCTGCTCCCTGCCCGACGAGCGGCTGGTCGCCGGCCTCCCCCACCCCGTTCGCTGGGAGGTCGAGAACAAGCGCGGGGGCAGCATGGAGGTGACGCTGATCGCCTCGGGCGATACGGGGATCAGCATTGACGCGAGGCGCACGCTGACGGTGAAGCGTCGCGCGCGGGTCGCGGGGGAGTTCGTCGCCGATCCCGAGATGCCCGAGAAGGAGCGGGAGCCGCGCGCTGCGATCATCACCACGACGTTCGTGATCGCCGGGCAGGCCGTCGAACTCAAGGCCGGCTTCACGCCGGTGCAGCCCGTGACGGTCGGGACCGACCCGGGGGCGATCTGGCTGCGCCCCCGACGCGAGGAGCGCGTGACGTTCACCGTGACCTCGAACCTGGCGGAGCGGGCGACGTTCCGGCCCAAGGTGCAGCCGGTCTCGGAGGTGAAGGTCGAGCACGCCAAGTCGCCGGTGCAACTCGGTCCGCACGGCACGGCTTCGTTCGAAGGGCGCTTGAGCGTTCCGGCGTCGGGCGCCGTGGCGCTCAAGGCGGGCGGCCGCGTGACGGTCGGCAAGCGGAGCGTCGAGATCAAGGCCGCGGAGGTGATGGCGCGCGCGCTGCATGGGCTCGAATGCGTGGGAAGCGTCTCCAAGCACCACCTGGTCCTGGAAAGCGCGGCGCTGCGGGTCGAGCAGGCCCGCCGGGGCGGCTGGCTGCGTGTCTTCGACAAGGCGCGTCGGGAGACCGACCCAATCGAATGCAGCCCGCCCCAACTCGGACCTCCCTTCGTGTGGGAGGAGTTCTTCATCGAGCAGGCCGAGGCGCAGGTCGAGCAGAGCGGGGATGCGGCGGCGGGCGTCGTCACCAGCGAGTCGGCGACCCGCCCCGGCGTGCGCCTGCGGCGGCGCATCAGGCTCTCGCCGGGGCGGCTGGTGGAGATCGGCGATACCATCATCAATGGATCGCCGCAGCGGCTGGCCGTGCGGTTGGTGCGGCGCTTCCACCCGACGATGCCGCACTGGCGCGCGCGCGGCGCCGACCCCCAGTTACGGCTTGCCGCGCCGACGGCGTCGGGGGTCGTGACGGTCCCCTATGCGGGGGTACAGCCGCCGGCAGGGGACCTCGACCTGCGTGACGAGCCCGAGTCCTGGCCCGAGGGGTGGGCCGCTGCCCAGGAAGGCGACGGGAGTGCGTGCGGCGTCGTGTTCGCGCAGGCCTCGCGCGTCCACCTGGAATGGGGCCTCAACTTCGAGGTCCCGCTCGACACAATCGAGCCAGGCGATTCGCGCTCAGTGCCGCCGTTCTACATTGTCACGGGCCAGACCGGCTGGCTTGCGGTCCGCCGCTGGTGGCAGGCGCTGTTCGGCGAGGAGCGCGCCGAACTGCCCGAGCCCGCGCCACGGGAGCGTGAGGGCCTGGAGTTCGGACTGGAGCCGAGCCCGGTGGTCATCGCGCAGGCCGAGCGCCCGGTGAAGGCCGTGGTGAGGGCCATCGGCCGCAGCAAGCACAGCGGCACGTTGAGTCTGTCGCCCGCACCAGGCCTGCGCCTCTCGGCGCGGAAGGTCGCTTTCCGCGACGTAAGCGAGGACCTGAGCGTTGGCCGCGCCCTCACCCTCGCACGCGGCGCGCGCGAGGGCGTGAGCGAAGTAGGCCTGGCCCTTGACACCGGCGAAGCCGTGCTGCGCAACTCCGTGCCGGTGATCGCGCTGGGCAAGCCGGGTGGCAGAACTGGCGTTCGGCAGCGGGGCGCCGAGTGGCTGCTCGATAATGGCGTGGTCGCGGCCCGGGTGGCGCCGGAGTTCTGCGGCAGTGTCGTCTCGCTCAGGGTGAGAGGCGAGGAGTACCTGCGATCCGCCCATCCCGAGGCGCGGCCGATGGCTTCCTGGAACCCCTGGCACGGCGGCATCCGTCCGATGTTCCACGCCCTGCGAGGGAACCTCTGGGAGGAGCGGTTCACGGCTCGCGCCGTCGAGCGGACCGGGGCGCAGGGCGTCTTGTGGAAGGGCGTGCGTGTCTCGTGCCGCCCCAAGCACAGGTCAGCGCGGCACCTGGGGCTGCAGGTCGAGTATCTGCTGGCGCCGGGCAGCGCCGTGATGGCGGTGGTGGGTCGGGTGGCGCGGTTGGCCGACACGCCGGCCGAGGCCGGCTGCGGGTTCGAGGTGTGGCCGCTGTTGGGCGGAAGCGCGCTCAACGCGGCGCTCTCCTGCCAGGCTCATCCCGACGGTTTCCGCCGGCGCACGGAGTGGAGGGGCCGCATGGAACTGGGCGCCTGGGGGATGGCCGAGAACCCGCGCACCCATCACGCGCTCCTGCTGGCAGCCGGGGGCAGCGCCACCCGGCTCGACGCGCTGATCATCGGCAAGCCCGGCTATGTGATGGGCGGGCACCTGCAAGATCGCATTCCGCCCCACCAGGCCATTCAGGGCGTGCTCTACATTGTGATCGGCCGCGACCGAGATCACGTGCGCACGTTCGCCGCGCTGGCTGCTTTGCAGGAGTTGCCCTGAGCGGCGTCCGGCCGAGAGGGGTCACCAATGAGGGATCGCCCGAAGCCTTCGCTTGAGGAACTCGATGAGCGGCTGGCCGCGCTGGCGTCGGGCGCCGGCCGGCAGGCTGCGATCGAGGAGATCGGCCGGTCGGTCGAGGGACGCGCCATCCGCCTCGTCACGATCACCGATCCGGACGCTGTGGAGGACGACAAGCAGATCGCGCTTATCGTGAGCGGCCACCACGGCGCCGAGAATGCGGGCCCGCTCGCCGCGCTGCGGCTGATCGAGTGGCTGGTCGGCCCCGAGGCCGAGGAGACGCGCGCCAGGCAGCGGGTGTGCATCGTTCCCTGCGTGAACGTGGACGGCTACGCCGCCGACACCTACTTCAACGCCAACGATGTGAACCTCGACCAGGACTACCATCCCGAGCGCGGCCTGACTCAGCCCGAAAGCCGGGTCGTCTGGCAGGTCGCGCAGCGCCTCATGCCCGACCTGGCCGTGGACGTGCACAGTTACGGCGGCGGCTACACCTGCGAGGCCACGATCACGCACCCGCCGGGCGAACACCACGTGGATGAGCACCGCCACGCCCTGGTGTGCCAGGCGCTCAACGAGGCCGCCGAGGCGGCCGGCTATCCGCAGTGGCCCCCCTACTCGCTGCGCAGCGATGACGGCCCGGTGCGGCTGCCGTCAGCGGCCTTCGACCGCTTCCATTCGATGTGCGTCTATATCGAGGTCCAGGACACGACCTTCGCGCCGGAGGATGCGGCTGACAGCGGGTTCGTGCGGCTGCGGCGGCTGCTGCAGTTCGGCAACGAGGTGTGGCCGGGCGAGTTCTATGCGGGCTATCCCATGGACGTGATGGGCGAGGCGGGCGCATTCAACCTGGTGGCCCACGGCGAGACGGCGGCCAAGCGGCGCCGCAGCCGCGCCGCGCTCTGGTCGCACCGGGGGAAGTACCAGGCAACCGACCTCTGGCCGCAGGAGGCGGGATGCTATCGCGCCACCGTGGCCAACACGGAGGGCTACCGCCATCTGCACGAAGGACTGGCCGTGCGCGTGCGCATCGGCCGCCCCTTCAGCGTCGAGTCGGTGATGCTCGACTCCACCGTACTCGCTGAGGATCCGGCCGCAGGCTACATCACCTGGACGGACAAGGTGTCGGTGTACGTCCAGGCGGCCGTTCCCCACCCCTTCGGGTGCTCGCTCGTCACCGTGACAGGCGGCGCCAAATGACCCACGACCTCCCGTTCTTCGACTGCAACGCCTTCATCGGCAGGGCGATCGCCCGCCAGCCCGGCGCACCCGAGACGCCTGACGAGTTGCTTGCCGAGATGGACCGGTTGGGCATCGAGCAGGCGCTGGTCTATCACGCCTGGGCGCGGCTGGGCGACGTCGCCGAGGGGAACCGGGCGCTGGAGCGGGAGATCGCCGGCCGCGAGCGGCTGCATGCGTGTTGGGTGCTGCTGCCCCACCAGACCGGCGAGGGCGCCGACCCCGTGCGCCTGGTGGCGGAGATGCGTGAGCGCGGCGCGAGGGCGGCGCGGGTGTTTCCGAACGATCACATGTTCCCGCTCGCGGAATGGTGCTTCGGCCCCATGGCCGCTGCGTTGGCCGAGAGCGACATTGCGCTCCTGGTGGACTTCGGCCGCACCCATTGGCGCGATCCCTGCACCGACTGGGATGCCGTCCGCGGCCTGTGCCTTGCGCATCCGCGACTCAAGGTCATCCTGGTGCGGGAGGGGGTGGCGGCGGATCGCTGGCTCTATCCGCTGCTGGGCGAACTGGACAATCTCTTCGTCGAACTGTCCTACTACCAGATCCACGCAGGGCTCGCCGAGATCGCACGGCGCTTCGGCGTCGAGCGCCTGGTCTTCGGCACCGGGCTGCCGGCCTTTGCAGCGGGCGGGCCCATGGCGGCCGTCTTGTTCAGCCAACTCAGCGACGACGAGAAGCGCACAGTCGCGGGTGATGGCCTGAAGCGTATGCTCGGACTGGGGCCGCAATGATCGTTGACGCCCACGGACACCTGGGGAGTTGGGAGGCGACCCACATTCCCGCCGGCGACAGCGCGGGCCTGGTGCGCACCATGGACGCGTGCGGGGTCGCGGCCATCTGCGTAAGCGCCTTCGCCGCCATCGGCCCGGCGCCGCGCCTGGGCAACGATCTCACGATGGCGGCTGCGGAGGCCCATCCCGGTCGCATCTATGGGTACGCCAGCGTCAACCCGAACTTTTCCGAGGAAGTGCGTCCCGAACTCGAACGGTGCCTCGCCCATCCCGCCATGCGGGGGATCAAGTTGCACGCGGGCACGCACGCCTACCCCGTCGAGGGCGAGGGGTATCGCCCGGCCTTCGAGATCGCCCACGAGCGGGGTCTGTGCATCCTCATCCACGGCGGGACGGCCGCCGTGCTGCGCGGCCTGGCTGAGCGCTATCCGCGCGCCAACATCCTCTCGGCCCACGTGGGCGGCTGGGACGGCCGCTCGCCTTCCGACATGGTGGATGCCTGCCGGGACTGCCCCAATCTCTACGCGGACCTGGCGAGTTCGGTGGCGCCCTTCGGCGCGCTGGAGGCGCTGGTGGAGCGCGTGGGCGCCGACAAGGTCGTCTTCGGGAGCGACACGCCGCTGCTCGACCAGCGCTTTGCGCTGGGACGGGTGCTCTTCAGCGCCCTGGACGAGCAGGTCAAGGGGCAGGTCCTCGGCGCGAACGCCGGCAGGCTGTTGGGGCTGGCCCAGGCTTGACGCGAGCATGGGTTTGGGGTATCCTACTGCCTGCTTGCCGGAGGAGCGGCTCTACAGGCCGTTTCGGCGGCAGGAGGCGGCGCGCCGGCCGCCGAAGCAATGGCTTTGGCGGCCGTGACCGACCGTTCCCGAGAAGGAGGCTGCTCGTCGTGACACACCAGCGCATCTCCCGCGGACTGGTCGTTCTCGTCGTGCTCTTCGGCGCGTCGCTCGCCGCCTGGGGAGCCGACGCGCCCACCGTGAGCATCTCCTCCCCGTCGGCTCAGAGCCCGGTCATCGGCGACTCGCAGGAGATCGCCGTGAGCGTCGCTGCGGCCGGCGGCGCCAAGGTCGCCTACCTCGAACTCTACGTGGATGGCTCCCTGCACACGGCCAAGCGCCTCTCGCCGCCCGTCGAGTCGGGCAAGGCGGCGCTGTCGTGGGCGACGTCCCAGTTCGTCAACGGCGAGCACGCCGTCGAGGTGATTGCTCACGACACCGCCGGCGAATCGGCGATGACCTCGGTGAAGTTGCAGTTGGAGCGGCCCGGCGGCCCCGAGATCGCGCTGCCCACCATTACGATCACCAGCCCAAGCGAGGGCGGGACGGTCTCCGGCAAGACGCGCGTGACCATGCAGGCCAGCGCACCTTCCGGCGTCAGGTACGTGATGCTGTTCATTGACGAGGCGTTCACCTGCTTCACCAACATGCCGCCCTTCGAGTATCTGTGGAATACCGCCCGGTCCGCGAACGGCGAGCACGTGCTCCAGGCCAAAGCCTTCGACGCCGCGGAGCGCGAGGGGCTGTCCGCGAAGATCACCGTGCGCGTCAACAACCCGGGCGGGCGCACCACGATGGAGACCGACCCGGCGCCCGAGCCCGTCGCGACGGCGCCCGATCCCGCTCCCGCGCCAGCCGCCGCCGCAGTCGAGCCTCCCGAGCCGGTGGAGACCTCCGGCCCGAGCGTGAGCGTGGCGGAGCCTGCATCGGCAGGTACGATTTCGAGTGAGTATGCCCAGGCGGCGCCCGCGAACCCGCAGCACGAACCGGTGAAGATCGCTCGACTGCCTGCATCGCTCGCGGGAGCGCCTGCCGACGCGAGCGCGGTGCGCACCGTAGATGCGGCCCCGGCTCCCATCGTGAGCGGGGCCACTCGGGCCGCAGCCGCAGCGCCTGCCGTCGCACCCGAGGCCTCAGCCGGCGCACCCGCGGAGCCGGCCCCCTCCACCGCCGGGCCCGCCACGAACGAAGCCGCGGGGCCGGTGCGAATCGCCAAGGCTCCCGCCATGGCACGGCGGGAGGCCATCGCCGCGCCCGTCAGCACGGCCGTCCCCGCTGCAATGGCCGGCGCCGCGGCCGCCGTGGCCCGGACACCCGTGGCGCCTGCAGGCGCGTCGGTGAGCCCGGAGCCCGTGCGGATCGCCAAGGCCCCCGCCATGGGGCGGCAGCAGGGCGCGGCGGCGCCCGTGACCACGGCTACGCCCGTCGTCATCGCCAAGGCGCCGTCGGCGGTGCGTGAGATCGCGGTGGTCGAGCGGAGCCCCGCCGGGATCGTCCTGCACACCGTGAGGCCGGGCCAGGAACTGGGGCGGATTGCGGCGACATATGGCGTGCCCATCGAGACGCTCGCCACGGCGAACTCGGCGACGTCCGGCCGGGCGCTCTCTGCGGGCGAGACCCTGCGCGTCCCGGTGGCCAAGGGCGAGTTGTACCTCGACGGCCAGCGCCTGGCGAGTGACACCCCGACCCTGTTCGTGAGCGGCATCGCGGCGGGGCCGTTCCGTTACATCGTGGAGCACTCAGGCGGCACGATCACCTGGAGCCCGGCGGACCGAAGCGTCGCCGCCAGCGGGCTGGGCAAGGACATCCGCGTGTGGGTGGGCAAGGCGGAGGCCCAGGTGGACGGCGAGACGCTCGTCCTCGACGTGGCCGTGTTCATTGACCACGAGCGAACGATGGTGCCGCTGCGGTTCTTCCGCGACGCGCTCGGCTACGCCGTGACCTACGACGAAGACTCCGGCCGGATCCACATCGCACGGCGGTAACCGCGAGTGGCATTGGGCGCCGTATCATTCGTGATTGCGGGCCGGCGAGAAATCGCCGGCCCGCGCCTTTTGTCCGCCGCTGCGCCTGAGTGAGGCGCCGGTCCGTCAGTCGAGCGGGGACAGCCTGGTTCCCTGCGGCGCCCGCGCCCGGATGAGCAGCGCCTCGAGTTCGCCGCGGCCCTCGTCGGGGTGGCTGGTGAGCCGGATCACCTTCTCGTGGTCCAGGGCGTTCACGCGGTCGTTCATGGCCTTGATCGCGTCCATGTTGTTGATCAGGGCGCGCCGCACCGGCATCCGCTCGGGGTTGACGTCAATGCCGAAGTAGCCGTTGTAGCCGTACATCTTCAGCGCGTAGAGCGCGGCCTCGGCCTGCTCGGGCGCCACCACGCCGACGTTGAGGTCCTGATCGTAGTTGCCCAGCGGCTGGCTGTTCCAGTGGGTGTGGAAGAGCCGCCCGTATTCCATCGCCAGGCCGAAGGCGTAGGGCAGGTCCTCGTAGCCCATCAGCACGTGCCCCACCTCGGGGTTGAGACCCACCATGGCGTGGCCTGCCTCGAGCAGCGCGGCGTTGTCCGCGTGCTTGAGCATGCCCTCGGTCTTCATGCCCATGAGCAGGCCCTCGGCGGTCGTGCCGTAGAGGATGTGGCCGCGCGGCTCGTAGGGCTTGGGTTCCTCGGCCACACGGACTCCGGGCACCGTGTCCATCGCCTCGGCCAGGCCCGCGCAGAAACGGTCCCGCGCGGCGACCAGGTCAATGCCGAAGGGGTTCTCGTAGCCGTCAATGCCGGGCCAGACGATGGCGAAGTCGGTGTCGAGTTCCTTGTTGATCTGGAACGCCTCGATGGCGCGACGCACCGCCCTCTCGTGCACCTCGGGCAGCGGCGACGAGAGCGCGCCGAACTCGAACTGGCTCTCGAAGAAGAGGTTGGGCACTACGGTGACGAGACGGATCCCGACCTGCTCCTGCAGCGCCTTGAAGAGGGGCAGCGTTTTGTCGTTGACCTCGTTGGGGTAGTGGGCCTCGAGACCGGACAGGCCGTACTCCTTCAACTCGGCGGCCGTCTCGAGGACCTGCTCCATGGGCATCTCGTCCACGTAGCGGTCGTGGAACCGCCCCCCGCCCGGCGCGAAGAACCCTACCCCCGCCGAGAAGCGCAGGTCCAACTCGAAAGTCTTCAGGTGTTTCACCAACTCGTCCGGCGTCCGGCGCGCGGCCTGGCCGCGCATATCCTTGAGTGCCATGGCAGGGCCTCCTCTCCGCCTGTGAGCGGGTAACGGCTGTGGCATTCGGCATGGCGGGGTGCGACTCCTCTCCCCCGGGCAGGCCGCCGGCGCCCGAAGGAATTGCGCGCAGGCAGGCGAACTGCCTCGCTGGAGGACTCGCCATGGCTGGGGACAGACAGGTCATCCACGCCGTCAGCACGGCCGACGCGACTGAGGGCCAGCGAATCGCCCTGCTCACGCTCCAGGGCCTGGCCAACCGCGACGCCGCCCGCCTCTATCTGACGCGCGGCGGCCCAGATGACCACTGGCTGGACTGGTACGGCTACTACGGATACCAGGCGGAGGAAACCTCCTTCGACCGGGCGTTCGAGGCGTATGCGCGGCTGGCCAGCGGGGCCGTCATCTACGATCCCGCCCTGCGCGACACCATCGCCGTGGCGATCGCCCTGGCGAGCGCGCGCGATGCGGTGGTCGTCTCGCCCGACCTCGCAGCACACGTGCCGCTCAAGGTGATCGAGGACCTGCGCGGGCGCTGGACCACCCGCCTCGAAGCCCACCGCTGGGCCCGCGACGCGGTGCTGCCCGAGTGCGCCAAGGCGGCGCTGGGGAGCATCCAGGTGGGCGACGCCCCCGACTCCTTCGGCTCGTGCATCGTGGACCTGCTCGTCGCCCGCCGGGGGTTCGCGCACAGCCTCAGCGTGAACCCCTTCGCCGATGCCGAAGAGGCCGCCCTCTGCGAGGAGATCATGGCGCAGTGCGAGCCGCTTGCGCTGGCGCTGGGCTGGCACAGCCCGCGCGACATCGAGGCGACCTACGTGGACGCCTGCTCCCGCCACGGCCTGGTGCAGATCTGCTCCTCGGGCGCGCCCAACATGTCGTTCCACCAGCACGTCAAGGCCCGCGGGCCGCTGCGCCAGGAGCACGCGGATGCGGCGCGCGTCCAGGTGCGCGAGGCCGTCTACATCACATTCAGCCAGACCGACGGCGATGCGCTGCACTCGATGACCAACCTGCAGCAGCGGCAGTGGGCCGGCGCGCTGCGCGGCAGCCTGCCCATGGGGTGGTGGATCGCGCCGCGGCTCGCCCTGGACCTGGGGCCGGCCCTGCTCGAATACTACTACACCACTAGAACCGCCCGCGACTACCTGGTGGCGGGGCCGTCGGGGGTGGGCTACAACTACCCCTCGGTTCAGAAGGACCTCGATGCCTACCTCGCGCTGAGCCGGCGCGTCATGGAACTCACGGATACACGGACGGCGTGGAACATCAACCGCGTCGCGAAGTGGATCGCCCCGGACCAGGTGCAGCACCGCACCGCCGCAGGCGAGGTGGCGCTGCCCATCCGCGACGGGGGACCCGTCGAGGCCGTCAAGAACGAGCACGGCGCCGACTGGCTCGACGACGGCGTCGCCGAGAAGTACGTTGAGGCGATCCCGGAGGCGTTCGGGTTCTTCCAGGGGTTCGAGACGGTGCGCGGGGAGGAAGATCGCATTATCCACACCAAGCCCTATGTGCCCACGAAGGTCATGGTGGACGACCCCGAGCAGGGCGAGCGCGACATCGAAGCCTTCCTCGAAGGCCGCCCGCGGCCGGTCTTCGTCGCGTGCACCGTCAACATGTGCGGGCCCATGAACCGGCGGATGTTCGAGAAACTCCTGGTGCTTGCCCGGCGCCTGGAGGGCAGGGGCCACCGGATCGTCAGGCCCGACGAGTTCCTGATCGCCTGCGCCAAGGCCGCGGCGAGGTAGCGCAGTGCGGGTGCTCTATCGCGCCGACGGCGGCGCCGCGATCGGCACGGGCCACGTGCTGCGCGGCCTCAGGATCGCCCAGGCGCTGCGCGCCCAGGGGCCGGCCGAGTTCGTGTTCCTGTCGCGGCCGGACCCGTGGGCCGGTCAACGCATCCGCCAGGACGGCTGGCCCCTCGAAGAACTGCAGGGCGATGAAGCCGATGCCCTCATCGCGGCCGCGCGGCAGTTCGATCCCGAGCTCGTCGCGCTCGACCGCCTCGAAACCGACGCCGCACTGACGCGCCCGCTGCGCGCCCTGGGCCGGCCCGTGGTCACGTTCGACGATGTCGGCGAAGGCCGGCTATTCTGCCGCGCACTGGTGAACATCCTCGAAGAGGAGCCGGACCCCGGCCGCCTCGCATCTGCGGGTGTGGCGCTTCACCAGGGCCCGGCCTATGCGGTGCTGCCGCCCGAGTACGAGGGCGCGGCGGACCGCCCGAGGAGTGTGCGCACGGAGGTGCGGTCCATGCTCGTTACCATGGGCGGCGGCGATCCGCCCGGCCTCTCGGTGAAATGCGCGCGCGCGGCGGCCTCGCTCATCCGCAGGCCGCCGGACTGCCTGGCCGCCGATGTCACGGCAACGGTCGTGGCCGGCGCCGCGTCCCCGTGGCTCAGTGAGCTCCGGCAACTCGCCGCCGAGGTCGCCGGCCGCATCGTCGTGAAGCCCTCGGTGCCCGGGCTTCTCGACGAGTTCCTGCGCGCCGACCTGGCGCTGATCGCGGGCGGCCTGACCATGCACGAGGCGATGGCGACCGGCACGCCGGCCATTGCGATCTGCCAGGAGGTGCGGCACCAGGCCGAGATGGCGGCGCGTTTCGAGCGCCAGGGGACCATGGTCTCGCTGGGCAAGGGCGAGTCTCTGGGCGAGGCCGAGATCGCCCGCGCCGTGAGCGGGCTGGCGGCGGACCGTGCGCGCCGGCGCGCTATCAGCCGCCGGGGCAGGGAGTTGGTGGACGGCCGGGGCACCGAACGTGTGGCGCGCCTGTTCCTCGAACTCTGCAGCGCGGAGTGACGGCCGTCATTCGGCGTCGGTGGGTCGGCCCCGGGGCGGGCGATGCGTGATGTGGGGCGGGGTGTCCTGCTTGCCGGTGCGGCGGTCCTCGGCGTAGGTGTTGCCCTCGTCGGACTTCGCGTAGGCCTTCACTTCGGCCGCGATCTGGCTGAGTTCGAGGTAGCTTTCTATCGGCCGCAGCCGGTTGCTGACGCCCGCGATCGAGATCGTCATCAGCGGATAGCGGGTGGGCTCCCCGGCCCGGTTTACCACGGTGATGGCGCCCTGGGCGCGGTGCTCCTCGCTGTAGAGGGCGGGCGACTCGCGCTCGAAGCGCGCGATGAGGTCGTTGGCCACGGGCTCCATGCCGTCCAGGGAGGTGAGGATGGCGAAGTCGTCGCCGCCGATGTGGGCGCAGCGGTCCTCGGGCGTGCCGGCGGCGCGAGTGGCCTCGACGATCTGGCGGGCCAGCATCAGGATGGCCTGGTCGCCGCGCGCGAATCCGTACACGTCGTTGTAGGCCTTGAAGTTGTCAATGTCCAGCCAGAGCAGGCCGAACTTGCCGCCCGCCGACAGGCGGCGCTCCACCTCGGCCTCGAGAGCCCAGTTGCCGAGCAACTTGGTGAGCGGGTTGAGGAGCATGGCCCGCATCAGGCGCGTGACCAGTTCCTTGGGCTCCACGGGCCCGGATCCCGGGGGGATGCCCAGGCCCATGTAGGTCGGGAAGGACTCGTCCGGCCCCTCGGGCATGGGCGCGATGAGCAGCAGCGCATCCTTGCTGCTGCTGCGGCGGACCTCCTCGGCCAGGCGCTCCGCCTCGTCGCCGCCCTCCGTCACCGCGACGAGATCGGGGCGCCAGCGCTGCAGCGCGCGCACGAAGTCCAGCGAGTCGAGCGGGCACTCGATCTCGCCGCGCAACTCCAGGCCGAAGCGCTCCAACTTGGCGCGCCCGCCGCGCACCGTCAGGATGACGAAGGTCTCGCCGGGCGACCTGCCTGGCGTGGGATCGCTCACGTCGCCTCCTCGCCGTGCACGACCACCCGGTCGCCGCCCGCGGCCTTGGCGGCCGAGAGCGCGCGGCCCGCGGCGTCCACGATCGCCTCGGCGGTCTGGCCGTCCTGCGGATAGGCGGCCACGCCCAGGCTGAAGGTCACGCGCACGCCCTCGGGCGCCTGCTCGGTCTGGAACGGCCGTTCCTTGATGCTCTTGCGCAGGTTGTCGGCCGCGACCTGGGCGCCCTCGCGGGTGGTCTCCGGGAGGATGATGGCCAGGTCGTCGCCGCCGTAGCGGGCCGCGATGTCGCTGCCCCGCAGCACGTGCTTGACCGCGGCCGCCACCTGGCGCAGGATGCCGTCGCCGGCGCGATGCCCGAAGCGCTCGTTCAACTGGCGGAACTCGTCCACGTCCACCAGGGTCAGGGACACGGGGTGCTCGTGGCGCTGCGCCCGGCTGATCTCCTCTGTGAGTCGCACCTGGAACTCGGCGTGATTCCACAGCCCGGTGAGCGGGTCGCTGAGGGCCTGCAGTTCCACCTCCTCGTGACGCAGCGCGTTGGATACGGCTACGCCGACCTGCGAGGCGACCGCCGCCAGGATGTCCAGGTCGCGCGTCGTGAAGGGCGGCGCCTGGGTGCCGCGCACCAACTCGACGACACCGACCACTCCGCCGCCCGCCAGCATGGGGGCCGCCATCCAACTCCCCGCGGCCTCGGGCCACGCGACAGGTTGTCCGCCCAGTTCCGGGCGCCGGTTGGGGTCGGCCACCAGCATGGGCTCGGAGCACTCGCGCACCCACGCGGCCACGCCGCCCTCCGCATCGGCCGCCGCATCCTCGAAGAAGGGGGCGGCGTCGCCCGCCACGCTGGCGACGCGGAGGTCGTCGCTCGTGGGATGGACCAGCAGGACGCGGCCGGCGTCGGCCTCCAGTCGAGCGACGGCCCCGGCGACGAACTCCTGCGCCATGGCGGGCACATCGAGCGTCCCGCTCACGGCGCGCGTGAGTTCGTAGGTGGTCGTTGCCATGGCCAGGGCCTCCTGGGACCGGGCCCGCAGC
>Ga0180434_10003100_pt1 | contig 21413 bp, 12 predicted proteins | sample SS_ome_7_FD_132453 | JGI IMG/M metagenome (GOLD analysis project Ga0180434, IMG submission 132453) | Hypersaline lake sediment archaeal communities from the Salton Sea, California, USA - SS_1_D_2 metaG | ecosystem: Environmental > Aquatic > Non-marine Saline and Alkaline > Hypersaline >...
CCCCAGGCATCACCGGGCATCGCGATCGTGTGCTGGTGCTGTGGGTTGTTGAAGTCCTCTGTCACCGTGCTGAGTCCCCCGTCTTTGCCGGCGCAGATGACGAGCTGGCGGTTGGTGGCGATGTCGTACGCGGGGACGTTCACGATGTGGTCGATGTGGAGGTCGTTCCAGTTCGAGGCGTCGATGACGATCAGCCCGGAGTCGGAGTCGGCGACCCAGTTCTTGTTCCCGTTCTTGATGACAGCCGTGAACTGCCCGAAAGGCAGCACCGGACCGTAGATGGTCGCATCGAGGAAGTCGCTCGGAGTTGAGACAAGATAGAACCCGGCGTTGTCAACAACGACGGCGTACTGATAGTTCGTGCCGGAGATATCGCCTCTCAGACCGGAGGCATCGTCGGGGAACTCGATGGCCCCCTTCCAGCAGAGATAGTCCTCGTAGCTCCTGCAGTCCTGCGCCTGAGCCACGCTCGTCAGGAGCGCGGCCAGAGCAAGCACGGTTGCCACCATTGCGAGGTGCGTACGCATCGGGTTCATCTCTCCCCCTTCTGTGGGCCTCGGACCGGTTGCAGCGCCCCGGTCTGCGACGCCATCCAACATCCTTCGTCAGCGGATTCTCTATCATAGTTTATAACACACTCATTTCCTGTTGTCAATGACTGCGGGCCCATTCGCGTCAGGAGCGGTGAACCGCGCTTGACTCGTCCGCATCGAACAGGCGATGCTCGCGCATGTCCAAGTCCAGGATGGCTTGAAAGCGAGTTCACAGGCGAAGGCCAACGCACTACCCAGACGGGAGGGGTCCCATGAGAAGAGCTCTGACGATGCTTGTCATCCTCATCCTCGTCGCGTCGCTTGCTGGCTGCGCGTCGATGTCGAGAAGCGACAAGGGCATCCTCATCGGCGGCGCGAGCGGCGCGGTCATCGGTGGTGCCATCGGTGACGCATCCGGCAACACGGCGCTCGGCGCCATCCTCGGCGCGGTCATCGGCGGCGCGGCCGGCGCGGCCATCGGCGAGTACATGGACGATCAGGCCGAGGAGATCGAGGCCGACATCGAAGGCGCGACGGTTGAGCGCGTCGGCGAAGGCATCAAGATCACGTTCGACTCCGGTCTTCTCTTCGCCGTCGACGAGTCCGACCTCAGCGATGAGTCGCAGGTGAACCTGACGGAGCTTGCCAGGATCCTCAACAATTACCCCGACACCGACATCCTCATCGAGGGTCACACGGACGCCGACGGCACCGAGGAGTACAACATGGCGCTGTCGGAGCGGCGTGCGCTCTCGGTCGCGAACTACCTCATTGAGCACACGGTCGAGGCCGCCCGGATGACCATCACGTGGTACGGCGAAATGCAGCCGATCGCCGACAACGAGACGGTCGAGGGCAAGCAGCAGAACCGCCGCGTCGAGGTCGCGATCATGGCCAACGACGAACTCAAGGCAGCCGCCGAGCGCGGTGAGCTCGCCGACGAGTAGGAAGGGCCCACACAGCCTCCGAGCCGCGACTGCTCGATCTGGCGTGTGAGCTACAGGAGCAGACAGTGACGAGCGGCCCCCGGACAGCCCGGGGGCCGCTTCGTCATGCTTGATGCCTGCGTGGTATTGGCGGTACAATCAGCTCCGGTGTTCACTCCAGATACCCTTCAGGACAGCGACAGGGAGGTTTCGATGCCGACGCTGCGAGCGCTTCTCCTCGTCCTCTTCCTGCTTGTCTTCGCCGCGCCTACCCTGAGCGCCAGGCCGGGCCCCGTTGAGAAGGGTGCACGGCCATCACGAGCCTCGCTCCGCCGAACGTCAGACCGCGTCGCAGAGCTCGGCGGAGACATCGACTGGCTCGGACCAGTGCTTCCCCCGTGGGTCGCTGTGACCCCCCGCTTCACTCCCCCGCCCGACTGGACCGTCTATGTCATCCCGGGGGTCCCTGCGTACGAGTGGCGACACGGCTGCACGCCCACGGCCATCGGGATGATCATGGGCTACTACGACGGCCTCGAGTATGAGGGGCTCATTCCGGGAGACGCATCGACGCAGACCGAGGATGTCAACCAGGCCATCGCCTCACAGCGTTCAGAGCTCGACCCCGGGAACTACGAGGACTACTGCCTGCCGATCGACAGCCACGGCGGCCCGATCGAGCCCGACCGCTCCGAGCTGCCAGAGGGTGATGAGCACACGGACGACAGCATCGCAGACTTCCTCTGGACATCGCAGAGCGTGCACGACCTTGGCTACGGCTGGACGCGCACGACCTATCTGCCCGACAACCTCCCCGCCTACATCACGTACCGCCGTCCAGATCTCGACCCCGCGGCCGAGTTCGTCTACTTCACAGACCAGTCGCTCAACTGGGAGTTCTTCAAGGCGGAGATGGAGGCCGGCAGACCGATGCAGATGTCGGTCGATACCGATGGTGACGATGCCAGCGACCACTCGATCGCCACGATCGGGTACGCCGAGAGCGCGGACAGCGACTCCTTCTACTACGGATGCCTGGACACATGGGGTCCGGCTGAGCAGATTCGCTGGAGCGAGTTCGAGCAGATGGCGCCCGGACAGCTGTTCGGCATCCGCCGCGGCACGTGCATCACGATGGACCGCTCGCTCATCGTGGACGCGAGCGGCGCGGGTGACTACACGACCATCCAGGATGCCATCGACGCGGCCCCGGACGACCGGATCATCAAGGTGATGCCGGGGACGTACTCGGGCAACGGCAACCTCGACATCGATCCGGGCAACCGCGGGCTCCACCTGCTGGCAATGACCTCTCGCGGCGATGTCATCATCGACTGCGAGAACGCCGGACACGCGTTCTACTTCAACAGCTCGCAGGACTCGACGACAGTCGTTGAGGGATTCACGATCCGCAACGGCCTTGCGAGCTACGGCGGCGCCATTGAGTGCTTCTGGACCTGCTCGCCGAAGCTGGTAGACCTCACCATCGAGTCATGTCAGGCGACGACGGGGGGCGGCGCGATAGCGTGTCGCGCCAACTCGAACCCCATCATCCGGAACTGCTCGATCCGCGCGTGCGAGACCGATGGGAATGGAGGCGGGATCTTCTGTGGAGCCTCCTCTCCGGTGATCAGCGGGACGACCATCGCTGAGTGCCAGACGAGCGGCACAGGCGCGGGGATCTACTGCTTCAGCACGTCTTCACCGGTGATCACGAACACGATCATCGCCAACAGCGTCGCCGGCTCAGGCATGGCGTGGGATGTACAGGCGGGTGCGACGGTCACGCACTCATGCATCTACGGCAACGCAGGCGGCGATGCGGTTCCCGCGGGTGGCGACAACCTGTTCGTCGACCCGCTCTTCTGCCCCGGAGCGCTCACGCTCTACGATGATTCGCCCTGCCTCCCTGCCAACAACGTCTGGGGCGAGCGAGTCGGCGCGTACGGCGCAGGCGGATGCGGAACACCGGTGAGCGGGATTCTCTACGCTGTCGCAACCGCATCGAACGAGGTCACGCTCCGCTGGGACCTCGACTCGCTCGATGACGTCGAAGGACTCATCGTCCGTCGCTCTCTCGACGAGCAGGGACCGTTCGTTCGCCTGAACAGCGAGATGTTGGTCCCGACAAGCCCGGGTGTCTTCGTTGACAGGACGGTGTGGCCGGAGACAACATTCTGGTATCAGCTCTCTGCCCTCCTCCCCGACGGAACCGAGGACATCGCAGGCCAGGGAATCGTACACGCCAGAACGACAGGGACGCTCGGTCTCCGGCTGGCGAACGCCCGCCCGACTCCCTTCACGGACCGCGCGACCTTCTCTCTCGAGATCCCGCACGGCAGCGAGCGCACCGATCTCACGGTGTTCGATGCAGCAGGCCGGCGCGTGCGCACGCTTGTGAACGGGACGCTCCCCGCCGGGCGATGCGAGATCATCTGGGACGGTCGTGACGACGCGGGCCGGGCTGTCTCGGCCGGTGTCTACTTCGTCCGCCTTGTGTCTGCAGGGACGTCTCTCACGGCGAAGGCCGTGCTGGTCAGGTAGATGGCCGAAGCTGCGCTCTGACAACGAAGCCCCCGGCACCCGCCGGGGGCTTCGTCATGTCTTCAGCTGTGAGTGGAGCAGATCCAGGAGGCGGTCGGCGCAGCCGTCCGCTGTACCCGCGGGTCACGCAGCCGTCTCCCCTACTTCAGCAGGAGCATCTTGCGAATGCGCTCTCCCTGAGGTGTCTCAAGTCGGTAGAAGTAGACGCCGCTCGCGAGACTGTTCCCCGACCCATCCTTCCCCTCCCACGCGACCTGATACTCGTCGGCCTGATGGTACCCATCCGCCAGCGTCGCAACGAGACGGCCCGCCACATTGTAGACCTTGAGCGACACGTCGCCACCGACAGGAAGCGAGAAGGCGATCGCCGTGCCGCGCCTGACGGGGTTCGGGTAGTTCTGCGACAGGGAGAGACCGGTCGCGTCACCCGACGATGACCCGTTGCCCAGCGGCACCTGCTCGATGTGCGGGAAGCAGTTGAAGGCTGTGACCGTCAGCGTGACGCTGTCTCCGGACAGGGTGTCGGCGAACGAGATCACCGCCTCACCGCCGGAGCCGGCGATACCGAACCCGACGCACTCCTCGCCATCCATGAGTGTGGCCATCGCGCGGGGCTCGGTCTGCACCACGAACTCGAACTCGTCGGGATCGACCGAACCGGCGTGTGCGACCTCCAGCGTGTCGGGTGCCGCCGTTCGGACCCGCAGGCTCGGATCACCGAAGAGATGCCAGTGAGTGAACTCGTCCGCGCCGTTCGATCCGTGCGCATCGATCATCGCGCATGCCCCGTTCATGCAGAGACCGGCAAGCGTCCGGTTCTGCCCTGTCACGAGTAGGTCCATGATCTCGACGTGCGCTACGAGTGGGGGTACCCAGTCCTGGTTCACGGACGAACCGTAGAACCCGACGGCGCCGGTCGGCCGGTCGCCGTTCGTCGCGCGCATCCAGATCTCGGCGAAGCAGTTGAGCGTGTGGAACTTCCCAACCTTACAGGCCGTGCTGACGATCCACGGGAGCATGTCGTCGTTGGTGAGGGCGTTGACGTGGCTGTTGATGAATGGACCGGTCGACCATCCCATCGTGTTGCCGTGCCCCATGTAGTTGACGATACTCCGCCCCTCATTGACGGCCGCCGTGATCGCCGCGGTGCTCGCGGTGGGGTCGTAGATCTGGTCCACGTCGGTGAAGGTGAAGCCGAGGAGCATGTCGCGTATGTCGTTCATGAACTCGAAGTCCGGCGTACCGGTCCCCCCGTCCTGGTTCGAGGCGATGCCGCATGCCCTGGCGTACCAGGCGGCACCGTCCTGCGGCAGGCTCTCGTACTCCACGCTCCGGGCCACCTGCGTGGTGACCTGGTCCACGGTCTCTGCGGAGAGGCGCCCGAGAAGGATGTCCGGATACGAGTCGCTCCCCACGAGAAGCGTGTACATCGGGTCGGCCGCGTTGCTCCCGTCGAGATAGGTCGGAAGCTGATCGCCATCGCCGACGAGCAACACGAAGGCGATGCCCTGCGAATAGTACGCGTTGAGGATGTAGCTCCGAATGTCCTCGGAGGTGGTGCCGATGGACGAGAGCGCGACGAGCGTCGTCGGGATGCCCGCCTGCTCCTTCCACGCGACCAACGGCGCCATCGCATCGACGAAACCGTCGTACGCGATGACGAGCATCGGCCCGATCTCGGTCACAGGCGCGTAGCGTCCGCCCGCACGCTGGAGCACGCCGCTCTCGGCGAGCGCGTCTCCGTTGAGGTAGTGCGCGGCGTAGAGCTGCTCGAACTCCGCGGAGCGAACGGGACATCGTGCGCTGAGCTCGTTGTGTCCCCGCACGCTCCCGGTCGCGATCTCGATCGAAGCCGAGCGGAGTACCCGCAGAGTCCTCCGCACGGGGTTGTACTGGAACGCGTTGACCGACACGACGACACCCCTCGTGTCGCGAAGGATGTAGGGCTCGCCGAGTTCGATCGGCTCGGCCGGGTACCAGCGGTCCTGTCCGTAGACCGCACCAAGCTCGTACGCTACCTCGGCCGGATCGATCTCACGCGAGATGCTGCCCTTCGATGGCAGCAGGTCGATACCGCTGAACTCATCGTAGGTCACTTCGAGTACTCGGAGAACCGGCGCACCGAAGTCCGGGAGCGCAACCGACGCGCGAACGACCGGAAGCTCGGGCGCACCACGCTCGAGCCTGAGCGCCGCGCCCGGAAGCGCCAGCGCGGTCCAGTCGCGGTCCATAGCCGTTACATCCGCCGTCATGAATCGGCTCAGTTCGAACGCCAGTCGCGACGTCTCGAGATCCGAGTCCACGACCGTGAGTTCGAACGGCTCGCTCCCCCACCCTACCTCCACCCAGGATGCGTGGTCGGCCGGCGTGACGGCCCCGGTCCACAGGGGCACGGCCGCCGCCGGGCCGGCAAGCGTGAGGAACGCCAGCGCGATGACTGACCCAAGGGCCGCGTGCGATCTCAGTGTGTGTCTTCGGAATGAGTACCTCATGGGGTGCTTCCCTCCGGGACGTGAGTAGTCGTTCAGTCCTGGGGCGTGTCGCTTCATTGTACCACGCAGGGCCAACTGCCCGAAGCGCGAGACTTGGCCGGCGCCACATCGAGCCCGACGCCCGCCTGTTCGTGCGTCCTGTTGAACACGCGTCACGAGTATGGTATCATTGTTGCGATATCATCATCTTGCACGCAGCGACACCTACCAATGCCACACGCAGAGAGGCGATGCGATGCGCACACTGCTCACTCTTTGGATGCTGCTCAGCACCTCGGCGCTTCTTCTGCTCCCCACGCAAGCACAGGCCGCCACCATCATGATCCAGCCGGACGGGTCCGGGGACTACGCGACCATCCAGCTCGGAGTCACCGCTGCGGCATTCGGCGACACGGTGCTTCTCGCGAACGGCACCTACACCGGTGAAGGAAACCGGGACATCTCGTTCGAGGGCAAAGCCATTCGTGTCGCGTCCGAGTCCGGAGACGCTTCACTCTGCACCATCGATTGCCAGGGCTCCTCTTCCGATCCGCATCACGGCTTCATCTTCCACAACGGCGAGGGCCCTCTGGCCAAGCTCGCGGACATCACCATCCGCAACGGCTACGTCGGCGCGGGAGTCGGCGGCGCGGGCGTCTCGTGCGATGCCAGCTCCCCCACGATTCTCCGCGTCGTGTTCGAGGACTGCTCTGCGAGCAGCGGCGGCGGCTTCTACGCGATCAACGGCGGTTCCCCTTCGCTCTTCGAGTGCTCGTTCATCGAGTGCACAGGCTGGAACTACCACGGTGGAGCCGTCTGGGTGCGACACACGAACGCCGACTTCTATGACTGCTACTTCAAGGGGAACTCCTGCCAGCGCAAGGGCGGTGCGATGGGATTCTTCGAAGCAGGTCCTGTCGTATCGGGATGCACGTTCATCGGGAACATCTCGCACGGGTGCGATCCCTACTTCGGGGGCGGCGCGATCCACATCGACCACTGTATCGGGACGAGCATCGACCAGTGCACATTCATCGACAACTACTCCGACCGGGGCGGCGCCGTGTACGACCTCGGAGCCATCACGACCTACATCAACAGATGCACGTTCACCCGCAACAGTGCGATCTACGGGAGCAGCATGTTCCTGAGGAACTCCAACACATGGATCGTCCAGGACATCATCGCGTTCGGCCAGGCCGGCGAACGCCCCGTCTTCTGCGCCGAGACCTCTGACCCGCAGATCCACGACTGCTGTGTCTTCGGGAACGCCAGCGGGGACTCGCTCTGCGGGAGCTACAACGAGATCATCTACGTCGACCCGCTGTTCTGCGATCTGTGGGGCGACGACCTCACGCTCCATGAGAACTCGCCATGCCTCCCGCAGGACCCGTATGACGAACTCATCGGCGCGTACGGCGAAGGCTGTGGCTACTCGGCGGTCGAGGTGAAGAGCTGGGGTGCGATCAAGGCAATGTATCGCTAGCGGCCGCTCTGGAGGATCTCGCAGAACGGGGGCACGGCGAATGCCGTGCCCCCGTTCCACATGCGCCGGTTGGCGGAAGCTAGCGCATCCGGATACTGGTCGAGTACTCCCCGAAGTCGACGTAGCTCCCGTTCATCCAGAAGAGGGTGGACGGGGGCTCTGCGGTTCCGGAGCTGAACACGGACTGCCGCGGGACCACAGGACGGACGTTGTTGTACTCTGACCCCGACGTGACGGCCTCGCTGCTCCACGTCGCGCCGCCGTCAGGCGTTACCCAGCGCTCGATCTCGAAGACGCCATCGACCTGCCGCGAGAGATAGACGACCGACGGATCCGTGTGGTCGAGCGTGATGCCGCCCGCGTAGTACTGGTCGTGGCGCCGCGTACCGATGCGTCCACTCGGGAACCACGAACCGGCCGGAGTGACCTCGTGCCGCTTCCATCCTTCCGATGTCCAGCGCGCGTACCAGTATCGATGATCGTCCTTGGCCGGGAAGGTCGCGTAGACGATGACGGGCGCGCCGCCGGCGTCGGCAACATCCCAGATCCAGGCAGGAGCTCCGTCGACCGAGCCGTCGTATACCACGTCACAGTCATCGAGAAGCACAGGCAGCTCCTCCATGCCGCAGATCCGCGTCCCGTCCGCACGCCAGACGGCATCGGCGTGATACCGGCAGTAGAGGATCCTCTCTCCCCCGTCGGCGCGCGGGTGAGCCGGCGAAATCGCGAGGTGGACGGCTGCCTCACCGTCCCCCGCCACATGGAAGTACGGGGTCGTCTCACCGGCAGCGAGAAACGCGCGCTGTTCGTCCCAGTTCCACCCGTCATCCGACGTCCGGAGGTGCGTGTCATACCCGGGGCCCCGCCAGAACAGCATCAGGCGGTTCGACTCACCGGGAAGGTAGACGGGCCGCGGACCGGTGTGTCCCCGTGTGTCGCTCGTGTACGGCCCCACATCGTCCTCCTCGCCCCAGAGCGTGACGTCCTCGGGGTTGGTCGAGGTCTGTGTGATGAGCCAGCGGCCGCGATGCTTCGAGTAGAATACGGTCAGGCGGCCGTCCGGACGGACGACGACCGTCGGGTTCGCGTGGTCGTCGGCGTGGAGCGCCTCCCGAAGCGTCACGGTCGTTCGCTCGTGCGTGTCGTGGTCGTACGACGCGATGCGGATGTCACCGATCGAGTTGACCCAGGCCGCATAGGTCCGACGATGCTCGCCCTCGTGATAGACCGCACGCGGATCGGACAGCCAGAACCACGCGCCGTCCGGCGTGAGCATCCGGTAGTCCTCACCCGGGCTCCCCGACGCCACGCGCTCCTCTGCGTCGACCTTCGCGCCGCCGGCCTGAGACCCGCCGCCGCTCCGCACACCCACTCCGATCCCGCCGGTTCCGACCGACACGGCGCACCCGCCGACCGTCAGCACGGTGAGCAGGAGCGCGACAGCCACAGCCACGACACGCGTCGGTACGGTGCGCGTGGCCGGTGCCGCCGTGCGCGCCGTCATCCGCCGGTGCCTCGATCCGTGAGTGCGCGGTCTCATCAGTACCTCCTCAACCACTCCGCGCCGTAGTCGCGTTCGAGACGCAGCATCTCGAAGATGGTCGCGACGAACTGGCGCCTGTCGCCGGCCTGCTTCGGGTTGATGTACTTCCAGACGATGGTCTTGTCCTGCGTGACCTCGAACGCCTTGCCGCGGTCGGATTCCGTGATGAGCACGTTGCCGTTCGGAAGCACGTCGGCCGAGCCGCACTCGTTCGAGAAGAAGTCGCCCGGCTCCTCCCCCGAGTAGATCCAGAGGGTCTTGCGCTCGCGCGGATCGAGCACGACGACGCGCGACGCGCCGCGATTTCCGCGATTGTCGAAGAGCATCAGATTGCCGTCGGGGAGGATCGTCGGCTGGTGCTGCGCGACCCAGTTCCCGCGGCGCATCCAGACGACGTCCTCGCTCTCCATGTCGACGACCGCGATCACGCCGAGCTCGCGCATCGACACGAGCGCGTTACCGCGCCGGAATGCGGGGAGTTCGCGCTCGAGCGTGTCGTCGAGGATCTCGATGGTGTTCGTGTGGAAGATGTCGCCGTGAGGCTTCATGTCCTCGAGCACGGTCGCGAACCGCGAGTGCTCGAACGCCGTCAACAGCGAGAAGCTGCGGAGCTCGTTCCCGTCGGCATCGAGAACCGTGATGAAGTCCTCGAGGATCGGCTCTGTCTCGTGGATGCGGGGGACGATGTGCGCCTTGCGGGTGAGCGTGTAGATGGTCCCGTCGGGCATGACCTCGAGGTCGTGGTGCGCCCCGTTGAAGTTGGCCCACAGCAGCTTGCTGTCGCGGTCGACCTTGATGATACCCACGCCCTCGAAGATGGCGAGCACGTCGCCGTTCGGGAACGGATACGCGCGGCGCCAGTAGCCGATCGACTTGTTGTGCGGCGGGAGCTTCTCGCCGGGGTACTGGTCCCAGGCGTCGATGAACCGGTACTCCCACTCGTGGAGCACCTTCCCCGACATGTCCATCAGCGTCGCCCCGGGCGCATGGCCGGACGTGAAGAAGTTGAGCCCCTCGTAGGTCAACGCGCGATCGTAGACGGTGATGCCCGCGCTCAAGGGTATCGGCGTCGAGCCTGTCAGGTAGCCGATCGACGCGAGGCGCTGGATCTCTCGGAACTGCTCCCGCGTGAGCGCTTCCTCCTCCTCGGCCGTCACCTCGCGCCAGCCACCTTCATGCCAGCGACCCACCTCGTCTCTCCAGTACGCCTCCTCCTCGGCCGTCCGCTTCGGCGCATTGTCGCCTGAGCAGCCGCCGAGAACGAGCGTCAGAGCCAGCGCGAACGCCAGCGCCGCTCCCATCCGTCGATCCACTGCACTCCCCCGGATCCGCACAAACACCTCGCTTCCCGCATCAGTAGAAGAGCTTCATCCTCGGCCACGCATCCGCGAGCGGGATCTTCATGTCGCGCCAGAGGATGATGGGCTGGTTGGTCTCGTACCAGACGACGTACGGGTGTTCGACGATCGCGACGCGCTGTCCGAACTCGAACGCGTTCGCAAGCGACTGGGGCCTGACACCAACGGTCAGCATGACGTCGCCGGTGTAGTCGCGCGGCCCCCAGTACCAGTAGGCGTTGTGGGTCGAGATGGCCTTCGGCAGACCGTGGTCCTCACCGAAGAAGTCGATGGCGGCCGCCTGACCGTAGTTGTTCGCGTTGACCGCGGCGACCGCGCGGTCCTCGTGCGGGAGCGCGTGGTACGCGTCGGCCACGGTCGCCACAAGCTCCTCCCACCCGAACATGTCCTGGAACACGGCAGGCATCCGCGACTCGCCCGCGGGGAGCGCGCGTCGTCCGGGCTGGAGCCGGTCGGCGTACGCGATGAGCGTCTCGGGCTCGAGCACCGGCAGCGACAGCGGCGCGGTCACGGCGCCACCGATGAGCAGCACGATGACGACCGCGGCGGGGACCCACCGGAGCGTCCGCTGGTGCACCCAACGCTCGATGGTCACGGCGCCGAACGCAAGCAGCGCCGGGTAGAACGGGACGAGGTAGTAGTGCTTCGCTCGCGTGAACATGAAGTAGAGGAAGAGCAGCGCGTACGCGACGCCGACGGTCCGCATCCACCGGGCATCCTTCTCGGTGAACGCGCGCCAGACGCCGACGAGCCAGACAGGGAGAAGCAGCAGATGGAGCCCCATCACCTGCCCAACGAAGAACAGCCACGGCGAGAACGTGTCCATCCGGTTGATATCGGCGCGCCGGAGGAACTCGATGGTCGGCCACCCGGCCCGGACCTCCCAGAGGATGTTCGGGAGGAAGATGACGAACGCAATGGCGGCCGCGACCCACGGCCAGCGGTCCTTGAGGCGCGCACGCTCGGGGGTGAGGAGGATCCCACCCGCAAGACCGGCGCCGAGGAACACCATCGTGTGCTTGTTGAGAAGCCCCAGGCCGATGACGACCCCGAGCCAGATCCAGTGCTTCGGCTCGCCGCGACGCATGATGACGACCAACAGGTAGAGCGCGAGCGCCCAGAACAGCTGATCGAACACGTTCGTCGTCAGCAGCGTGCCGAAGAACAGGTAGTTGGCTCCGACAAGCACACCGAGCGCCGCGAGGATCTGGGCGAACAGCCGCCCCCCCGCCTCCTTCGCGATGTGGCCGGCGACGAAGACGGTCGCCGCGCCCGCAAGCGCCGGCAGGAACCGGATGACGGCGAGCGACGAACCGATCGACGAGGTCACGAGCTTCGCGATGAACGGCGTCAGCGGCGGATGGTCGACGAACCCCCACGCGAGGTGGTTCCCGCACGCGATGTAGTAGAGCTCGTCGCGGTGGTACCCGTACCCACCGTTCGTGACGAGATGGAGCACGAGCTTGGCGAGTGCGATGTAGAGCAGGATGGCCGTGCTCGAGAGCAGCGGATGCCGTGCGGGCGCGCCCGGGGTCGGTGCGGTCGCCGCGGGCCTCTCCGGCCGGCCGGTATCGCTCTTCCGCTTGTCCCTCCGTGCCATTCACTGCCCCCCCGTGAGGTGCACTGGTGCGCGCCTCTTGACCTTACCATGGGGCGACCGGCCCCGCAATCGCGAGCCCGGGTCGCGCCTGATGCGACACAAGGGTCCCGAACGTGCCGCGCCCCGGAAGGGGGGCTTCCGGGGCGCGGCGGCTGCATCTCGTGTGAGCTGGATCACCATGCAAGAGAGAACGAGTGTTTGAGAGAATGCAGCTTCCAACTTCTATCGAACCAACCATCGCAGTATCATTAGAGCTGATGATTGTTCAGTGGTTCCTAGCGAACGGAGAGCATTATGCGAACACGTCTCATCGCTCTGGCAACCGTCATCGTCGTGGCCGGTGCGCTGCTCCTGCTGTTGGGTCCGCTGGGAGGGTCGCAACCCAACGTGCTCCTCATATGCGTGGACACTCTCCGGCACGACCACGTCGGGTTCGGTGGATGCGAACGCCCCGTCTCCCCTCACATCGACGCCCTCGCGGAGCGCGGCCTCGTCTTCCCGGTGGCCTACAGTCAGTCCGGCTGGACGCTGCCCTCGATGGCGACGATGCTCACCGGCCGCTATCCGAGCGACACGGGCGCCACCGACTTCCACCGCTCGCTGGACCGGACGCTCCCGACCCTGGCCTCCATCCTCCGCGCCGCGGGCTACGACACGCGCGCGTTCGTCAGCCACATGCTCCTGACGCCGACCTACGGGTTCAACAAGGGGTTCCGGAAGTTCGACTACTCCGTGCTCCAGGTCGGTCACCCCCACGACGTCTCGACGGCGGACCGGTTGACGCATCTGGCCATCGCCGACTTGGACGCGCTCGAGCCGCCGTTCTTCATGTGGGTGCACTACTTCGATCCACATTTCGAGTACCTGCCGCATGACGACTGGAACAGCTTTGGCGATGAAGACATCGAACGCTACGACCAGGAGATCGCCTACACCGATCGCGAGATCGGACGACTGCTCATCGCGCTCGACCAGCGCGGTCTGCTCGACGATACGATCGTCATCTTCACGTCGGATCACGGCGAGGAGTTTGGTGACCACGGCGGGGCGTTCCACTACACGTCGTACGAGGAGGTCGTCCGCGTCCCGCTCGCCATCGCCGGCCCGGGCATCGAGCCGGGCACGAGCGACGTGCGCGCGCAGCAGATCGACTTCCTTCCGACGGTGCTCTCGATGGTGGGTGTGGACGGAGCCCCGGACGACCTGCCGGGCGTGGACCTGCTGAGCCTGGAGGATGACGAGCGCGCCGTCTTCATCGAGCGTGACCGCCCGCCGGGGTTCAGACAGCGAACGATCATCGACGGTGACCTCAAGCTCATCGCCATCGCGCCGGCCGACACGAACCTCATCCCCTGGGCGAGCCGCGGGACGTTCTCGTCGTTCGACAACGTCCGAGCGGGCGCCTTCATGTACGACCTCTCCTATGACCCCGAGGAGACCGACAACGTCTACATCGAGGGCGCGCCGCACACGGAGCGCATGCTCGCGATGCTCAACGCGTTCATGGAAGGCCGTGGTGCGACGAGCGACGCCGTCGAGATGGACGAGGCGACGCGCGAGAAGCTCGAGGCGCTGGGGTACGTGCAGTAGGAGAAACCCGGAGGAAGAAGACCGGAGTCCATCGAGAAGCGGCACGATCGGGTGAGTCCGACCGTGCCGCTTGTGCTTCCACTCCTAGTGTGGTGCCCGATGCCACGTCGCGCGACGGAGTCTCGGCAGTCGAGCTACCCTATCGCCACGCCCTTCTCTCCCGCAGCAAGCTCACCGATGACGACCGACGTCTCCCCCCTCGATGCGAGCGACGCCTTCACCTCGTCGACATGTCCCGCCGCGGTCACGAGCACCAGCCCGATCCCCATGTTGAGCGACCGGTACGCCTCGCGGTCGGAGAGCTTCCCGATGCCGCAGAGGAGCTTGAAGATGGGGAGCGGCTCCCACGCGCCCTTGTCGATGCGGGCCTGAACGCCCTCGGGCAGAATGCGCTCGACGTTGTCGTAGAGACCGCCGCCGGTGATGTGCGCGAGGCCGTGGACGGCCGGATGACCCAGGAGCGGGTCGACGGCGTTGAGGTACTCGCGGTGGACGGCCAAGAGCGCCTCCCCGACCGTGCAGCCGAGGCCGTGCGGTTCGGTGTCGACCGTGTAGCCGGCCTCCTCGAAGCAGAGATGCCGCGCGAGCGAGTAGCCGTTGGTGTGAAGCCCGGTCGACGGGAGGCCGATGAGCACGTCACCCGGGACGATCGGCTCGACCGCGTCCAGTTCGTCCTTCTTCGCCACACCGATCATGCACCCGACGAGGTCGAACTCCCCGTCGCAGTAGACGCCCGGCATCTCGGCCGTCTCCCCCGCCACGAGCGCGCACCCGACCTGACGACAGGCCGCGGCCATCCCGCCGACCGCAGCGGCGACCATCTCCGGGAGGATCTTCGATGACGCGAAGTAGTCGGCGAAGAGGATGGGGCGTGCGCGAGAGACCAGCAGGTCGTCTACGCAGTGATTCACGAGGTCGGCCCCGACCGAGTCATAGCGACCGGCCATGGACGCGACCTTGATCTTCGTCCCCACGCCGTCGACGGTGACGGCGAGCACGTCGCGCCCGTACTGCGCCTTCGCGAGGTCGTAGAGACCGGCAAACGCGCCGTACTGGCAGCAGACGTTGTCGTCCCAGGTGGAGCGGACCGCCTCCCCCATGAGCTTCACGGCATCCATCCCGGCGTCGATGTCGACCCCGGCACGGGCGTAGGCGTCAGTCTTCTTCGATGGTGACGTCAATCGTTGCTCCTTACATGGCAGGTACTCTCACGAGCGGTCACTGGTCTCGTCGTCCTTCCGGTGGCGCTCCCCGTAGTCGGTCCGGATGGCATTCTTGTACCACTCGATCTCCTCCGGGCTGAGGTCTCCCCGGTACATGCGTTCGAAGACCATAAGGATCTCGGTCAGCTCATCCTGTTCGCCGTACTTGTCCCGGATGCCCGCCAGGAGAAGCACCTTGCCGGCCTCGAACATGTCGAACGCCATAGCCAGCTTTCGCCCTGGGGGCAGACTCATGAGCATCTCATTGTACATGGCCTCGACTTCTGGCGACGTGTCACGCATCGGGCTTGATCTCCAGCAGAAGGTCGCGCAGTCCCAGCTTGTCGGCCCACGTGCCCAAGTAGTCCCAGTCCAGCTCCGCAATGACCTTCGCCATCTGCTTCGCGTCATGCAGCTGCTGTGCGGAGTTGCCGCTCGCCGACCACATGAGCTTCGACAGGATGAGATCCTCGGCACCTGCGATCCAGACATCCAGCTCCCCGATGCGCTTCCTCGTCCTTCGGTCGAACTCATGTCTCTGGAACTCCTTGTCCTTCCGCACGATCATGTCGACCTTGAAGAACCGCTCCTTGTGGATGACGTTGAACGACCGTCTGTCGCGGATGGCGTTCCGGACACCGACCTCATCCACGAACCAGTCGTCCTTGAAGAGCTCCGCAAGACGCTGTGCGTCCGACACTGCGCACTCGATCACGATGTCGACGTCCCGCGTCATCCGAGGAATGCCATAGACGAACATGGCTCCCGACCCGGTCAGCATGTATGGGATGCCGGCAGCATCGAGCTTCGTGACGATGGATGCGAGGACCTCGATGTTCTCATCAACAGGAACATCTCCACGTCTGAGTACCATCGGGGATGGCAAGGGGATGCGTGGTGGGATTCTACTCCTCCCGACGCCGGAGCTTCAAGCGCGCTATCTTCTTGAGGAGGCCCTGCCGGCTCAGACCGAGCGCCTGGGCCGTCTTCGACTTGTTCCAGCTGTACTCCTCGAGCATCTGGAGGATGACGCGCCGCTCGATGTCCTCGACCATGTCCTTGAGATCGAGTCCGGCGCCGTGCTTCGCGGGCTTCTCAGTAATCTCGCACGCGCGGATGCGCTCTGACAGATCCTTCTCGGAGATCGGAGCATCCTCGCGCGCCAGTGCCACGGCCCGCTGCATCTCGTTCTCGAGCTCCCGGACGTTGCCCGGCCAGTCGTAGTTGACGAGATGCTCCATCGCGCCGTCAGTGAATCCCTGGATGTCCTTTCCGGACTCCGTCGCGCACGTGTCGAGGAAGTGCTGTGCAAGCAGTGGGATGTCATCGCGACGCACTCTGAGCGGCGGCATCTCGACTCTCACGACGTTCAGCCGATAGAACAAGTCCTGTCGGAAGCGTCCTGCCCTGACCTCCTCCTCGAGAGACTTGTTCGTCGCAGCGATGATCCTGACATCGACGCTGATGGAGTCGGTGGCGCCGACCCGCCGGATCTCGCCGTCCTGCAGCACCCGCAGGAGCTTCACCTGGAGCGAAGGCGGCATGTCCGCGATCTCATCGAGAAAGAACGTCCCGCCATCGGCGGCTTCAAACAGCCCGCGCTTCTCCTTCAGGGCTCCTGTGAAAGCGCCGCGAACGTGACCGAAGAGCTCGCTCTCGAGGAGCTGCTCCGGCAGCGCCGCGCAGTTCTGCGGGACGAACCGGTCGTTCCTCCGCTTGCTGTTGTGGTGGATGGCCCGAGCGACGAGTTCCTTCCCTGTCCCCGATTCGCCTTCGACAAGAACGGTCGCCGACGATGTCGACACCCGCTCGAGCAGAGAGAAGACCTTCTGCATCTCGACGCTCCGGCCGATGATGTTCGAGAACGCGTATCGGCCATCGACCTCCCAGCGAAGGGTCTCGATCTCCTCCTCCAGCTTCGCCCGAAGCTCGATGTTCTCGAGCGCCGTGGCTGCCTGCGCGGCCAGGGCCTCGACGAACCGAACGTCATCGTCACTGAAGCGCGCGTCGCGTGTGCGGTAGTCGAGGTAGATGTACCCGAACCGTGACTGCCGAACGTGGATCGGGACGATCATGGCACGCCGCACATCATCCTCCAGCGCGGCTGGGGTGCCGGCTGGCTCCAGGATCGTCGCCGCAGGGCCGGAGTCGTCGAACTGACTACACGTCCTCTTCGCCCCCGACAGTACGTCCTCTCTGTCAGCCACCCTGCAGAGCTCCGAGCTAACCGAACCTCCCAACGAATCGCCAGTCGTGATCACGGCGGCAACATCGACGGGGATCTCGGAGGCGGCGATGTCGGCAATCTCACGGAGAACCACACCAGCGGAACGTGCTGACGCGAGGGTCGTGCTCGACCGACAGAGCGAAGCGAGCCGTCCCGGCTCGATCGCCTGCGTCGGATGGACGACGGTCTCGCGCTCCTCGAGAAGGTGGAGCAGCTCGCGAGTGCGTTTCGCCTCGCGCCTTGCTGACAGCTCAGAGAAGATCTCGAGAGCCTTCCGCGCGCTGTCTGCGCTGTCGCCGCGATGCCCGAGGAGATGCTCTATCTCGGCGAGCTGCCGCAGCGCCATCGCTTCCTCGAACTTGGAGCCAATCGAGTGAAGACCTGCGACCGCGTCGTTCGCGAGTTTGATCGCGCTCACGAGATCCCCGCGCGCCGCCGCAACTTGGGAGAGCACACGGACGCAACTGCACTCCTCGAGTAGGTTCTTGAACTCCCGGGCCAGGTTCATTCCCTCAGTAGCCAGGTGCTCAGCCTCGTCAGCGTTCTCGAGCTCGATATGCGTCTCAGCTCTGCGGCGGAGCAGCTCAGGAAGATCGTCGCGGCTCCCTACTCGTTCCATCAGATGCTGGGCTCTCTCGAAGAGTCGGAGTGCTGCCCGCGGACGCCCGAACTCGCGCTCGAGCGCGCCCTGGTTGCTGTAGGAGAGCGCGAGTCCCCAATCATCGCCGCACTCCCGGCTAGCTACCATGGCCTCTCGGAAGCGGTCTCGCGCGGCGTCAAAGTCACCACGTCCATAGTACAGGAGCCCCATCACGTTCGAAGCGAGTTCCAGCGTGTAGGCATGACCAAGCTCCGCTGAGGAGCGGAGGATCCGAGAGAGCCTCGCTTCAGCAAGCTCCCAGCTTCCCATGGAGAAGTCTGCCAGGGCGATGTCGAACTCACGAACCACCACACCCTTGCGACACCCTACAGCCTCGGCGGCGGCAACTGATCTCTCATACCACACTCGGGCCTCTCGCCACGCGCAGAGAGCGTGATGGGCGTTACCGATCGCGAGGCACGCAGATCCGATGAGCTGCGCGTCCCCCACTACCTCGGCGAAGCCCAGCGCTCGAGTACCCGCCGCCAGGATCTGATCAAACTCGCCTCGCATCTGATGCACGATGCACCAGCTTGCGAGCAACCGCGCCAGCCACTGATTGCTCTCCTGTGCCAGAGGGTACATCTGTGCATCCAGAAGGGTACGTGCCGCCCCCTCCACGCTTCCGGACAGCGCTTCGGCCCTTCCCTTGTTCCAGAGGAGTTCGACTTCGAGCTCCTCCGCAACGACCGCATCGGTACGCAGCATCTGAAGACCGATAGAACTCAACCGAACGGCTATGGCAGGCTTGCCAGACTGCCAGGCAGTGTCAGCCGACTTCGCCAGAGATGCAGCTAGGTCGGCCCCGATGCAGTCAGTACCGAAGGCGGCGCGCTCCATGAGATTGAGGAGCTCGTCCACGATGACGAATCGTGCATTTTCCATCGCTGATGGAAGAGCGGCACAAGCATGCTCAACAGCCCGAGCCAGTTCGCCTGCTCCAGCCAGATGCCACGCAGCGAGCGCATGTGAATGCGCGCTTTCCCCGCTTGCTGCCTGTTGCGTGTACACCTTGGCAACACGTGCGTGCTCGCGACATCGCTTGTCTGGCGGGAACACCATCTCAAGGTGTGTCTTCACTGCCTCATCACTCAAGGTGTACTCAGAGTGTCCGGGCAGCCGCCGAACGAGACGAGCGCTCTCCAGCCCTCTCAGCGCCATCTCGGCGTCGTGCTCGCTCACGCCGAGCGCTCCCGCAACCACAGGAAGATCGATCCCCGGCCCCAGAGAGACGAGATGAAGTGCGGACTCCTCATCGTCAGAGACAACACCGACTCTGTGTGAACCAGCGGTCTGGAGGGTTCCACGCTTCGCCGCAGCGCAACTGCTTCCAGTCGAGGATGTGATGACATCCAAGAGCTTCGGAGAAGCCACGATCTCGGAGACCATGAGTATACTGCCACCTGTCGCCCCGTGAATCCGCACGACGTCGGACTCTGGAAGACCACTCATGGAGCCCATTTCCAAGAGCTCCCGAGTCTCATCGAGACTCAGCGGCTCCAGCTCGAACACATGCACATCCAGCGGCGCGTCTGAGTCGCTGCTTGCGTAGGGTGGGTGCGTGATGAGGCGAACATCATCGGTCGTTAGCATCGGCTTAGGAACCGCCGCCGCCGTGCATACAACGGAGAGCTGAGATCCTGCATCTCTAGCGATGCGAACAAGCGCAAGCAGGCGACGAATGTGGACATCGTGAAGGCGGTCGAGGTCATCAACGAAGCAAAGGAGACGTCCAGCACAAGACAGGGGCTCAAGTCGATCCAGAAGCGCGTTTCGGTCCTTCCATCCGCAAGAGACAGTTGGCACGTAGAACTGCGCTTCGCGCTGGGTCGCCGCGCGCTGCAACTGCAGTCCGAGTGAGGTCTTCCCGGAACATGAACCGCCAACGACGATCGTGATGTCTGAGGTGGGCACAGAGGAGAACACTGCAAGTCCGTCGCAGAGCTGAGTGACCGACTTGCGCTGGAGAGAGCTATGAGACCTATCAGCCTCGGGCTCACCGTCTGACTGGACCAGCTCTGCAGAGTACAGAGGACTCATCCACACCCCCTCGTTTGGGCGTCTGCGTGTTGTCGTTCCGTCTAGAGGGGATTGTGATCGGTATCGACGTCGCCTTGACGAACCAACTGGAGGAACGCATCGACGACCTTCGGATCGAACTCGGTACTCCGCCCCGCCTCGAGTTCCGCAACGGCCTCATCAACGCTGAGGCCCTTCCTGTAGGGGCGATCCGAGAGCATAGCGTCGAACGCATCTGCAACCTTGACGATTCGAGCTTCGATCGGAATCTCGGTCCCTTTGAGCTTGTCGGGATATCCTTGCCCATCATACCGCTCATGGTGGTACAGAACAACCTCTCGTGCCCCCCGCAGGAAGTGCAAATCTCCGACGATTCTTGCCCCTGTCTCGGGGTGCATCCGCATGAGCGTCCACTCCTCGTCTGAGAGCTTCCCGGGCTTGAGGAGGATGTCATGTTGGACCGCAATCTTGCCCATGTCATGGAGGAGACTCGCGTACTCGATAGCGACTACTCTCCTCTCCGCCAGTCCGAGCTTCCGTGCTATGGCTACTGAGTAGGCTGTGACACGCTCTGAATGACCGCGGGTGAAGGGGTCGCTCGCATCGATAGCAGACGTGAGAGCTCTCACGGTGTCGAAGTGCGCGTTACGCATGTCCATGTAGAGCTTGAAGGAGTAGCGGGCAAGGATCAGCGGCGCAAGGAACAGCGCGACACCAGGCAGTCCGATGTGCGCGAAGATCACGACGATAATGGCACCAAGAGGAACGAACCCGGCGAGATGCGTAATCGTCGTCCATAGATACATCCTCTGCCAAGTGCGCCAGATGCTCCCGCCTTGGCTAAGAGCAACGATGGTGCTCACCCCGAACGTGTCTATGAGGAAGTAGGTCGCGCCGCATGCGGCGAGTGGGATCACGAGTTCCGCCACGCTCGAGGAGGCTACGCCCCCTGCCAGACGAAACACACTTCCCGACACCATTATCGTCACTATGAACAGCGCGATGTTGAAGAGCATCTTGTGGGGAGGCTGCGGCGCGAAGAAGACCTGAGACAGCAGCGTGGTCACGGCAGCGACCATGGCCGCAATGGCAGGCCCGAAAATGACGATGGCCGCGTAGTCTAGGGCCGAAGACACGGTGATGTAGGCCTGCGACCCGGGGAGCCGAATAGGGTTCATCTCCGCCACAACAGCGAAGGCGAACCACCAGAGCAGGATGTGCCACTGAGGGAACTCCGCTGACGGGAGTGCCCACCATACACACACAACGCCCGC
>Ga0180434_10003101_pt1 | contig 21412 bp, 24 predicted proteins | sample SS_ome_7_FD_132453 | JGI IMG/M metagenome (GOLD analysis project Ga0180434, IMG submission 132453) | Hypersaline lake sediment archaeal communities from the Salton Sea, California, USA - SS_1_D_2 metaG | ecosystem: Environmental > Aquatic > Non-marine Saline and Alkaline > Hypersaline >...
GGGACAAGACGCTGATCGGGTGCCCCAGGCAGATCCCTTCTTCCGGGCGTCTTCTCCGATATTAACGTTCAGCAGCATCCCCACGCGGCCCCCCCTTCGGGAGGTGCCCGTAAAACCGGTCTTGGCCCGTCGCGGCATTTCGGCGAAAATAGGGGCTTCTCCGCCGTCGGCGAAGGACACGACCCCGGCGGACGGAACGCTTTCCATGGAGGGAATCCGGCATGCGCGGGAAATGGCTGGTCGATTATGCTGTCTATCTGGTCGTTCGGGTGTTGATCTGCGTCGTGCAGGCAATGCGGATAGAAACCGGGCAGAAGATTGCCCGGGTTCTGGCGTGGCTCTTCTGCGATCGGTTGCGGATCCGCCGGAAAGTGGTCGACGACAACCTGGCCCATGCGCTGCCCGACCTTTCGGCCGACCAGCGGTACCAGCTTGCCCGGCGGATGTGGGAGCATCTGTTCCTGCTGGTTCTGGAGGTTGCCCACGCGCCGCGGAAGATCCACGAGACGAACTGGCGCGACTACATCTCGCTGCACCAGTCGGATTGGCTCGTGCGGCTGTTGCTTTCCGAGCGGCCGACGCTGGTGGTGACGGCCCATTTCGGCAATTTTGAGGTGGCCGGCTACGTGCTGGCGCTGCTGGGGTTTCCGACCTATACGGTCGCCCGAACGCTGGACAACCCCTACCTCGACCGGTTCCTCAACCGTTTTCGCGGCAGCACCGGTCAGCACATGATCCCGAAAAACGGCGGCTACGACCAGATCCTCGAGGTGCTCGGCCGGGGCGATTCGATGACCTTCCTGGCCGACCAGTACGCCGGGCCGAAGGGTTGCTGGGTGGAGTTTTTCGGGCGTCCGGCGTCGGCCCACAAGGCGATCGCGTTGTTGGCGTTGGACAACGACGCCCCGGTGGCCATCTGTTCGGCGCGTCGGGTGGGGCCGCCGCTGCACATCGAGTTGGGCACCTGGGCCACGGCCGACCCCCGCGAGGCGGGCGAGGAGGTCGGCAGCATCCGCGCTCTGACGGCTTGGTATACGAAGCGGCTGGAAGAGGTCGTCCGGCTGGCCCCCGGCCAATACTGGTGGCTGCATCGCCGCTGGAAAGACACCCGCAAGCCGCGGAAAAGGGTCAACAAACAGGCGGCCTAAGCGAGCATCTCAATCCTCGCGACAATCTCGGCGTGGCTCAGCGGGCGGTCGGTGGGCAGGATGACATAGGCCGGCTTCATGTTGCAGCAGTCGAGGATGATCTGCATGTCGTTCGGCGTGCTATAGCCCTCGGCGCACGGCTCGTGGCCGTTGATCAGCACCTTGGCTCCCACCTGTTCGGCAAAAGCCCGGGCGTTTTCCGGACGGTAATCGCGCCCCCAGACGAGCCGGAAGACGTCGTCCCGGCTGAGGAAATCCTCCTGTTCCAGCTCGCGGGAGAAGATCGACACGTCCAGCGGCGTCTCGTCGCACTGCTCCGGGATGCTGTGCGAGACGAACACGTCGCCCGGCAATCGGGCCGCCAAGGGGGACGTCCGCAGAAACGGGAAGAACGCCTCGCGCACCTTCTCGGCCGCCGGCCCGTACATCTGCTGCAAGCCGATCCGGAACTGCAGGTTCAACATCTTGTTGCTCTTCTGGATCGGGTAGTCGGCCAATTCGGCCAACTCGTGGTTGCCTAAGAGAAAATGGACCTGCTCGGGATGCTTGACCTTCAGCCGGGCAACATCCTCAAGGATGGTGTGCGACATGCAGCCGCCGCTCTCGGGGTACACGGGCCCGCCGTGGCAGACTTCCTGGAGGATCAGGTGCCGCCGAGGATGCGCCTCCAGGGCTGCGACCCGCTTAATCAGGTTGAAGCTCCGCCGATTGCCGTGCAAATCGCCGGTGATCATCACCTCGTCGGCCACATCGGAGGTAATCTGGACGAGATTGCCCACCCGGCAGGGGGTGTCGAGGTTCGCCTCCGTCGCTTCGGCGAAGATTGCTATCGTCTTCTCGATATATTCGATCGATGCCACCATGCTGCTAAAGTAGCACCATCGGTGGCGTGCGTCCAGTTGTGGCGGTTGGGGCTTGGGCGATCGCAACAATCGGGGGGAGGTTGCCGATTTTCTGGACTACGCCGGTTATCCGGCCGATCTCTCTTTCAAGGCGGACATTTCGTCACCGCCGCTGGTCTGCAATCACTTGCACTTCGCAAAATCGAAAGAAAGGAAGCTTCGGTCATGAAACGGGGGTTGTACACATTGTTGGCGGTCATCACGGTGGCCGGCCTGGTCGGCTGTAAATGCGGTACGTCGGGTTGCGGGCCGGGCGGCTGCATGATCGGCAGTTGCGCCAAGGCACCCGAGACGTGTGGCAGCACGTCGGGGCAATGCTGCGAAGATCCCAGCGCCTTGGGGGCAACGGGCGGTTCGGGCGGCCCGCGCAGCTTCGGCGCCCCTAATGGTATGGGTGATCCGCGGTACGCGCGGGATCCGGGCCAAGGACGCCTTGCCCGAGCCTTTTGTCGCGGCAACGGAACCGGCGACGCCGGCTACGTACCCGGCCCGGCCAGTGGTGCGGTGGCTTATCCCTACTACACCACCCGCGGACCGCGCGATTTCCTGAATCCGAATCCGCCGAGTATCGGTCCTTAGCGGGCGTGAACGTGGCGGTAGTTCCGGCGCGGCCAACAAAAAACCCCGCCGCTCACAACAGTTGCGAGACGACGGGGCCGGAACAGAGAAGAGGCCGAAAATAATGCCTTCGCCGGATTATAGAAGCCCGGGCAAGTCTGTTGCTCGGAAGCGATGAAGGCCGTCCCATCCGAGCACCCGCTGGTGTGGGCTTAACGGACCCTAAACACCAACCAATCCAATTGTCTATCATAGCAGGAATTTTCGTTGTGTCCAGCAATATGCACGACACGACGAAAAAAAATCGAAATCACTTCCAGGCCGGCTTCCCGCCAGGGAGGCCTCACCGGCTACTGACGCGAGAATCTCGTAGGATGCTCTTGGGAAAAGAAGGGGAGGAATGACCCTAATTGCCGACTACCTAAGCGTTTGCGAGAATGCCGCCAAGGCCGGGGGGGACGTTCTCCTTCGGTGGACCGATCGCTTCACGGTTCGGGAAAAAGGGCGAGGAGACCTCGTCACGGAGGCCGATTTCCAGTCGCAAAAGATCGTTCGTGAGTTCCTTCTTGGGCGTTTCCCCCACCACGGCATGCTCGCCGAGGAGGACGATCCGGCCTCCGGCGGAGCCTCGGCAGCCGGATTTCGCTGGGTGGTCGATCCGCTGGACGGCACGATGAACTATGTCCACGGTGTCCCCCATTACGCCGTCTCCATCGCCCTGGAACACTGCGGCGAGTTGCTTGTCGGCGCCGTCTACGACCCTTGCCTTGACGAGTTGTTCTCCGCCGCGGCCGGACAAGGCGCCCGATGCAACGGCAAGCCGATCCGCTCGAGCAACATCACCGATCCGGACGAGGCGTTGGCCGTCATGGGCTTTCCGCCGGGGATGGCCAAGGACGCGCCCGACTTGCGGGTCTTCCTCGAGGTCGTCACCCGATGCCAGGGTATCCGCCGCACCGGCTCCGCCGCCTTGAATCTCTGCTACATCGCGGCGGGGCGGTTCGATTTCTACTGGTCCTTTTCCACCAAAATCTGGGACGTTGCCGCCGGCGCATTGATCCTGCAAGAGGCCGGCGGCGAAGTGACCGCGCCCGAAGGCGGGCCCTTCGATCTAGAATCGGGCCAATTCCTCGCCGCCGCCAACGAGCAACTCCACGCCAAGGTCCAGCCCATGGTCACCGCCGGGGTGGCACGGCGCTAGGACGCCTCTACGGCAACCGAAGATTCTCGAAACGATAGTCGAATTGCGACAGAAAGATCGCGCCGGGCGTCTGGTAGACAAACGCGGCGCCGTCCGGCAGATCGTCGAGCCGGAAGCCGTGGATCAGCCCGATTTCCTGCTCGGTCCGGCGGGTAATGTGCAGCGACGCCCGCTCGATCCGCTTGCCGTCAGCCGTTTGTAGGTAGGCTGCGTTGCGGAGGATCCAGCCGCGGTGCGAAGCCAGCGCTCCGTGCGGATCGTCGTAGCGGACCGACATCCAGAACTCCAGCAGATCGCCGTGGCGGCGGATCTGCTCGAGAGTCGCGGTCACGCCGGCGGCCCGCTTGCGGACGTTGCGCGCGGTACGCAGGTCGTCGAAGCGGAACGTCTCGATGCGGCCGGGGATCATCGCCGAGAGCGTGCCGGCGAGCGTGGCGACAGCTTGCGCCTCCGGTGGCGGCAATGCAAACGGCAACGTCATCTCCACGGCGGCAGTATCGCTTTCGATGGGCGCTTCGAGTTCGGCCTCGGGATTCTCGACCGGGATCGGGCGGCCCGCCTCGTCGACGGCCCGCACCTCGCCGAGCGGCTGCGTCAGGGTGATCGGCCGGATGCGCGGCTCCCAGCTAATCTGCATTTCGACCTGCATCACATTGCCGCTGGGGTTGCGCAAGTCGCGGTGCTGGCGGATCAGCAGCGGCTCGAACCGAAATGGGCCCGCGTAATGGGCCCTGGCCGCTCGCGGCGTCGCGCCGGGGCTGCGAGCGACGATCCGGATGGTCTCTTTTTGGCCGTAGGGATAGACTGTCAACCCGGCCCGGTCGAGCACCGTATCGAGCGCTTTCCAGAAGGGCGTCTTGTCGAAGTCGATTGCCAGAGCCGGGTCGGTGATCTGTTGGCCGAATGGGCGCCGAGCGTCGATCAGCCGGTTGCCCGACTGATCTTCCAAGGCGGCCAATATGTCCGAGAGACGCATCGCCTCGGCTTTCAGCGTGATCCGCGACGGCTCGACGACCGAGGCCGAGGCCGTCTGCTGGAGCTTCTGCCTGACTCGGGCTAGCCGAAGGCGGACCTCCGGCGACATACGATCGCTGGGCGTCGGCAGCAAGTCGAGGGCGGTGGGACCGAGGCCCAGCAACGCGGCTTCGGCCGCTTCGCGCTGGGCGAGTTGCGGCGCATCGAGCTGGCGGACCAGCCGCCGCACGGCCAGTTCCTCGTCCAGGTCGGCCGCGACGACTGGCGGGGCCGCCATGAAAAACGTCAGCAGTGCCAAGAGCATGGCGAGCCGCTTTGGCCGGGCAGTCGTGATGTCGCCGCTGGTGCGATAGGAGGATGGCATGATCTTGGTTCCGGGAATGACGGTTGTTCACGGACGCTCTACCTCCATTTTAACGGGCCACGGCCGGAGAAGCCACCGCCTGACGGCCGTTGCGCGTACTAGACTTGTGATGACACCGAATTGTCCAACTCTCCCCTACATTGCGGATAATCAACATGCGTATCCTTTTCGCGGCACTGGCGACGGCCGGCCTGGCGGCCCCGACAGCTTCGGCGGCCCCCCTGGAGGCCATGGTGCAATTGAGACTTCAGGGCCAATCGATCGAGGGCATGCCCTTGGCGTGGGACGCGCGGAAGGTCCACCTCCTAAGCCGCGACGGCCGACTGTGGGAATTCGCGCCGAACGAGGCCGCCGAGTTCCGTCAAACCGCCAACCGATTCCGCTGCTACTCGCCCTCGGAATTCCGGGCGGCGCTGCTGCGGGAACTGGGTGGGCAATTCGAGGTCAGCGGCACGGGCCATTATCTGGTCGCCCACCCGCGCGGGCAGCGCGACCGCTGGGCCCAGCGGTTCGAAGACCTGTATCGCTCGTTCGTTCATTACTTCTCGGTCCGCGGCTTGCGGCCCCAGACGCCGCCGTTTCCGCTGGTCGGCATCGTCTGCCGGAACCGGCAACAGTTCGACCAGTACTCGGCCAGCCAGGGCCTGCCCGCGGCGTCCGGGGTCTTGGGGTTTTACGCCCTGAAGTCGAACCGGATCAGCCTCTACGACCGCGGCGATGCCGGCGAAAGCGATGCCTGGCAGAAGACCGCCTCGGTCATTCTCCACGAGGCCACGCACCAGGTGGCCTTCAACACGGGCTTGCACAACCGCCATGCCCCGCCGCCGCTGTGGGTGGCCGAGGGGCTGGCCACCCTGTTCGAGGCCCCGGGCGTGTACGATTCGCGGCACCACACCCAACGCAGCGACCGGATCAACCGAGGGCGGTTTCGCGATTTTCGGCAGGCCGTCGCACCGAACCACAAGCCGGAACTGCTTCAGTCGATCGTGGCTTCCGATCAGTTGTTTCGTGCCAGCCCGGGCGCCGCCTACGCCGAGGCGTGGGCGTTGACGTTCTTTCTTGTGGAGACCCAACCGCGGAAGTACAGCGACTATCTGGCGCGGACCGCCGCGCGTCCGCCCTTCACCGACTACACGACCGACGAGCGCGTGGCCGATTTCACGACCGTCTTCGGCGATGACTGGCGGATGCTCGAGGCGCGGTTCCTGCGGTTCATGGCCGGGTTGAAGTGACGGCGAAGAAAACCTCACTGCCGCTGCAATCGGCATAATTGGCCTAGGAGTTTTGACCTAAGCCCTGCCGTGGCCTATACAATAGAGGGCCGGGCCGACCTGCGGCGCTTGGCGGCACCGGTCCGCGTTGCTGCCTTCCGCAAGGCCTCCGCGCCTTGACGGACCTGTATTGCTAGCATGCAAGATCGTCACCTTTTTCACAAAGGTGTGATCCTGCTTTCGAGCGGAAGCTCGTATTGGTTGGCGGCCCTGCCGCCCTGCGTTTGTATCTCCATCCCCAAAACGGGCGGTCATGGAAGCTTCGCCTCTGCCGACATTCGAATGGGAAGCTTGGGCACAGCGGTACGATCAGTCGCTTGATCAACAGCGCGAACGTATCCGCGAGTTCCTGGCTGCGCAGCGCGAACGTCTGAATCGCGCCGAGGCGACTCTCGCCGAACAGTTCCGCCAACTCGCCGAGGAACTCTCCGCCGAACGCGAAGGATTGGACCGCGCCCGAGTCGAACTCGAACAACGTTCTCGGCAGTTGGACTGCGAAGCCGACACGCTCGTACAACAGCGGCAGCAGTTGGCCCAGGCTACGTCGGAGTTGCACCAGCAACGCGAGCAATGGGCCGGCGAGCGGGCATCGCTGGAGAGTCGCTCGCAGCAGTTGGCCGCCGAACGGGCCACGCTTGACGACCAGCGGCAGCATTGGACCGACGAGGAGACATCGCTCGAACAACAGCGCCTGCAACTCACTGCCGAGCGCGACGGGCTGGACCACACCCGGCAGGAGATCCAACAGCAGCGGCAGCATCTGGCTTCCGAGTCGGATGCCGTCGAGCAGCAGCGCGAGCAGCTTGCCGCCGATCGGGCCGAATCGCAGCAGCTTCGCGAGCAAGCCCGACAACAGCAAGCGGCGTTGGCCGAGCAGATCGAGCAACAGCAGCAACAGCTCGATCATCAGCGGCAGAAGCTCCAGCAGCAGGAAGCGGCCCTCGAAGCGGCCGAAGCCCGGCTGGCCGAGCAACGGCAGGAATTATCGTCCGCCGAACAGCAACAAGAGGCCGAGGCCGATCGGCTGATCGCCCTGCACGAGCAGCTTGAGACCAAAGAGTCGCACTTGCAGCAGCGTGAGATGGAGCTGCGTGCCGACTATCAGCGCCGCCTCGAAGAGGGCCGGGAGCAGGAAGACCGGCTTTCGGCCGAGTTGGAGCTTTTGCGGAAGCAGCACCAGGAGCTGACCGGAAGCCTCGACACCGCGAGGCAAGAGAATGCCGAGCTCAGCGGCGAATTGGCCGCGGCCCACCGCCGAGGCACCGAACTGGCCGGCGAGCTGGACGGATTGCGGGCCGAGTGCGAGCAGCTTCGCCTACAAGCAGCCCAGGCGTCGAGCGAACCGCCGCCCGTGCCGCAAGACGACAATGCATCGGAGTTCCGCCGCCGCTACGAGATGGCCATGGACGACCTTCGCGCATTGCGGGCCGAAAAGGAGCAGCTCTCGCAACAGCTCGAAGCCGCGTCGTCGGCCAAACCTTCGGCTCCCACCAAGAGTTCCGGCGCGTTGAACTGGGAGGCCGAGAAGCAGCGCATTCTGGCCGCGTTGGAGGCCGATTTCGACCCGAACGACGCGCAGCAACAGACCGAGCGCCTGAAGATCGACGAGGTCATCCGCAAGACCGACCGCGTCGTGGCGGAGAAAGATCGCGAAATCGCGGCGTTGCGCGATCAGTTGGAGCATCATGGGGCGGCTGACGGCTCGCTGGCCGTTGGCGCCGCCGCGCTGGGAGAAATGCTCGACGGCGACGCCATCGTCCAGCAGGAGCGTGAGAAGCTCGCACAGTTGCAGCAACAATGGCAGGAGAAGCTCCGGCAAGCGGAGATCGATTTGTCGGTCGAACGGGCCAAGCTCGCCCGGGAACGCGCCTCGCTGGAGGAGAAGACGCAGGCCCTGGCCGCGGAGCACGACGCCGAGAGCGACGCCTCGCACGACCAAGGCGATTCGAGACCCACCCGGGGCCGCTGGCTCGCCCGACTCGGGCTAAAGGACGAGGACCAGACGTAGTGCCGTCCGTCAGGCGGCGTCAGAACCCCAATTCGTCCTCGCCGAGCATTCGGGCGATGTACTGCTCGATGATTTCTCGCCGGGCGTCTTCCCGTTCTTCAATGGCCTCGCGCATCCGCTCGAGTTCCTCCTCCAACCGCTCCAGTTCCAGCTCGCGGCGCTCCTGCCGCACCTCGAACCGACGTTCGACGATTTCCTCGATCTCGTCTCGGATTTCCCGGCGGTCCCCTTCGGCGACCCGATGGAACTGTTCGACTAGTTCCATCGTCTTCCGTTCCAGTTCGCGGTCCTTGCGCATCAGCTCGAACATTTCCGGGTCGCGCTGCCGCATCATCTCCCAGTCGCGTTCGTGCGGCGGCGGGGGACGGTGGCCTTCCGGGCCGCGGTCCCGTTCCGGCGGGCCAGGGCGGTGCGGCGGGGGCCCTTCCGGACGTGGCCGGTCGGGCTCGCCACGACGCCGCTCTTCCGGATGCGGGCGCGGTCGGTCCCGCTCTCCACGATACTCCGGGGGCTGGCGATCCCCGTCGCGAGCTTCGCGGTGCTCGCGATCACGCGGTTCTTCGCCTCGCCGATCGTCGTCGGCCGAGGCAAAGGCCGCCATTGCCGCCGCCATCGTCACCCCCAAAACTCCCAACAACATCGCTCGCGTAAATCGCATAACGAAACTCCCTTCTTGAGGTACGGAAACGCGGAAAGTACGGACAACCTGTAACCGTGAACGGTCCCGACGAAATGCGCCGGCGGCTACAAGGGCTCTTGTTCGAGGCTTTGGTGAAACTCATCGAGCCGCTGCCGCAGGATCGTGTAGACCTGCCGATCGGAGGTCCAGCCCTGGCGCGTTCGAATCAGGTGCTCCCGAACCTGAACAATCCGCGAATCGAGCGAATCGTCCCAGGCCGAATCGATGGCTTGCGCCGGTGCTTCCGGGGCGGCATCCACATTCGGCTTCGGCAAGGTGGTCCGCGAGGCCACCCGCGACGGCTCCTGGCCGGAAGGCTCCACCGGCTCGAGTGGTTGTTGGCGAAGCAACGCGAGCGCTCCGAACAGTGAGGCCGCCAGGACGCCGGCCGCTAACGCCGCCATCCGTGCGACACGCTTTCGCCGCATCGGCCGAACGCTGGCGAGCAGCCGCGGGGCGTCGATCGGCTCCTCCGCCTGAGTCAGCATTTCGTCGAGCGCCAACCAGCCCTCTCGAAGCTCGGACGCCTCACCATCCAGCAGCGTGCCGTCGGGCAACTGCCGCGCGGTGGCCGTCTCGAGCATCTCGCGCAATCGTTGGTCGTCTTGGTATTCGCTCACGGCACATCCTCCGGCATCAAATTGCGCAGTGCCGTCAGTCCGCGGCGACAATGGCTCAACGCCGTATTCAAAGGGCAACCCATCATCTGGGCGATCGTGGCGAAGTCGAACTCGCCGTAGTACCGCAGCAGCAATACACGCCGTTGCGGCGGAGAAAGCTCCTCAAGCGCCTCGGCCAGCCGCTGCCGGGCCTCGTCCCGTTCGAGTTGCTCTTCCGGCCCCGGCGCGACGGCCACCGGCTCGAGTTGTTGCCACTGGGGCTCCGGCACCGTCATCTCGCGACCGGCCCGGCGAAGCCAGTCGCACGCCAGCCGATCGGCGATTCGCAGCAAATACGCCCGGGCCGTGCCGTTTTCGCGATAGCGCTGCCGGGCTTGCCACGCGCGGCGAAACGTCTCTTGGGCCAAATCGTCAGCCACGTCCCCGCGACGCACCATGCCGAGGATATACCCGCGCACGGCCCGACCGTGGGCATGAGCCCATTGTGCCAGCGGCTCAGGGGCGTCGGTCTGTGGCTGCGGATCGCTCATGGTCTACCCAGATAAACGGCCGCCGACCCGAATTATTGCAGCCGCGGAAGAAATCACCGCACTTGCAGCATCCGCTTAAGCGCCGTAAGCGCCCAGCGGGAGGTCTCGGCGTCGACCTCGATCACGTTGACCGGCGTGCCGGCGGCCAGATTCTCCAACGACCAGCAGAGATGCGGCAAGTCGATGCGGTACATGGTTTCGCACATGCAGACGACCGGCGAGAGGAAATGGATCTCCTGCTCGGGATGCTGCTGCTTCAGCCGGTTGACCAGGTGCAGCTCGGTGCCGATGGCCCATCGCGTGCCCGGCGGCGATTGCTCGATCATCTGGAGGATCTTGCCGGTCGAGCCCATCGCGTCGGCCTTCTCGGCCACCTCGCGCATGCATTCCGGGTGGACCACGATCCGGATGCCGGGATGGGCCTCGCGGAACTGGTCGATGTGCTCGGGCAGGAACATCTGGTGGACGCTGCAATGGCCTCGCCAAAGAATCACGCGGCTTTGGCGGATCGCCTCGGGCGTGTTGCCGCCCAGGTCGTCGGCCGTTGGGTCCCAGACGGGCATCTGCTCTATCGGGATAGCCATTGCCCGGGCCGTGTTGCGGCCGAGGTGCTGGTCCGGGAAGAACAAGACGCGGCTGCGGCGTGCAAAGGCCCAATCGAGCACGGCCGCCGCGTTGGCCGACGTGCAGACAATCCCGCCGTGCCGGCCGCAAAAGGCCTTCAACGACGCGGCCGAATTCACGTAGGTGATCGGCATCACGTCCTCGACGTCAATCACCTGGGCCATTTGATTCCAGCAATCTTCGACCTGCTCGATCTCGGCCATATCGGCCAGCGAACAGCCGGCCGCCAGGTCGGGCAGCACCACCGGCACGCGGCGGCCTTGGCGCTCGGCCAGCCGCTCGGGCCGGTTGGCCAGGATGTCGGCCGTTTCGGCCATGAAGTGGACGCCGCAGAAGACAATCGCCTCGCACTCGCGGTTCTCGGCCGCCATCTCGCTGAGCTTGTAGCTGTCGCCGCGGAGGTCGGCCAGTTCGATCACCTCGTCGCGCTGGTAATGGTGGCCGAGGATCAGCAGCCGTGAGCCCATCGCCGCGCGAATCCGCTCGATCCGCTCGACGAGCGCATCGTCGTCAAGCAGCAGGTAGTCTTCGATATTGCTCGCAGGCGTGGTGGAACCGTGTGTCATATTTCGAACCAACTCGGGGAAAGGGGACGCGTCGAGCGACGTTCTATTTGTGGAGTCTAACGCCGCAGGCAGGGTCCTGCAACGCAGCGGCTCGCGCCAAGGAAATAGTTGCCCAGTTTTGCTATTTATCAGGGTTGCCCTACGTGGTAGACTCGTCCCTTTGCCTGATGCCGCGCTAGGAAACAGACCCATAGAATGACGGCGTGCCGGGCTTGGGAGGCGGCCTTTGGCCCCCAATGCAAGGGGGGGCGCCGCGCGGAATAACTCAAAGGAGGGAGGCGCTATGAGGGCTGTTTTTGCGGGCGTTTTAGTAGGGGGGTGGGCAATGGCCGTCGCCGCACACGGGGCGGGGCTTGCCCATAACGAGAATTTCATCGTCGTCGCCGCCGATCAGACGCTGGCCGACGAGGTCCTGTTCAAGGCCGAGCGGTTCCGCCGCGATATTGCCCGGGAGTGGCTCGAAAGGGAGTTGCCGCCGAGTGTGGGCCGGACGATCATCCACGTGGAATTCTCCGGTGCGGAGGACTCGGGCTTGACCTGGGCGATCGACAGCCCGGGCCGGCAATACCACAAGCTCTGGTTGGGCATCAGCAGCCCCGAGACGCTCGATCCGCTGCTGGCGCACGAGATTGCCCACATCGTCTTCGCCACGCGCTATCCGCGGCGTCTGCCGGCGTGGGTGGAGGAGGGGATCGCCAGCCGGTACGACGGCCGACAGCGCGTGGGCGTCCGCCGCGACATCCTCCAGTGGTATGCCCAGACCGACAACTGGCCGAGCCTCCGGCCGATTGTCGCCGCGTCGGCGGTGATTGCCGAGGACCAGGCGACCTACAGCGTGTCGGTATCCGCGACCGAGTATCTGCTTTCGCTCTCCGACAAGGCGACGTTGCTCGCCTTCGCCGAGACGGCCAAGACCGACGGCTGCGACCGAGCGCTGCGGCGGCACTACCAGATTGCGGGCGTCGACGCGTTGCAGCGTGCCTGGCAGCGCTGGGCCGCCGAGCGGTTGGCCGGCGAGTGAGCGGCACCTGAAATAATGACAATGCGCCCTCCGTCATTCCCGCATGCGCGGGAATGGCCTTTGGAAGGCTCAGCCGTTCGACGGACGCGTGTTGAGTTGGCTTGGCTCACGGCTCCGCGCGTGCCTGCTTCTCACACGCGACGAGGAACTCGCGATACTGCCGGTCTAGCTCGCGGTAGCTGGTACCGGTCAGTTGGGCCAGCGTGTTGGGCGTGTCGCGGCCGGCATAGACGGTCGAAAGATAGGCGACCAATGCGTCGCGGTAGCGGCCGCCGTCGTAATGGATCAGAAAATGGGCCAGCCCGGCTGCCTGGCTGTAGAGCGTGGCCACGCGGGGATGCGTCTGCAATGGTTCCATCCCCATGGCCGTGAACTCTTCCAGCGGCACGTAGAAGTCGTCGACCAGCCGCCGGTATCGCGCAGCGACCATCCGCGAATCGTCCACACCGCCGAGCACGTAATAGTCGCCCTCGCGGCGGAGCGATTCCATATACATGGCGATCCCTTCGATGATCCAGAAGTTGCCTTTTCGGCCGACGTTCGGCGGCACCGGCCGCGACTGGTGGAACAGTTGGTGGGTCGCTTCGTGGAAGAGCGTGCGGTCGTCGTAGCCGTCGCCCGCGAAGAAGTAGGCCCGGCGCGTATGCTCGATATAGGCGCCGATGGAAATCTCGATATTGGGCATCGACGGCTGCAACATGCGGACGTAGTCGTCGCGGTCGCGGAAGAAGGCGATCTTCATCGGCGGCATCGAACCGTTGCGGCGAGCACGCCCTGCAAACAGCTCCTTGACTTGGGCGGCAGAGGCGTGATAGCGGACGAAGATCTGCCCCCAGAGCCGCCTGAGCAGTTCGAGCTTTCCGGCCAAGGCCACGCCCGCCTCTAAGGAGGCGTTGGTGCGGATCGCGTAATGCTCGGTCTCGACGAGCCAGCCGTTGCGAATATCGGCATGTAGCGACGCCGCCTGCTTTGCGTCGACCCAACGACCGCCGACCCACCGCTGGCCCTGCTCGTAGCGGCGGACGTGCGCCCGCGGGAGCCAGCCGAACCGCTCGTGCCACACCTCGCCCGAACGCAAGCGCTGGACCTCGTCGACCGTTCGCCAATGGCCTTGGTATTTCTGGTAGCCCAACACGCGCCGGACCGCCTCGTGGTCGGGGTCGGCGTGGATCGCGCGCAGCACCAACTCGAACGCCAGCGAGGGCTGGTTGCGGTGGATCGCGCCGCGGGCAATCTCGAATAGCTCGCGAGCGTGCTCCGTTCGAAGCCGGCTCAGCCGCCGGGCCCACTGGGCCTGCTCGGGCGAGGAACCTTCTGGTGCCAGCGGGCGATCGACTTCTTCGGGAAGCACCGGGAGGTAGAGTTTGTAGGGGTCCTGCGGGCAGAGCACCGCCCGGGTCGCGTCGGCCTGCTCAGGAAACCCCTGCTGTTGGCACCATGCGGCCAGGGCGTCAACGTCCGCCGCGAAGTCGGCCTGCAACTGCCGGCTGGTGTCGCGCAGATCGTCCGCGAGGACGCTCCGCGGCTGGCTCTGGGCAAGTATGGCGATGACGCCCCCCAGAGCCAGAGCCGCGAATTTTACCGTCGTTGCCCGGTTTTTCTTTGGAGTATTGTCCATACCCCTATCTTACCATGAAAAGCCGAAACAACCGGAATGATTACGGGTTCAGCGCTTCCCGCCCAATTCTGCCGCGACCTTGTCGAAATAGGCGACCGACTGGGCGATCTCCGGCAGGGAGTTGTCCCAGTTATGCTCGTACTCGATCGAGAAGACGGCCTGGATCTGCTGGCGATGGATCTCGGCGAGAATCGCCCGCATGTCGCAGACGCCGGTCCCCCAGGGCACGTCGTGGGCACCCCGCTTGCCGAACTCGTTGAGGTCCTTCAGATGGAAGCTGATAATTCGGCCTTCGAGCTTCTTGAGGCACTCGACCGGGTTCAGGCCCGAGCGAACCCAATGACCTGTGTCGGCACATGCGCCGATCCGCTTGCCGCGGCCTTCGCAGACCTTCAACACTGTGTCGGGATTCCAATAGTGGCTGGGCTTCGGGTGGTTGTGGACGGCCAAGTTGATCTCGAATTCGTCGCAGAGCTTCTCCAACTCGTCGAATTGCGACTCGGCCGGCTCGGAGACGATCGTTTCGATGCCCATGTCCTTGGCGAATTCAAAGGTCGACCGGTTCGCCCCGGTCACGCCGAAATTGACCAGCTTCACCCCGGCGTCGGCCAGCTTCTGCTTGACCTGCTTGCGAACCTCCGGCGACATCGACTGGTTGGTCCGGACGTCGGGCTGCTCCGCGCTGAGCTTCTGTCCGGGATACATTTCGATATAGTGCAGACCGAGCGACTGGACCTTGTCGACGGCTTCGTGGAAAGTGAACATCCGAAAGCTGTAGGCCTGACAGCCGAGCCGCCAGCCGAGCTTTTCGGCATTCGGAGCACCGGCGGCGGCGGTCGCCTCGGCGCCGAAGACGCGCCCGCCAAGGCCGGCCATGCTGAGGCCGGCCGCCAGGCCGCCCGAGAGCTTCACGAATTCACGACGATCGATGGAGTGTTTCATGTTTCTCGTTCCTTTGTGTTGAGTCTGCTGAGTCAATGGGAGAGCACGACGCAGTCGCTCCAAGTTTCACGCTGAGCGGGAGGGCGAAGCTCCTCCTGAGCCGTGAGCCCGTGGTGCTTCGGCGGCTCGGCGGGGGCCTGGCCCTCCCAAACTTGGAACGACCAAGCTTTCGGGCAATTGGCCATTATAGCTGCCGGGAGTCGGTGTTGCGAGTATTGTCGATCGGCGGGCCTAGGCTCCCTGGGCGAGTGCCCGGTAACGCCGCCGAGCGTCCCAGGTGGACCAGGCGAGAAAGAGGTTCGCTCCCAACGAGGCAAACAGGCCCAGAAGCGTCAGGATCAGCGGCAGCCAGGGCTTGGCGGACTCCGGGGCGGTGGGCGGCGACTGGGCAGCTTGCTCCCGCGGCACCGATTGCCCGGCTGCGTCGATCACGTAGCTGGCCACCTCGGCCTCCAGCGGCTGGCTTGTCGGGTCGGGCTGAATGGTCCGAGGGGTCGACCCACGAACGGCCTCCGGCGGCGGGGGCTGTGCCGCGATCGGCTCCTCGATCGGGCCAAATCGCGGCGGGAGGAACTCCCTCGGGCTGGCCTGCGGCGGCAATGCCGCCTGATTCTTCGGTAGCGCGGCATGCTCTTCCGAGGTTGCCCCCCAGCGTGGCAATTCCTCCCCGGCCCCGCCAGGCCGCACCAACGGTGGCGCAAATCGCGGCGCGAAGGGATCGCTCGAGCCGCCTGAGGCAACCATGCGAGGGGTGGGCTCAGCAGCTTCGGCAGAGGGGGGCGACTGCCGAGTTGCCTGGCCGGCAGATGGCTCGGGAAGCTGTCGCGGCAGGGCGTCGTTGCCCAGGGTGATCCGGTACGCCCGAACGTCCTTCACCCCGGGCGGAATGTCGCTATGGACCGGCTCGCCGGCCCGGAGTCGGGCGACCATATGCGGTTCGAGCTGGATGAGATACTCCACCCCGCCGTCGGGTAGCGGTTGCCATCCCGCGTCGACCGCCAGCAACACGGCCGCCGCACAAATCAGTTGTCCGCACATGAGATCACCTCCGCACCCCGGACTGAGTCATCCCGCTTCTTCCATCCTAGCGGCAACGGCCCGCCGACGCGAGGGTACGCCGGCCGACTTTCTCGCGGGGGTCGCTGGAGAGAGCCGTTGCGGCAATAATGCTAAGGGAGCATATTGGACCCATGAACGCGGCTATCTGGAAAAAAGCCTTTACCGACGCCTGGCTGCAACTGGCCGTCTCCAGCGCGCTGTTGCTGCTGTTCAGTTGGGCTTTCGTCTGGCTGATGAGCATGTTCAAGATCGGGGCGTGGAGCAGCCTCTTGAACCTGTTGCCCGGATTCGTCCAACCGATGTTGGGCGTCCCGCTGGCCGAACTGGCCACACCCACGGGGCAGTTGAGTATCCTTTATGTCCACGCGATTGTCGTGTTGATCTGCGTCGGCTGGGCGCTGGGACGCGGTTCGGCGCCAATCGCCGGCGAGATCGGCCACGGCACGATGGACCTGTTGCTCTCGCTGCCGATCTGGCGAATCAGCGTTCTGGTGCCGCCGGCGGTGGTGGCTACACTCGGCGCGGCAGTGCTGCCAGCATCGGTCTGGCTGGGCACCGCGCTGGGCGTGGCGGTGGTCCACCTGGAAACAGAGGTCGCCCTAAGTGTCTTCCTGCCCGGGGCGGTCAACCTGTTTGCGATGACCTTCTGCCTGACGGGCATCACCACCTTCATTTCCTCCTTCAACCGCGACCGTTGGGCGACGATCGGCATTGCCGGCGGTTTCTACATCGTCTCGCTCATGCTCGAACTGATCGGCCGACTATGGGAAGCCGGGGCGTGGCTGAAGTACTTGACGTTCCTGAGCGTCTTCCAGCCGCAGCAGTTGATCCTTGTGCCCGAGCAGACCGGCTATGCGGCGTTGCGCTACAATCTGGTGCTTCTGGGCCTTGGGCTGGCAGCCTACGCAGTCGCCGGGCTGATCCTCTGGCATCGCGACATCCCGACGGCACGCTAGGCCGGCCGCCATCCGCGGGATCACCACGGCTTCAGCTTCCAGCCGAGCACGAAGCCAATGCCGAAGCACCACAGCGCGGCTATCTCGGGCTTCTCCTGCGCGTACTTGCGGAGAAAGTCGAGTAGTTCGCAAGGAGGCTCTTCGGATGCGGCGCCGGCGGTCGGTTCCTTTTCCGGCGAGGAGTATTCGGATTCTTGAGAGGTCATGGTCATGTGTTCCTTTCTGATGGCTGGGTACTGAGGCTCCCGTGGTTATCGATCGTCGTGAAGGCTCGCGCCTCGCAGGGATTCGAGCCGTTACCTAGTGTTTGTCGCCGTGGGACATAGCGTCTTTGATATCGCGGAGGTTTTCGACAAGCTCTTGCTGCAAGCGTCGCAGGCCGCGGAGATTCTCGCGGAACAGCAACGCCCCGGCCCCCAGCAATGCGCCGCCGAGGAGCATCCCGACCACCGTGGCAATCAGCAGGGCCAGCGCGTGGGGCAGTCCGCCGGTCTGGCTGAGCAACCAGGCCAGGCTCGCCAACAGTACGGGAAAGCCCCCGAGGATGAACCCGGCTCCCGCCAGCGACAGCACGACCGGCAGGATCATCCGGCGTCCGCTGATCTTCAGGTCGAGCATCAGCAGCCTGGCCTGCAAGTTGGCCAGCCGGCGGAGTGTTTGGACCACGTCGCTCATATTCCGTGCGACGTCCGTCAGAGGAGCCGGCTCAGCGGAGCGGTCTTCGGTTATCGTCGTTTGATGAGCCATCCTAAAATAACTCCCGCGCCCAGGGCCATCGCGAGGCTGGCCGCCGGGTGTTTGGCAACTTGCGCTTGGAGGGCCTGGTTCCAAACGGATGTCTGCTCGCCGGCGGCATGGGTGAGCCATTGGACCCTGGCGCGGGCCTGGTCGGCCTGCCGGGCGGCGAGCGAAGGAATCACACCGACACGATCGCGTAACATAACGTTTCCTCCGTGCTTATCGGGGTCTGTTCGGCGCGGGGTGGTCCTCCTGGGAGGCCGCGCAGCGCTCGATCAAATGCCGGCCGGCCTGCCGCGCCGCCTGCGAAACAACCACGCGGACCGCGGTCTCGGCCAGCCGGGTCAACATCCCGCCGCTAACATGTCTGTCCCCACGCGGTCGAATCACCAGGCGACGATCCTTGGCCAACTGCAACAGCGTATCGACGTCGGGGCTCAGCGCCTCCGGCTCCGACCGCTTCGGCACGAGTAAAAATCCGACGGCAAACGCCGCCCCCACGCAAGCCCACGGATAACGACGGACGTAAAACCGCCAGTCGGCCATCCTGCGGGTGCCGCGGGCAACCTCCTGCACGTCGTCGTGCAACGCGTCCCTCAGTCGCGCCATCTCGTTGTGGATCTGCTCCCGCTCGTCGGTGTCGCTCATGATGGGCTCGCATCGCCTTGCGTTAGGACTTTTCCGTGAAAGACTCGGGCAGCACCGAAGCTATAGCGTCAAGCATCTGCCGGCCGAGCCGCTCCGCCGCGTGGGCGGGGGGGAGTCGGCGGCGCGGAGATTCGACCAGGATCGAACTCAGCAACAAGCCGAGCCCCATGCCCGCTCCGAACGACACCAGAATGGCGGCCGTCGGATTGCGGCCGACACAGGCTTCCATACGCTCGTAACGCTCCGCCGTATACTCGCGAAGGTGTTCCCGCGGGGACGACTCGGACGCCAACGGTTCGTCAACCGGTGTTTGCGCGTTGGCCATCGGTCACTCCTCCTTCCTTATGGAAACAAGTGTTGGGATGGAAGGCACGACATCGTTAGTTCGAACTCCCGTTGCGGATCGTTTCCTGGAACCCGAAAACGCTCGGGTTCCCAGGGATCAGCCGCCCGGCACGGTATCGCCTTCGGCTTCCGTTAAACGCCCCCTTGGGGCTACCGACCTCGGCTCCGGGACCGCGCTGGGGAGCCGCTTCGGCGGCGGACCGGCCAACGTCGGCCGTCCGTTTCCTGATCCTACCGGGACCGCATGGCAACGCCGACCATCAGGCCCACGACGATTCCCACACCGAACGCCGCTGCGACCGAACGGGTGGGATTGTGGCGGATCGTTTCCTGTGTGCCGGTGTACCGGTCGCGCATGGATTCGACCGTCGAATGGGCGTAGTGTCGGCCGGTTTCGGTCATGCGATCGACGGCATGCCGAGCGGATTCGGTGGCCTTACCCAAGCGGGATGTGGTTCCGACGGCCACCTGGTCCAGGTAATGCTCGATCGCCTCGGCGCTTTCGCCGGTCGAACGTTGGATCGTCGCGACCAGTTCGTCGACGGTTCCTTCGAACGACCGCAACTGCCCCTCGTCGAGTTGTCCCCATCGTTGCCGGAGCTTGCCTTGGACCTCATTCCAGTTCCGTTGCAGAACATCTGCACTGACCATGGCTTTGGCCTCCGTATTCTTGAGAAGAGGGCTCCCGCGCGGCTTCCTTTCGCCGGACGAAGACCCTGCGATCCTTCCGACCGTTCGCGCCGCGCGTAGGACGATTAAGAAAGACTCGCGGACGCAAACAGGCATGGCATAGTAACGCAAATGTCATGCCGCGAGCTTGGCCCCGCCCTGCGCCGTGCAAACGTGCTTTGTCCCAATGCACATTGCCGAGAGACTCGCGCGATTGTGGTCAACGTGTCGCCGCGATGCGACTTCTTGTCGCTGACCGTTCACCGGGGCTGTCCCAATTTCGGTAGCCCCGGTTCCTAGGGTGCGCTACGCGACCCTAGGCTGGGGAGTACAACCGCTTCGCGGTTGGCTGTCGCCGCCGCTGAAGTAGTGCGCATTTTCATCATTCCAGGTGCCGCGCAAGCGGCATGGCGGACTGCGCGGGAAGGACAGCTGAAAAGCTCTCGCCCTCGCAAGCTTGGAACGACTCTCTTGTCACCGCGGAAGCGTCAGACGGGCATTGCCGCGCGGAACTTCTCCACCACCCAATCGGCGCCTGTGGCAATGCCCTCGCCATTTCGGGCAGAGATCTCGAAGATCGCCGCGTGGGGAGACAGGCGGCGATAGTCGTCCGCCACGCGCTGCGGCTGGAAATCGCTGTGGGCCAACAGATCGGCCTTGGTGATCATCAGCGCCTGGGCGCTCTGGAAGATGGCCGGGTACTTGACGATCTTGTCGTCCCCCTCGCTGACGCTGAGCACGACCACGCGCAAATGCTCGCCCAGGTCGAACCCCGCCGTGCAGACCAGATTGCCCACATTCTCGACGAACAGCAGGTTGACCGCCGTCAGATCGAGGTCGTTCAGCGCGGCGGCGATCATGTTCGCGTCGAGATGGCAGGCACCCTCGGTGTTGATCTGCACGACCGGCACGCCGAGCTTCTCGATCCGCTCGGCGTCGATCGAGCCGGCGATATCGCCCTCGATCACCGCCGGTCGCACCTCCGGCGGCAGCGCGGCGAACAGGGCCTCCAGCAGCGTGGTCTTGCCCGCCCCGGGCGAACCGACCAGGTTCACCGCGAACACACCCGCCGCATTGAGCCTTTGGCGGTTCTCCTCGGCGAGCTGGTCGTTGGCTTTGAGAATCTTCTTCGCGGCGACGATTTTCATCGGTTTTCCTGCTGGATCGTTGAAAGCGCCCAAACCTTCCCTTATTCTACCCGCGCGATCTCATCCGCGTCCAGCCGCCGGCGTGTGTCAAAACTCGGGCGGGCGTCTCGCGGGCTGGTCGGGGTATGAATGGCCGGGACTCGGCGGCAGAGGCGGGGTGTCCCAATCGTCGCGGCCGGGGCCGTGTCGGGTGAGAAACTCCTCCGCCCGTTGGATGCCGTGGCGGAGTTTCGGCGTATCGATGCCCGACTGCGACGCGTGCTCCAGGCCGGCCAAGGCCGTCTGCCAGAGCTGTCGGGCCTCCCCATGCCGGCCGAGCCGATAGAGGACAATGCCCAGCTCGATGCGGATGGAAGCCATTTCGGCGGTCTTGGTTTCTTCGGTTCCAGACGGGTCAAGTTGTTCGTACAGGGCCAGTGCCCGACGGTACGCGGCCTCGGCCTCGTCGAGCTGGCCGAGTGGGGCAGCACCTTCACTGCCACGCGTCGGCCGAGCGACTCCTGCCCGGCCTCATGGACGATGCCCATGCCGCCGCGGCCGATCTCGCGCAGGATGCGGAAGTCGCCCAGCCGCTCGGGCACGTGAGCCGCCGACGGAGGCCCAGGATGCCTAAGTCCCGGCGGCGTCTTCAGCCGTTCCATTGGCGCAATGGTCGGGAAAAGCTCTTCGATCTCGGCGGCCAGTTCGGGATGATCGGCCGTATACTCCTCGACCGAGACCTCCTCGCCGCGCCGCAGCCGCTCGATGAACTTCTCGGCCAGCGCCTCGACCGGATCGCGTTGGGCATGGGGATCGGCCATGGTGGTTGCCTTTTCGGTAATA
>Ga0180434_10003104_pt1 | contig 21387 bp, 15 predicted proteins | sample SS_ome_7_FD_132453 | JGI IMG/M metagenome (GOLD analysis project Ga0180434, IMG submission 132453) | Hypersaline lake sediment archaeal communities from the Salton Sea, California, USA - SS_1_D_2 metaG | ecosystem: Environmental > Aquatic > Non-marine Saline and Alkaline > Hypersaline >...
AAGATGATGCCGTCCACGGCGCGCAGCACGAGTTTGCGGGTGGCGTTGTACATGACCTGGCCGGGCACGGTGTAGACCTGGAACTTGGTGTCGAAGCCGTGGATGCTGGGCGCCTCGAGGGGAAGGAAGTCGAAGAAGAGCGTGCGTTCGCCGGGCGTGGCCAGCGAGACGAGGTTGCCCTTGTGGTCGCCCGTGATGTGCTGGTGGATGTGCTGCAGGTTGGTCGTCTTGCCGCACATCCCCGGGCCGTAGTAGACGATCTTGCAGGAGATCTCTTTGAGTGCGTAGTTGACGGAAGCCATGTCTTGGGTCTCCGCGGGCCGCCCTCATGCGGCGGTGAAGAGGGCCTCCTCGGTTTCGTCCAGCTCGCACTGCCAGGCGGGCGGCCTGGGAGCGCCCCGGTCCAGGGCGCCCTGGGGCAGTGCCTCGACCACGGCCTCCAGGGGCAGGGGCACGTCGGTCTGCGAGTCGTCCAGGCCGGAGATGTCGAGGGCGCCCTGGGGCGCGCACTCGGCCAGCAGCGCGGCGGGCAGCGAGACGCACGCCTCGGCGAGTTGCGTGCCGATGAGGGACATCGGGATGCGCGCGACGGCCTCCTCGTGGCCCTGCGCCGGCCGGACTCCCTCGGGCGCGTCGCGCAGCAGGACGGAGAGGGGGAGTCCGATCTCTCCCTCCAGCACCTGATCGGACACGGGCTCGTCGGCCGGCGCCGGGGAGGGCCCGGGCTGGGGATCGAGCAGGATGATCTCGGAGGGCCGTTCGGGCGGGCCGGCGTCGGAGACGGGGGCCTCGAAGGCCAGTTTGGGCGCGGGCTCGGCCGCCGCGGGCTTGGCCGCAGCGCGGGCGGGGGCCGCGGGCGCGGGCCGGCGGCGCTGGGGCAGCAGATCGCGCAGCAGGACCAGGATGCCGGCGGCGGTGGTGACCCCGATGGCGACGCGGGCCAGCGAGAAGATGGCGGGATAGAGGTGGGTGTCGAAGTAGCCGCCGACGCGGAGGTAGTCCAGGCCGGCGGCGGAGAACCCGATGATCATACGGATCCCGAGGGCGCCGAACGCGCCCGCGGCGTAGCCGGCGGCGGTGAGGCCGCGGTCGAGAATGACCAGGAAGACGAGATAGAGCCCGATCTCGGCGGCCAGATAGAGCGGGCTGGCCAGCGCCATGGCCTGGGCCTGGGGGATGGGCCATTGGGTCGAGAGCAGCACCGCGCCCACGGTAAGGAGCAGCGCAGCCATGACGGTGGTGGCGCCGACTTGTCTGTTCATAGACGTCCCCTGCCCAGTTTCCGCGGCGCGGGCCTGTGCATGTGCGGGCAGGCGCGGCGTCCCGCACAGGCTGCGGCGCGGCGACGCGGACTGCTGCCGCGTCACCAGCGCCCTAATCGGATAGGTTATTCCACAGTTGCGGGGCGCTTTACCAAGCGCCGCCGTTGACAGCCCCTGGAGCGCAGGGCTATAATTCCGGCGCGCTGGGGCGCGGCGAGGGGCTTGATGGCACATCATCTGGAGCGTATGGCGGAGCCGTCCGGCGGGGGACCGGGCTACGGCGCGTGGCTGGCGGCGCCGGAGGCGGCTGACGATGCGGGACGGGTGCGCCATTACCTGCGGATGGCCCGCGATCAGAGGCGGACGCTGCTGGGGGTGACGGCGGCCGTGGTGGCGCTGGTGGCCCTGGCGACGGCGCTGGCGAAACCCATGTACGAATCCACCGCGACGGTGCTGGTGCGGGGCCAGCAGGGGGTGCTCCCGCCGGCGGCCTCGGCGGTCTCCTCGGCGATCTCGGGTCTGGTGGACGTGACCTTCGACGACTCGCTCGATACGCAGATCGCCATCCTCGAGAGCAAGACGATCACCGACCGGGCGCTGGAGGCCTGCGGACTGGCGGAGGCGGACCCCAGCGCCTACCGCATTGACGTGAGCCCCGAGGGCAACGCCCGCGTGGCGGAGGTGCGGGTCCGCGCGCGCCGGCCCGAGTTGTCGGCCAGACTGGCGAACCGGCTGGTGGCCGAGTACCTGGCGCTGGACCGGGAGATCAATCAGGAATCGGCCGGTCAGGCGGCGGCGTTCGTGCGGGAGCAGTTGGAGCAGGTCGAGAAGAGACTGGGCGAGGCGGAGGAGGCGCTGCGGGACTTCAAGGAGGAGAGCGGCGCGGTGGCGCTGGACAGCCAGACCGAGGAGATGGTGCGCCGCTTCGCCGAGGTGGAGGCGGCCTACCAGAGCGCGCTCTCGGAGCGGGCGTCGTCGGAGGCGCGCATCGGCCAGGTGCGCGAGCAGTTGACGGGGGTGGATCCCTCGGTGGTGGCGTCGCTCACGGTGGCGCCCAGCCCGGAGGCGAAGTTGCTGCGCGAGACGCTGACGCAGTTGGAGACGCAGCGCGCGGACCTGCTGCAGGACTACCTGCCGACGAGCCGGGCCGTGCGCGCCATTGACGAGCAGATCGAGGACGCCAAGGACCGCCTGGCCGCGCTCTCGCGGCAGGAGGCGGACACCATCATCAGCGAGCGGCGGGAGACGCTGAATCCCATCCACCAGTCGCTGCTGGAGGACCTGGGCGGCCTGCAGGGCAGTCTGCTCTCGGCGCAGGTGCGGAGCCGGCTGCTGGGGGACGTGGTGCGGCGGCAGCAGACGCAGCTGGCGCGCCTCCCCCAGAAGCAGTTCACGCTGGCGAACCTGACGCGGGATGTCCAGACCTACGCGCGGCTCTTCACCCTGCTCACGGCCAAGCACCAGGAGTTGCAGATCACGCAGCAGTCGGAGCTGCCCACGGCGCGGCAGTTGGACGTGGCGGAGGCGAACCCCGAGCGGGTGTCGCCGCGCTGGCTGCTCAACCTGGTGCTGGCGGCGATGCTGGGCGCGGTGCTGGCGGTGCTGGCGGCGCTGACGCGGGACCACCTGGACGAGCGGGTGAAGAGCGACGGCGACGTGGCGCACGCGCTGGGGGCGCCGGTGGTGGGCCACGTGCTGGCGGAGAAGAACGCGCCGACGCTGGTGAGCGATGGGCAGCAGCCGTCGCCCATGGGCGAGGCGTACCGGATGCTGCGCTCGAACGTGATGCTGAGCGCCGCCGAGCGGCCGATGCAGACGGTGCTGGTGACCAGCGCGGCGCCGCAGGAGGGGAAGTCCATGACCGCCGCCAACCTGGCGGTAGTGATGGCGAAGCAGGGACGCTCGGTGATCCTGGTGGACGGCGACCTGCGCAGGCCGACGCTGCACGAGCGGTTCGGGGTGGACAACCAGGTGGGGCTCTCGACGGCGCTGGCGGGAGAGGCCGGCGTGGAGCAGGCGCTGCAGGAGACGAAGATCGAGAACCTGCTGCTGCTGCCCAGCGGGCCGCCCGTGGAGAACGCGGCGGACCTGCTGGCCTCGGAGCCGGCGCAGCGGCTGATCGCGGCGCTGCGGCAGCGGGCGGACTACGTGGTGTTCGACAGCCCACCCAGCGTGGCGCTGAGCGACGCGCAGGTGCTGGCCTCGCGGCTGGACGGCGTGCTGCTGGTGGTGGACACGGAGGTGGGGCTGCGGCGGGGGCTGCTGCGGCTGCGCGAGCAGATGGAGCACGCCGGCGCGCGCGTGATCGGGGCCGTGCTCAACCGGGTGGACCCGCGGCGCGGGGCCTTCGGCGAGACCTACTACCGCTATTATAGGGAATACTTCGGCCCCGGGCCGAGGCAGGGACGGCGGCCGGAGGGCGGAAGGCCGTCGCTGCCGCCGACCAACGCCGACGCGATGCCGCCGGAGTAGCGGCAGCCGCCCGCGAAACGCCGCGACAGCGGACTGCAGGGGGATTCGTCGCCTGTCGGCTCAGACTCGCGTGACCCCACCCAGGGCGTCCGGCGCGCTAGTGCGCGTCGTGGGGGTGGCGCAGGGCGGGGATGCGGGAGACCTGGGCGCGGGCCATGGGGAGCGCCGCCGAGGGGGCGCGCGCCGCGGGGGGCTGGTACTCGGGCACGACCTCCTGGAGTTTGTCCACGATGGCGCGGGCGTCGCCCTGCACGGCCAGGGTCGCCAGGTCGCGGATGGCCGTCTCGAGGGCGCCCGTGTCGAGGTGGTTGCCGCGCAGGCGGAGGAGTTGGCGGTCGCGGGTGGGGAGGGTCTCCTCGTTCTCGCCGATGAGTTCCTCGTGGAGTTTCTCGCCGGGGCGAACGCCGGTGAAGACGATGGGGATCTCGGCGTGGGGCTCGCGGCCCGAGAGCCGGATGAGGTCCTCGGCCAGGTCCACGATGCGGACGGGCTTGCCCATGTCGAGGACGAAGAGGTCGCCGTTCTCGCCGTAGGCGCTGGCCTGCAGGACGAGGAGGACGGACTCGGGGACGGTCATGAAGTAGCGCGTCATCTCGGGATGGGTGACGCATACGGGGCCGCCGCGCTCGATCTGGCGCTTGAAGGTGGGGACGACGCTGCCGCGGCTGCCCAGGACGTTGCCCAGGCGGACGGCGACGAAGTCGGTGCCGTTGCCGTTGGCGCGGGACTGGACCATGAGTTCGGCGATGCGCTTGGTGGCGCCCAGCACGCTGCGGGGGCGGACGGCCTTGTCGGTGGAGACGAGGATGAACTTGCCGGCCCCGCACCGGTCGGCGACCTGCATCAGGTTGACGGTGCCGCAGACGTTGTTCTTGACGGCCTCGCAGGGGCAGTCCTCCATGAGGGGGACGTGCTTGTGGGCGGCGCCGTGGAAGACGATGTCGGGGCGGTAGGCGGCGAAGACCTGCTCGAGGCGGGCGCGGTCCTGGATGTCGGCGATGACGGGGACGATGGCGTCGGCGGCGTCGGGGTAGCGCTCGAGGAGTTCGTTGTGGATGGCGTGGATGCTGGTCTCGCCGTGGCCGAGCAGCAGGAGCAGGCTGGGCCCGCGGGCCATGACCTGGCGGGAGAGTTCGGATCCGATGGAGCCGCCGGCGCCGGTGATGAGGACGCGCTTGCCGCGCAGGTAGCGCAGCGAGGCGGCGAGGTCCACCTCGACGGGGGGCCGGCCCAGGAGGTCTTCGACCTGGACCTCGCGCAGGGCGCTCAGGTCGGAGCCGGCGGCGATGAGTTCGACGATGCCGGGGACGATCTTGGCGGGGACGCCGGCGCGGCGGCACTCGCGGACCACGGAGCCGACGACGGTGCCGTCGGCGCTGGGCATGGCGATGATGACTTCGGCGACGGCGCGCTGGGTCAGCAGGTCGGGCAGGTTGGCTCGGGAGCCGATGACCTTGATGCCCGAGATGAAGGTGCCGCGCTTGGCGGGGTCGTCGTCCACGAAGCCGACGGGCTGATAGCCGGCCTCGGGGTGGTTGCGCATGCCCTCGACGACCATGGCGCCGGCCTCGCCGGCGCCGACGATGAGGACGCGCTTCTCGGAGAGGCCGTTGGCGTGGGCGCGCGAGCGCTGGCGGCGCAGGCGCAGGTGCTCGTTGGCCAGGCGCAGGGCCATGCGGGTGCCGCCCACGAAGGCGACGGCCAGCAGCCACGAGATGGCGATGACGGTGCGGGGGAAGGTCTGGCCGACGATGAGGAACTGGCAGGCGACGAGGCCGGCCAACCCCAGCGTGGTGCCCTTGACGACGGCGACGGCGGTCTCGATGCCGGCGAAGCGCCAGGCCTGGCGGTAGAGGTGGACGAAGCGGAAGGAGAGCAGGAAGACGGCGGCGCCGGGGGCGAACGACGGCCAGAGGGGAAGCCAGGACTGCACGGGCACCTGGGAGTCGAAGCGCAGGATGAGGGCCAGCACCACGGAGGCGACCAGGCATCCCAGGTCGGTGAGCATGAGCACGATCGGCTGCCAGTTGAGCATCGGCGTATCCGTCCCTCCTAGCGTGGGCGCGGCCGGTCGGGCCGGCCCGGGCTGTAACGGGTGCTGAAACGAAGGCTGCACGAGATGGCCGGACGGGGCCCCCGGGGGGGCCGCGGGGGGGAGAGGGGAAGCGCCGCGCCGCGGGCGCGCGGGATGGGGTCCGCCCCTTCCGCCAGGGAAATCATTGACGACATGTTACGAATCCTGGTGCAACTCCGGCTGTGACTGGATACTCGCGCCGTCCCTGGCTGCTAACCGCTCGCAGGCTGCCCGCTGCGGCAACCGCACGGGGCGTCCCTGCGCCGGCGGGGCCGCCCTGTGGTCTCGATACGGACGCTAATCAACGAACCGGTACTTGAGCAGCGTCCAGATCGCCCGGACGCCGTCGCGCCAGTTGATCTTCTTTCCCTCCTCGTGACTTCGGGCGCGATAGGTGATCGGGACCTCGGCGATGCGATAGCCCCGTTTCAGGAGTCGGGCGGTGACCTCCGGGCAGAACTCGAACCCGGTGCACCGCAACGGCAACTCTTTCACCACGTGGGTGCGGAACACCTTGTAGCACGTAGCCTCATCGGTGATGCCGGCCCCGAAGAGCACGTTCGCCATCCAGGCGAGGATGCGGTTGATGAGGCGGTTGGGCCAGCGCATGTTCTCGATGGAGCCGCGGAACCGGGAGCCGTAGACGACGTCGGTGCGCCCCTCGACGATGGGGCGGATGAGGTCGGGGTACTCCTGGGGCTCGTACTCGCCGTCGGCGTCCTGGATGATGACGATGTCGCCGCCCGCGTGGGCCAGGGCGGTGCGGATGGCCATGCCCTTGCCCATGTTCCGGGGCTGGTGGATGACGGTCACGCCCTCGTCGCGCATGCGGTCCAGGATCTCGCCGGAGCCGTCGGTGGAGCCGTCGTCCACGGCGATGATCTCCTTGTCCAGGTCCACGGCCAGCACCCGCCGGAGGGTCGCCTCCAAGATGTCCCGCTCGTTGTAGACGGGCATGATGACCGAGAGTTTCACCGGCCGCTCCGAGGCGTCCGCTGACCGTCGGGGAGCCAAGCCCCCGCTCGCGCGGCCGACGTGCAAGCCCGCGTCCGCAGAAGAGTAGCACGAAGCGGTGGGAGCGTCAACTCAGGCATCGGCCTCTCCCGCCAGGTCGTTGAACCACGCCTCGAGCGCGAAGTCGGCGCCGTGGCGCAGGCGCTGGGCGGCGCGCTGGAACGGCAGCAGGGCGCGGTCGCCGACCACCACGGCGGTCTCGAGCATGGCGGGGCGGGGTTCCCAGCGCCCCCCCAGGTGGCGGACCACGACCTCCCCCAGGTAGGCGCCCCAGGGCAGCACGGCGCCCAGGGTGGGCTCGGGGCCCTCCAGGGCCTGGGAGATGATCCGGTCGGCGAGGGCCAGGCTCTGGGGCGAGAAGTCGAGGGCGACGCCGAAGAAGCGCTGCGCCGACTCGCAGCAGAGGTCGGCCAGTTGGCGCAGATCGCCTTCGTTGAGGGGCGGCCCGCCGGGGGGTTGTGACGTCTCGGCCACGGTTCCGGCCCTTTCGGGGGCTGACTTCACGGTCCGAGCGGATGATTCCTGTCTTGGGGCGGGGACCAGTCGAGGCTGGCGCGCAGGCCCGCGTCGAAGACGCGGTCGGCGGAGCCTTCGGCGCAGATGGCATCCAGCCACAGGTCCACGGGGCAGGAGACGACGGCGGAGGCCTCCGCCGGCCGCGGCACGGCCACCTGGACGGGGTTTCCGGTCAGGTCCCAGCGGCCCGCGAGCGGGCGCGCGCCCAGGCGCCGGGCGGCGGCGGCGAGCAGGTCGCCGGCCCAGTGCAGGTTGAGCAGGCTGAGGCCGCAGAGGTCGGCGGCGCGGGCGCAGGCCCGACGGCCCCATCGCGCGCGGGCGGCGGCCGTCTCGGACCAGAGCCTGGGCCAGCGGGCGAGAGGCCCCAGCCGGCAGGCCAGGTGGGGCTCTCCCCGGGGCGCAATGAGCGGGAGCGCCCGCTCGGCGAAGGCGGGGACCAGGCCGGGCGCCGCGTGGGGCAGGGCGGCGATGAGCAGCCCGGGCTCGATCTGCCAGCCCGAGGCGACGCGGCGGCGGGCCGCCTCGTCTATGGCGGCGGCCCAGACGGGCAGCGCGGCGCGCCCGGGCTCGCAGGCGGCGCCCGGCAGAGCGCGGGACTCCTCCAGCGCGTGGAGCGCGATGCGCAGGCGCGGCCGCTTGACTGGGCTGTCCGCTGTCGGAGCCATGCTGCCTTCTCCCGGCGGGCTAGGGCTGCTCGCCGGTGACCTCCTTGATCCAGGCCTCGCCGTAGTCCGGGCCGACGACGGCGCTGATCCACTGCTTCTTGGTGGCCAGTTCGTCCACCTTCCAGAGGCCGTCCTCGCGGCGGAGGTAGATCTTGACGGTGTACCAGCCGTCCTCGGAGACGGAGGCGCGCTCGCCGGCGGCGATGATGTCGGAGGGGATGTCGAAGCGGGCGCGGACCCTCACCGTGGCCAGCGGCCAGTCCACGAAGAGTTTCTCGATCTGGAAGTCGGAGAGCCGGCCCGGGCCGTACCGCATCCTGGGCTGCTTGGGGAAGGGCGGGAAGGTGTCGTCGTACTTGAGCGCCGTCTCGCTCAAGAGGCCGCGGCGGACGTCCCACTGGTTGAGCACGTCGGCGTCGCAGTAGCGGATGGCGATGCGCCGCACGTCGCGGTGCTTGATGAGGTCGCACGAGGCCGTCGCGGCCAGGGCTGCGACGGCGAGCAGGGCCAGTGCACTCCGCATGGCGCGCCCTCTCTCACTGGGGCGGGGCCGCCCCCACGGGCTGACGTTCGGCGTCCTGGCTGAGCCGCATGCTGACCAGCGTGCTGACCCCGGGCCGCTCCATGGTGACGCCGTGCAGCGCGTTGGCGGCCTCCATGGTGCCCGGGTTATGGGTGATGACGATGAACTGGGAGCGCTCGGCGAATTCCGTGAGCACCTCGGTGTATTTGCCCACGTTGGTGGGGTCCAGCGGGGCGTCGATCTCGTCGAGGATGACGAAGGGGGAGGGCCTGACCTTGAGCATGGCCAGGAGCAGCGCCAGCGCGGTGAGCGCGCGCTCGCCGCCCGAGAGCAGGAGGAGGTTCTGGCGGCGCTTGCCCGGGAGTTGCACGTGGATGTCAATGCCGCTCTCGAGCACGTTCTCGGGGTCGCAGATGGTGAGTTCGGTGCTGCCGCCGGAGAAGAGCCGCTGGAAGATGGCGTCGAACTCCCTGGCGATGGCCTCGAAGGCGTCCATGAACTTGCCGCGGCTGGTGGCGTCGAGTTCGGCGATGGCGCGGTGGATGTCGTCGCGGGCCTGCTCCAGGTCGGCGCGCTGGGTGGTGAGGAACTGGAGGCGCTCGTGGACGCGCTCGTACTCCTCGACGGCGCCCAGGTTGACCAGGCCCATCTCGCCGACGGCGGCCTCGAGTTCCTCGGCGCGGGCGCGGGCGCCGGCGCGGTCCTGCAGCGGCGGGTGCTGCTCCAGGGCGGCGTCGGCCTCGATGCGGTAGTCGTCCCAGAGGTTGCGGGCGACGTAGCCGGTCTCGGACTCGATCTGGGTGGCGCGCAGTTCGGCGCGGTGCAGGCTGGCCTGCACCTCCTCGACGGACTGGCTCTGGGCCTTGCGGCGGTCGGCGCCGCGGGCCAGGGATTCGCCGACCTGGTCGCGGCGGGCGGCGGCCTCGGCCACGGCGGCCTGCGCGCTCTCGCCCGCGGCGGCGAGTTCCCCGCAGCGGGCGTCGCACGTCTCGGCCTCGCGGCGGGCGGCCTCGCACTCGCCGTCGGTCTCCTCCAGCCGGCGGCGGCGCTGGGCGAGCATGGCGGCGGTCTCGTCGCGCGCCTGCTCGGCGCGTCTGGCCTCGGCCTCGCGGGCGCCGATCTGGCCGGTGGTCTCGCTCAGGGCGAGGCGGGCGGCCGCCAGTTCGTCGCCGGCGGCCTGGCGCTGGGTCTGGGCCGACCGCAGGGCCTCCTCGGCGGCGGCGAGGGCCTGCTCGCGCTCGGCCTGGCGGGCCTCCAGGGTCGAGACCTCGGCGGCGGCGCGGTCGCGCTCGGCGGCGTTGTCGGCGACGTCGCGCTCCAGGGCGGTCATCTCGGCGGCCAGCCCCGCGACGTGGGCCTCGGCCTGTTCGGCCTCGGCCTCGCCGGCGCGCAAGGCGGCCTGCAGGCCGTGGAGGCGCTGGCCCAGGGCCTCGGACTCCTCGGCGGCGGCGTCCGCCTCGCCGCGCAGGCGGGCCATGTCGCCGGCGGCCTGCTGGGCCCGGCCGGAGGCGGCGTCGAGTTCGGCCTGGAGGGATTCGACGGCGGCGCCCAGTTTCTCGATCTCGCGGCGGCGGCTGATGAGCCGGGCCTCGCGGCCGGGCGAGCCGCCGGAGATGGCGCCCGAGGGATACAGCACCTCGCCATTCGAGGTGACGATCTTGCGCCATCCGGCGACGCGGCGCGCCAGGTCGGAGGCGGCCTCCAGGTCGCGTGCTACGAGCACCTGGCCGAGGAGTTGGGCGAAGGCGGGGCGGTAGCGGTCGTCGCACTCGATGCAGTCCAGCGCCAGGCAGGCCCCCGAGGGAGCCTCCAGGGCGGCGGCGGGTTGGAGGTCGGCCAGCGGGAGGAAGGCCGCGCGGCCCAGTTGCTTGGCGTTGAGGTAGTCCACCGCGGCGACGACCTCGCGGCGGCCGGGGGTGATGATGAAGTCCACGGCGGGGCCGATGGCGGCCTCGACGGCGCGCTCGTGCTCGGCGGCGACGGTGATCAGGTCGGGGATGAGGCGGAACTCGCCTTGCAGCGCGCCCTCGCCGGCGGCGCCGACGACGGCGCGTACGGCGGGGGCGTGGCCTTCGGCGGAGGCGGCGGTCTCGACCAGGGCCTGCCGCCTGGCGGCGGCGCTGGAGAGACGCTCGCGCAGGTCGGAGGCCTGCGCCAGGTGGCGGTCGCGCGCCTCGGTGGCGGCTTCGAGGTCGCTCCTGCGGGAGGCCACGGCGTCGCGCAGGCGCCGGTGCTCGGCTTCGAGGCGCTCGATCTCGGCGCGCGCGGTCTCGGCTTCGCCACGGGCGCGCTCGGCCTGCGCGCGGGCTTGGTCGCGGCGCTCGGCGAGGCGGGCGAGGCTGCGCCGGGCGGACTCCAGCAGGGAGTCGGCCTGGGCCAGGATGTTGCGCCGGGCGGCGACCGCCTCCAGGCAGGCGACGTACTCGCGCCTGGCCTCCTCGACCTGGGGGCGGCGGGCTTCGAGGTCGGCCTCGGCGCCGGCGAGGCGCTCCTCCTGCTCGGCGAGGGCGGCGCGCAGACGCTCGGACTCGGCGGTCAGGTTCTCGACGTCGCTGCGGGCGGCGGCGATCTCGGCCTCGGTGTCGCGCTCGCGGGCGTGGAGGTGTTCGAGATCGGCCTCGATCTGGGTGCGGCGGGCCGCCAGGGCGCTGAGGCGCTCGCGGCAGAGGGCGGCCTGGCCCTGGGCGCCGGCGGTGTCGGCCGTGAGTTGGGCGGCGCGGGCGCGGACGCGCTCCAGGCCCTGGTCGGCCTCCGCCAGTTCGGCGCGGAGGCGCTCCTCGGAGTTCTCGATCTCGGCGCCGTGGGCGCGCACCTCGTCGAGCCGGCGGGCGAGGTCCTCCATGCGGGCGGCGGTGCGCTCGCGGGCTTTGAGCAGGCCGCGGTAGCGGTCGAGAAGCAGGTCGCGCTTGAGGGCGTTGAGTTCGTCGGAGAGGGCCTGGTAGCGGCGGGCCTGCTCGGACTGCTGGGCGAGGGGGCCGATCTGCTGCTCGAGTTCGTTGATGATGTCGGTGACGCGGATGAGGTTGGTGCGGGTGTGTTCGAGGCGGCGCTCGGCCTCGCGCTTGCGGGCGCGGTACTTGGTGATGCCGGCGACCTCCTCGAAGAGTTCGCGGCGGTCCTCGGAGCGGATGGAGAGGATGGCGTCTATCTCGTTCTGGTTGATGACGGAGTAGGCTTCCTTGCCGACGCCGGTGTCGAGGAAGAGTTCCTGGATGTCGCGCAGGCGGCAGGGGACCTGGTTGATGAAGAAGTCGCCCTCGCCGGAGCGGTGGACGCGGCGCGTGACGGTGACCTCGCCGAAGTCGAGGGGGAGCAGGCGGTCGCTGTTGTCGAAGGTGACGGTGACCTGGGCCATGCCGACGGGGCGCTTGCCGTCGGTGCCGGCGAAGATGACGTCGCGGGACTTGCCGGAGCGCAGGGACTTGAGGCTCTGCTCGCCCAGGGCCCACTGGATGGCGTCGGCGATGTTGCTCTTGCCGGAGCCGTTGGGGCCCACCACGGCGCTGACGCCGGGGCCGAACTCGAGGTGGGTGCGCTCCGCGAAGGTCTTGAAGCCGTGCAGTTCGACGTGCTTGAGGTACACGGGCCGATCTCCCCGAACCTGGACTGTGATGTTGTCTGCTACAGGCCGCGAACGAACCCGTGCCTCGCGGCATCGGCCCCAGCAAGCAGTGTATTCTATCATACGCGGCGCAGGAAGGCAATTCCTTCCTCGGGGGGAGAGGACGCGCAGAGGGGCGCTGGGGCGCCGTCAGCAGGCCGGGAGCGGGAGCGGAGCGGCGGGGCGGGCGCCGGGGGGCGCCGAGTTGTGGAATAATGTTTCATAGCCGTGTGGGGGGGAGGAACAGGCGCTGGAAAGGGACATCGAGAGAGGCATGACGGTCCTGGCGAAGGCCAGCCTGGCGGCACGGGTCGTGGTGCTGGGCCTGTGCGCGTTCGTGATCGTGCTGCAGGGGTGGGCCTGGGTGATCGAGCCCGGGCTCAACGTGTATGAACTGCTGCAGGCCGCGGCCCTGGCGCTGCTGATGCTCTTCGCGGCGCTCTTCTACGCGCAGCAGACGCACGTGGCGCGGCTGCAGGAGCACGTGCGCCGGGCGGAGCGGCTGGGCGACCTGAGCACCTCGGTCATCGCCACGCTGGCGATGGCCATCAACTCGAAGGACCGCCACAGCCACGGGCACCTGCCGAGGGTGCGGGCGATCGCGTGCATGGTCTGCCGGGAGATGGGGCTCTCGTCGGAGCAGATCCAGGCCATGGAGATCGCGGCGCTGCTGCACGACGTGGGCAAGTTGGCGGTGCCCGAGCACATCCTGTCCAAGCCGGGGATGCTGACCCAGGAGGAGCGCCACAAGGTGCAGTTGCACGCGGAGGTGGGCGCGAAGATCCTGGCGCCGGTGCGCTTCCCGTCGGACGACGTGCTGCCCACGATCATGTATCACCACGAGCGGTGGGACGGCGACGGGTACCCGGAGCAACTGCAGGGCGAGCGGATCCCGCTCGGGGCGCGCATCCTGGCGGTGGCGGACGTGGCGGACGCGCTGCTCTCGCCGCGCGCCTACCGGCCTCCCCTGAGTTACGACGAGACGATCGCCTTCATCCGGGACCGGGGCGGGACCCAGTTCGACCCGGACGTGGTGGCGGCGTTTCTGAAGGTGATCAGCAAGCACGACATCACCGCGCCCTTCGACCTGAGCGACCCCACGCAGGTGCGCCCCCAGCGCAAGTCGCGCTCCAAGCCGCAGCGGCCGGTGATGGAGGACATTGCGGCGGCCAACCAGGAGTTGTTCGCGCTCTACGACGTGGTGCAGACGATGGGCGCCACGCTCAACCTGCAGGAGACGCTGGCGCTGATCGTCTCGAAGACGAAGAAGATCGTGGACTACTCGGCGTGCGTGATCTCGTTGATAGACGAGGAGACCAAGGAACTCTGCGCCGCCATGGCGCGGGGGGTGTTGGAGGACCAGTTGGCCGGGATGCGGATGCCGCTGGGGTCGGGGATGAGCGGGTCGGTGGCGGTGTCGGGGACGCCGCGGCTGGCGGGGTTCGCGGGGGAGGATCTGCGCTGGGCGCCGGGCGAGTTGGACCCGCGGGCCTTCCGGTCCTGCCTCATCGTGCCGCTGCCGACGCACGAGCGGATCCTGGGCACGATCAGCCTCTACCACACGGAGGCGAGGGCCTTCACGCAGGATCACCAGCGGCTGCTCTCGCTGGTGGCGCGGCAGGCGGCCATCGCGGTGGAGAACGCGGGCAAGTTCGAGCAGACCGAGCGCACGGCGATGACCGATGGCGTGACCGACCTGCCCAACGCGCGCTATCTGTACGTGGTGCTGGAGCAGGAGTTGAACCGGTCGCACCGGCACCAGCAGCCGCTGGCGCTGCTGGCGCTCGACGTGGATGACTTCAAGGCCATCAACGACACCTTCGGGCATCCTGCGGGGGACGACGTGCTGCGGGGGGTGGCGCGGATCTTCCAGCAGGAGGTGCGCGACTACGACGTGGTGGTGCGCCAGGCCGGCGACGAGTTCTTCGTCATGCTGCCCTCGACGGACCGCAAGGAGGCGGCGGCGCTGGCCGAGCGCATCCAGCAGGCGGTGGCGGATTACCGGCCGCGGCTCCACGCGAAACGGGCGGTGCGGCTGCGGGTGAGCATCGGCGTGGCTGTCTTCCCCGAGGACGCCGAGGACATCCACGGGTTGATCGCCGCCGCCGACCGCGCCATGTACGCCGACAAGCGCGCCCACCAGCAGAAACTGGCGCTGGTGGACGTCTGAGCCTCCCCCACCCCATTCGGTTTCTCCCCCGACAGGATTCCGGCCCTCGCTCGTCTAATGCTGTAGTGAAGCCTCGCCCCCCCAGGTGACGCAAACCCCCAGGCAAGAGGAGACGGAGCCATGACGGAATCGAGTCCGAAGGCGCGCTACTGCGTGATGGGCGCGGGACACGGCGGACTGGCCATGGCCGGGCACCTGGCGCTCATGGGGTTCGAGGTGAACCTCTACAACCGCAGCCCCGAGCGGCTGGAGCCGCTGCGGCTGCTGGGCGGGGTCGAGTTGCTGCCCCCCGAGGGGTCGGACATGGTGCACGGGATGGGGCGGCTGCGGACGATCACCACGGAGATCGGCGAGGCGCTGGCCGACGTGGACATCGTGATGGCGGCGGCGCCCGCCAACGCCCACGTCTTCCTGGCCGAGCAGGCGGCGCCCCACCTGCGAGACGGCCACGTCGTGGTCCTGAACCCCGGCCGCACGGGCGGGGCGCTGGAATTCCGCCGCGTGCTGCGCGAGAAGCGCGTCATGGCCGACGTCATCGTCGCCGAAGCGCAGACCTTCATCTATGCCAGCCGCTGCATCAACCCCGCCCAGTGTCAGATCTTCCGGGTCAAGAACACGATCCCGGTGGCCGCGCTCCCGGCCTACCGCACGCCGGAGGTGATCGAGGCGCTGCGGCCGGCGTTTCCGCAGTTCGTGCCGGGCGACAACGTGATCAAGACCAGCATGGACAACATCGGGGCGATCTTCCACCCCGGGGTCACGGTGCTCAACTCGGCGCGGATCGAGAGCACGCACGGAGATTTCGAGTACTACATAGACGGGGTGACGCCGTCGGTGGCGAACATCCTGGAGGCCATGGACGGCGAGCGGGTGGCCGTGGCCGCGGCCATGGGGTTCCAGTCCATCACGGCGCGGCAGTGGCTCTACATGGCCTACGACGCCGCCGGGGCGACGCTGCACCAGGCGATGCGCGCCAACCCCGGCTACTACGGGATCAAGGGGCCTCACCATCTGGACCACCGCTACCTGAACGAGGACGTGCCCATGAGCCTGGTGCCCATCGCCTCGCTGGGCGAGATGCTGAACGTGGCCACCCCGACGATCAGGGCGATCGTCCACCTGGCCTCGCTGCTGACCGGCAAGGACTACTGGGCCGAGGGGCGCACTCCCGAGCGCCTGGGGCTGGCCGGCCTGAGCCTGAAGCAGATCCGCGAGTTCGTGCTGGAGGGGACGCAGGCATGAAGATCCTGGGCGCCGCGCTGGGCAACTGCGTGCACGTGGCGGGGGTCATCGGCTTCCTGCGCCTGGCCGAGCGCCTGGGCCACGAGACGGAGTTCCTGGGCGCCGCGGTGCCGGTGGAGCAGGTGGCGGCGGCCATCGAGAAGTCGGACCCGGACCTGGTGGGGCTGTCCTATCGGCTGACGCCGGAGGTGGCGGGCAATCTCTTCCGCGAACTGCGGGCGGCGCTGGAAGCCAAAGGGCTGCTGGGCAAGCGGATGGTCTTCGGCGGCACGCCGCCGGTCTGCGCGGTGGCCGAGGAGAGCGGGCTCTTCGACGCCGTCTTCGGCGGCCTGGATCCCGAGGAGGAGGTGGTCGCCTACCTGCGCGGGACGCGGCACGCGGAGACGCCCGAGGACTGGGGCACGACGCAGTTGGAGCGGCTGGAGCGCAAGGCGCCCTATCCGCTGCTGCGGCATCACTTCGGCCTGCCGACGCTGGAGGCGACGATCGAGGGCGCGCGCCGGATCGCCCAGGCGAAGGTGGTGGACGTGATCTCGATCGGGCCGGATCAGAACGCGCAGGAGTCGTTCTTCCGCCCCGAGGAGATGGACCCGTCGCTGGACGGCGCGGGAGGGGTGCCGCTGCGCAGACCGGAGGACCTGACGGCGATCTACGAGGCGACGCGCTGCGGCAACTACCCGCTGCTGCGGATCTACTCGGGGACGCGCGACCTGGTGAAGTGGGCGGAACTGGCGGCGCGCACGATCAACAACGCGTGGGGGGCGATCCCGCTCTGCTGGTACAACACGCTGGACCGGCGCTCGAAGCGGCCGCCGCAGGAGGCCATCGCGGAGAACCAGGCAGCGATGCGCTGGTACGCGGAGCGCGGGATCCCCGTGGAGGTAAACGAAGCCCACCACTGGAGCCTGCGCGACGCCCACGACGCGGTGGCGGCGGCGGCGGCCTACCTGGCGGCGTACAACGCCAAGCAGGCGGGGGTGAGGCACTACATCGCCCAGTACATGTTCAACACGCCGCCCAGCACCTACGGCGCGATGGACCTGGCCAAGATGCTGGCGAAGCAGGAGTTGATCGAGGGGCTGCAGGGCGAGGACTTCAAGGTGATGCGCCAGGTGCGGGCGGGGCTGCTGAGCCTGTCGCCCGACCCGCACGTGGCCAAGGGGCAGTTGGCGGCCTCGGCTGCGCTGGCGCTGGGGATGACGCCGCACATCATCCACGTGGTGGGGTTCTGCGAGGGGGACCACGCGGCGACGGCGGAGGACGTGATCGAGTCGTGCCGGATCGTGCGCGGGGTGGTGCACAACTGCCTGTTCGGGATGCCCCGGCCCACTTTCGACCCGGCGCTGATCGAGCGCGCGCAGGAGTTGGTGCGGGAGGCGCGGCAGATCTGCGAGGGGATCGGCGCCTTCGCGGGCGACGGCGTGGACGATCCGCTGACGGACCCCGGCACGCTGGCGCGGGCCATCAAGGCGGGGCTGCTGGACGCGCCGCACCTGAAGGGGAACCCGGACGCCTTCGGGCTGACCGAGACGCGGGTGATCGAGGGCGCGGTGTACGCCGTGGACCCGGAGACGAAGCGCCCGCTCGGCGAGGGGGAGCGCCTCAAGGGCCTGCTGCCCGGCGGGGCGCGTAAGGCGCTGGAATGAGGCTCAACCCAGGGGCGTGAGGCGCGCCCTGGCCTGCTGCCAGGCCTGCGGGGTGGCGTAGACGGCCAGGACGTTGGTGAGCCGCCGCTGGGGCTCCACGATGACGCTGTCGCCGCAGGAGAGGGCGGCGGAGGTGCCCCCGTCCATCGAGACGGCGTGAAGGGCGCCCAGGGCCTGCATGGCGCGGGCCAGTTCGCCGAGCAAGGTGGGGTGCGAGACGGCGACCAGCAGCAGTTTGTTGGCCCGGGTGATGCCTACGGCGGTGCGGGCGCAGGGGCGCAGCAGGGAGGGCTGGGTGAAGCCCTGGGCCTTGGGGTCCAGCGCCAGCAGGCCGCCGCGCACCAGGGTCGGCCCGCCGCCGATGACCGACGTGTACTTCCCCTTGTAGCCGCCGCTGGTGTAGCGGAAGGGGATGTAGACGGCCGTGTTGTCGGGGGTGATGGCGATGGCCGGGCCGACTACTCCGCGGTAGACGCGCTCGCCGTCTATCACCAGGTCGCCGGTGGGCAGGCAGGTGCGCACGCAGAAGAAGGTGCCGGTGATGGCCGCGTCGGGGTGCGCCCGGCCGAGCATGGAGTCGAAGGACTCGCTGGACCCCAGGCCCTCCTGGGAGAGGATGGGCGTGATGTGGACTTCGGAGTCGTTGAGGTTGACGGTGACGACGTGCAAGTTGAGGCCGGCGGCCTCCTTGGTCTCGTAGCCGACCGCAGAGGGCGCCGCCGGGCACGCCGGACCCCACGCGACGGCCAGGGCCGCCGCCCCCAGAACCAGAAATCGCCTGCCACCCGTCATAGACGGTCACCTCAGCGGCGGCAGGCGAACGATGCTTCCGAACGTACCACTAGGTATATACCCGATTTCGGCCTGCGAGACGCCGCGCAAGCAGGCCCTTTCCCGCCCCGGCAGGTGGGCGGCGGAAGGCCGTGGAAGGCGCCTGCGGGAGGACGTGCACGATGGCGGACTGCATCTTCTGCAAGATCGCGAACCACGAGATCGAGAGCCGGATCGTCTACGAGTCCGAGGATGTGGTGGCGTTTCAGGACGCCAATCCGCAGGCGCCGGTGCACCTGCTCATCATCCCCAGGAAGCACCTGGAGAGCGTGCAGGACCTGGGGGCGGAGGACGCCGATCTGGCGCTGCGGCTGCTGCAGACGGCGGCCAGGCTGGCCCGCGAGCAGGGGATCGCCGAGAGGGGCTTCCGGCTGGTGGCCAACGCCGGCGCGGAGGCGGGGCAGTCGGTGCCCCACCTGCACTTCCATTTGCTGGGCGGTCGGGCCATGAGCTGGCCGCCCGGATAGGCGGTCCGCGGGGCCCTGGCGGGCGTGAGGGGGCGTCTGGGGGGCTGTTTGACAAGGGGCAGGGGCTCCGGTATAATACGCCCGATCCGGGGGCTTTGGCACACGTCAGTTTGCTATTGTGCCGGCGCCCGGCAACGGGAAGGAGGGGATAGCGAGTGGCGACGGAAGTCCGGCAGAACGAGTCGCTGGACAACGCGCTGCGGCGCTTCAAGCGCGACCTGCAGCAGGCGGGCGTGTTTGAGGAGGCCCGGCGGCATGAGCGATATGAGAAGCCAAGTGACAGGCGGCGGCGCCAGATGGCGGCGTCCATCAGGCGAGCCAGGAAAGCGGCGCGGCGATAGGCGCTAGCAGGACGGTGTCGTGGAAGTGAGAGCGTGCTCCGGCGTGCTCTCACTTTCTCCATCTTGGGCGGAGCGGCGAGGCGGCACCAAGGCCCTCAAAGGCCGGACCAGAGTTGGACGAAGCGCACGAATCAGAAGTCTCGGTGGTGTTGGCCGACAACGATGAGGCGGCCAGCCTGATCGGCTACCGGGACGAGAACCTGCGGGCCATCGAGCAGGAGTTCGACACGCGGATCGTGGCGCGCGGCAACCTGCTCGTGATCCGGGGCGACCCGGCGCAGGTGCAGCAGGTGGGGTCCTTGCTGGAGGAACTCACCCGGCTGGTGCGCCGGGGGCACCCGCTGTCGCTGGCCGAGGTGAAGTACGCCGCGCAGTCGGTGCACGAGGGGAAGCACGCACCCCGCGAGGCCGTGTTCGACGATGTCGTGCTGGTGACCGACCGCGGGAAGCAGATCCGACCCCGCACGGCCAACCAGCAGGCCTACTGCCAGGCCATCCGGGACTCCGATCTGGTCTTCGCCATCGGGCCGGCGGGGACGGGCAAGACCTACCTGGCGATGGCCATGGCGGTGGCCGCGCTCAAGAAGAAGCAGGTGAACCGCCTGATCCTGACCCGCCCCGCCGTGGAGGCGGGCGAGCGGCTGGGGTTCCTTCCGGGGGACATCCAGGCCAAGGTGGACCCCTATCTGCGCCCCCTTTTCGACGCCCTCTATGATATGATGGACAACGAGCACGTGAGCCGCCACATGGAGCGCAACGTGCTGGAGGTGGCGCCGCTGGCCTTCATGCGGGGGCGCAACCTGAACGACTCGTTCATCATCCTGGACGAGGCGCAGAACACGACGCCGGAGCAGATGAAGATGTTCCTGACGCGGATGGGCTTCGGGTCGCGGGCGGTGGTGACGGGGGACGTGACGCAGATAGACCTGCCGCACGGACAGAAGTCGGGGCTGAACCACGCGCGGGAGATCCTGTCGGGGGTGGAGGGGCTGCGCTTCGTGGACCTGACGGACCGCGACGTGGTGCGCCACGAACTGGTGCAGCGGATCATCAAGGCCTACGAGCAGGCCGAGCGGAAGCGGCGGGAGCCGTAGCATGGCCTGGAGGAAGGCACTGCTGGGCGCGGTGAACGCGGCGTGCGCCTACCGGCTGCGCGGGCGCATCGCCGTGTGCAAGGTCGCGCTCTTCGTGGGCACGGCGGCGCTGCTGGCGCTCATCGCCATCGGCTACGACCTGCGGCGGGGGGCGGTGCGGCTGGAGGTGGGCCAGGTGGCGCCCAACACCATCCGCGCGCCCAGCACGGTGCGATTCGTGGACCGCGAGGCCACGGAGAGGCTGCGCGCCGACGCGGCGGCGGCCGTGCCGCCGCGCTACGACTTCGCGCCCGACGCCCAGAAGGATGCCGAGGCCCTGGTGGACGGCGTCTTCGACGCCCTGCTCGCCGCCCGCGAGCAGCCGCAGGGGGAGGCGCCGGAGGTGGGCGGGGTGCCCGAGGAGGTGGCCGCCTGGGCGCTCGGGCAGCGCGCCGATGCCCTGGAGGCGCTGCGCGAGGACACGCGGCGGGTGGTGCTCTCGGTGATGGCGAGGGGCGTCCACGACGACGAGGCGGACATGAAGCGGGCGCGGCAGGGGATGGCCGAGGAGGCCGCGCTGCTGGACATCGAGGAGCCGGCGCTGCGGCTGGTGGAGGCGGTGGGCGCGGGCGCCATCCAACCCACGCTGAACTACAACCGCGCGGCCACGGAGGCCGAGCGCGCCGAGGCCAGGGACAAGGTCCGCGACGTGCAGCGCACCATCCTGGCGGGCCAGCCGGTGGTGGCGAAGGACCAGAAGGTGACGCCGGCGGACATGGCGGCGCTGCGGGAGTTGCGGCTGACGGCGCCGCGGCCCGAAGCGCCGCGGATCGCGGCGATCGCGCTGCTGGCGGGGGCGGGGATGCTGCTGGTGGCGGTGGTGATGCGGCGCTACACACCGGAGGTGATGGCCGACGAGAAGCGCATCCTGCTCTTCGCGCTGGTGACGGTGGCGTCGCTGGGCAGCGTGTACCTGATCAACGTGGGCGGGGCCCGCATCGAGTACCTGAGCATGCTCACGGTGGGGGCCGGGGTCATCATGCTGACGGTGCTGGTGGGGGTGCAGGTGGCCATGCCCACGGCGGTGACGCTGAGCCTGCTGGCGGCGGCGGTGAGTTCGAGCCCGGCCTCGGTGGCGCTGCTGACGCTGGGGAGCAGCCTGGCCGGGCTGGCGGTGGCGCCGCACATCTGGCCGGCCTCGCGGCTGCTGGGCGCGGGCACCGTGATGGCCGCGGTCAACACGGCGCTCATGGTGGCAGGCACCTGGGTGGGCAGCGAACTGGGCTCGCGGGAGGCCAGCAGCCTGCTGCAGGGCGTGCTCTACGGCTACGGGGCGCCGGTGCTGGCGGTGGGGCTGATCGCGGCGCTGCAGCGGCCGTTCGATATCGCGACCCACATCCGGCTGCTGGAACTGGCGAACCCCAACGAGCCGCTGCTGAAGCGCCTGCTGGCGGAGGCGCCCGGCACCTACAGCGACAGCGCGATGATCG